>Ga0180437_10002138_pt1 | contig 32286 bp, 55 predicted proteins | sample SS_ome_4_FD_132410 | JGI IMG/M metagenome (GOLD analysis project Ga0180437, IMG submission 132410) | Hypersaline lake sediment archaeal communities from the Salton Sea, California, USA - SS_3_D_1 metaG | ecosystem: Environmental > Aquatic > Non-marine Saline and Alkaline > Hypersaline >... | reverse complement strand
CTCAAGTCGGGCATCGCGATGAGGATCGACTACACCGTGCCGAAGACGTCGGGCCGCAACAAGTGGTCAGGGAAGTGGTGGCACCCGCACGACAGCGGACCCCGCTTCACTATGGATAAGTCTGGTAAGGCTGCGCGTGTGAAGGGCCCGAAGCTCAAGATCAACGTGCGCGGCATCATCGGTTAGGAGGTCGCGCATGCCGCTGGCATTCATGTTGAACCCGCTTTCTGGCGGCAGAAAGAAGAAGGGAAAGAAGATGGCGAAGAGGAAGAGGCGCAAGAAGACCGCCGCCAAGCGAACCAAGCGGCGGGTGGCGACGAAGCGGCGGACCACTCGGCGGAAGACGGCGAAGAAGAAGGTGGCCCGCAGGAAGCCTGCCCGACGGAAGACGTCCCGCCGGAAGACGACTGCGAAGCGCACGACCCGCCGCAAGGCGACGAAACGCAGGAGCACGTCCACGCGCAGGCGCACCACCAAGAGGAAGACCGCGAAGAGCAAGGGCCGCAAGAAGAAGACTGCGTGGATGAAGTTCCTCGCGGCACAGCCCGGCAAGTTCGGCAAGACGAAGCTGAAGAAGGCCGGCGTGAAGTGGCGCAAGATGAGCGCCGCGGCGAAGGCGAAGTACGGCAAGGTCTCCTCCGGGACGAAGCGCAAGATCACCCGCAGGAAGAGGACCAAGTCGAAGCGCAGGCGCAACACGGCCAGAAGGGCGTGGAGCAAGAAGCGCAAGAAGACCATGCCGAAGAGAAGGCGACGGACCACGAGAAGGGGTTCGTACTCAAAGGCGATGATGAGAGGCATAGAGAGCCTCAATCCGTTCAGGTCCACCCGCAAGCGGCGGGTAAAGAGAAAGGGCAATGCAATGGCGAAGAGAAGGAAGAAGTCCCGCCGCAAGGGTAAGCGGCGCAAGACTGCGAAGAAGAGGCGCAACCCGATGCGCAGGTACACGAAGCGCCGGAGGAAGTCGAGCAAGCGCAGGCGCAGGAACCCGATCAAGATCCTCAGCACGATGAAGGGCTTCACCACGAAGTCGGCCATCGAGAAGTTCGGCTGGGTGACCGGTGGTGTCGTGGCCGGCACAGTTGCCCCGAACCTGCTGGCGAAGGGCATCAACAAGCTCGTCCCGACCGTCAACATCGACACTCCGCTCGCGAGGGCGGGTATCGGTGTTGTCGGATCGATGCTGGCTGGCGCTGCGGTCGGCGTCCTGACGAAGTCGAGAGACAAGGGAACGCTGGTCGCAGCCGGTGGTATCGCTTCCGTACTGGGCGCTCTCGCCATCAGCAAGATCAACCAGTACCTGCCCGGCGTCGCCGGTCTCGGCGCACTGGGCGCGACCGACGCGCAGGTCCGCGCGGTTGTCGAGCGCGAGATCCGTCGGGAGCTGGGAGTCGGTGAGTACGTCACCCAGAACATGCTCGAGGGTGGCGTCGGCGACTACGTCACGGTCCCGAAGGTCGATGCCGCCGGCACCGCCGCCGGCCTCGGTCTCGAGAGCGCTGACGACGTCGAGGAAGTCGACACCTTCGGCGACACCCCCTACTAGGGAGTGCGCCGCACATGGCGGGGTTACTGCCCCGCCGTGGTGGGCCTCTACAGAGACCCTCCACGATGGGGCAGTACGAAATAGCGGGTAGGAAGAGAACGAAGCGGTAAAGCTACTCGCATCAAAAGACCGAAGTCCGTAAGGGGAATTATTGGATGAGCAAGAAAGCATATTGGGCTGCCATAAGAACCCGAGATGGCACAAAAGACGTTGGCCCCTTGAGGGCTTCTCGCAGAACAGCTCTTCGCGATGCTGAAAAGCACAACAAGAAGAACGGCTACATTTACGCTGCTTCTGCGTACATCATCTACGGAATGGAGCGAGGAGATTACGCTCTTAGTGAACTCTAGCAGAAAAAGCTACGGTCGTCGGTCGGGGTGTTCCTGATCTTCGATGCGCGGCTACAAGAGCCGACCGGTGTAATCGGCATGTCGCCGGTCGAGTATCGGGCGAGAAGCCCGGAAGGAGAAAACCATGTCCGAGATAGTACGCAGTTCCAGGGAGATCCCGGTTCTCCTCCGCAAGTACAGGCAGCCGCTGTACGACGAGGAGAAGGTAGGAGCGGGAACCGCGACGAGCAGCATCACGCTCTTCGCAAAGAGGCGAGGCGAGCAGGACAGCGCGTCCCACGTCAAGACGGCGCGGGACACGAACATGACCGCCTCGGGAGCTCTTGGGTCAATTGGCCGTCGGGCCGCGTAAGCGGTGCGAGAACAACAGGGTGAATTGCGGGAAGGCTAAATCGATGAGAACTCTCGACAAGCTAATCCGCAGCCAAGCGAAGCGAATGAGCATGATGAACGTAGCTTCGAAGGTTCAGAGACTAGTGGGTGAGGACGCTCAGTCCGATAATCCCGCCACGAGTGCCCTGCATCCCACTGGGATGAAGATATAGTCCGAAACTCCGGGGAAACCCGGAGAGCAGGGATAAAGAGCCCTGCACTAACTGATGCGAAGCAGGAGTTCTACTTCGTCGGTGTGACCGTCAACCTCGACTGGTCGATCAAGGTCGTGGATGTGGCGACCGCGGTGCCGAACAACGCTCGCAATGAGTTGTACATCATCGAGCAGATCATGAACGACTCTCTGTTCACGTTCACGTTCGGTCGACAGCAGCCGCTGCTCGAGATCCCGATGGATCAGATCCCGTTCGGCGTGAACCCGACCGGCGATATCGCCACGAACTACACCACCGGCACGACCGCGATCTCGCACATCCTGAGCAACGGCATTCCGTCCTGCCGCGAGTTCTACGATGTGCGCCTCCGGAAGAACCGCCCCCGCCACATCCAGAGGGAGCAGGCGTTCACGGTAGATGTCGAGTGGAAGAACAGCTCGATCACGATCGGTACGTCCAGCGCAGCGGACTACTACCGCATCATGGTCTACCTGCTGGGCATCCTCCTCAGCAACCTGTAGTAGCGGCCTACAGGAGCAGGCGGCGCGGCGTTTCCCGCGCCGCGCTGCGGTAGCCTTCGTCAGGGGGGAGAGGGCTACCGTAATGCGGCGCGGGCACCAAGGAGGGCTGAGATGTACCTCGGAAGTGCGGATGTCAGGGTCTATCCGGCGGACTATATCACATGGTCCAGCGACAAGCCGTATTTCAGGGTACCGCCGGGATACGAATGGCGGCAGACCGGCAAGGAGGGCGTCACACAGCTCACGACCGGCGGCGAGATCGTGAACTTCGAATGGATAGTTGCGAAGACCGACAGCCAGGTACCCAGGAAGAGCCTTGCGCCATTCGCAGCCGGCACGATCCTGACCGGGCTTATGCTCTGGTCGGTATGGGGAAGGTAGAGACACATGCCTCGGACAACTCCTCTCGGCGTAACGTATCTCCGGAACGAGACGCTCTGGAATATTGATCGGCCGGTATTCGAAGTCGAGCGCAACCACATATGGGCTCCGACCGGACGGATCCGGCGGTCAGGAGATATCGACTTCTACGAATGGAGAGTCATCCCGGCCGGCAGCGGAATGGGCGGCTTCGGAGCAATGGGATTCATAGGCGATGTCAAGCAAGCGGCAGGCGCTCTGGCGTTCCTGGCCGTCGGTTGGTGGCTTCTTAGAAAGAAGAGGTAAGTCATGGCGAAGCGAAGGCGAAGGCGAAGGCGGATCAACCCCCGGCGAAGGCGCAGTGTACGCCGGAACCCGATCAAGGCGATGCTGAAGAAGAAGGTCCTGGGGATCCCCCTCGGGCTCATCGGGCTCGGCGCTGTCGGGTACTGGCTGTGGAAGAAGCAGAAGGCGAAGGCGATGGCCTACGAGCCGCCGCTGTCGATCGCCGTTCCCAGCGCATCCGGTCTCGGAGACTACGTGACCCAGGATATGGTCGGCACCGCCGGCCTCGGGTTCGACGTCGCGACCGGTGCCGACGCGTTCGGTAGCGTCTCGAGAGCCGACTACGCCTACGACGACACGTTCTAGTCGTAGCTGCAGTAGTCACGCAGTCCGGGACAGAATCCGGAGATCTCAATGCTGGAGAAGGCGTCCAAGTTCATCAGCAAGAAGCTGGACCACGCCAAGGGAAACCTCCTATGGCTCCTGATCGGCACCGTTGCTGGAGCTGGACTGACCTTATGGCTGACTAATCGACGGGGCCGGTCGACCGCTTCGGTCGCAGGCCCCGTCGTCCAGCCTCGACGTATCGCACCTCCGCCGCCTCCAAGACAAGCCCAGGGGATGGGAGAACATCAGGCAGATCCGGCCAGGTACGCGACGACAAACCTTGACGACGAAGTGGACGATCCCGATGTCGACTTCGACATCGGTGGAGAGTTTTAGCCGGCCTTGGACGCACCGCCTGCCCGCCGGTGGTGAATTGCGCGGGCACGTCGTAGATCGGGCTTGAAGCCGTCACGTAGTGTGCGCGGCCCCGCATCGGCGACATAGACTCCGCAAGGAGGCGCACACGACAACCGTATAAGCTGCGGCTCCCGTGCGGGAAAGAAGGGACTGTATCATGCAGATCGACACGTTCAAGAGAGACAGGCGGACCGGACAGTACCTGTTCGACAATCTCGTATTCTCGGTGAAGCCGTACTTCCTCAATCCGGATAACTCGAGCCTCAACTCAAGCAACCCCGAGCAGATCCAGATGGCCGCGAGCTCGGCCTCGGCCCAGATCCCGATTCAGTCGGTCGAGGAAGGCGGAGTCGAGATATCCAAACTGACCTGCCAGAGAAACGCAGCATGTCTGATCGAGATCGCCGACGAGACCAGAAAGCACAAGATCACAGGCCGTCCCTGCCACGTCGATACGATTTTCGGTGACGGCATGGAGCCGTTCGTGCTTCCGGAGTCGGTCTTCATTGGCCGGAAAGAGCCGCTGCTATTCAGGGCAACCGATATTTCCGGCAATGCGAACAACATCCGCCCGGTGTTCGTCAGCCAGAGGATAATCACCGATCGGGCCCGCGATCCCAAGCTGGACGCGTATCTGGTCGAGCGGCAGGTCCGCTCGAGGTATGCGCTTCCTTATCTATGTCCGCTCGACGAAAACCCTGCGCTGGACGGGGATGCCGAGGGCGAGTACAACTTCACAGAGGACGCCCGCGGGCACTTCGAGGTCCGGAAACTCACGTACAAGTCGACCGGTGTGTTCAAGTTCAAGATCACGGATGAAACCGGACAGAGCCTGACCAACAACTGGGTCTACTCATCTGCCGGTCTCGGAACTGCGCACGAGCCGTTCATCCTGCCGACTCCGTGGGTCATCAAGGCCGGAGGAATCGTGAAATTCACGATCAAGGACCTGAGCGGCAGTTCGAACACGATCTATCTGACGCTCTCGGGCAGGATGCTCTTCCTGTCGCGCCGGTAGTCGGTAGGACCACCAGCGAGAGGAGGACAAGATGGCTAGGAAACCGAACAACCGCCGGTACCAGGCGATGCAGGGCAGGGTTCCAGGACTCGGCGAACACGAAGGCGATCCGCGCCGGTATGTGACCGAGCCGGGAGTGGCCGAGGACGCGGAACTCCTGAAAGGTCTGTTCCGATCGAAGCGGGCGTCGTCGCCGTCGCGCCAGAGGGCGCTCGACCCTATCGAGGTGATCCGCGAATACGGCATGAGAACCGTGCGGACCATTGAGATGGGAGCCCGCATGATCGAGATCTCCCCGCGGTACATCAGTAACACGAAGTCACTGCGGGTAGACGCCGGCCTGCAATCGCGCAAAGACATCCTGATCGTGAATATGAGCGCCCAAGTCATCTGGGTCAACACGAGGCCGATGATCTCGACGAACGACGGCTTCCCGCTCGGTCCGATCAGCGCGGCCGGCAAGTACGACGGAGGGTCTCTGTCCGTCGACGCCACGTCAGATGTCTACTGGTATGCCATAGCGGCTGCAGGGGTGAATCAGCAGATCATCGTCGTCGAATCTGCCCGGTAGGGCCTGATAGGGGGCGCTGATCATGGCGATCAAGTTCACCAAACCGCAATCCGCCGACACCGGCGACACGATCCCGGCCGGGATAGTCGTACTCTGGCCGAGTTCGGAAGATGTTCCAAGCGGATGGACGAAGTGCGACGGCACCAACGGTACGGTTGACATGAGAGGGTACTACCCCCGCGGGACACCCTCCGGTGATACGGTCAACCGTACCTATAGTGCGGCTACGCACACTCACACCGCAGCGCACGACCACACCACACAGGATTGCGCGCACACGCATACCGTGGCGGCACATACACACTGCATGGCGAGCCACACCCACGACATGAAGTGCCATACGCACTGCATGAACTCGCACGTACATTGCATGGCAAATCACGTTCACGACATGGCGACACACGTCCACTGCATGGCGAACCACTGCCATTGCGGACCGGCTCATACGCACGGTGTGGGGTCTTTGTGCTATGACACAATCAGCCATAGCGTGAGTACATGTAAGTTCCTAGTGTGTGCCGGAGGCAGCGATGCGGTAACAGCGGTCTGCGATCATCCAAGCGCGTCACTTGAAGCTTCCGGCGTAACAGATTCCGACGGGACAGGAGACACCGGGACAAACAACGATCCGACAGGCGTAGCCGATCCGGCCGATACCGGAGGTAACAATGATAACACTTGCGGGCCGGATCCGACAGACACATGCGGGCCGAGTGACAACACCAGCGACACGCCGAGCGTATCGGACACCTGTTCCGGCGGCGGAGGAAACACCGGATCACACACGATCCAGATAACGGTAGACTCATGCGATCTCACCACGTCGGCAGGGAGTTCGTTGCCGCCGACGAGAAACGTAGACTACATCATGAAGCTGTAGCGAAAGGGTCGCTATAGCAACCAATTTTCGAGGAGGATGACATGGCCGCGAAGAAGAAGACAAAGGGAGTGGCGAAGCGTTCCGGGAAGACGCTTCGTTCGTCGAAGAAGAAATCATCGAAGAAGAGATCGTCGAAGAAGAGACCTGGCAAGTCCAGGCAGAACAAGCAGAAGAAGACCGTTGCGACGCCGCCAGTCGTGCAGTACCAAGTCCCGGTTGACCGGCTCATCGAGGAGAAGCAGAAGGAGATCGCCGAGCTCCAGGCCCGCAAGATGAGCTACACCGAGATCCCGTGCGACGTCTCTGTCGTCATTCCGGTTTTCAACGCTTTCGCCTGGTTGGGCCAGGCCATCATGGCTCTGGCCTACGGCAACCAGTCCATCCCTCTCAAGGTGTGGCTCTGCGACAACGGGTCCACCGACCCGCTGAAGTCGGCTCTGACCAGGGAACCAGGATTCAGCGAGATGACCGAGTGGCTGAAGTCTCTCGGGTTCGTCGGCGGCGGGATTCTCGACCCCGTACTCCAGAAATCGACACACAGAGACGGCACACCGATGGAACCGCAGGAACGCATCAACAAGAATCTCGAACACCTGTGGAAGAAGATGACGATGGCGGTCGACACCAGATACATCTGGTATATCGACGGCGACGTGATTGCACCGAAAGACTCCGGTCGGGTTCTCAGGGAATATCTAGACACGCATCCGGATTGCGCGTTCGTCGGCATCATCTACGACCACAAGACCGACCATGTGAAGATGGGCTGCTCGATGGGCAGGACATCGATCATGCAGAAGCTGGACTGGCAGTCGATCGGATGCCCCTGCCGCTGGGTGAATTACCAGCTCAGGAAATGGGGGCACACGGTCGCGCACATCGATCCGCATGTCCGCCCGGCAGACACCCACGCCCGGATGGTCGCGACCCACGGCCGCGCGCTCGGCGGCAGGATTGTTGACGAGGTCATCGAAGGGAAGGCTGGGTAGTCATGGCGAAGTACAAGTACCCGAAGCGAGAGATCGAATCCATCGAACTGCGAATGGCCGAGGGGAAGATGGGGCATATGGGTTTGGTGAAGATAGAAGCCTCCCCATATGACGGCGACAAGATCGCCTTCAGGATGGCCGATGCAGCGATCAAGACCTGGGCGAAGGACACCGATAAGCATCTTCGGGGATACCGGAAGCTCGACTTCATACTGAAGTGGGTGGATGGCGAGACGTACTCCGGGACATTCCTGCTCTCCCCGGGCCATGCCAGAGGCAGTAAATACTTGGAGCGGCACGTCAAGGAACACATCAAGGCTTTGCTCAAGATGTACTCCGAAGGAGTTGGGCGTGTCAGCCCGGAGACAGCGAGACTCGCGAAGAAGATTCTGAAAAGCTACCAGCTTTCATAGGAGATAGCTATGCCTCTCATCGGCGGAGGAATACGTTTCGGCGCACCGCGGGCCGACGCATGGATTCCGCAGAACAACTTCGAGGCGACCACAAATCCCGGCGTCACCGATGATACCGATGCCGGCTATTCTGTCGGCTCGATGTGGATCAACACCGACTCCAACCACCTGGAGATCTACCAGTGCGTCGATCCGACCGCCGGGGCCGCAGTCTGGGACAAGCTGGACACTAAGACCTTCGTGTCGTCGATCGACCCGACCGCGAATGACGACGAGGACTTCGGGCACTACGCCGGCGAGTTCTGGCTGAACCAGACGACAGACGAGTTGTATGTCTGTACAGATGCCAGTTCTGGCGCGGCGGTATGGAAAGAAGTTGCTGTTGGTGGTGGTACGGTTCATGTCAGGGTTGCAGACCCTACAGTCAACGATGACAGTTCTTCCGGCTATGATGTCGGAGAATTTTGGTGGAACACTGCCGGCAGGAATCTGTTCATTGCAAAAGATGTAACAGTCGGCGCGGCAGTGTGGGACAACCTGTTCAACGCGACTACCGGCGGGACGATCTCTGGGGCGACGACGATCAATGCTGCCCTGACAATGGGCGGCAATATCGCAATGGGCGGGAACGACATCACCGGCGCGGGTAGCATCACTGCCACCACCGTCACCGATGGCACTTGGTCCACGACGGCCGGCGTGTTCTCCGGGGTAGCAGGAATCACGCTCACCGGAAACATCACCATGCCCGAGGACGGCTGGATAGGCATCGGGGCTGCGGCGGAGAGGATTGTGTTCGACGGGACGGGCGGGCTGCTCACAGTCACCGCATCCAACCTTCGAATGGATTCGACAAACAGGACCGAATATCGAGACGCCCAGCTCTACATCTCCAGCCAGAATAACGGCTACCTCGACTTCGATGCGGATACTGGGTTTAGGTTTAACACTGCTTCTCTGCTAGGTGTTGGACCTACTACTTTCACCAATCAGAATAGTGCGACAAGAATGTTCACCATTGAGGAATCTTCCGCCGGGGCAGTGATGCTTCGGATGCGTCCACTCAATGGAGGCTCCTGTGGAGTAGATGACCTGTGCGTTATCAGCCACTTCATCTCAGGCAGGCAGGAAAACACTTACTGGTCAAACTCGACCTACGCTGGATGTATCGCCAAAGGCGGTGGCGGAGACTCATATACTCAAACGAATCTGCTTGCCAATACATTACTCGCAGTGCTGGATGACGGCGGCGTCGGCATCGGCACCACCACAGTCCCCCACGGTGGCATCGGCGCGGCGAAGCTGGCGATTGAGGGGGCTGACTCTACAATTGCAACAGGACCGAACCTTCAGTTCACCACCTCTAACGATGACTATCCATTGATTCAGATTGTGCCGTATGCACACGACAATATTGGGTTCTATTTTGATTCTTACGCGGACTCTACCTTTACCGAGAAAAGTTCGGACGCTGGTTCAAACTTCCTGATTAAGAAGGCTGGCGACAAGCTACACTTCTATGCAGAGGCAGGCATAGCTCAAGGCAGCAACATCGCGTTCGTTGACGTATTCTATATCGAATCCGACGCCGAAGTCCTGTTCAGCCCGAATGCGGCGAGGAAGTTCAAGATCCGGGATGACCTCATCTCCATCAGCTCCGGCTCAGACGGCATCGGCCAGCTTGAGGCGGACGGGTACTGGCGGGTCGGGACCGGGACCACGACCCATTCGCTTGCTGCCAACGGCGACTTCCTTGTGAGCGGCAAGCTGGAGGTTGACGGTATAGGATATTTTGACGGGACCATCCAAAATTCACACGCAACACAGTCTGACTTGCTGTTTCTCCAGTCTTCAACGCCAGCATATCTTATACGTCCAGACTATTCATTCGATCAGGTGTTGCTTGCTGTTGCCGATACAATCGGCCGGCAGATAATACTAACGAATTACGGTAGCAGGGCTGTGGACCACGGTCACGCAACGCAGACCAACCCGACTCTCTACGGCCACTCCGCAAACTCCCCGGCCACCAATCCCAACGAGTGGTGGAGCATTACGCATGACCAGACGGATGCGGTCTTCGCATGGGGAACCGGAATACTCAAGCTGGACAGTGGTGGCATTTCGGCGGCAAACCTAAAGAGCGGAGCTAACCAGGGCGCTGCTGGTGCGGCGGCTGGAGAGTTGTGGGTTGACACTAGCGCGGCTAATGTCGTGAAACTAGGCGTCTAGGGGACCACGACGTCGGGACCCGCAAAGTGGAGATGACATAGTAAAACTGGACTATTACTTCGTCAGCGGTATAATTGCCAACGGGATGGCGAAGACGCATATCAATCACTTGCTGAGGAGACAGGAGGAAGATTCAAATGGCAGACAAAGAGAAGAAGGGCAAAGAGAAGAAGTCGCAGCGCATCAGCGGGAAGGCATTCAACACGATCCGCCGCATCACTGACGAGCTGTCTACTCTCAAGGAGAAGAACAAGGACTGGACGATGTCCCTGTTCGGCCTGGGCAAGAAACAGGACGAGTTCTTCAACTCGCTCGACGAGTACTACCCCGACCAGGTGGATATCCCCAACGGGATTGTCACCGATTACGGGGTTCCGGGTGCGAAGCCGCAAGCCCGCATCGACAAAGCGATCCAGAGGGAGTCGGCTCGGCGCTCGCTCGAGATCCAGAAGAAGTCCAACGAACTCACCGCGTTCATGAAGAAACTCGCTCACAAGCTGTCCATCGTCCTGCGGACAACGATTCTCCCGATCCACATCGATCAGTCGACCGGCAACCTCAAGCCTCCGAAGCCCGAAGACTTCGAAGACATCGAAATCGATATCGTTGAAGACGAGGCGGTCACCGAGAAGTTCGCACAGGAGCGCGAGGCTGAGGCAAAGGAGAAGGCCGAAGCCGAGGCGAAGGAACTGGAAGACAAGAAGAAGATCCTGGATCTGGAGCGTGCTCCGGAAGAGGAAGAGACCAAAGAGTAGCTCGGCTACTAGGAGGACTGAACAATGGCAACCCGACCGATTGACATGACGAACGCAACCCGGCCCGGAGGCGTAGAGGGGCGGATGATCTCGACGGAGATCGTCTATGACAGCGCCGAGGACAAGTTCAAGATCTCGCAGGTCAACATCTGGATGGACTTCAAGGCGACTGATTCCGACGATGCCGAAGTGTATGGATATGCCAAGAAGCTCACGATCGGCGACGGCATGATCGCACGGGCGGTCGACAAGGCGTACTCTGTCGCGCTCACCGAAGAGATCGCCGCACAGAAGGCCGCGAATCCTGAGTACTCGGATGAGGAGGCGACCGATGCCGCGAAGCTCGTCGTGACGAAAGCGAATGCGGCGAACATCTGGTCGAACCTCCAACAGGCGGTTCTCGACGGCGGGTCCTCGCAGGCTGACCGCAAGACCACCGCCGAGGAGATCGTCGATATCCTGTACACCAAGGACGCCGGCGCGTCGTCGTGGGGCGTCCGGCTGCTGAAGTTCGCCTGGAACGGGAAGGGACTGTAGTAGTTCCTTAAAGAAGATAGCTCCTAGTCGGAGGATAGGCAAATGCAGGATTCCTCGTTGGGCCAGTCCGAGTTCGAACAGATCATGCAGCAATTCGTCCGGAGCGAGACGCCTGAGCCTCCGGCACAAGAAAGTCCCGCCACGTCCACTGTTCCCGCGTTCCAGTCCCCACCAACTGCCACAGCGGGTATCGAGGCGTGGTGGGACGCCCTTCCAACGTGGAAACAGCAGGCGGTGATCGGCGGCGCTGTCGGGGCCATGACGTTCTTCTGGATGTCGAGGGTTCAGAAATTTGTCTTCGGATAGCGCGTCGGGAACGCGCTTGAAGGTTGCCGGGGGAGAGGAACAAGCAGCATGATAGACGAACATGCACCGACCGAGCCGAACGAGACGACCGGATCTACCAGGCCGACAGGTCCGGCCGAAGACCTCCATGAAGAGGAAGAACCGGAGGCCGGGGTCGAGGTCGTCGACGAAGACATCGCGGATCCGAACGAGGAGACACAGATACTCGAGAGACCGCCGTCCGTCTCCGGGTCTGGGCCGGAAGACGGAAGCCCGGAAGACGAGAGCGAAGCCCCGACCAACACGATGGCGACAACCGCCGGCGACTACATCATCGATGAACTGTCGAGAGGCGGCAAGATCGGCTCCGGCCCGGACCAACTCGCGCCGGGGATCCACAGCCACAACGGTGACGAGATAGTCGGGCTGAACACGGAGCATCACCACGAATCCGTGGACATCGTCGACTTCGCAGAGTCGGTCTTGAGAATGGTCTCGGCAGATGTCGTCAAAGACCGACTGAAGCCGATGATGGTTCCCGGCCAGGAGGGCGGGATCGTCCGCGAATCACACACGCACGAAGAGCCGCACGGTGGTCACCACGGCCACGGCCAGCGTGACGAGATCGATGTCAGCGGGCTGAACGGTGAACTGGCCGCGCCGCAGAAACCGAAACCTCACAACCACAAGCCTGGGGATTTCAGCGTGAACGGCTTCGACGGAACGCTCAAGAAGCCGCAGATCCCGGTCCTCCACGCCAAAGACCATATGGCCGGCAAGGACGACCAGCTCGACGTCGGCGGTCTGCCGGGCGAACTCGCAGATCCACAAAAGCCGAAACCTCACGGCCACAAACCGGGCGATTTCAGGCTGGAGGGATTCGAAGGCGTGACGAAGACGCCACAGACTCCCTCCAAGCATTCCCAGACGCACGGTCAATCCGGGTCAGACCCGCTCAACGTTGATGGGCTGCCGGGAGTGCTTGCTCAATCGCAGAATCCGGCCAAGCACATCCACTCTGCAAACGAGTTCTCGCTGAACGGATTCCGCGGAGTCCTGAAGGACGCCCAGCCGCCGAAAGACCACTCGTCCATGCACCGGGCGAACGGATCCGATCCGTTGGACGTCACCGGGCTGCCAGGAGTGCTGGACCATCCGCAGAAGCCGGCGAAGCATGCTGCCGGCCACGCCAAGGGCCAGCCGGACCAGCTGAATGTCAGCGGGTTGCCGGGAGTCCTGGCCGAGCCCCAGCCGCCGCGCGGCCATGCCGATCAGCACGGGGCCGATGCGAAGGACAGGATCGATCTCACCAGGCTGCCCGGAATTCCTGCGGCTCTGGCGGAACACGCCGGCAAGAGCGGCGGCGTCCACGGTTGCGCCGGACCGATCGAGAGTTCGGCCAACCGCGGGAAGGCCGGCGGCTACGCGTCTCTGGATGGCAAGGGATACGTCGAACAACTGCCAGTGATTGCCAGCGCTGAGCCCGGTCCCGACAGAATGCCGATTGCAGACGACCACGGAACGCTCAACCGATGGGTGTCCGCCACGCCGGAGCGGATCCGCGAGATCGCGGAAAATGTAGTTGCTGGTATCATCCCGCAGCCGGAATCCGGCGAGCTGATGGTCAGCCGCGGCGAGGAATGGGACGCCCTCGGGCCCGGGATGCCCGGCCAGGTTCTCATGACGGACGGCGAAAGAGATCCGGTATGGGGACGCGTGGAGGATTCGAACACGCCTCCGTGGGTTGGACGATTCTACGCCGCCTCCGGCGACTGCGATCCCGTGAAGTTCATGAACAGCCTGACGTCGAGAGCGGTAGGTGACGGCCCGGCACCGAACCAGTTCGGCCAGACCGTCCGCGCGGTTCTATTCCGCCCGCCGGCTGGCATCGATGTCCACACCATCTACATGATCGGTATGGACGAGTCCATCCGCCAGTATCAGATCGGCATCTATAAGGACGAAGAAGATTCTCAACCGCTGATCGTGGCCGACGTGAACACGCAGCGCGGGATGTTCGGGGTCAATATCCCGGTTGTGAAGCTGAATGCCGGCACAGACTACTGGTTCTGTCTCGCCGCTGCGACGAGCGGGACGAGGGGATACCTGAGGAGCCAGGTGAATCCCGCGTTCCCGATCACCGGCCTGCGCGGGATCGGCATGCCGGTCTTCGTCGAGTGGGATATCGAAGGCAATCCGTGGGGACCGCTGCCGGAGCAGCATGTCCCGATCAGAGCAATGGGTCAGCACGGCGGTACTATGCCGCTGGCGTTTTTGAGTGGAGGATAGATATGTATAAAAACAATCCTCCGAACGCAATCTTGGTATGCGACATCTGTAAGAATACACAAGAGCTTATACTTCCTTTTGAAACCCCAATGGATGCATGCAAGAGACTCAACTGGGTGAACGTGAACTATATGCCTTATTTTAGAGATGACAAAGGATCCACAGTCGCTGGACGGACACTCTGTCTCCAAGCATGTAGATCGTGCCTCAAGAAAGCGTTTCAACTTGTTTTAGATGGACCAGATATACCGATGAATGCCGCAGCGCGACGAGCCATAGGGTTGCTCGTTGTAGATGAATATGAATAGTTTTGAGTGAAGCGTAGTAGCAACAAGAAGGAGAAGATCATGGCGAAGAAGAACCAAATCAGTGCGATCGAAGGTGAGAAGGTTATCCTAGTGCTGAATACCAGACAGGGCCCCGGCAAGTTCGAAGGCGAGGGAGCCATCGGCGAGTACATGTACGAGCAGTCGATGGCCGGAGCTTGTGATGATGACATCCAAGATGAAGGATTCGGCATTTATGATCTTATCCTCTTAGAGAAGCCTGTGGTCGTCGTGGAAGACAGGAAACTCGTCAAGGGCGAGCCGGCATACTGGACCGCCGGCGGAGCGATCCTGTTTCACCGCGAGTCCGGTTTCGTTGACGTGACGTACTACGACACGAAGAAGGAGGCGCAGGACGCCTGGAACAAACTCATGAGTGATTACGAGGCGTATATCGAAGAGTTCGAGGACGAAGAGTACTAGAGAAAAGGAGACAGTCATGGTGATGCCGAAGAAGCCGATCAGTAAGATGACAAATCAGGAGCGCGAAGAGGCCGTTCGTGATGCCGTGAGCGTCATCAGGGGCGACTACTACACCGACGTGAAGAACATGGCCCAGCAGATCGTTGATCGGGCTGGCGAGATGTTCGACGATGACGAGTTGACCCAGGATGCGCTCATGCGGTACATGGATGAGTCACTCGACTCCGATGACAGGGTCTTTACCACGTCTAAGGCGATTATGGGTCTGTTGATCTCAAACAACGATCACGCCTTCTATGACGCTTTCGGCGAAGCTGGAATGGTCGAGGATGGCGACATCCAATGGATGGATCTTATGCGCGAGGCTTACAGGATGGACGTCTATGAAGAACTCGAACGGGAACACGACTTCGACATCAACAACCCCGAGGACGAGTTCGAAGAGGACGACGAGGAATAGGACTCAACCATGAAAACTCTCTGGAGAGCCAGTGAAGTACCAGGTGTTTCGGGCCATTGGCTCGGAATGTGGTCATGGTGGGCCGAGGACGAAGATGACGCCAGAGAGTATATGGACAACCCTGGTTTCGGAGGGCCATGTCTTTATAGAGGATCGTTCAGCGAGAAGCGTGTGCTCGACCTTGTGGGAATGTATGAATCACAAACATATGCATGGTCTAAGCATGACGCGCTGGTAGAGCTGGCCGATGCTCTTTTCGAAAACGAAGACGATTTCATAGATTTCATGGATGATCACCAAGGAGATTACATCCATGAGGTTATCGACAATCTTGATAGTGAACTCATCGAGATTCTCTCTGATTCGTATGATTGGGTCAGAATTGTCGATTCGTATCCGGAAGGGGCTATCACACGGTGCCGCCTGACAGAGTTATCAGAAGCAGAGCGTAGAAGAATCAAGCTTGTCGAGTGTGATGACGATGATGATGATGACGACGAGGACGACGACGAGGACTAGCGCATGAAACTCTACACCGTCCCCAAGCCCGTCCGCGCCGAGGCCTGGAACGGCCTCGCCATCCGCAAGTGGCGGTTGCAGTCGACCAAGCGGCCAGGCGGCACCGCGGTCGGAGTCGCCCGGGCGAGGCAGCTCGTAAAGGGCAAGATCGACGCCGGCGGCATCAAGCGCATGAAGGCCTTCTTCGACAGGTTCCAGTACCTGAAGAAGAATATCAACTGGGGCCAGCCGACGATGCCGGGGTATGTCGCGTGGCTGCTGTGGGGCGGCGATCCGGGGTACAGGTGGGCGAAGAAGATGGTGAAGCGGCTCGATCGAGAGTCCCTGAGTAGATAAGACAAAGGAGCTCGTCATGGCTAGAGGAAGAGTTGGAATGATGGTGAGCGGCAAGTACGAATTCAGCGGAGACGAATTGGCGAAGAAGGCAGCCGCGTTGGTTGAGAAAGAATCCGACACGTTCGACTTCGACACAGATGAACAAATCAAATTTACGTTCGGCCTTCTGTCGGGAATAGCTCTTGCAACTGGACTCAGAGGAGCAGATCTCGCTAGGGAAATGGCTGAACTCGCAGATCTTGACGAAGACGAGACAGACTTGGATACCTACAAGAAATACAGCCGAGCAATTGATGCCGCCTCTCTTGTGGTGGATTTCATATAGCTTGGTATCGTGAAGGAGATCGACATGGCGGGCAGAAAGAAAAAGGCCAAGATCTCTCAGAAGAAACAGAATTCGAAACGAACAAGATACAAATACAAAGGTCGTCGAGTCCAGCCCTAGAAAGCTGTTCGCGAGAGAGAGCTGCCGGACTGGTTCTACGCGCATGATCCAGGAGGGTCGAAGATGAGTAAGAAATCTGTCGCGTCAGTCACGACTGTTATCGACGGCGAGAAGAGCGTCGAAAGATTCGGTTCATACGAAGAGGCGAGCGCTCGGGCTTCGGTTCTTGCAGATCTGATCTACGAAGAGAGCCAGATGGAGGGAGGCCCCATAAAGGCCACGGTATCTCTGCGCCATCGTGGGAAGACAGAGACCTATCTCTCGATCCCGACCGGGATGAAGAAAAACCCTAGAAAGCCAAGGCCAACACTTGAAGAGAAGACATTGAGACGCGGGACCCGAGTCCAGCTCAAGTACGTGGGATCCCGACCGCCCTTCTATGAGGATACCAGCTACGGAACAGTCATCTCGCCGTCACCCGCGATCCTCCCGACCGCAAGGGTGTCGTTCGATATCAACCCGAACAATCCCCGTGATGTCCACAAGTCGATGCTGTATCGGACCACGAAGAAGCGGAAGCGCTTCAACGCGAAACGCCGCAATCCGGAGGACATCTACAAGCGGATGAAGAGCCTCGGCCACGGGCTCTATATCGGCTATCTGCCTGCAAACCAAGCGTGGATCCTGACGTGGTACAACCACCCGCTTGGGATCTTCGAGAAGAAGAAGTTGGCGATGGACGAAGCAAAGAGATTGCAGCGCGGAATCAAGAAGAACCCGATGTGGCATCTCTACCAGGTCGCGTTCAAGTCGCCGGCGTTCGGCGGTAAGCTCGTCGAACTCGGCCAGGTCTACGGACCGGACATGACGATATCCCAGGCGAAGGACAAGGCCGCAAAGGACTTCAAGGTTCAGCGTAGCGCGGTCAGGGTCAGAGAGCCGCACTCTGGCAACGAGAAGTGGAGATAGCGTGTCCAGACGCATCGCCTGCATCACAGGAATGCACCGTTCCGGAACCTCGACCGTCGCGAAGGCGGTCGCGGCCCTCGGCTATTCGCTCGGCCCGTCCAAGAAGCTCCTGATCTCAGACTTCTCGCCCCGCGAACTCAGCGAGAACGAGGACATGGTCGACATCAACATCGAGCTTCTGAAGATCCTCGGCGGCGACTGGCTGTCGCCGGTCATCCCGCAGCAAGGTTGGCTGGACGATCCCGCCGTTCTCGAGCTCGGGAAGAGGGCCAGGAGGATAGTCAAGAAGAACTTCGGCAGGGCCGCGAAGTGGGCGTGGAAAGATCCCCGCAACTGTCTTACGCTCCCTTTCTGGTGCGACGTCCTGAACCAGGAGCCAATAGCCATCATCTGCATCCGCAACCCGCTGGAGGTCTGCAACTCCCTATTCAGGCGAAATGAGATCAGCTACTCGCAGTCGTCGTACATGTGGCGGATCTATACGGCGTCGGCGGTCGTCAATTCGATGCCGCACTCGACCATCATCGTGGACTTCGACCGGATGATGAACAACCCGGAGAAGGTGTTCGAAGAGATCGGCGCGATTCTCGGCGTCAAAGACAAGAAGAAGCTAGTCAAAGCTAGAGACCGGTGGTTCAAGGACTTCTCGCCGGCGGTGCGGGAATCCAACTTCAACCTGGACTCTCTGCTCAGCCTCGGCGGAATCGACGCCGGCGCAATCGCGCTCTATATGTCGATGAAATACGGAAACATGTTCGACATCTCCGATGCGATTCTCGGGATGCCGAAGGGAGGCGTGGGATACGCGGCGCATATGTGATATCATCATGTAGGAGTGGTGCATACAGAGTGCGGGTAGAAGAGCAAGGAGAACATCATGGTAGAGAGCAGGCCGAACGGCGTGAAGTTCGTTGTTCCAGCAATGGGAATCATCGCCGCAGTCGTCGGCGTGATCGCGTCGTGGGTGTTTGCGATCTCCCGCGACCAGGGAGTGATATCCAACCGCGTCACCGCCAACGAGGTGAAGATCACCCACATCGAACGGACGTGCACCAAGCTGGACGAGAAGCTTGAGCGGATGGATGCGAAGCAGGATCAGATACTGGAGAAGGTGAACCAGATCGCTCATCCGTAGGGACATCACATGAGTTCCGATAAATGGCTCTTTGCGAAGCGATTCGTCGACTTCCTGATCTTCCTGATGGTATCCGCTATCGTCGCCGCGATGATCATGTGCGGCAGCGGATGTGTCAACAGGAACGATCAGCTTCGCGGCCACAATTCGGAGATGATGGATGATGCGGCCCAGGCGATCGAACAGACACTGAAAGACGAAGCACCGAGGCTATACGCTGAACACGAAACGCTCAAGCGTGATGTCGACGACTTGAAGAGCCGGATCGAACTTTCGAAGCGCGATCATCCGTGGAAGGGCGCGAAGATCGAGCGCTCGACACCCGAGAAGCCGGTGCAGGCCGACATCAATCTCTACTGCGCGTATTCGGCAGTCGTGGACAAGGAGGAGGCGAAGCGGAAGGCCCACGAGGAACGCTGGGCGTGGTGGCACTGGACTATTTGGTGGTTGAAAGCAATCATCTACGCAGCACCGTTCGTACTGATTCTTGTAGTTGTCCTCTGGATCCGCCGGCGATTCTTCCAGTTCGGAGAAGTCCAGGTGAAGCACATACAAGCCACCGTCAAAGACAAGAATGCGAAACGGATTATTGCCGGAGGAAGTCCGGTTGAACGTGTTTTCAAGAAGATCAAATCGGCGCTACCGTGGTATCAGGATGACGAAACAGGCAACAAGAAAGAGGAGAGCAATGTCCCGTAGGTTTCTCCCGGACCAGACACATCAGCGGGCCGACGAGAACGCTCTCCGCGCAGTGAGGGACACCTTGAAGATCCTGTCTAATACAGACGATTCGCTGGAAGTGAAGCAGAAGCGCGCGCTGGAAATCCTCCGCGGGCTTCACAGGGAACGGTCGCAGAATGTAGACAGCGCGTTCATTCTGGATGATGCGCTGAGGATACTGCTTTCGCCGCCGAGGTAGACCCGACACAATGCCCCTCTGCCATGCTGAAGTGCGGCAGCAGCTCGACACTCACCGACACAACCGCAAACTCCTGCTTCCTGCTATCCAGCAGCACCATGTCCACCGGCCACTGGTCCTCCCAGCCCTGACCGTAATTCCAGTAATGCTCGCCGGCGGACTTCGCAATCTCCTCGATGATGATGTCGTTACAGCCGTCGGCTTTCTCGACCTCGATGCCGATCGCGTCTTCCGGCTTCTGCTTCAGGTCGGGGATGTAGTAGAAGAAGAGCATTGTGGGTCCTTTCGGTTTTGGGGTTGTCCAGTGTGATAAAGAAACGCAATCCTTTGGGTTATTCTGTCTGAGACATGGGGGTTTTGGACCCAAATAGCTTACTCCTTGAGATACTTACCGTGGCATCCCCATGAGAGTTGTCCAATGCATCCTTCTGCGCCTGGGCAATGGCCTTCTTGACCTGCGGATACGAGTGCGCAATATCGAAGCCACTGCCATCCACCGTTGTCAGTGTTGTCTTCTTCTTTCGGTTGTCCTTGTGAGGGCCGAACCAGACGATCTTGTCGAGCGCAATGGTGATCGGTATCAATGGGATGTCATCGTTCAAGATGTTGTCGTAGTCCATTTCAATTAAGATCATCTCTACCTCCTCGGATTTCATTTACAATGTTGACGGGACGGCGACCCTTTCTCGGGCACCTGACTACATCCTGCGAGGGCCCACCACAGGGCAATTTCAACGCAGGCTCGCTTCTGTTAGCGCTCGTCAGGTCCTACTCAATGCCAACGGTCCGTGACACTCGCTGGTCGCATGCCTGGCATGAGCATGCTCCCGATAACCGCCTACCTGTTCAGCGCCGTCCCACAAGAACTCACTTCTTCACCTCTCTCGCCAGTAGAAAGACCGCAACCAGCCAGACAACAGCAAGAACTACAGCCGCGATCTTCATTTCCTCCTGCCCTTCTCCCCGGCACTCTCCTCGAAGATCTCCTCAACCTTCACATTCCTCAACATCGCCTCGTAGATATCGCTGGAGTACTCGGCCATAGACACCTTGTCCAGGTTCTTCTTCTCCCTGATGCGGTTGATGCGGTACCATGAGGACTTCGTGATCGTCGCGACCATCATCAGAATGGTCTCGATGTCCCATTCCTTCGCGGCGCACTCCATGACGACGCCAACGTTGTCTTCCCCGCCCTCACTCGCGCCGATGTACGCGATCGGTCGCGGGATCTTCCTGGTGTGCTGCCGCAGAATCTGTTTCATGTTCATAGGCTATGTCCTGTTCGCGTCCTGCTTCTCGATCTTCTTCAGAACGTCGGCGCGCGCCTCGCGCATGATGTCCTGAACCATTGGATCGGTCGAGTTCCAGACACGGTCCTCCCACTCGCGGCGCTTGTTCTCTGGCCCGCTGATCGTGTCGAGGAAGGTGTCGTGGAACGCGTCCAGATCGAAGCCGTAGATGTGGTATGAGTCGTTGATCTCACAGTAGCGACCTGGTATGACGTAGGCCTTCATGGCTTCCGATACTCTACTCGCTAGCCAATTCTGGAGAGTTACCATCCCGAACATGTTCATGAACGCGGCCTTGAACGCATCCCGCGACCGGAACCTGACGTTCATGTTCAGCCGCCAGACATCGGAGGCATCGTCGCGGAGCATCCGCGTCCATATACTCTGAAGACATGGCGGATCATCGACGGTAGGGTCCTCCCAGACCTTCCATGTTATGACGTTCGCCCGCCTGGTGTGCGGAGCTCGGGCGAGCTGATCGATCATCACCTCGAGTTGGTCGCGGAAGACCTTGTCCTTCCCGAGTACCGGATACTTCGTCAGTCTCTCGTGATAGGTATAGCTCCACCGCTTGTCGTCAGGATCGTTGGGATCCCGCACCCAGTGATCCTTCACGCCCTCGACGAGTTCCATCACGTACTCTTGGAGGTCTTCGATCCCGCCGGGGAAGCAGCGGTGTATTCTGGGTTCAGACAGCGGCTGCTTGACTTCAATCACCATCGTGCTGTCGATGCTCGGCGGCGTGTCGTCGTCCTGGTCGTACTGTGTCTTCACACGGCAACCGTGCTTCCACAGAACGAGTAGCGAGGTCTCCCACGCCTTCGCGAGAGAGTTCTCCGACACGGTGAGAACGGGGATGTTGCCGAGCGTATTCACGCCGGCGTCGGCCCACTTGGATTCAGCCATGATATCCTCCTCAGATATGTGTTTCCACCGACTTCCCGCGGCCAGCGGTCAGGCTACTTCTTCCCCGCCCTCTTCTTCACCTTCTTCACCACCTTCTTCTTCGGCCTCCAGTCTCCCTTCCCGTAGTCAAACCCCGGATCGGGATACTCGTCATGCCAGTACGTGGCACCCTTACCCTCCAGGCATGCGGCGAAGAACCCCTTGTTCGTCCCGCTCTTGTTCGGGTAGAGGTGAACTTCTCTACCCTGCATGAACGCGACCGCCGCGACCACCGAGTAGTCGGTGTGGATCACCTTGGTCTGGGATAGGTTGCTGAAGAAGTCCGCCGATGGCGCGAGATGGTTCACATGGTGTTTCGTGTAGAAGTGGTCCCAGTTCGCGTCAGGGATCTTCTGTAGCAGGCTATCCCCGTCGCGCCTGAACAGAAACTCGACCGGCGTCAGGCGGAAGCTCCGCGAGTTGTCTAACACCCACTTCTCCGGGTAGTAGAACGAGAGGCAATAACAGCTGCGCGACCTCGTCGTCGGGATCAGGTTGCCGGCGGCGAGATCGCGCGACCAGTACTCCGCGTTCGGAGTCACCAACACATGGTGGTAGCTCGACGGCAGGACGATTACATGGTCGAACGCCTCCCAGGCCATGTCCATCGTGATGATCTCCGACCGATTCGACCGCGACCAGCCTTCGCCGCCGCCGATGATCAGCATGGAGTTGGCCGGTATCACATCTTTGATCGAACTATGAACCCCGTTCGCGGTCGGAATCTCAATAGCGTTGATCCTGAAGTCCTTGAAGAAGTTCAGGGTGCCCCGCCGGATGACCGCCTCGTTCGCGCCGCCGCGGGCCGGGATGTAGTAGACGGTCTTGTGGGCTTTCTGCAGTTCTTTGAGCCGGGTGCCGAGTATATTGAACTCGCCGCGCATGTGGCTTTCGATCAGCTTTCTCATATCAATGGTCTCCCCATTTGTGGTCCATGTAGTGGAAGACGCAGGCGATGAAAATTCCGGCAACAGTCGTGAGGCCGATAGTGAAATGATGTATGGGCACTTCCAGCGTGGCGGCAAGATGAACAGCTGCGAAGAATGACAGCACGATCAGGTTCATCAGGATGACGTGGAAGAGGATTCGGCCCAAGAGTTTCATCTAGAGCTCCTTCACAGCTTACTACTGATCGTCTTGTCCTTGCCATCTAGAATCAAGAGCTTCAGCGACAGGGCGATACAGGCAGAAATGATTGTCTTCTGGTCGTTAGAGGAAATCACCAATGGGATATCAGGCATCGTCTCCATAGCCCCCATGATGTAAGACCCAACCGATGCGGCTACGCTCAGAATTTTAGGATCCGACATATTGTTCAAATATCTGGAAACACCCTCCGCTAGTTCCTTCTTTGTTTTCTTCCTCATCGACTCTAATACGGATTCACCTTTTTCCTTAAATGCCTTGGCTGCCTCATGCATCGCTTGTTCGAACTCTTGTTCGAACTCATCTCTTTTGTCCCGGCCAAGCATCCAATTACCCCGCAATCTTCGCTATCTCCACCACGGTCGAATCACAGCCTTAGGGTTCGAATCATCGCCTGATGATACCAATACTCATTCGTGCCCATGTCTTCGTTGTCCTTGTTCCACGGGACAACCGTGACGGACACGCCGCCCTGAAGCTGCCATCCCTCGTCAATCATGGCCTCAACCCTCTTGCAGAACTCGGCATGGTTGTCGTATTCGACGACGATGTATTCTTCGACGACGATGTATCCGGTCTCCGGCGGTTTTGCCGGCTGGTTCATAATAGACTCTTTTCTGCAGTTGTATCCCGCCACGGACCGAACGTCCACGCCGCGCCGGTCACCTCGTCAATGCCCTCACACCCGGCTTCCCGCATGTGAATCCGCCGCGACACCCCGATCACAAGCGCCTCAGCCTGCCCGTGATCCTCACCGGTGTCGTTCCTGAATGTGTCTATCTGCTGGCCGCAGCAGGCGCAGAAGACGTCTTTGGCGTATCTATGGACATTCTCCATCAGCTGAACTCCCCAGCTATGAGATCCCAAGTTCCCTCACCATGACCAATACAGTGCCGTCCATCGATCTTGTGTCGCGACAGTCCTCTCGGCCCCTGTAGCGACTGGTTCTTTTCGTGGAAGTCTTCCCAGCTGGAGTACCCTTCGAACAATGGAGGGCCACCGAATGATGGTGGGTCGCCTACGCCGACCTTGCCATCACGATCCGTGATGACCAAAAGCATCTCGGCCACCATGATGTCTTTCCCGTATTCGTCGTGGATCCTGCCCGGTATCAGTGGCGAACTCAGAGTCTGTTGCCAGTCTTTGAAATTGTTGAGATTCATGTCGGGGATGACGTGCAGGGAGAAACACCAACCCATGCTACTCTTACCGATATGAAGAGTCTTCTCGGCCCGACCACAGTGTACGCAGGTGTTGTAGTCGAAGTAGTAGTTGGTGCCCATCGGCTCTCCTATCTCAGGTCCTCGACGCGCTCCCCTGGCTTCATGCGAGGGAAAATCTGCATCTCAACCCACTCCCGCGTGATCGGGTGCAGCTTCATCTTGTCCTTGTTCTCCAAGTACCACTTCGCGGTGTTGTTGCCGAAGCCCTGGGCCTTGCCGGCCCCGATCCAGTCGCAGAGCATCTCGAGCCGGGCGTCGTGGGACATCGGAGCGAATGACATAGAGATAACCCCCCCCCACATGATCTAGAGTCTCATTGTATCGTCTTCATCGGGATCATTACCTTCTGCCATGGCACCCCATATAACCCCCGAGAGACGCCTTTGCTTCTGGCGCATTTCTCGCTCAATGCTTGAGACCTCGTCTGGTGTCTTTGCTTTAGCTATTGCTCTGCGATGAATCTTGAGGGACATTTCTAGGGCGTCCTTGTCTTTCTTGCTCATCAATATATAGCTAAGCAACTTCTTCCCTCCCTCGACGAAGATCTCAAACAACGCCACCACGCACCCCCTCTCGGGGGCAAGCCTATCCCCTACTAGTCTTCCTCCGCAAACTGGGATTCGGGTGCTTCCACCCGCCCTTCTCGCCAACGCTGTAGATGCCTTCGTACTCCGGCCCGCGCCGATGCGTACTCACTCTAAGCACACGAAGGAACCCCGCCTGCGGATCTAGCCGAGCATCACGCCGGAAACAATACTCGTTAAGGTACGCCTGTAGATGCTTCTCAGAGACGCCGTGGTGCGTACCGACCAACCACGCCTGTAGCTCTGCGAATGCCTGATGAACGGACGGAAGCTGTCGAGCTACATCGGCATCTTCCTCACCCTCAACTACCGTATGATGGTAGCCAGCCTTCTCCAGCTTGTTGTATCCGGCCCAGCCATCTGTAACAACGCGGCTACCCTTCTCAACATGCTTCTTGACGAAGCCAACAAGCGTCCTGCCGCCCGCGTTCCCGATCACACGCATGCGCATCTTACCTGACGCGCCTCGCTCGACCGCACCAACAACAAGAGGCTTCTTTGTTCCTCTTCCGGTCGGCTTCGATGTTTGTCGGGTTCGCCGACGACGACCGCCGGTAACGTAGGTCTCGTCTACCTCGACGTCGCCCCAGAGCTTCTCGCGATCCGGAGCTACCATCCCGGCCCGGAGTTTCTGCAGCATCATGTATGCGGTCTCGTAGTGAACGCCAAGCTGCCGTTCCAACACCTTCGCGGAGATGCCAGGTGTCTGAGTCGAGACAAGCCATGCAGACCAGAACCACATCTGGAGCGAGACCTTACTGCGGTGCATGACTGTTCGTGTGGTCGCGCTGAACTGGTGATCGTTTGAACAGCGGAAAAGATTGCGCGTAGAGACAAAGCCAACTGCCGGTGCAGAGCATTGCGGGCAGACTGGACCATCCGGCCAGCGGACGGTAACGAGGTAGTTCCAGCATTGCTCCTCGGTGGCGAAGCGGGATTGGAACTCAAGGATGGTTCGTGGGAAGCTAGGCATTATTTGATCTCCTTGTTATCATCCCAGTTCAATCCCGATAGTTCACGCGGCACTTGGTTCACAGCCTTAGACACTATTGCTGCAGTCTTGTTGTAGTGGCTAATAATGGCTGGAGTTTTCAGTGACGCAGTTCTCGTGATGAGTATCTTGGTTTGATTCAAGAACGCATTTAGAACGTGAACGACACGCCGTGCACTTGCACCGCCCTTGAGGGTATCCGATATCAACGGGGCAACACAACTGTTCCACCAGCATTGTAACGCCCAAGCAATCTTCGTTGCCTCTTCGTCTCGTGTATCTAGCAACGGAGCACCGAACATTCTTGGAAACTCATTAGCAAACTGCGGAAGAGAAGACAGCACCGAGCCATAGCCTGTATTAGCTGCTTCCTCCATCTTCTCTTCTCGCCATGACCGGGCGATCTTCTCGATTACAGTACCAACCCGAACACATATCATGCAAAGTAATGCACCGACACCGCCAACAAGCCACTGCCCTGTAGCTATGGTCCAAGCAATGATTATGATCGGCACAAGAACGGAGGCCACTAAGCTACCCATAAAGCCCTCCGTCTCTCGCCAAGTCTCCCTGCAGGCCTCCAAGAACGTTCGGGCTTCGGATATTGATGGCTCTGGCATGTGCCGTTTCTCCTTCCCTTGCCAGAACCATACATATGGGGGTATAGTGAGTCAAGCCGATAGGGGCATCGTAGGGATCCCAGCACGGCGTTCTGCTCTTCGCCATGCGTGTCCTTGATGCTCGGCAACTCCGGCCCGTAGAAGTAGTCCGCATATGGGGCCCACTCGCTCGGGCGCAGTTTGCTGAGGTCATGGGTGATCCCGCGCCAGACCAGGCCGCGCTTGCCGCATTCGAGGAAGACGAACCATTTGTGGCGGATGATGTACCAGGCGTACTTGAACTCACGTTCGAACCAGTCGCCTGATGCGATCACAGTGACTAGCAGGATGAGTCCTACCGCGCCCCCGATGATGAATGGCATGGCTTCCATCGGTTACCCCTTCTTCTCCTGCACTCGTTCGAACTTAGCGCCGATGATCAACCCCTCTATGAAAGCACATGCCTGATCTTCGGGGCCGTAGTACCATGTGTTCTCGTTGTTGAGGTCCTCCGGCAACAGCATGAAGTAGTCTCCGGGTGCAACAACGGCAACGTTACTACTATCCAGAAGCATTGTGTGGATGTGTATTCCGATCTTGCGGGCAGCCACGCATAGCACTTCCAACTCGCTCATCGCCTTACACTCACCAGGTGTCATCCAGTTTTTCCTCAATACTTCCTTGGCGTCCTCAAGCGTAGCATTGTGATCATCGATGTACATGTCGGCATACGGCTTTCCGGTCAGACAGCGGTGGAATTTCACGCCGAAGCTGCTCATCTGTATGTGGGTTCTCTTGCTCCACGGAGTGCCTGTCTCCGACCCCCTGGCCGTGAAGAGCGTGATGTGGTGCCCCTGGTTGTACATTCTGTTCACCAGATCGATGTTCTCCTGGATGGGTTCAGCGGCCAGGTAGTCCATGTTCTCGACCGTGGTCGCCAGGACGCCGTCGATGTCGAAGCAAAACTTCATCGCTCAGCCCTTCTTCTTCCGCTTCTTTGTGTACCCCTTCGGCAGCGTCCGCTTGCGGCGCTTCCTAGCCGGTCTTCTCGTCGCCTTCGGCATCGCCGCTCTCATTCTTGCTGGAACAGCCAGGGTTTCTGCAGACGAAGTTGCCGTCATCGTCGATCCAGACAGGACTCGCACAGCGGTCGCAGATGACGACCTCCCAGCCAGGAGGGGCGTCCTTGTCTTTCGGCCATTTGCTTGTGACGATCTCGCCGTTTCTAGAGGAAGTTCTGGTGATGATGACCATGTCATCAGACTCCTGCAGTACGTCGTGGATGTCCATCGGGCCGTCGTCAGAAGTCTTCTTGCCGACGCTCTTGATCTGTAGCGCCATGTCATCGAACACTTCCATGAGATTGTCGGAATGGTCGACCAGGGCCTTCGTCAACTTCTCGATCCTATCGGCGATCATGCTGCCGACGCCGGCGATCGTAGCCGCCAGATACCGCGGCCACTGAGACTCCTCCTTGAAGATGTCGACGGGGAACAGGTCCTCGTTCTCGTCGAACATGACCGCCGAACTGCGGATGTGCGGCTCGAGATCCACGGATACCGTAGGAGCGAGCTTCGCCTTCACCTTGGGAACCCCGTCGATGAAGTAGTCGCCTTCGACGGTGTTCAGGTTCTTCGTGTTGCACCTCGGGCAGATCAGCCGCTCGGGCGACACGATCCTGTGGATTCCACCTTCCTGCACGAGAGAGTCGATGTAGACGCCGCATGCCGGGCAGCTCCACCAGCGGATCTGCTCGACCGCGCCTCCGCCGCCGGTGACGAATGGCTTGTAGCTCTTGGGGCCCTCGGGGCCGATGTCGGGCATGTCGATCTCTTCGGGTTCGTCGGATACGGTCTGCTCGGTCGGCTCGGGCGGCTGAGCTCGCTTTCGGTCGCCGACGGGGTCGAGGGGAGCCTTCACTTCCCACTTGTGACCGCAGGAGCATGACATCGCCAGCGTGTTCTCGTCTGCGAGATCATAGCCCAGCATCCCCTCGCCGGTCGCGCCCGTGTTCGCGCACTCGGGGCACTGGATCGTGCCGATCTTCATACGAAGCTCGTCGATCCTGTTCTGGCGAGACTTCAGTGCCTCTCTCACAACAGGAATGCCACCGACCTCAGTGCCGTCGTCCGGCAGAAGGGTATTGTCGGAAAAGCACATGTCGCACAGTTCCTTGTTGCTACAGAGTTTGCCGCCGCAAATATTGCACTTGCCTTCGGCTTGGACCGCCTCCTTCGCGCGGTTCGGCTTGTTGACATCGCTGCGGATCTTCTCTGCGAGAGCCTCTTCCTCGCCGGACTTGAACTTCTCTCCGTCGCCGGTGAGATGACACTTGAACCGCCATGCCGACATCGGAGGATGCTCTCCCTGAGAAGTGCTGTTCACTAGTTCCATGATCCGCCAGCCGTAGTGCGTCGGAATGCCGATCATGTCGCCGGTCTCGAAGTCGCCGGCGGACGGGAGGAGCTGCAGGGGATCGCGCTCGGTGAAGGTGAGCCCGGCTACAGTCTTCATCGTTCGGGCCGTAGGAGCGTGATCAGATTCAGAACTCAAGAGTTCCTTGCTGTCTGTGTCGCCAGAATCTTTGCTCACAGATCCACTCTCCTGCACGATCTCGTCCTTAGAAGTCTCTTGGGTATCCTCGCGTCCCGTTCGTTCGTTAGAATCCATCTGTGCGCGTCCTCCTTCTTAGCATAAAAACCATGCTAAACCCTTGGTATCAAACGACTTATATGATTTTACCCAGTGTGATAAATACAGGATTTATCACACACCTCCAAGACGACGCCGAGCCCCCCTGCCCCGGCGTCGTCACCGCACTCCGAGTCCGAACAAGAGCGATATGAAGAAGACCGCCGCGCCAGCAACTGCGGTCCTGATATCGCCGGCGGAAGCCAGCCAGGCCTCGATCCCGATGAACAGCCCGACCGCGAACAGGCCGACCTTCTGTTCTCGCTTGATACTCACTGTCACGTCACCTTCTTCGGCGATCCGATCTCCCAGGACTTCACAGTCTCGACCGGCGTCGGCTGAACGATCCCCTCACACTTGAGGATGAGAAACCCCTCTCCCCAGCAGTTCGGATCAGTGTCGGTCGGGAATGACCCAAGGACATCATCCATCGGACCCCAGTAGTGTTCGTTGATTTTCTTCCTCAGAGTCTCTTCGTCGAGCCTCTCGATGCTGGTCCCATCCAGCCCTGTCGAAATCACAACGTACATGCCTGTCTCCCTTGCTCCACTAGGCTACCCCTTGAGCATCCTCTTCCGCTTCGCCGACTTCCGCTCCTCGTCGCTCATGAAGAGCGCCCAGACCGGGACGCCCAGGGCCTCGGCGATCCTCACGATGACCGACGACCTGAAACCCTGCTGCCCGTTCTCGAGCCTTGAGACCTGTGCCTGCGAGATCCCGACCTTCTTCGCGAGTTCCGTCGTCGTCAGTTTCCGGCTGCATCGGTACTTCCGTACCGTCGCTCCGATCCTGATTTCCTTCTGTTTCGCCGCTCCAGCTTTCGAACCCGTCTTCTTCGTCTGTTTGTCTTTCGCCATGATTCTCTCCTTCTGTGGTTTCGATCACTCATTAGTGATCTTCCTCGTCACGCCCCACAACCTTGTCGTGGATCTCAAAGAACCTCATGATCGCCTTCACGGTAATGACAACGACAACGGTTGCCGTAGTAATCAGAGCCGCGATTGCGATCTCACCCCAAGGCATCAGACCCCCAGATACTCTCTCAGCGCCTGCTTCGTCTCCTCGACGGTTGGGTAGCCCATGATGCCCGGAATCTCTCTACGGATCCTGGCCCACATCTCCGCGACCCGACCGAGTTGGCCACCGGTGTTGAGCGCAATGCTCATGCGGACTTGGTTTGCGCCGCCGATGAATTCGGCGAGGGCGGTAATGAAGGCTTCGGAGATCTGGGGCTTTTCTGTTGTCATCCGAGTACTCTTTCTGTTAGGAATTTCGGTTTTCCACCCTCAATTGTGACTACCAAGGGCCGCGTCTTGATGTGCTGGTGAATCTCGTCCATGAGCCGCAACAGATCGTCCTCTTCCCACTCGGCGTCACCGCCATGACGACCTACACCGCCATCGCCCAATTCTCCCACGAACCACTTACGTTTGGTCCTCTCGGGGTTCTCCACTGGATAGATGACCCAACGCCCCTGTGCCATACGCTCAATCAGGGCATCGAACACGCCTTGCTCCATCACTTGTTCCTATCCGCAGACTGTTCAGCTATACCTCGACTGCCTGCGGCTTGTCGGGACCGCCCACCACGGGCAGCGTCACACCCGCGACCTCCGCGACGACTGTTGCTAGTTTGGTCAGGGCATCTGACTCGCAAAGTTCGGGGTGCGAGTTAATTGCCCACTGGTACGCCTGTAGGAAGCGTTGGGTGCGTATCTGATTCCAGCCTGAAACCTTGCAGCCTTCTCGTGCGATGTCGATGACTCGGTCACGCAGCGCCGATACGTTCGCGCAACATACGGGCAGGCCATCTCGCTCCATGTCGATCAAACTCATCCACTCTGAGTCTGTCAGCCCAGCGTCTCTAGCATCTCCCATCATTCACCCGGTTTCCTAGTAGAAGCCTGCTCGGTGGTATGTAGTATCTCGCAATGGCTCGGTGGAATCTGACAGATAGACACGTCAACGCAACCCGCCTTACGACATGCCGTCCTGTCAGGCCATGTAGGTGCATCCGACAACTCCTCAGATGTACCTAGCGCAGAACACAGCAGGATGTGGCCGCAGTCTTTGCAGGCGCCGTTGAGCGGACGTATCGGGTCGCAGTCCACTGTCTTCTTGATCGCCGCCTCCAACTCCTTGACCTTGGCCTCTGCCTTGTCTCCACGGACAGCGAGGTTGTGCTGCGCATCCACGGCCTTGTCATACAACCGCTCAAGCTCCTTGACCTTGGCCCGCATCATCTCCCCGGTGAGCCGGTCGCCGTCGCCCGCTATGGCGTCGTACACATGCAGTTTCGCCTCCAACTCCACAATACGTGAGTTGAGTGTATCAATGGTCTCCAAGTGGGCCACGCTCTCCTGCTGGCTCATGGCAGCGTTGCGTTGGTCGTATCCGCACTCGGCCTCCAGCTCCGCGATCCTCGCCGACATGGTCCGCACGGTCTGCTCGGCTGCCTCGGCGCGGGCCTCCAACTCGGCAACCTTCTTGCGTAACTGGTCTATCTCATAGTGCTCGGGTATCCCGCAGGCAGAGCAGTATGGTTCGTGCGTGATGGTAGCCCTTGCGTAGCAGATATGACATTCTGGCTGCTCAAACGCCATCTTCGGCCTCATTCCTATCTAACACTTGTCGGATGCACTTTTCGGTCGCTTTGCTAGTAGCTCCCGCACCGCCATCTTGCGGTCCTCTGGAAGGCACGAATACACCTTGTTGAACAGCACACGGGCGCTATCCGACCACGCCTCCAACTCCTTGACCTTTGCCTCGGCCTTCTCGGCGCGTTGCTGGATCTGCTCGATCCTGTTGGCCGCTTGCCGCACATCTGCAGCACGTGCTTCCTCCAGCTCTGCGATGCGCTTTCGGCCTGCTGCGAGGTCAGAGTGCATTGACGCGATGCGCTCCTTGAGTTCGTCGCGCTCCACCTCCAGCCGAGCAATCTCCAAATCCTTCGGGTCTTTCACGTACTGCTGCTTCAAGTCATTTAGGTCTGTCATCACTCACCCTTGTTCCTATTGGAAGCCT
>Ga0180437_10002136_pt1 | contig 32313 bp, 25 predicted proteins | sample SS_ome_4_FD_132410 | JGI IMG/M metagenome (GOLD analysis project Ga0180437, IMG submission 132410) | Hypersaline lake sediment archaeal communities from the Salton Sea, California, USA - SS_3_D_1 metaG | ecosystem: Environmental > Aquatic > Non-marine Saline and Alkaline > Hypersaline >... | reverse complement strand
CCTTTCTGAAGTCTTTATCTTGATCGGTATCATCGTGATAGTAGGTATGCTCTCAGGAGTTTACCCTGCTCTTGTTCTCTCGTCGTTTCAGCCAGTAAACATATTTAGGGGAATGGGGAGCAAAAGATCGAAGGGTTCTTTCTCTTTCCGGAATTCTCTGGTCGTGCTTCAGTTTATTGCATCCATTATTCTCATCATTTGTTCAATCGTAACATACCAACAGCTTCGTTATATCAGGAATAAAGATTTGGGTTTTAAACGCGATCATATCCTGATAGTTTCAGGTTGGGGGTTGAGACCGAGTTTCGAATCAGTAAAGCAAGAACTCCTTCAGAATCCCCATATTCTGGATATCACTCATGCGAGCAATTTGCACTGGAATTTGGGAAGAGCTGGTTTTGGCCAATGGGAAGGAAAAGATGAGGACGAGAATCTGATAACATATGGAATCTCTGTAGGTTACAATTTTATTGATTTTTATGATCTGGAAATCGTAGAAGGAAGGAATTTCTCCAAAGAATTCTCAACTGACAATGAAAGTGCATATATCCTTAATGAAACTGCAGTCAGAGCTATTGGATGGGAAAATCCATTGGGAAAGAAATTTTTTATTGATGGAGAGCGTGAAAAAGGAGTTGTGGTCGGAGTGGTCAAAGACTTCCACTTTGCTCCCCTCCATCTTGCGATCCAACCTCTGGCCATCGATTTGTCCCCTTTTGAGCCTTTTAATTATGATTGGATCTCCCTTAAGATTTCTCCGCAGGATGTTTCGGACACTCTGTCTTTTTTAGAGCAAAAATGGCAGGTCTATTCTCCAGACCACCCTATAAATTACTTTTTCCTGGACGACAGCCTGGACAGGCTTTACAGGACAGAACAAAGACTGGGCCAGATCTTTTCTCGCTTCACAGCCATTGCCGTATTTCTCGCCTGTCTTGGGCTGTTTGGGCTGGCGATATTCACAGCAGAGCAGCGAACAAAGGAGATAGGCATCCGAAAAGTCTTGGGTGCATCTGTTCCCTCTGTTCTGATGTTATTGTCCAGGGAGTTTATCAAGTGGGTGTTCATGGCCAATCTTATCGCTTGGCCGATTGGGTATTATATCATGCATCGGTGGCTCCAGAGTTTTGCCTATAAAACACACATTGGGTGGATAGTATTAGCCCTGGCAGCCGCATTAAGCTTGGGAGTAGCCCTGGTGACTGTGAGCTGTCAGGCGGTCAAAGCCGCCACAGCTAACCCGGTCGATTCGCTGCGGTATGAATGAGATTTGTGACTGTGTCACTAAACGTGTCCCCTGATGGCTCTGTTAATCCAGATAGTACACTTCTCCATTGTTTGAGCTAGCCAGATTAATTTTTCGGTCTCCCTGGCCAAAAAAGATAAATATTTTTTCTAATTTTTGACTATGGATTTTTTCTGTGATATTTACAAAGGACGAGTTGAGAGGGAATAAAGACATTCGTCACTTTTTGTGAAAAAAAACTTTAAAAAAATTTTGAAAAGTATAAGATAGATGGGAAGAGGAAAGAAGACTCTTGGGAAAAGAATATAAAAAAAGCATATCTGATTTGATCAAAGAATGTTACCGTCAGCAAGGTGAGAAAGAGGTGATTTCTGCTCTTGAGGAATTATTAAAGAAAACGAAAAGCGGCATGGTTTCCTATGAGCTTGGGCATGAGCATGAAAAAATTGGCAAGAGGAATGAAGCCATAAAATATTATGAGAAGGCTGAATCACTGTTCGAACTGACTAATTATAAAAACATGGCAAGAGCCGCCATTAATAATTTGATCATCGAGGACCTCATCGCTGAAAAAAATAAGCAGAAAACAAAGTAAGGCTTATCGATAGATTCATTCCTTTGATACTTCAAGAAAGGGGAGAGTTGCACATAATCCAGAAGTGCAAAAACTTCGCCTTCATCTAAAGATTAAGGCGATTATATAGAAATATAGACCTATTAAGGCAGGGCAATTGAAGTTTGGGTGCACGGTCTGATAGGAGAGAGGAATTTAGAGCGAGAAAAAACCTGACTTCTGCATAAATGCGGGGGGATTTGTATCTATGAGATGTATGTTATCTGCGATTCGTACGTGATCTCGTAATCCACACTGTTGTTTATCTTTATCAAATCAACGGCTGTCGGTGAAACAAGCAGGTTAAACCCTATGAAGGCAAATAGCGCCGCAATTATCAAGATGATGACTTTTTCTTTTATCTTAGTTTTCATTTGATTCTCCTTTATTCTTTCCTTATATATATATACGCATTCAATGCCGAAAAAGTTGCTCCTTTCCCCATATGAATCCAACATATTTTTATGCGCAATCTCGAACGAGAAGAATCATTCCCTTCCAAACTCACGCTGTCCGGCACAATTTGATGGAGCGAAGCATCAGCGTCCAGCCGCCTCTTTTTCCTTGATTTGGAGAAATGAAATTATTAATATAAGCGCATCTTGAAAATTCAAAAGAAACGGAGTGATTCGAATGAAGTATTCCATGAAATGTCCGTTGTGCAGCCAGTCTATGACCATTGATGCAGAAAATGATGACGCGGCTGTTGACGCCTTCTTTGAGGAAGGCAAGACTCATATGAAAGAGCATCATCCCAATGTTCCCTCCATGCCAGAACAGCAGATGCAGGCCATGATACGCTTCGGAATGAAAAAAGAGGAATAGCTATGTTTTTTTGGTGAAGGTCGTCCCCGATTCGCCAGAAACAGAATATTCTTGAAAGATGGGAAAAACTGAACTATTATCTTCTCTGCACAGCAACTTATCAAGGAAGCGCACAAAAAACTCTGAGCTTAGTCATCAGCGTCTGTCCGTTATACGATTTCGAAGCTCCAGTAGATTGAAAAAACACGGATTTTCTGGTAGAGTGAAAAAAAATTCCGTGTTTAAAGATTTCCATTTTTTTTGGGAGAATAGAGATGAAACCATTAATGAAAAGCTTGTTTAAAGCCGCATTTATAATTCTCTTCGCCGCCGCTTTAATTGTCCTCGGCTTTTTCGCCAGTAAGTTTAACCTGGATAAATGGAGACCGGCAAAACTCGTCGAACAGATTCCTTTTGGTGAAGTTATCGAAGTTACCGGATATGAAGACGCTGAGTTCTATGATTCCAAGAATGAATTTATAGGGGCTGAGATGAAAATAAGGGTGGAGTTTGTGTCTAGAATTGAACCAGCCGCAAAGCTGCCAGCAGAATATAGACAGGGAATTCGAAAAGCTTACAGCAAGATAGAAATCGTTATCAAAGATATCAAGAGCCAAGAAGACTTGGAAAAAATGAAGAAAGCTCTGGATGAGATTAAGTATCTCAAACTGATTGAGACTGCGGATATCACAGCAGAATATGTTGAGCGCAAGATTGATGGTAAAAAGGTGAAAAGCCTGGCAAAGATATTTGCCAGGCCAGAGAACTATTTGTTTGTAAAATTCTAAAGGATTTTCCTGAGCTGGCTCCATTCTGCCAGATCACGATTATTCCCGCACAAGACATCTCCCGTTAGCCAGGGGAAGATTTCAAGAGATAAAAATACCTGGTGTATTCTATCCATGCAGAGAATCTTTGTGTTAGGGATAGATATGAGGAACGCGAGAAAGGACCGGTTAAACTGAATTACGGGGATTTCTTTGTGACTTTCTTTTGAAGCGTTCTGCTTCTTGAAATTCTTTCCTTGGCACTTTCATAAAAATACGCGGATTCGGCAAGAGCGGCGGCTGCGGTTTTGAAGTCTTTGTTTTTAAAAGCGGAGCGTGCCTGTTGTTCTTTCCAGTAGGCCATCTTGTAAAAAGATTCTTCTTCTGAGGAAGCGTTCATCCTGTCTGCTTCAATTCTTAAATCTTCAACCAGCTTTTGGAGGATTCCCACGCACTCTGATGGCTCATACTCTTGGTGAGCCTGACCAAGGATTTTCGTTGCAATCGAATAAAGTATTCTTGCCTTTGGATAATCGCCTTTCTCGTATGCATCGCTGGCATCTGTTTCAGCTTGAGATGCTGTTAGGAACAGAAGGTTTTCCTTTATGTCAGGCTGCGATTCCTCTATCTTTATTTTCGCATTCTCCAGACTAACTTTGGCTCTATCTGCCTGTTGTTTCGCTAACTGGAGCAAGGTGACTCTATTCATCTCACTCTGGGCTTCAGAAAAGCTTTGTCGTGCTTTTTGCGCATCCCCCTGTTCTCTGTATTGACTACCCTCAGCGAATTTCTTCATAGCCGAGTCCCACCTTTCTTTAAGAGGGCCTTCGGAAGGGATATCCTTTCTGGCTACTCGCATGGATCGAGTAAAATCTTTTAAGTTGTCTACCGGCTTCCCTGAGTAATATTTCACATATTCGCCGCCGAAGCCCAATAGAAGATCCAGCACCATTTTTTCCTCAGGGCTTGATTTTTTATAGTATTCGGTTTGTTTGATTCTTTCTGGGGAGAGTTCCTGTTTCTCCAGGGCTGCAGCCAGTTGTTGGATGGCGCTGATAAGTTCCGGACTTCCGATTACCTCAAGATCCGGGGAAACCGTGAGAGGAGGTGGGGGAGATGGAACAGACAGGGATTCGGCTTTCGGCTTAGTCGGAGTCGATTTGATTGCGGTTTGCTGTTTTTGTTCTATATCTGCGGATTTTTTCTCAGGAGTTTCTTTTCCGGTTGGTTGAGATCCTTCTTTTATCGCTGTGCTGAGTGTGGATTTTATCATTTCGCGGAAATCCTTATCCTTGAACATGACGTATGACATAATCGCACTGACAATAATCAGCACGACAATGATTATCGTCCCGTAGCGGAGCAGCTCTCCGAAAAAGCCCCGCTGAGCCTTTTTTTCACGCGGAGGTTTTTTTGCTTTTTTGGGCTTCGGAGCCTTTTTAATTTTAATTGCCTGGATAACCTCTGCAGTGCTTTGGAAGCGGTCTTCAGGAAGATTCTGCAGGCATTTATCCACGATTAAATCCCATTTGTGGGAAAGCTCAGGAATGATTTCAGAAGGCAGGCTGAACCGGCCTTCAGGTTTTCTCCCAGTCAGTATGGAATATATGATCACTCCGACGGCATAGATATCCGTTCGCAAGTCAACCGGGTTGCCTGCTTTTTGCTCGGGGCTCATGAAATCATAGGTGCCAAGAACGAGGCCCTCTGCTGTCAGCGTCACTCTCTTTGTCGCTGTCCGCTCGTCTCCTCCAAGGATTTTCACCAGACCAAAATCCGCGACCTTGGCTGTGCCGTCTTTATCCATGAGTATGTTGGCCGGCTTGATATCTCTGTGGATGATTCCTCTCTCATGGGCAGTTTCGAGAGCGCTCAAAATATCGAGAACGATGCGTTCGGCTATGTCCTCGGGGATTTTGCCCCCGTATTCTCTCATGAGTTGGTGGAGGTTTTTGGGCGCTCCTGTCTCGGATTCCACGTATTCCATCACGAGGTAGTATGTCGTCTCTTCACAGCTCATGTTGACGACTTTGACGATGTTGGCATGATTAAGCTCAGCCATCACACGGGCTTCATTGTGAAAACGTTCAACCAGCTGAGCATCCTCAGAAAAAGCCTGGGGTAGAACTTTGAGCGCATACTTCTTCAAAAGCCTCTGGTGTTCTGCAAGATAGACGACTCCCATTCCTCCTCTGCCGAGTTCTTTGATAATCTTGTATTCACCGAGCGTGCTGATTGTCATCTGTCTGTCTCTATTTTGGTGCCCTGAATTCGTTCATCCCTACCATTTTAATCATATTATTCTCCGATGTAAATAGAGAGGGGCATTTTCACAAACCTCGTGCTTCTGATTGTCATTTTATTCGTTTCTTCGCTTCACTTTGCCAAATTTTTTGCTGTTTATCGAGGAAGCTAAGTTGCCTTTCTCTTTAATACGAACTTCACTTCTTAAAGTTGTGATTCATTAATTAAACATTTAATGAGTTTGAAACATTAGAAGATACTTACCATTTAATTCTTTAAATCTCAAAGAGGGCCAACAGTAAATTTGGTTTCTCTTCTAACCCTTCTTCAAACAAATCTCAATCTGATATTTTTTCCTTTTGACTTAATCTTTTTGCTGCACTATAAAATAAGGCATCAAAATGATTATTCTGATCATTTTAGGCGTTATTTGCTTGATAATCGGAATCATTGGTTGTGTGATTCCGGGTTTGGCCGGCCCTCCATTCAGTTTCCTCGCTTTGATTCTCTTGTCCATTGCCAAGCGTTGGGAGCCGTTCTCCCCGGCCTTTTTGATAGGAATGGCCGCACTGACCATCATCGTCACAGCGCTGGATTTCATTGTCCCGGCCGCAGGCGCTAAAAAGTACGGCGCGTCAAAATTCGGTTTCTGGGGAGCGGTAATCGGGATGATTATCGGAATCATCTATTTTCCACCTTTGGGAATGATCGTCGGGGCATTTATCGGAGCCTTCGTCGGAGAGCTGCTCATCGGAAAACAGAGCTCTGCGGCATTGAAAGCGGGCTGGGGTGTGTTTATTGGTGTTATGTTCGGGATTCTCTTGAAATTGATCGCATCAGGCGTCATGACTTTTTATTTTATAAAGGCACTTTTTTAGTCATGCTTATTTGTGGTAAGAGTAAGGGAAGAGAGATTGTTCTTTATGAGATTGCCACACTACGTTCGTAATGACAATATGGTTGAGATTGACTCGCTTATCTCGCCAGGAGAGGAAGGATGAGATTGGCACGTCGCTTCGCTCCTCGTAATGAAAGGAGAGGAGAGATTGTCGCGATTCAGAGGCAAAGACGAATAAATTGAATTGCACTATAAAAATCGCAATGACATTTTAAGGACATATTATTCAAAGGAGGCGCTATGAAGAGCAAAGGATTTAGGTCAGGTGTTCTGCCTTATTTGCTTGTTTTTGTTTTGGTATTCGGATTGTCTGTTCAGTCGTTTGCGGCTCAAAAGGTTGGAAAAGAAAAGAAGTTTATCCTTGAATGGCTGAGCCAGCTGCAAATAGTGGAAAAGTTCGGAAAAATATCGGATTCCATCTGGTCCTACGCGGAGCTCGGGCTTCAGGAGTATAAATCAGCAAAGCTCCTGGCGGATACACTGGAAGAGGCCGGATTCACGGTCGAGCGCGGTCTGGCTGGCATGCCCACGTGTTTTGTCGGTACCTACGGCTCAGGCAAGCCTGTGATCGGAATCCTGGGAGAATACGATGCCCTTCCCATGATATCTCAGAAGGGAAGGATTCCAAAGCAAGATCCTGTTATAAAAGGAGCTCCTGGACATGGCTGTGGTCATAATACAATGGGAACAGCTGGTATAGCCGCGGCTATTGCTGTCAAAGAAGCTATGGACAAATACGGTTTCAAGGGAACAATAAAATTCTTTGGCTCCCCGGCTGAGGAGACGGTTATCAGCCGTCCGCACATGATAAGAGCCGGGCTGTTTGAGGATGTGGATGCGGTGATCGACAATCACAGCAGCAGCGGGTTCGGGACGGGATATGGACGAAGCGGGAATGCTCTTTTTTCCACCGTTTTTTCTTTCAAAGGCCGGACATCTCATGGTGCATCCCCCTGGGGAGGACGGAGCGCTCTGGATGCTGTGGAGATCATGAACGTGGCCACAAACTTCCTCCGTGAACACCTCCTTTTCTCTTACCGGATGCATTATGTCATAGTGGAAGGCGGGGAGGCTCCCAATGTCGTTCCTGATAAAGCCAGCGTCTGGTATTATATCAGGAATTCAGACGAGATGCTCGAAGATATGTACGAGAGAGTGGTTAACTGTGCGAAAGCTGGAGCCCTGGCAACAGGGACAGAGTTGAGCATCCGAGTGATCACTGCCATCCACCAACGCTATGCCAATAAAGCGGCGGCAGAACTTTTTCAGAAGAATATCGAGCTTGTCGGAATGCCCGAATGGACGGAAGAGGAGAATGCTTTTGCCAAAGCCCTTCAGAAGGAACTCGGAAGACCTGAGAGAGGGATGCCGACAAAGGTGGGAAGCCTTAGAGATCCGAGGGGCGTTTTTGTCGGAGGAGGCTCTTCTGATGTGGGTGATGTCAGCATGGTGGCTCCCCTGGCATCTATACGATTTCCTGGCCAGGCTCCCGGAGCAATCAGCCATCACTGGTCTTCGGTCGCGACCAATTACGGCACAACTGCCTGGAAAGGGCTCAATGCCGGAGCCAAAGCGATGGCCGCATCTGCGGTTGACCTGCTCACTAAACCAAAAGAGCTTCAAAAACTGAGGGATGAATTCGAAGCCCAGGCCAAGCAGCATCCCTATAAACCGTTCTTGCCCGAAGATGTGACTCCGCCTCTGGACCTGAACGAAGAGTTAATGAATAAATGGCGGGCATTGATGGAAAAATTTTACATCGAGGATAAATAGAGAGGCCCCAAATGCCCAATATCACTATTGAAGGACCTCCGATTCAAGATCTGGATGTCAAAAGGAGGCTTGTCAAAGGACTGACTGAGGTCGCTGTTGAAGCCTACGGGCTGCCTGCTCAGAAAATTCGTGTAGTGATCAAGGAGAATTTGCCGGAGAACGTCGCTCGAGGGGGTGAACTGCTTTTGGATATTAAAAAAGCGGAGGCGCAGTCGACACAAGAGGATGAAGGATAAAGAAGTAGTTAAATAAGCAGAACTTAAGAGAAAACGCTAAATTTAAGGAGCAGGAAAAACAGGCAAATAAAACGTTTAGCGCTTGATCCTTTGCCTGATTAGGTCGAAACAGACTTTTTTGCTATAAAAAAATGGGAGGTGAGAACCAATGAAAATCGCTGTATTGGTCGGGAGAATCATCGTCGGGATTTTTTATCTCTACAATGGGATAAACCATTTCGTCAAGTTCACAGATATGACAGAGTACGCGAAATACAAGGGAATCCCGCTTGCAGGAGTCGGTGTGGCTCTCTCGGGTCTTTTGTTGATTATAGCCGCTTTCACAGTTCTTCTGGGGATTTTTCCCGAGATTGGAGTAGCAGCCTTGGTGGTGTTCTTTGTCCCGGTGACATTCATGATGCATAACTTCTGGGCTGTTCCTCAGGAACAGCAGATGGCAGAGATGGTGAACTTCACCAAAAACATCGCTCTCATGGGTTCAGCGTTGATGTTTTTAGGGATAAAGAAACCCTGGCCGTTCAGCCTCAAAGCCGGCAAAGGAGAATAGGATAATGTTTGTAAGCAAAACAACTCAAAGACAGTGGAAGGTGGGATTTTTTCTATTGATGTTTATTATCGCCTCAAGCTTATTGACCACAGGTCGGACGGAAAAACCTGTGCTTCACGGCAGGCACTGGATAGCCATCACTGGAAAGCCTTTGGCTGCAACCGCAGGAGCCATGACCTTTCAGAAAGGCGGGAATGCGGTGGATGCCGCGTGCGCTATGCTCGGAGCGACATGCACTATGTGGGATGTTTTGGGCTGGGGAGGTGAAACCCAGGCTCTGATCTACAATCCCAACACCAAAAAAGTCATCGGTATCAACGCTCTGGGTGTGGCTCCGACTGGAGCCACTCCTGAGTTCTTCAAGGAAAACGAATTGGATTATCCACCAGCCTACGGCCCATTGGCTGCAGTGACACCAGGAACTCCGGGTGGATTGATGACCATGCTGGCCGAGTATGGGACGATGAGCCTCAAAGATGTGCTTGAGCCTTCCATGCAGATGGCAGAAGGCTACCCGGCTGAAGCGTCGTTTGCCAATGGAGTGGAACGGAACAAAAAAAGGATCAAACAGTGGCCGTACTCCAAAAAAATCCTGCTTCCTCATCTTGGAGAAGATCACGAAGCTCCGCATCCAGGTGAGATTTTCAGTCAACCTGAACTGTTGGAAACTCTGAAGAAGCTGGTCGCTGCCGAAGAAAAAGCACTGGCTGAAGGAAAAAGCCGCAAGGAGGCGATTTATGCTGCCTATGACCTGTTTTACCGAGGAGATATCGCTGAAGAATATGCACGGGGCTGCCAGGAACAGGGCGGACTCATCACCTCTGAAGACCTGGATAAATGGCAGGTCTACATTGAAGAACCGGTTATGACGACCTACAAGGGAATCGAGGTTTACAAGCTGACCTCCTGGGTTCAGGGGCCTGTTCTCCTCCAGATGCTGAACATGCTGGAAAATATTGGCCTGGAAAAAATGGAATACAACAGCGTCAACTACATCCATACTCTGTACCAGGTGATGAATTTAGCCTTTGCGGACCGGGATTTTTACTACGGAGATCCTTATTTTCCGCCGGAGGAGCCGATAAAAGGACTGCTTTCCAAGGAATACGCAAAAGAACGGCTCAAACAGATTGACTGGAATCTGAATGACCCGGATGCAAAGCCCGGTGATCCGTATCCCTTTGAGGGAAAGAAGAATCCTTATCTCCACCTTCTCAAAGAATGGTCAAACGTGGGGAAGAAAGCTCCGGATAAGATGAGTGACGCTGAATTGGCAGCATTTGAACAAAATTTTATGGCAGGAACAACTTCAATCCAGGCTGCGGACAAAGAAGGCTGGGTCGTTTCCGTGACTCCGAGCGGCGGCTGGATTCCGGCCTGCATCGCCGGTAAAACAGGCATCGGGATGAGCCAGCGCATGCAGAGTTTTGTCCTGGATGAGGGCAAAAATCCCTTCAACGTGGTGGCTCCAGGAAAGAGACCGCGAGCCACTCTCACTCCAAGCATTGCCCTAAAGGATGGGAAACCCTTTCTTTCCTTTTCTATTCAGGGAGGAGACACACAGGACCAGAACTGCCTTCAGTTTTTCCTCTGTATGGTTGAGTTCGGTATGAATGTCCAGGAGGCCTGCGAAGCGGCCAACATCGTGAGCTATCAAATGCAGAGCTCATTCGGAGAACACGTGGCAACCCCGGGAAGGCTCACTCTTAATGAGAGAGTTTCTGAGAAAGTGAGAAGACTACTGGCTAACATGGGTTATAATATACGAGTCAGCAAGTATACCTCTGGCCCGATGAATGCGGTTTTCTTTGATTGGAAGCACGGTACTTTCTGGGGCGGTTCCAGCAACTACGGAGAAGACTACGGCATCGCCTGGTAGGATGAATGAATTGTTGATTTAAGTCCTAGAACTGAAAAGTCAAATTAGAGGGGTTTTAAGATTTAGAGTATCCCTTGCTTTTCCGATAGAAGAAGTGCTCCACTGACTATCGAGCGTTTTGCTGAAGTTCTTCAACAGACACAATAAGTCTCTCGAAAGAAATCGGAAATCTAGAGATCTGTCAATCTTAAAAATCATGGATAGACGAGTGAACTTCTATCCATTGAATTCCGTACTATAAGATTGAGGAGGTCATTAGCGATGAAGTTTACGAATATTGGAACAATCATGCTGGTCATTCTTCTTGCCGCAGGATTCGTAGGATGCGAGGTGGCAGGTCAGATAATAGATGATACCCATATTATCGAATTAGGAAAGGCTGAGTTTGTAGAGGTGAGACTGGATATGGGCGTGGGGGAGATGAGTCTTCATGGAGGAGCCAGGGAACTCATGGAGGCTGAATTCAGGTATAACATCGATCGCTGGAAACCCGAAGTGAATTACAGGGTGACCGGGAGTCGAGGAGTTCTGACTGTTAAGCAGGGGAAATCCAGACGCATGAGTATGGGCAGAAAGCGGAACGAATGGGATATCAGCTTGAACGATGACGTGCCCATTCATCTGAATGTTGACTGCGGAGTCGGCGAGAGCAAGCTTGACTTAGCGGGATTGACTCTGAAATCTCTCGATATTGACATGGGTGTTGGAGAACTGATAGTTGACCTTTCCGGAGAACTCAAACAGAGTCTGGATATAGTCATTGATTGCGGAATAGGAAGCGCCACCATATATTTGCCCCGGGAAATTGGCATTCGGGCCAAGATCGATCATGGAATCGGTTCGGTCAATGCCAGAGGCTTCAAAAAGAGCAGAGGCATCTACACCAACGAAAGGTATGGCGAAACAGATATTTCGATCGAAATAGAAGTGGACTCTGGTATCGGCAGCTTAGATTTAAAGTTAAAATAGTAAGCGGCTTTATTTTTTGTACATCAACTTACCGCCCACAATGGTGTAGACCACCTCAGCACTCAGTATTTCATCATCAGGGATAGTCATGATATCTTTGGACAGGACTGTGATATCCGCCAGCTTTCCGCGTGTTAATGAACCCAGGATATCCTCTTGGAAAGCGGCATAGGCGCAATTGAGTGTATACGAACGCAGCGCCTCTTCTCTTGTCATCCGCTGTTCTGGATAGAAAGCGGTTCCATCCTTTGTTTTCCGCGTCACGGTGGCGTAGAAGCAGGCAATTGGGTCGATATCCTCCACAGGGACATCTGTTCCGTTGCATATGACAGCTCCTGTTTTCATAAGTTCCTGCCACATATAAGCCCCTTCTTTGGCACGTTTTTCACCCAGCCGCTTTATCACATATGGCCCGTCAGAAGTGCAGTGGATTCCTTGCATCGATGCAATCACTCCCAGCTGGCCAAACCGCGGAATGTCGTCCGGGTGAAGGTGCTGCGAGTGCTCAATACGCCAGCGAAGGTCTTTTTTATCCGGATGGGCCTTGAATGCTTCCTCAAAAATATCCAGAGATTCCCTGTTTGCCCGGTCTCCGATGGCGTGCACACAAAACTGGAAATCATTTTCCACAGCCAGCCGGGCGGTTTCTTTCATAACGTCAATCGGATTGGTGTTTAGTCCCACACTGCCGGGAAGGTCTTCATAAGGTTCAAGCAGCCAGGCTCCATGAGGACCCAGCGCTCCGTCGAGCGATCGTTTAATGGCCCGAACCGTGAGGTGGTTACCTGCCATCCCGAGGATTTTATACTCTGGCAGCTTTTCCTCTAAGAGTTCGTTGCTATCCCTGATCATAACCCAGAGCCGCATTCCGAGCTTCCCTTCTTCTGCCATTTTTTTGAACAGATCTATGGTTTCGAAAGAGGAGCCGGCATCATGAAAGTTGGTCACGCCGTTTTCAAGACATTCCTTTACAGCTAATTCGACAATATCTATCTGTTCAGCCTCGATTTCTTCTGGAGTCCGCTTTTCCAGATAATCACCGGCTGCACTGTCTATCAATCGTTGAGCCCTCTCTCGGAACACTCCAATGGGATTTCCCACTGAATCTCTGACGATTTCTCCTCCAGGCGGATCCGGAGTCTCTTTTGTGATTCCGGAGAGTTCCATCGCCTTGGCATTGGCCAATGAGGCATGACCGCTGGCATGAGAAAGTAAGACGGGATTATCGGGGGAAACCTTGCTCAGAGCATGATGAAACGGAAGACCATCCACGTTGGGCTGAGGTGTTTTGTCCCATTTCTCCTGATGCCAGCCCCTGCCCAAGATCCATTCTCCGGGCTTCGCTTTTTGAGCTGCAGCTTTCACCAGCGATACGACTTCATCCCAGTTTTTTACATTCATCAAGTTCAGCCGCATGAGGGAGCGTCCCAAGCCGGTGAAATGGCCATGGGCATCAGTGAATCCGGGAATGGCCAATTTTCCCTCAAGGTCAATCACCTGAGTCTCTTCGGCTATGAAGAGTTCGATTTCCTTGTTGCTTCCGACGGCAATAATAACACCATCCTTTGCCGCCAGTGCCTGGACCTCAGGTATCTCTTTATCAACTGTCACGATTTTCCCGTTAATCAGAGCGAGGTCCGCAGGTCCCTTCTGGGTGCAGCCGACAGTAATGCCAATGACCAAAGCACAAAAGATAAATAAAAGAGATTTTAAAAGAGCTTTATGATACATAATTATCACCCTCCATTCTTAAAAATTGGATTGCTTATTCGGTTGGTTTTGATTTCCTATCCGCGTATAGTTTGTACGCATTGAAGTGCAGGTGAAAACATCTTATTTTGTTTGGGAGGGGAATTCAAGCATTTTATCCTCTAAAACAGAACCTGCAGTTCTCTGGTTCTGAATAGCTTGAATTTTCAATTAGAAGAGGAGAGAATAGAAATTGTATTTAATCATGGAGGGCGTCATGAAAAACATTTTCGTCTTATTCATTCTTTCCGGATTCTTTCTCGCTGGAAATGCCTCTTCCCTTCAAAACAACTCAATTACCATCACAATCCTCTATGACAACTACCCTTTCGCTGAAGGGCTGAAAACGGATTGGGGATTTTCCTGCATTATCCAGGGCACAGAGAAGACCATCTTGTTTGATACCGGAACGCGGAGTGATATTCTATTCCACAATGTTAAATCGCTCAAAGTGGACCTCGGGGATGTTGAGCTTGTCCCTCTTTCCCATAATCATGGGGATCATACAGGAGGACTGTTTGCGTTTATCAAGGAAAACAATAAGGTTACAGTTTATGTTCCGGCCTCTTTTCCCAATAGCTTTAAACAAAGAGTGAAAGATTCAGGGGCAAAGATTGTATCAGTGGATAATCCTGTCGAGATTTGTACCAATGTTCATTTGTCAGGAGAAATAACTGGTCCAGTCAATGAACAGGCTCTGATACTCGATACGAGTCAAGGCCTGATTGTCATAACAGGATGTGCGCACCCGGGAATCGCGGGCATGGTCAAAAGGGCGAAAGAAGTGGTTAAAAAAGATGTCTATCTTGTTTTCGGAGGATTCCATCTTGGGGGCAAATCTGAAGCCGAAGTAAAAGAGATAATCAGACAATTCAAGACGTTGGGAGTTCGGAAAGTTGGCGCGACTCACTGCACCGGAGACTTAGCGATCGGATTGTTCAAGCAGGCATATGGCAAGAATTTTATTCAAATGGGAGTGGGGAGAGTTATTCAAATAAAAGAGTAAGTCTTAAAAATCCAAGGAGAAGTCTGAAATGAAGAGAAAGGCAAAGTCATGTTCCTTGATTATTCTTATCATCTCACTGCTTGCTGGCTCTGCTTTTTCCCAGAATGCGTTTTACCTCAGGACAATAACCGCGGGCGTCAGCATCACCCCGGAGAATTATCTCGAGGTCCTGGAGAGAACCAAAGCGTTTCTTGATAGAGCTAGAGAGGTCTTTGAAAAGGAAGGGTTTACAATTGAAGGCGTGAGAGTCGCCACGAATCCTTTTTCTGACTACACAAGGAACCTGTCGGTTAAAGAAACACTCGATCTCATAAAGAGGATAAGTGACTTTTGCCAAAAAAATAGCATGGGGCTCTCCATCGGCCCTGGTCTTATTGATGACACTTATGACCGGGTAATCATAGATAAGATTTGTGCTATTTTACCCAATACATCCGCCAACCTGAGCATCGTCATCGCCAGTCAGAGACATGGCATTCACTTCAAAGCGGTCAGAGCAGCGGCAGAAACTATTAAAAGGTTGTCCGAGATAGAGACAATGACCAATTTCAGTTTTGCGGCCACAGCCAATATTCCTTCTGAAACGCCATTTTTCCCCGGTGCCTTTCATGATAAAAAGACCGACAGCTTCTCCATCGGGACCGAGTCGGCCAAGCTGGTCATGAAGGCCTTTGCCGAAGCTGCAGGTTTCTCCGAAGCCAAAAGCATGCTTTTCGACAGCTTTGAGAGGGAATATAAATTGATAGAGAAGATTGGATTGACAATTCAGGAGGAGACGGGTTGGCCGTATGAAGGAGTGGATACTTCTCCGGCTCCGATGAGAGATATAAGTATAGGTAAAGCCATTGAGAGCTTGATTAAGGCACCGTTTGGATCTCCGGGCACGATCACAGCCTGTTCAATCATAACAGGCGTGATTCAAGGAATCGATGTGAAGAGAGCAGGATATTCCGGATTGATGCTCCCTGTCATGGAAGACACAGTCCTAGCTCAGAGAGCCGCAGAAGGCAGGTATGGGCTCGATGAGCTATTGAGCTATTCGGCTGTGTGTGGGACAGGACTGGATGTCATTCCTCTTCCCGGAGATATAACTGTGGAGAAATTGGAGAAAATCCTTCTCGATGTGGCGAGTATCTCTTTGAAACTCGATAAACCTCTTTCCGCTCGTTTGATTCCGATAAAAGGAAAAAGTGCGGGAGAGAATGTGACTCTCGAATCCAGATTTCTAGTTCCCACGAAGATATTCAAGGTGAAGTAAGATTAGAATGAGCACTTGCGACTTCAGAGAGTCATCAAGGGGATAATGACTTCATGAATCGATTCATAGAAAAAGACAGTAAAATCAAAAATAATAATGGATTCCAGCTGGCTTGCAAAGCTAAAGAAGGCTTGACTGTTTTTCAAGGAAGATGGAAGAAAATGAAAAAATTACTCATTTGCTTTATCTTCGTCATCTTTTTCTTGGGATATCCTCTCCAACCTTTGGCTCAGTTTACTGGTGGAGAATTAGTAGAAAGAGAAAAATGGGAGAAATTTCTCGAAGACGCGGAAATTACTGAATTTAGCCAGCCGCTGAGTGAACGGGAGGCGAGAACCAAACCCTGGAGGCTTAGGCTGGAGAAGGACGGAGTCACAAGATATGCGTGGTGGAAGAATGTGGAGGGACGAGTCCAAGGATTTCTTGAAGGATGGAAGTGGGAAATCGCTGCCTATAGATTGGATAAACTTCTGGGATTGAATATGGTTCCACCCTGCATAGAAAAGAGGTTTCAAGAGGAACGAGGCTCCTGTTCCTTAGAAATAGATGTGAAAATGATGTATCGGGAATTAATAGAGCAGAACATAGAAATCCCTCCTCAATATGCTCATTCTACTTTGCGGGCAGTCTTTTTAATGAGGGCTTGGGACAATTTAATAGCCAACCAAGACCGGAATTGGGGAGATATTCTTATCACCGAAGATTGGCGGATTATCATTATCGACCATTCACGCACGTTCCGTACGTCGAAAAAATCGAAAACAAGACTCATATACGAAGGAAAAGAAGAGAAAGAACCTATTATGGAATTGCCCAGGGTTTTCGTTGAGAATCTAAAAGGCTTGACCTTTGAAAAGATAAGAGATGCTGTAGGCGCCTACCTTAAGGATAAAGAAATCGAGGCTGTTCTCATCCGCAGAGACTTGATGCTCAAGGATATTGACAGGCTCATCGAAAAATTCGGAGAGGACAGGTTTCTCTACTAGCAGGAAATTTGATTGAATAAGAAAATAGAGAAAGAGTAAAGATAAGCTTATTGTCTCATGGATATTCAGTGTCACGGCTTTTCTGACCATAGTGTAATAGGGAGGGAAAAGATATGAAAAGAAGACCAGTTTTCCTGTTTACAATCATTTTCTCTCTAAGTTTTTACAGCTATTCTTTGGCTCAGTTGACTGCCCAAGAAATAGCGGAGAGAGAGAAATGGGAAAAATTTCTCATGGAAGCAAAAGTTACTGAATTTAGCCAACCTTTGGATCCTCGGGAAGCGGTTACTGAACCCTGGAAACTCAAATTGGAAAAGGATGGAGTCGTAAGATATGGCTGGTGGAAGAATGTGGAGGGAAGGCCTAAGGGATTCCTTGATAGCTGGAAATGGGAAATCGCCGCCTACCGCTTGGATAAGCTTTTAGAGTTGAATATGATTCCTCCTTATGTGGAAAAAAGATTCCAGGAAAATCGAGGCGTAGTTTCGTTAGAAGCAGAATACATGATGAGATACAGGGAAAAACAGGAAAAGAATATAAAATGTCCTGGCCGCTATGTAGATGCTTACAATAAAGCCACCTACCTGATGAGGGCCTGGGATAACCTGCTCGCTAACGAAGACAGGAACGAGGGAGATATTCTCATCACTGAGGACTGGCGCCTGATCCTCATTGACCACTCCCGCGCTTTCCGGACTTCAAAGAAGTTTACAAAGAAACTCATCAATACAGGAAAAGGCAACAAAGAGCCGGTTAAGATGCTTCCCCGCACTTTTGTCGAGAATCTGAATCGCCTTGATTTTGAACAGATCAAGAATGCTGTCGGCGATTACTTAACAGATAGGGAAATCGACGCGGTGCTTATCAGGAGAGACCTGCTCCTCCAGGAGATCGACAGACTCATCGAAAAGTATGGCGAAAATATATTCCTGTACTGAATCAAGAAGCAATGTAGGAATGATTATCTTGTATCTTTCCAAATTGATTGCTTGAAATCGATTAAGGATGTCTGGACTAATTGGTTGACTTTCCAAGCCGGCCCTCCATTCATGATGATATTTATTAATTTCTGGAATAATAAATCGCTGCGGAAATATATAAGAACTTTTGACATCAGAATTCTCTTGTGTAATAATTTTTTGCGATTGAAGGGAAATTTTTTTTCTAATGGGTAAGAGCGAGTGAAGAAAAGGAAAACTGAAAAACCGAAATTCAAAGAAGGCAGAGACTTGCTCATTAAGATAAGCGGAGCTGTGGCTCGTGCCATCTTCTCGTTTTTAATACCGGGCGGGCTCATCATCCTCATTGCCTTCCTTGTGACGAGAGGGCCGATTGTGGAAGCTGTGCCCGGTCTGGCACGCATCTATCCCTGGGTCATCTTGATTGCTGGGGTTCTTTTTGCATGGCGGTTTAACAGAAGCCAGCTTATTTTCGTCATCCTGGCTCTGGCTGTGGTCGACAGATCGTTGCTTCAGTTTGTTGCGCAGGAAACAGATCCAGTTGACATGGGAGAGACTGTTTATAACGCAGTTGCTTTTCTCCTTCCCCTTAATCTCATCCTGTTTTCCATGATGAAGGAACGAGGTATTTTAAGCCTTGATGTCCTGATGCGGTTGAGCCTGATCCCCATGCAGGTATTCGGGGTGGCTCTGATCAGCCATTATCCGAGTTTAGGCTTTGCCGTTTACCTGAAGCACACCTTTTTTAACTGGCCTATTCTCAATGGACTCCCGCTACCACAGCCAGCTCTTATCGCCTTTGTTTTTGCGGCCTTTCTCCTTCTGAATCGGTACATACGAGATCGAGGGGTTATTGAGTGCGGTTTTTTCTGGGTGTTGATTTCCAGTTTTCTCGCTTTAGTTTCTGGCGATATCGGGCAGGTTTCCACGATTTATTTGTCAACAGGCGGCCTTGTCTTGATCATCGCCGTCATCGAGATATCATACGGGAGGGCCTACCGTGATGAGTTGACCGGACTCCCGGCGCGAAGGGCTTTGAATGAAGCCCTTTATCAGTTGGGGGGTAAATTTACCGGGGCAATGATTGATATCGACCATTTCAAAAAATTCAACGATCGATTCGGTCATCATGTTGGAGACCAGGTGTTGCGTATGATTGCCTCCAAACTTGATAATGCTGGTGGCGGAGGCAGAGCTTTCCGCTACGGAGGCGAAGAGTTCGTGATGGTTTTTCCGGGAAAGAATTTGGATGAGGCTATCCCTCATCTGGAAGAGCTCAGGAAGGAGATCGCAGATTCAGGTTTTTTCCTGCGGGGCTCTGACCGCCGCACCAAAGAGCAAAAAAGCACGAAAGAAAAAAAGAAATCTCGAGGTAGAACCCGGGTGACTATCAGTATAGGTGTGGCAGAGCGAAATGAACAAAATTCTAATCCTCATCAAGTCATCAAAGCCGCAGATAAGGCTCTCTACCGCGCCAAGAATAAAGGTCGAAACCGAGTCAGCAAATAGAAAGAAAAAGTTATTGACTTCGCTAGGCAGTCCAGATAAATTAACTTTCTAAGTTGAATGCGACTTGGGTTGACTCATGCTCTCTCCTAACGTCTTCTATTCAAGAAATCATTCATTTGAGACCGAAATATTATTTCTAATCGGACTCTGATTGGATATTGAATTGGATGATTTTCACTCGCCGCAAGATTTTCTTTTATTTATCCAATTTTATTTTTTAACCGAATTTTAATTAAGGAGGTTTAGATGAAAAAAACAACAGCGCATTTAACGATTTTTTATTTGCTTCTGTTCTGTCTGGGATTGGGGACGTCGCTCAGCGGGCAGGATAACTACAAGCTGCTGAATGACGAAACTTACATGGAAATGGAGTCAGTCGGGAGCCCGAACATATCGCCTGATGGAAAGCAGATTCTTTTCACTCGGAGTTGGGTAGATAAGATCAATGACCGCACGAGAAGCAACCTCTGGATTGTGGATGTGGAAGGCCAAAGAATCCGTGAGCTCACGCACGGAGACTGGAGGGATTCTTCTCCTGTTTGGTCACCTGACGGGACAAAGATCGCGTTTCTTTCTGATAGAGACGGAACCACGCAGATTCATGTCATGTGGCTGGATACACGCGAAGTCGCCCAGTTGACTCATCTTGAACGGTCTCCAGGAAGTCTGACATGGTCTCCTGGAGGAAAGCATCTCGCTTTCACCATTTTTGTTCCCGATACTAAGCCGCTTCTGTCTGTGAAACTCCCCCAGAGACCGAAAGGAGCGAAATGGGCCGCGCCAGCCGTGATCGTTGACCGCCTATCCTGGGCCAGAGACGGCCGGGGGTATCAGCCGAAGGGATACACACACATCTTTGTGATTGATGCTGAGCTGGGAGGTACGCCTCGCCAGATTACATCAGGTGATTATTCTCACAGCGGTCCCCAATGGTCTGCAGACGGGAAGAAAATATTTTTCAGCGCTATTCGCAAACCCGATGCGGAATATCTGCGCGGTGATTCTGAGGTCTATTCGGTTGACCTCACTACGCTTGATATCAATGCCCTCACGGACAGGGAAGGCCCTGACCGCAGCCCCAGTGTTTCGCCGGATGGGAGATGGATCGCCTACACCGGATATAATGACAAGAATTTCACAAGCCATCTGTCTAACTTGTATCTCATGGACGATACCGGGTCAAAAAAGAGGATTCTTGCCGTTAACCTTCCCAATTCGCCGTCAAACGTGACTTGGGCTCCGGACAGCTCCGGACTCTACTACATGATGCGCGAAAAGGGAGAATCCAACCTTTACTTCGTCTCACTCAATCGAAAGTTTCAAAAGATCACCGAAGGAGTCCATTATTTGTCAGGACTTTCGATCGCGGAAAACGGTCAAGTGGCCACTACTCTCTCGACTTTCACTAAACCGGACTATCTGGTGACGTTCAACTTAAGAAACCCAGGGAACATCAGAAAGCTTGTGGATGTCAACGAAGACGTCCTAGCGAATGTCAGGCTCGGAGAGGTTGAAGAATTGTGGTTCAAGTCTCCCGATGGACTGGATCTCCAGGGCTGGCTGGTCAAACCCGCCGAGTTCAAACAAGGGGAGAAGTATCCGATGATCCTTTATATCCACGGCGGGCCATGGGCCATGTACACAGTCAGGTTCAGTTGGCCCTGGCAGAATTTCGCGGCAAAAGGCTATGCTGTCTTGTACATGAATCCAAGAGGCAGTACGGGGTATGGACAGGATTTTGTAAATGGAATTCAGTTTTCCTATCCTGGAAAGGATTATGATGACCTGATGGCTGGCGTGGATGCAGCGATTGCCAAGGGATTCATCGACGAGAACAACCTGTTTGTTTGCGGAGGGAGTGGCGGTGGAGTCCTGACGGCCTGGATCGTGGGGCATACAAACCGCTTCAGAGCGGCTGTGTCGATGCGTCCGGTGATCAACTGGCATTCTTTTGTGGGAACGACCGATGGTTCCAGCTGGTACCGCCAGTTTCAGAAGTATCCCTGGGAAGATCCGATGGAGTACGCGGTTCGTTCGCCTCTTCATTATGTGGGGAACGTGACCACACCGACAATGGTCATGACAGGAGAGGCCGATTTAAGAACCCCCATGGGACAGAGCGAGGAATATTACAGAGCGTTGAAGATGCTTAAAAAGGAAACATTGCTGGTGCGTATGCCGGAGGAGTACCACGGATGGAGACGCCCCTCACACAGGCTTCTCCAACAGCTTTATCTCCTGGCCTGGTTCGAGAAGTACCGAGTGAAATCCTGATCTGTAGATATCCAGGACTGATAGAAGAGCTCGATACCAGTCGGAAATTTGACCTTATGCATCTCCCAAAAAAGTATAAATAAATTCACTTTTTCATGGAAACCAGGTATTGTACAGCCCTGTGGTGCAATAATAAAAATTTTGAAAATTTTAGAAAAAGGAGATTCCCGTTGAGAAAAAAAATGATTCTGATTCTTGTTCTGTTTCCGGCTTTGCTCGTGGCACAGGTCGAAAAAAAACAGGATGTCTGGGAGCCTGTGAAGTTCCTGGTCGGAATGTGGGAGGGCAGAGGAGAAGGAAAATCCGGGATTTCAAAGGTATGGAAGGATTGGCAGTTCGCATTGAACGGGAAGTTTCTCCAAATGAAGACTAAAGCGGTCTTTGCCCCCCAGGAACAAAATCCAAAGGGGGAGACGCATGAAGACCTGGGGTATTTCAGCTATGATGGAGCGAGAAAGACAATCGTGTTCCGACAGTTCCACGTTGAAGGATTTATCATCCAGTATGTGTATCAGAGCGCCTCTGAAGATGGCCGAACAGTGACTTTCGCATCCGAGCAGATTGAGAATGGTCCGCCCGGTCTTATCGCCAAATTAATATTCAAGGCTTTGGATGCAGACACAGTGGAAGAAAGGTTTGAGCTGGCATTCTCCGGGAAGGAGTTTGACTGTTACAACACAAACATCATAAAGCGGAAAAAATAGACTCAAATGGTTCGGATTTTTTTTAACCTTGATTTTTCATAAAGTAGGCTGACACTCTGTATTAGGAATAATTCAGGGCAAATGAATGAGAAGAGAGTGTATGACGAATACAATTTCAAGTTGAAAAAAAATAGCTAAATATTTAGAGTGCAATAAATAACCTATTTAATGGAAAAGACGGTTTGAGATGAAAATACTAGATAGGCTCAACGCGAGGTTAGCGCGCGCGTTCATAAAAGACTTTGATGATACCGACAACCAGAAGGTGCGCGTCCAGCATGGCCTTCTGGCTGGATGGGTCTCCATATTCGCCATCCTGCTCCTGTTTATGGTGAAAATGGGGCTCGGCATAATGGCCGATTCCATTTCAGTTGTCGCCAATGCATTTCATCTTCTCTCTCATCTGGCGAATTCTATAATCCTTGTCGTTAGTTTCAAGTTAGCCGCACGCCCTTCCACAGCCAAAACCCCATTCGGGCATGGGAGGATGGAACATGTCGCGCCCCTGATTATGGCTATCTTCCTTTTTGTCTCAGGGATTCAGATTGGGGAGAATTCCGTGCACCAGACTCTTGAACCTCATGAAGTCCATTACTGGAATGCCTTGCCCTGGATTCTCTTCGTCACGGTCATAGTCAAACAATGGCTCACTCGGTTTGTCCGCCTCCTGGGAAAAAGAGTCAATTCCCACGCAATCATGACAACCGCTGCCCACCACAATATTGAAGCCGTGATTTCCGTAACAGTTATTGCAGGATTGGTGGCGGGGCACTATTTTCATCGTCCTGAAGTGGATGGCTATATCGGGATAATTGTCTCTATCTGGCTGCTCTATCTTGGCTTTATTCATGGCCGGGAAGCCATTGTTCCACTCTTAGGCCAGGCGCCGAGCCGGGAGATGCTGCAGAAGATTAGAGAAACAGCCAAGTCAACCGAAGGAGTTGAGGATGTCCATGAGATTATCGTCCACAACTATGGTTCACTCTACACACTCTCTATGCATGTGGAGATACCGGAGAAATACGGGCCGGCAGAGATGCATGAGATTGCTGAGAACTGTGAATGGAAGCTGCGCCAGAAGTTCGGTGGTGAGGTTGTCTGTCATACCGATCCTCTCATGGAGAAGACCTCTGAGATCATGGCTATTGAGGATCGATTCAAAAAGGTCCTGACAGGCTTTCCTGAGGCTATCAGCTATCATGACTTTCGTGTTGTGGCCGCGTCTCGCGAGAGAATCGTGCTCGTAGCGGATATCGATGTCAGTGAGGATGTGCCTGAATCCGGGTTTGAAACGATAGTGAAAGAATTGGAGGCAAGATGCAAGGAAGAAATTGCGAATATCGAGTACTGCAAGTTTTATATAACTCCCAAGTATGCCTATTGAGTTCTGATGAAGCAGTCATGAAGGCAAAGGGGCTGTTTCTTTAAGTCCTTATTATAAGAAAGGCAGGGGCTGCCCTCTTTTTATAATTCAGGTTAAGTGATTTCAGTCCTGTGAGCCTGATGATTCAAGTCTGATTAGATTAAAATTTCTTTTATCCATGCAGGAGGAACAGTGAGAGGAATAAAAGAGCTGAGAAAAAGCTTCTCGATTTTCTTTGTTTTCTTTATTTTTGTGATTTCCGTCCAGGCATCTGATGTTGGCCCCTCGAATGGCTACCTGGTCATAGTTGGAGGGGCTATGCGTGATCCGGATATTTTCGCCCGGTTTATCGAGCTTGCCGGCGGTCCGGATGCTCCTATCGTCATTATTCCCACGGCAGGTGCGGGAGAGAACTATGATCAATACTGGCGTGGATTGAGGAGATACAGAGAGGCGGGAGCAAAAAATCTGACCGTTATCCACACAAGGGACCGGGCGGTGGCTGATTCCGAGGAATTTGTCCGTCCGATTCAAACAGCCCGCGGCGTCTTTTTTACTGGAGGCCGTCAGTGGCGCCTGGCTGATTCCTATCTCAACACCCGGACTCACAAAGAATTTCTGGCCTTGCTGGACCGAGGAGGCGTGATTGGCGGCTCTTCCGCAGGAGCCACGATCCAAGGGTCTTTTTTAGTCCGGGGGGATACAAAAGGGAACGAGACCATGATCGGTGATCATGTCGAAGGGTTTGGCTTTTTGAAGAATGTAGGGATCGATCAGCACCTTTTAAAACGGAATCGCCAGTTCGATATGGTTGAAGTTATTGAAAAATACCCGGAATTGCTGGGAATCGGAATTGATGAAGATACGGCCATAGTGGTCCAGGGAGACAGGTTTGAAGTGATCGGCCAGGGATATGTGGCCATTTATGACCAGATGAAGCTTATCCCACCCAGTGGACAGTTCTATTTTCTGGCTCCGGGCGACCGCTTTGATCTGAAAAAGCGGGAAGCTTTAAGGCCTTCGCAGACGATGAGGCCGCTCGACCGTGTCAAAGCAGGAAAGTGGCCCAAGAGGAAAAAATAGCGATCTAAAGATAAAATCATGAAACATCGGGGCAAGACTTACTGGCGGAGAAAACGAAATAAGCTTTTAAAAAAGCATGTTATTCCCGAAGGAAAGGTATTAGATGTGGGGTGTGGATGGAGGATCCATTACAAGAATGCGGTTCGACTCGATATAAATCCAGGTTATAATCCTGATGTTGTTGCGGACATACAAAAGGGAACCGGTTTTCCAGAGGGCCATTTTGATACTGTTTTACTGTTTGATGTACTCGAACATCTTGAATATCCGCACAAGGCAGTTGAAGAAATGAAAAGAGTGCTCAAGCCCGGTGGGACGATTTATATAACAGTGCCCTTCTGTTTTCCTCGACATGGAGTGGAGTATTACAGGTTCAGTGATTTAGCACTCCGAAGAATGCTCGATGGCTTCGACGTCCAGATTATCCCAGTGGTAAAAAGCAAATTCTGGAACCTTGTCTGGAATTATTACATGCATGATATGATCGTTGAGGGTTATTTTGTAAAGGCTAAGAAAATATAAATCTTCTTTTTTCTGATTGGATTTAATTATAAGATTGATTAGTTAAAATTTTCTCTCTAGATTTGACTCTTTAAATACGAGTTGCTATTCTTTTTCTTCAGAGTAGCTGGGAACAATGAGTATAAGATGCCCTCAATGTCAGTTTGAAAACCAAGACGAGAGCCACTATTGCAGCAAGTGCGCCACTCCTCTTCTTTCGGCTGAGGAAATCTCTTCTTCTCCAACAAAAACTCTGGAAACGCCAATAACAGGATTGACCAGATCGAGTACTTTTGCTCAGAGGTATGAGGTGATTGAAGAACTGGATAAAGGGGGGATGGGGAAGATTTATAGAGTATTTGACAATAAGATTGAACAGGAAGTTGCCTTGAAGCTTCTCAGACCTGAGATAGCTGCGGATAGCAGTACTATCATGCGATTTAAAAATGAGTTGAAAGTTGCCCGAAATATTGCGCATAGGAATGTCTGTCGTATGTTTGATCTTGGGTTAGAGGGAAACGCATACTACATTACGATGGAATACATCCCGGGTGAAAACCTGAAGAGTTCAATAAGAAGGATGGAGAGATTAACTATTGGGAAAGCTATTTCCATTGCCAAGCAGGTGTGTGAAGGATTATCGGAAGCACACAGGCTGGGAGTTGTCCATCGTGATCTGAAGCCCGGAAACATCATGATCGACAGCGAAGGGAATGCACGTATCCTGGATTTTGGAATCGCCCGGTCTCTCCGATCCAAAGGAATGACTGGCGAGGGGACTATGATCGGGACGCCGGAATACATGTCTCCTGAGCAGGTCGAGGGAGAAGAAGCAGACCAGCGTGCGGATATTTATTCATTGGGTGTCATTCTTTATGAGATGGTAACAGGAAACGTCCCGTTTAAAGGGAACACTCCTATCAGTGTGGCTGTGAAACATAAGTTGGAAATCCCTCTAGACCCAAAAAAGTTTAATCCGCTGATACCTGAAGACCTTAATTGCATGATTATGAAATGTCTCGATAAGGATAAAAGAAACAGGTATCAAAATGTTGATGAACTTTTTTCTGAATTAGACAAGATTGAAAAAGGCATTCCGATTTCAGAAATCGGAAAACCAAAGAAAAAGCGGAAGATCGAGAAACGAGATAGTAATCAGCGCAAAAGAACTTTGATTCGATGGGCTGTAATCGGCAGCGTTTTTATTGTCCTTTTGGTGGCTTTATTTCTCTGGTTTGGAAATAGAATTACAGGGCAATTTGGGGTTCAAAAAACACTAAACTCAGTGGCTGTGCTTCCATTAAAAAATCTCACGGGGGAAACTGAGTTGGATTCTTTTGCCGAGAGAATGACCGAGGCGCTGATTAACGGATTGGCAAAAACTGGGATATTTCATCGTATTCCACCAAGCACTTCAGTGATGCCGTATAAAGCGGCGCCTAAACGAATAACAGAAATATCAAAGGAATTGGATGTGGAAGCAGTCATAGAATGGACAATGGTTTTGGATAAGAACCAGCTTCTCATCAGTTTGAAGTTAATAGAGGGAAAAAGAGAACAGACTGTATGGGATAATATTTATACACGAGATATGCAGAAAGATTTATTAGCTCTAGGAGTTATTAAGGCACCTGCCGAAGCCATTGGGTTTGCCGACGCCATTGTTAAAGATATAATTGCTCATATAACTGCCAAGGATACATCTTCTCAGAATTAGTCTTTGCTTCGAGAGTACTAGGAGTGTGTGCTTTCAAGGAAATATTATTGAAAGTGGGGCTGGGAATATAGACTGGCATCATACAAGAACATAGATTGACACCTCTTTTTTTCTGTGTTATTACACCTCTTTCCATGTTTGATCTTTCATCCCTTCATTTAATTCCTCACTAAGGAGCCTATCATGAAAAGAACAGGTCTAACTTTGATTTTTGGATTATTAGCCTTTTTTGTGATGGTAGCCAATTCTGAATCAGCCGAAAAACAGCTCGTTGGGGCGCGCTACCCAGCCATTTCCCCGGATGGGAAGCAGATCGCCTTTTCCTACATGGGTGACCTCTGGCTGGTGTCGTCACAAGGCGGGAAAGCGACTCGCTTGACCGACCATGTGGCCTATGACAGAGAGCCGATCTGGTCGCCGGACGGAAAATGGCTGGCCTTCACTTCGAACCGAAGTGGAAATAATGATGTGTACATCATGAACTCACAGGGAGGGATTCCCTGCCAACTCACTTTTCACAGCAGCAATGATGGTGCAACGGATTTCACTCCGGATGGAAAATGGATAGTTTTCACATCCAGCCGTTCATCTTCGTCCAGCATCTTTAAAATCAACATAAACGGAGGCAATGCTCTGCCTCTTCTGGATACCTACTGGAGTTGGCCGCATAAAGCGAAAATCAGCCATGACGGAAAAACCATGCTGTTTTCTTTGGGGATGGAAAACAATTACTTGTGGCGGCGTGGCTATCGCGGGAGCAACACAGCAAAAATCTGGACAAAAGGAATCTCTGAGAAGACGGCGAAAGCTGTATTCGGTGATGAGAGTAACTGTTTCTGGCCGGAATGGAGTGCTGATGGTCAGCGTGTCTATTTTATCAGTGACAGACAGTTCAACAGCAAGAATATCTGGAGCATTGCAAAAGATGGATCTGGTTTGAAACCCATCACAACTTTCAGCCAGGAAGATGTCAAATGGTTATCTGTGGCCGGCCGTGCACCTCTGGCTGCGTACGAGCGGGAGTTCGGTATCTGGATCACAGACCTCAACACCGGAGATTCTCATCGAATTTCGATCGAAGCGCCCACTGAGACAAAGGAAAACCGCTTCTTTTTCGTGAATAATGCCTCTGTGAGTGAGTACCGGCTATCTCCTGATGGGAAGAAAATTGCAGCTGTGGTGCGGGGAGACATTTTTGTGCTCTCCACCGAAGGAGAATATGCGCGGAACATCACCAACACACCCTGGCGGGAAAGAGACATTGACTGGGATAAAGAGAGTCAAAATCTTGTCTATGTCTCGGATGTGGATGCCAACCCGGAAATCTACCTGATTTCAGCAATAGGCACTGAAAAACCCAGGCGTTTGACGAAGAGTAAAGAGGATGAGCTTACACCTCTCTTTTCTCCGGACGGAAAATGGATTGCTTACTACAGGGGAAAGCGTCAGATCCGGCTGATACAACCGGATGGGAAAGAAGACCGCTTGCTGGTCGAGGATGATTTTGGCGGCCGGTTTGCGGAGGGCTTCTCCTGGTCTCCTGACTCACGGTTTATTGCCGTGGTGCCGACAAGAAACGCGAACTCGGATATTTTTGCGGTGGATGTGCAGACCGGAAAGAAATTTATGCTCACGAACACCGCGTATGATGAAAGTAGTCCACTCTGGTCGGAGAATGGAAAATTCATGCTGTTCTCATCCAATCGGTTCGGGCACAGCTTTCCTGAGTTTACAGGAAAATGGGATATCTATCAGGTCCATTTAGAGCCGAAGAAGCCCGAGTTCGATGAAGATGAGTTTGAGAAGCTGTTTAAAACCGAGAAAAAAGAAAAGAAGGAGAAGCCCGAGATAAAAGAGGATGAAAAGGAAAAAGTTGAAGTCAAATTGAATATTAAAGATATCGACCGTCAGACCGAGACAGTCACCAACACGCTGGGCAACGACAGTGTGTTCATTCTCTCGCCAAAAGACAATGAAACCGTATATTTCCGGTCTAATATTGACGGCAAAAATCATCTTTGGAAAACAAGTTTAAAGGAAAAAGAACGGGGAGAATACGAGCCCTTTATGCCTCAGGTTCAGTATCCCAGTTCACTCCAGTTTGAAAAGGGAGGGAAATACCTCTACTATTTGAGCCGGGGAAGGATCGGACAGATCGATGTCAACAGCAAGAGGAATAAGACGATCTCCTTTAATACAAAGATCCGAGTCGATAAGATTGCCGACTATGAGCAGGCGCTCGGGGAGCTCTACTACACTCTCCAGCATTACTTCTACGATTCTGAGCATCACAAAGTGGATTGGAAAGGGCTGTACGAACATTACAAGCCTGTGCTCCAGCAGGTTCGGGAAGACCAGGATTTTTATGACTATGCCAATGAGATGATCGGGCATTTGAATTCTTCTCATACTGGAATCAGTGGACCGCGTGGGGCAAGAACTGAAGAGCCAAGTGCTCATGTGGGAGCCGTCTTTGAGTTCACGGATAAAAAAGTCACGCTGAAACGCATCATCAAGGACGGGCCGCTGTATGACCAGAAGGGGAGTGTAACTGTCGGAGATGAGCTCATCGCCATTAACGGAAAAAGCGTCGATCCGATGAAAAATATATGGACGTATTTCAATGGTATGCTTGAGAAGCGAGTGACGCTCACATTCAAGAGCCAAAAATTGAAAAAGAATATCGATGTTTCGATGAAACCCATATCTACTGGAGCTGAAAACCGTCTGCTTTTGGAAGAGTGGATCGCGAGCCGGCGGGAGATTGTCAAACAGAAGACAGACGATAGTGTGGCCTATATTTACATGCGTGCCATGGGACGGGGAGACCTGAACCGGTTTCTCATGGAATTGGAGCGGGACGCGGTTCCCCGCAAAGGCCTGATCCTGGATCTGAGGTTCAATTTTGGAGGCAATGTGCATGACCGTGTGCTCCAGGCATTAACAAAGCCCATCTATGCCAAATGGCGCATCCGGGGATTATCAGAGACGTCCCAATCGACATTCGGAGTGACTGATAAACCAGTCGTTCTTTTGACCAACGAAATAACTCTGAGTGACGGGGAGATGACGTCCAACGGTTTTAAAGCCCTGAAGAGAGGCCCGATCATCGGGAATACGACTTATGGATGGTTGATTTTCACGACAGGCGTTGGCCTGATGAACGGCGGATACTTCCGCCTTCCGTTCTGGGGCTGTTACACGCTGGATGGGAAGGACCTGGAGACCAGCGGGGGCGTGAAACCGGATATCTTTATCATCAATGACCTGAACCATGACCTCCAGAATCAGGATCCTCAGTTGGATAAAGGCATCGAGAAGGCCCTGGAGTTGATAAAGTAGCCGACTGAACAATAGAATTCTGACAGAGAATTCAATTGCATTCTATCTCTGGAGGATTTCCTTCCAGAGAATCGGAAAAGCATATCTTCTCTATCACTGGAGGAAGGAGGTTCTAATGTTTCTTAGAAACAAATGGATAATGGCGTTTCCTTGTCTGGTCATTTTCTTGGTTTCCTTGGCTATCAGCCCTGTTCTTTCGAAAGAGAAGCCGCAGGTCATCCCCAAGGAGGCAAAAAAAATTGCATCGTTAAGAAAGGCAGTGGATGCAGAGATAGATGCATTGAGCGCCCGAATGATCGAGATAAACGATTGGATGTATCATAATCCTGAACCAGGTTTCCTTGAATTCAAGGCCGCCGAGATGCTGACAGATGAGTTGAAGAAGTATGGCTTTGAGGTAGAGATGGGAGTGACGGACCTGCCGCCCAATTTTGATCGGTTGAAAGTAGTCGGAGGCTTCCCGGTTGATTATTCGGGTCCTCCCGGTCTCCCGACCGCTTTTAAGGCCAAGTTCAAAGGAAAGTCGGAGCATCCGGTCATCGGCATCACAGTTGAGTACGACGCTCTGCGAGGGGATCCACCGTTCCACGGTTGTCAACACAACATGCAAGGGCCGACGGGGATCGGGGCAGCGATTGCCCTGGCTAAGGTCATGGAAAAGAATAATGTTCCGGGAAGCGTATGGGTGATTGGAGCACCGGCTGAAGAAGTCGGTCCGCCCACCAAGGCTGTGATGGCTCAAACAGGCTATCTAGATGGAATAGACTTCATGTTCAGGAGTCATGGCACGTCTCAGTCAACACTTCGTTTCCCTGGTGGCTTTTCCGCACGACACATCCGGCAGATGAAATACACGTTCCACGGAAAATCTGCTCACGCGCAGCAGCCCTGGCAGGGAAGGAGCGCACTGGATGCGGTCCTTCTGCTCTTCCATGCGGTGGATATGATGAGAGAACATTCTGAGCCTCAATTCAGGTTTCATGGAATCGTCAGCGACGGGGGAAAGGCTCCAAATATCGTGCCCCAGGAAGCCTCCGCTCTCATGTGGATCAGGCATCTTAAGGATGAGACTCCGGTGGGCGCGTTAACACCTAAGAGAGCGAGAGAAATGATCGAGAAAAAAGTTGAAGCACTGGACAATATGGCTAAAGCGGCTGCTCTTGCGACCGAGACTACAGTTGACATTGACCATTACGGTGAATACCAACCTGGGATTGCGGTGGGCATAATCAATGATATTGTTTTCCAGTATGGAGTCGAGTACGGGGGAGTGGGAATCGGCGAGAGAACCGTTCCCAGACACTGGGAAGAGACTGGTTTTGCCACTCTTGTCGTTCCGGGTGCTCATGTTAGCATCGGAACAGAAGGCCTCCCAACTCGTGTCGCAGGGCATTCTCAGGAAAACGCCGACATTACAATAAGTGAAGCCGGACATAAGTCTTTGATCTTGACAGCGAAGGTCATGGCAGCCAGCGGTTTGCGCCTTCTGATGGATAAAAAACTCCGTGACCAGGCCTCAGCCGAACACGCTGAATGGTTAGAAAAATACAACAAATAAATTCAGGGGTCATAGCTCGGCATTAAACATTTTATTTAATGGTTCTCTTCCATTTTGTGTGGGTAAATGATTAGATAGCATTCAGGGATGTTCTTGCTCCAGTCAGATTTTTCACGCCATTCCCTCATCAACCTTCTCAGAGTATAAGCGAAGGGCAGTGGGTGAGAAAACCGTTTGAAGGCGGAGCGGGCATGGTTCCTCACCGAAGAGGTGAGGAGAGCGGAGCCTGAAACCGAGCCGCTTTTGACTCGCTGGGGAAAAAGTGGTGTGTTTTCGGAGTCCACTGCCTGAGCTTTCTCAGACAGTCCTCGGGCCCGACTCCGTCGGG
>Ga0180437_10002134_pt1 | contig 32339 bp, 34 predicted proteins | sample SS_ome_4_FD_132410 | JGI IMG/M metagenome (GOLD analysis project Ga0180437, IMG submission 132410) | Hypersaline lake sediment archaeal communities from the Salton Sea, California, USA - SS_3_D_1 metaG | ecosystem: Environmental > Aquatic > Non-marine Saline and Alkaline > Hypersaline >... | reverse complement strand
TTTTCCCATTTAAATTCACCGTACGTATCATACCTATTTAATTTTACAATTGAAAAGTAAGTTAATAATTTTTCTTTTTAAATGGAGTTTTATGTAAAAATAAAGAAAAAATGAAAAAAAAAGGAATTATTTTAATAGGCTAATAACATCAATATAAAGGAGATTAATATTATGGTTCCCCCAATTCCAGGACCGACCCAGGAAAAAAGTACGAATCCTATAATTAAAACAACCCACCATTCGTATTTAATTTTTAAGTCTATCTTTTTCTGCATCGAGATTAGTAATAATGCAACAAAAATTATACCAATAATACCGTGATAAATATTTTGTTGACCACCAACCGTAAATAAGACTATCACTTCAAAGATGGTATATACTGCTCCAAATAAAGCCACAATCTGAGAAGCTTTCATTTTCTCTTTGCCTGCAATAAGTTCAAGAATAGCAGCGATTATTGTTAATATCCCACCTAACAAATAAAAACCAGCAAATGCCATTTGGAATATAGGATTTGTTGAAAATAGAAATAATGCTAATATCTCGAATAACATTACTAAAAGTCCTAAGATTAATATGATCCACCATTTATAAAGCTTCTTAAAAAAGGGTACTCCAAAATCGACGATATTCAGAACAATAATTAAGATACCTGCCAAAATAATCTCCATAATGCCATAAAAGATATTTAAAGGTGCCAGCGTCCAAAAAAGAGCTATTCCTTCACGGATTATCACAAGAGCAGCCATAAGTGCAATTACCTTAGTCGCTCCGGAGGGCGCTGTAACTGAAAACTTTAGTTTACTTGGTGTTGTTTCTCCCATTTTTCATCATCTAAATTCATTTATATTATTAAAAAATTAAATTAATTTTTAAATTAAATTTGAACTAGGATTAAACTAGATTTTGTATTATTTATACATTTATAATTTAAATTATTAGAAGTTTAATAGATTTAAACTTCAAAATTAGAAGTAGTAATATTTCTAATTCTTAAAAATTCTAAAATACCGAAACCATGGCATAATGGTTCGTCATTTTACGACTAATTTTTTTTCGTAAAATTCATTCTTTCGGTTTAATTTGTTGATTTTTCTACGGTGTTAGTTTCCTTTTTTTTTTCAAGTTTGATCGATTCTTTAATAGGGTTATTGCCTAATTCCTCAATAATCTTTGAAACTCTAGTCATTTCTTCTTGAAATTTCTGGCCTTCTGCGGCACTACAATGGAACATTTGTACTCTTTCTGGTGAAACACCAGCAGTTTTTAATATTTCTTTTGTATATTTAACATTTTTGGCCGCAACTAAATTTCCTGTTTCATAATCGCATTCTCCTTCATATCATCCCGCAACTATGATTCCATCTGCGCCTTTACCAATTGCTCGCATCATAAGACTAGGAGTTACTCTTCCGGTACAATTTATTCTAATAGGGCGAATAGTAGCAGGATATTGAGCGCGTATTGTTCCAGCCATATCTCCTGCACCATATCCTCATTTCCAACACATGAACGCTAAAATCTTGATTCTATCCTGAGTTGCCATTTAATCCACCTCTCTATATTTCCTCTAGTATCGCATCGATTTGTTTTTCATATTGAGGTTCACGATAATACCTGAGAGTGATTGCTTCAGAAGGACAATTAGCTAGACATGTACCACAACCTCGACATAAAATTTCATTGACCTCGGCTCCATCCGGTTCTAATTTTATCGCATTATATGGACAGTTTAATTCACAAAGTCCACATTTAGCGCATTTATCCTTATCTACAGTAGCTCTGATTAATAAGATCCTGTATTTGTCTTTACTCATTAATCGAGCTAAAGAAGATGCGGCAGCTCTTCCTTGTGAAATTGACTCTGCTATTGATTTTGGACCTTGAGCGACACCAGCTAATACAATTCCAGGGATTTTTGTATCAATTGGGTTTAACCGCGAATGAAATTCTTTAAAGAAACCATCCTGAGAAGTCTCAAGTTTTAGTATTTTTCCAATTTTATCAACACCAATAGCAGGTACCATAGCGCATGATAAAACTACTAGATCGTATTCAAATTCTATTAATCCTGTATTACTTAAAGTATTTTGAAGAATTACTTTAAGGTTTTTTGTTTCAGGATCCTGATAGATTTTTGAAACATTAGTTCTTACATATCTAATCCCTTCCGCTCGTGAAGCAGTAAAGTACTCTTCATAATCTTTTCCAGCAGCTCTTATATCCATATAAGCAACAGTGATATCAATATCGGGATAATGTTGTTTAATAAGTTTTGTATTTTTTATTGAAATCATGCAACATACTCCCGCACTGCAATACGTTTGTTTGTTTAAGTCCCTTGAACCTACACATTGGATGAATAAAATTCTTTCTGGTTTTTTTCCATCTGAAGGGCGAACTAAATGCCCAACAGTAGGACCATTAGGAGCAAGCATTCGTTCAAGCTTCATTTGAGTAATAACATTTGGGTATACTTTATACCCTAAATAGCCTTTATCAGGTTCATATTCATCCCAACCAGTAGCAACAATAATAGATCCAACTTCAAGTTCTATGATTTCATCCTTTTGATCAAAATCAACAGCCTTAACTTCACATACTTCTTTGCACATACCACATTTAATACATCTATTCATATCGATTTGTGCCATTGAAGGAACTGCTTGGGCAAATGATACATAAATCGCTTTTCGTGGGTTCATTCCTTCATTAAATTCATCATATCCATAGGCAGGACATACTTCAAAGCATGAACCACAACCATTACAATCATTAGTTACATATCTCGCCTTTTTACGGATCTTTGCTTTAAAATTACCTACAAAACCACTTACATCCTCTAGTTCACTATAAGTATAAATATTGAATCCTGGAGTTCTTGCTGCTTGTAACATTACGGGTCCCAATATTCATATACTACAATCATCAGTAGGAAAAGTTCTATCTAGCATAGCCATTTTACCACCAATAGTTGGAGATTTTTCAACTAAATGTACTTCAAATCCCTCCTCAGCTAAATCAATTCCCGCAACTAAACCTGCTACACCTCCACCGATTATTAACGCCTTTTTTGTAATATCAACTTCTTTTACTAAAATCTTTTCTAAGACTGTAGCTCTTGCCACGCCAGAACGAATAGCATCCTCTGCTGTCATTTGAGCTCCCGGTTTATCCTGTCTATGTACAAAACTTGCATGCTCACGAATGTTAACAAATTCAAGATACGAGGAATCTAATCCCATGGATTCAAGAACGCTTTTAAAAACAGGTTCATGAGTTTTTGGAGTACATGAGGCAACTACTAACCTATTTGCATTGCTTTCATTCATTTTTTCTTTGATAAATTCAGCACCAGGTTCGGTACAAAGGCTAATGTAATCAAGAGCATCTACGACATTTGGTAACGTTTTGGTAAATTCAGCCAGTGAATGAGTTTCAATTATTTCAGCAACATTAATTCCTCATTGGCATATAGCCACGAAGATTCTTGGTTCCTCATCTGCATTTTCAGTTTCTACCATTGCATATCATTCCTTTTGTTCTTTTTTGTTAATTCCTCCAAGAAATTTTAATGATTTATGTTATGAATTTTAATATTTTATTTTAATTTAAAATCTCTGATTAAGATAATTAATTTTTTATCAAAAAATTTTCATGATAGTTTAATAAGCATCTATATTAAAAAAGGCAAAACTCCCAAAATTTATATAAAAATTCCACGGTTATTACTTTAGATTATGTTTTTTCAACTGCTGCAATTTGGTCCAATGTCTGGTGACATGAGTTCAATATTTTTAATACTTGGCTTAACGGTTGCTGATTTAATATTGTTGAAACTTGGTCTTGTTATTACTAAAGCTGAACGCTGGAAAAAGATGAAATGGGTTGCTGCTAGTTTTTTTATTCAATTCGGAGTCATTTTTGCGATTGGCTCACCACTTTTTTTATTAGGGATGATTGGAGCATTTAATGGAAATCCTGGAGCAATTATTCCAGTTGTAATTATTTGTGCTTTTGTTGATATAAATGTAGTGAATATAATTCACAGGATCGGTCTTAAGCGGTCTCTTGTAGTCGTTATTATCATTATTATTCCAATGGTTTTTGTAATGTCTGGATTAGGCCCTTTAATTTCTCAATTAACAAGATTTTAGCATTATTCAATCAGAAACCAATAACTTTATTAATATTTTCTTTTATCTGGATAACTTCTTCTCTTGCAGCTTCACCAAACTTTTCAGGAGGATAATTTTTATTTTTGCTATAGGCATAAATTATTCCACGAGATGAATTAACAATTCCACCCAATCCATCACTATAAAAACCATATTTCACATCTTCTGATTTAGCCCCCTGCATTCCAAAACCTGGCATTAGAATAATGGAGTTAGGTATTATTTTTCTTATTGCTTTTAATTCTTCAGGGAAGGTAGCTCCAACAACGACCCCTAAATTATGGAAATTCGTAAACTTTTTCAAAGAAGTGCCCCATTCTTGTACTAATTTTGCCATATGAATATAATTTCGTTCTAAAGTAATCGAATCAACCTTTATTTCGGTTGTATTATCGGGTATGTTTTCAATTTTCGCACTAAATAAGTCTTGAAATTCCTTACTACTCGAATTGGAGGTTTTTACCAGAATAAACACACCTTTTTCTTTATATTTTAAAAATGGTTGGATACCATCGATTCCCAGGTAAGCATTAAGTGTACAAGCATCTGCTCCATAGACTTTAAACGTTGAAAAAGCATAAGCTTCAGAAGTTGAGCCAATATCATTCCGTTTAGAATCGAGTATTACTAAAAGGTTCTTTTTATGAGCATATTTAATAGTCTCTTTTAAAGCAGGTAAAGCCTCATATTTTTCATAGAAGGCAATTTGGGGTTTAATTACAGGGATTAAATCATAAGTTGCATCAATTAATGTTTTATTAAATTCTAAAATGATTTTATTTGGTTCTTCAAAATCTTTAACTAGATATTTAGGTATTTCCGCATCGTTATCCATTCGCGGATCAAGCCCCATACAAACGACGGATTTTTTCTGCTGTATTAATCGTATTAAATCTTCAATAAAATTCATAATTTAGAACTAAAATTGTATTTTTTAATTAATATTAGCAAATTTTTTAGTAATTGTTGGAAATGAATAATCCAAATTTTAGAAATTTTTGGCAATGGACTCATTTCCAATTTTACTTTTAATCTGCTTGTTATATGAATAACTTTTTAAGAATTTGAATTTGATGTTTTGTTTTCTTTTCTTTAAATTCTTTACTCTCTATATCCAATTCAATAATGGAGCTAAATTAGAAATTGAGGAAAATTAAAACCTCGATTTGAAACCTTATTATCAAACCTTTTTCATTTTTCTTTATTAAATTTCCTTTTCTATCAAATTCACTTTTACAATAACCACAAGTCCAACCGCCCCACATAACTTGTTTTAAAACAAGTTCAAATTTAGACTCTTAGCAAGCCACGGAACGCCCTAACGCCATAGAAAGAGGGCGCACTGTTATGATACACGAAGACATGATCGTAGCGGCGATCTGCAAAGATGGCACCACCGAGTTTTCTAATATCAGAAGGGGTTTTCACCCAGCTCGACGTTTTCATATCGAAGTTTCCAATTTTCTGCAAGTCTCGATATTCTTCTTCCGTTAAAAGCTCAATACCCATGGTAGCTGCCATATCAATAGCATTACCTGCTGGATGCACCCCTTTCTTTTCTCTCTCCTCCTGCCCTTCACGGTCGTAACACACATTTCTGCGGCCTTTAGGACTTTCCGCTGAACAATCATAAAAAATGTATTCACCCGTCTTTTTATCATGACCAACAACATCTGGTTCACCGCCAGTTCTTTCCATTTCATTGAGTGACCACAGTTTTTCAGTATTAATTTCCAGCTTTGCTTGTACCTTAGTCCATTCAAGACCTTTATGGCGGTTCATGTTTTTCTCAAAACGGGCTTTCAATGCTCTAAATAGTTCTTTACGTTGTTCTGGTGACAATTCTTTTTTGAATGCAGTAATTGATGCCATTATTTTTCAAAGTTTACAAAAAATTTTTAATTCCTCTCAGTTAAATTAATAAGAAATATTTTAAATACCTATATATTTCTTTAAAAATTTATTTGGAATTTATGAATCTGTAATTATTTATGATTCGAGAAGTAGCTTATAATCTGATCTGCAATAATTTTTCCGTGAACTTGGCATTTACTTTTTTGCATATGGTATAAGTAGCACTTTCAAGAAAATTAAGAACACTATAATTTAATTTTCATTATTTTCATCAATGATATTATAAATCTCGTCAATCAAGTTATCCAACTTTATTGTTTTCTGTTTTTCTGAGTTCATATCTTTTATGGTTATTTTATTATCTTCCATTTCTTTAGGACCGATAATTAAACTAATTAATACACCTAATTCATTCGCTTTTGCTAATTGGTTTTTTAGGTTATTAAATCGATAATCAATAATGCATGGAAAATCTTCGTTTCTTACTATTTTAGCAAGCTTTAAAGCATAACATGAGACATCTTTATTAATACAAGCGATATATACTGTGTCTGAATAATCCTTTTTTCGGATATCTTCTGGAATTAGATTATATGTTTTTAGGAAAAGGGACAACATTAGCACCCCTAATCCAAATCCGGTTCCAGTTATCTTTTCTTCTGAATATAGGGAAATTAGATCATCATATCTCCCGCCTCCAAAAATACTTCTTCTGTTTGCTTCTCCCGTATCAAAAACCTCATAAACAATTCCTGTATAGTAATCTAGACCTCTTACGATACTCGGTGAAAAGGTACAATATTCTGAAAGATCTGCATCTTTTAGGAGTTTTATAAATGAAATCAATTCAGTATAACCTTTCGATTTATAAAATTCTTCTGAGATATCTTCAAAATTATTTAAAAGGTCATCTATGTTTTCTGCTTCCTTTAATTTATAAATACCTTGAATAATAATCTCATCTTTAAAATGATCTAATACGTATTTTTCATATTCAGACTCTTCCATTTTATCTGCTTTATCTAGGATTTTATAAACTAATGGAATTTTATCTTTAGGTATTTTCAAAATCATCTCACATAAAGAATCTATAAACCGTCGATTATTAAAAAAGATTTGATATTGATCAGAAGTTGCTCCAAATTGAGAGAAGATATCAATTATGATATTGAATATTTCTAAATCCCCATAGAGACTCTCTTCACCAAGTATATCAAAATTTATCTGCTTAAAGCTTCTTTTTCTACCTCTTTGAGGTCGTTCATAACGAAAGCATGTTGGGACTGAAAACCATCTTATTGGTTTTTTAAGCTCTTGACTTTTCGCGGCGATCATACGAGCTAAAGAAGGAGTTAATTCTGGTATTAGTATTAATCTTTCTCCTTCTTTTTTTTCCACTATAAATGATTGTTCATTGACTAATTCCTCGGAAGATTTAGCTTCAAAAATTTCAATAGGTTCTAATTGAGGACTCTCAAATTCTTCATAACTATATAGTTCAGCAATGTCCTTTATCATTTCTATTATCCAATTTTCTTCTCTCAAATCATCTGGATAATAATCTTCCATTCCGCGTATGGGGCTAGTTGTAAATTTCTTTGACATGTCATCACAAAATTGATTTCAATAAATTAAAATTATAAAAGAATTCTAACAAATATTTTTTTCGATTTATTTAATATCTTTTTTACTTTATTTTCTTCAATATAGTATAAAAGTGGAAGGAATTAAAATCAATTATGACAGATTCAGAAATTATTAATCCCGGAACTCCTGTTGCGGGACCCTATACCCCTGGAATTAAAGTAGGAAATCTATTATTTATATCTGGTCAAGGGCCTGCTCAAGGGACCATAGATATTAAAGAACAGACCATTACTACTCTAGAAAAGATTAAAAAAATTGTGGAAGCAGCTGGAGGAAAGATGTCTAATATTGTCAATACCACAGTTTTTTTGAAAGATATAAAAGATTTTAGTGAAATGAATCGAAGTTATAAAGAATTTTTCGAGAGTAATGGGGTAACTGAGAAATTTCCAGCTCGTGCAACACTTGAAGTTTCAAATTTACCTCTTGAAACTATGCTGATAGAAGTAAGTGCTATAGCGGTATTATAATTCAATTTTTTTTTCTTTTTTTATTATATCCTGTTTAGCTTTATAAAAAAGAGAAAAAAAGATTAATATAAATCTTTTAGAATAAATTCCAGATCAAGATTTTTTAAGGTTTCTTGTAATGGATATCCATTATCGGGATTCCATCCCATTTTTTCACAATATCCTTTATAATCCGCTAAATAATCAATCTCTACTGCTCGTTCGGATATTTTACTTTCTATTATTTTAACTCCTTCTCTTAAAGTAAATGCTTGTCGTAAGTTTTGTATTCTTAATCCAATCTTAATAATCTCATCCATAGTTAAATCCCATCCTACAATTGCTTTGATGAAAGCAATTAAAGGATATTGTTGGAAAAATGTAAGGAATTCGCATAAACCCAAACTATTAAAGCTTTGCCAAAGTCCTGCTATTAGTTTTTCAGCCTCACTTCGATCTTCTCCCGGTCGTTTAAATTTTTTTGGGAGTGTAAAGCCTTCAAATAATCCATCTGGTTTAATAATGGGGCCTCCAGCGATCATGTCCAAGCATGCAGTAGTATGTCGTCCGGGAGTAGGATCAAACGCAAAAGCGGCACCCATGCTTTTATAATATTTAGCAGAATGCATTCCCAATTCTTGTCCCATAGCTTGGATCGCGTATTTTTCACTACCTTTCCCAATTTTTTCTGCCGCAATTTTACTTCCATCTGCTAAAACATGACCAAAACCTTCTCGATCAATCATCTTTTTCAATATTTGGATAATTGCATCTGAATTTCCCCATTTAAGCATTATGCCTTCTGTATCATCTACTCCAATTATGCCATTCTCAAAACATTCAATAGCAAAGGCAATTGTTGCACCCGCTGATATAGTATCCAATCCAGCTCTATTGCATAAGTCATTTGCGATAAAGATGGTCTTTAAATCATCATTTAATAGTAAATGCCCAAAGCTTGCACAGGTTTCATATTCTGGTCTGTGAGTTTCATCTATATTTGCTTCAGGAATTTTCATAATCGCTCCACATTGAACTGGACAAGAAAAACAACCATAGGATTTCTCTTTGTATTTTAGTAGTTCTGTTCCGGATATCTTGTTAACTTTTTCTTCGGGAAAATCTTCTTTAGTACCACCCCAGTTTTTACAGGGAGTATCTCCAATTTGAAAAGATACAACATTTCCAAAGGTAGTACCTAAAGTTCTCCAAGCTTCAACAGCACCTGCAGTTGCTGCTTTAATTTGTTCATTATAAGTTTTAGCCTTTTCAAGTAATAACTCTTTATCAGCACTTGAAACTGTCTTATTCCCTTTAAGAACGATAGCTTTTAATTTTTTGGAACCCATTACTGCTCCGAAACCAGATCTTCCTGCTATTCTTGCTTTATCGTTTACTATTCCCGAGATTAGTGATATCTTCTCTCCAGATTGACCAATACTAGCAACTTGAACCTTCCCATGCTTATTTTTTAATGCCTCTTCCGTCTGAACTGCATCTAATCCCCATATATCACTAGCATCTAAAATTTGCTTTTTATCATCTATAATAGTGATGTATTTAGGAGTTTTTACAGCTCCTTTTATTAAGATCGCATCATACCCACACTTTTTTATTTCTGGTCCAAAATACCCCCCACAGTTTGAATCACCCCAGGTTCCGGTTAATGGAGATTTCCCAGCAACCATAAAACGACCTGATAAAGGTGCTACAGTACCAGTTAGTAATCCAGGAAAAAATCCAAAAACTGATTCTGAAGAAAGCGCGTCTATTTTTGCGGGCATATTTTGATAAATCAATTTAGTAGCTAAACCATAGCCTCCAAGATATTGTCTATAAATCTTCTCTGATAATTCTTCTTCTTTAAAACTTTCATCTGTAAGGTTTATCCATAAAATTTTACCCATATATCCATTTGCCATTTTATAGATCATCTATTTAATTTTTGATTTTATGATGTAGATTATACTTTAATTTATATCATTTTTGATTAAGATTTGTGTTTTTATATCAATTAATATCATGTAGTTTTGCGTTATGTATGCAGAATCTCATCGATTTCTTATGAATTTATTCTATATTTAATGAGGTTAGAATGATTTATTACATTTTCATAATTAGATTCATTATTATTATTCGTTCAAAGTGATATAATTGAAGAATAAGAAGTTTATAATAATGCATCAAGAGGACAATTGCGCAACCACTCTAGAAGATCTAGAAGAAAATGAAGAATTGGAACTTGAGAATCGAAAAATTAAATTAAATCATAACATTCCTTTAGGGCATAAATTTGCTTTGGAAAACATTAATAAAAGTGACCTTATCAAAAAGTATGGAGAAATAATAGGGATAGCTACCGAAGATATTAAGATTGGAGATTGGATTCATACACATAATATTATTAGTCATTATTTGAAAGAGGTTTTAAACCTATGAAGGAAGAATTTCTTGGATATGAAAGATCAAAAGGAAAAGTAGGAATTAGGAATAAAATTGCAGTTATTTCTTCAGTAGTTTGTGTCAATCAAATAACTCAACAAATTGCAAATAAGGTTGATGATGCTGTAGCAATCACTCATCCTCTTGGCTGCGGGCAATTTGGACCAGACTATAATAATACCCTTCGAACTCTAGTAGGATTGGGGAGTAATCCAAACATCTATGGAGTTATCGTTGTTGGATTAGGTTGCGAAAATTTAAAAAGTAGAGTTCTTGCGAAAAATATCCAAAGATCAAAAAAACCTGTTGAATTCTTTGATGTTCAGGATTTAAAGGGAGGATCAATTGCTGCAATCAAGCATGGAATAAAGCTTGGAAATCAAATGAGAGAAGAAGCAAACACTTTAAAACGGGAATCCTTTGATTTTTCTAATTTGGTGCTTGGTTTAGAATGTGGAGGCTCTGATTCGATTTCGGGGATTTCAGCTAATCCTACAGTGGGATTAATTTCTGATAGAGTCGTTGAATTAGGAGGAACTTCTATTTTACCTGAATTTACTGAATGGATTGGAACAGAACACCTTTTGGTTAAAAGAGCGATAAACAAAGATGTCGCGGATAAAATTTATGCTACTATTTATGGCTTTATAGAACATCTTAAAGGCTTAGGAATAGATTTTTTAGGTGTGCAACCAACACCTGGAAATATTGAAGGGGGATTATCAACTATAGAAGAAAAGTCCTTAGGAAACATAGCAAAATCGGGGAAGTCACCTATTCAAGGAATTTTAGAATATTCAGAAGTACCGAAATCTAATGGTCTCTATTTAATGAACGAACCTGGGCTTGATATTGAATCTATGACGGGTTTAGCAGCAGCAGGAGCACAGGTTATACTTATGACAACGGGTAGAGGTAGTCCTTGTGGAAATCCCGTAGCACCTGTGATAAAATTATGCGGAAATCCAAAAACCTGCGAATGGATGGGGAATAATATCGATATCGATGCTAGTGTAATTATAAAAGGCGAAAATTCTATTGAAGAGCTTGCAGAAGTTCTCTGGGTAAAAATCAAAAGCATTATGAATGGACAAAAAACACAAGCAGAAAAATTAGGATTTAATGATATAGCTATATGGAGAAATACCGCTTCCCCGTTTCATTATATGCATCGCAAATAGGTTAATCTTAAATTATTTGAATGGATTTTTCTCTTTAAGGATTTTATCTTGATATTCTTTTAAAGGTGGGGGACAGAATCCCTTCTCCGTCGCTTCTTTTTTCATAGATTTCATAATTTCACCAAGGTTCAGTGAAATAGGACACCAATGATAACAATTCTCACAATTAGTACAAAGATATAACCCATCTGCTACAGCAGATTCAATGCCATTATGTATATAATCTCGTATTATCGCAGTGGAGCCAAGACCATATTTAGAAGCATAAATGTTTCCAAATGCACGAGAAGCAGTACAAACATAATTACAAGTTCGACAACCGATACATTTTAAAAACTCCTTGAACAGAAGATTCTCTTCCAAGGCTTTAGTTCTCCAATCATCTACAAGGATTACAACCACCTCTTTAGCACCATACATTCCTTGAACACTTGTTCCTTGAATATCAGAGGTATTTGAGGGCCCTGAGATTAAACTAATATAATTAAAGGAAACATTGTTAATTCTTGATTGTAGTTTAGTCACCAATACAGCATCTAACAGAGTAGGAACTATTTTAGTTATCCCACACACTACAATATGTTTTTCAGTTGCTCTTGTGAGTAAGCTAATATTGCCTTCATTTTCACCTAACACAATTGTCCCATCTTCAGCAGAGATTGCATTAGCAGAAGTTAAAGATATTTTAATTTTATTCAATAGTTCAATTCGATAAGTCTTTCGGAAATATTCAACAATATCTTTCGCCTTAGGTTCGAGTTCTACACCGTATACTTCTTTTAATTTATCGGCAATTTCTTTTTCTGTAAAATGAGCTCCAGGGCCTACCTGAAAGCTGGGTAATTTATAATCAAATAATTGAACAAGTACATCGCCCAAATCCGTTTCCTTTATTTCAATGTCATTTTTTTCTAAAAAATCGATTATTCCAATATCTTTGGCCTCAACAGATTTAGATTTATATATTACCTTACTACCCCCTAATTCTTCCATAAAAAATTGTTGTGCTTCTTCATTTGTTTTCGCATAGAGTACTTTCATATTATTTTTCGACATGATATCAATACATCTTTGAACATAATCCTGCATATTATCAACAAATTCTTCCCTCATTTTTATCAAACGTTCCCTATACCTCTCAACAAATTCCCTACTAGTATCTTCATATAAATATCTCATATCGTGTTGCCGAGTTTTAATTGTACAAGCAAATTTCCAAAAGTCACCGAATTTTTTTTCTAATGTACCATCGGTTTGTAAGGTATTGATATTTTTCTTAACTTTTTCATATAATTCTTTTCCCTTTTCATTCAATAATCGGATCAACTCCTTCCATTAATTTCACAATAAAGTCTTCGATTTTAATAATAGGATTTTTGAGATCATTTTCCTCTTTTACTCTTTTCAAAGCAGTATAACAGAAAGGGCAAGCCGTTAGTAGAGCTTTAGCTCTCTTAGATTGATCGAATATTAACTTTGAGTTATAATCTGAGTTTTCTTTAAAAATAGAATATACTCCACCCCCTGCTCCACAACAAATACTACTTTCTTTATTATTTTCCATCTCAAATACTTCAATATTTTCAACTGAGTTTAAAATAGTTCTAGGTTCTTCAATAATAGGTTTTACTGCATTTCTTAAATGACATGCGTCGTGATAACTTACCTTAATTTTTTTATCACCATAACCTAGGTTAAGTTTCTTTAAATTCTCTGGAATTGAAATAAATTGTAATAAATGTTTTACGTCTATATTAAATTCCGACTCTAATATTAAAGGGTAATACTTAGTAAGGTAATTATAACACCCGGCGCAAATGGTGACAATTTTAGAAACATTGTTTAATTTAAACCAATCATTCACGAATTTTACATGTGTTTCTAAATCTTCTTCACTTGCAGTGTTATATGCCAACGCTCCACAGCAAGGAGTATTTTCGATTACATTGTAATCTGAATCTATGGTTTTGATAATCTTTATAGCATTGGTACAGGTATCCTTATATCTTGAATTTGATAAGCACCCTAAGAAGATTAATTTCGTCATAGTTAGATTAAATTGTAGTTTTAAAAAAAGATTTGATATTATTTTATTTAAGCTTATATCTGGTAATACTTAATATTAAATTAATTGAAATTTATAACATCTAAAATATTTAATAACCTATTAAAGTATTAACTGAGTTGATGATAATTCCAAAATTATTGGAAAATGAAGAAAAGAAATTCACATTATTTCTTAATAAAGATCGCTGTGGAGGATGTCAAATGTGTATTTCCGTTTGCCCCACAGGTATTTTAGAGCTCAGTAATGAATTAAATATGCGAATTGCCTATATTCCTCGAGTAAAAGAAGGAAAAGCAAACTATTGTACTGCATGTAGAAGATGTGAATTTGGATGTCCTGATTGGTGTATTTACGTCTTAAATAATGAAGAAATAAAAAATAAAAAAGCTAAAACATAACAAGGAGAGAAAAAGATGAGTATAAAGAATAATAAAAGGTATCTACCAGAAGGTAAATATGTCATGATGGGAAACGTAGCTATGTCAGAAGGTGCATTAGCTGCAGGTTTGAACTTTTTTGGAGGTTATCCAATAACACCTTCAACTGAGGTTATAGAGCATCTCACTAAACGATTACCAGAAGTTGGTGGAAGTTGTATTCAAATGGAAGATGAATTAGCATCAATCAATGCTGTTATTGGAGCATCATTAGCCGGTGTAAAAGCAATGACAGCAACCTCGGGTCCTGGTCTTTCTTTAATGGTTGAAACGATCTCAATGGCGGCAAATCTTGAAATTCCTTTTGTTTTGTGTGATGTTCAACGCGTTGGCCCTGGTAGTCATGGACCTGTTACTTCACCTCACCATAACGATTTAGGATTAATACGTTTTGCAGGTCATGGAGAGTTTCAAGTCATCGCACTCGCACCAATGAACTGCCAAGAACTTTTCGAATTAACCATAACAGCTTTTAATTTTGCGGAAACTTATCGATGCCCTGTATTTATTATCTCTGATGCTTATTTAGGACATCTTCATGAACCAGTTTATATTCCTCCGAAAGAACAAATAATTAAGAAAGTGATTAAGCGTGAACTACCTCAAGATTATACAAAATTTTTTTCTTATAAAGATGATATGACTGGTCAGTATGTTATCCCAAAGACTCCAATAGCCGGTACGGAATATTTCCCACCTACATCTCTTCATCTACCCCACAATTATGCAGGACTTCCAACATCTAATTCATTAGAGTTTATGGAAATGTTAATTGAAAAAATAATTTCCAATATCGATAAAATTTCGATAACTGAAGAATATAGATTAGAGGATGCAGAAATAATTATTATAGCTTACGGGCTGCCCGTGAGAGCTTGTTATCGAGCTGTTGATATTGCTAGGGAGCAGGGAATAAAAGTTGGAATATTTAGGTTAGTAACAGTATGGCCATTTCCTGATAAAAAAGTAAAGGAGGTTATAAAAAATGCCAAAGCAATCATTGTACCTGAATTAAATTATACAGGATTTATTGCTGAGCAAGTAGAAAGAGTTAAGAAACTTGAAATTCCAATAGTTAAGATTCCCAAAGTGGGTGAGTTTCATCATCCAGAAGAGATTTTAAATGTTATTAAGGAGGTATCAAAATAATGTCAGGTTTAGGTCCAAGATATCCCACAGAGAAACCAGATCATCCATATGTCCAACATTCGTTTGGAGGTTTTCTTTTTGGCAGTTATAATTCTCTTTTTTGTGCGGGGTGTGGGTATGGTATTATTGGTCACCTATTTACTCGGGTATTTGAGGATGATAAATTAGATCCTTTATCCTTTCCATTAATTATAGGAATTGGTTGTTATACCCAATTAGTTACACTTGCACATCACAATTCTCAAAAAATTTTTGCATTACACGGTCGAGCACCAGCAATAGCTACAGGTATTAAATTAGCAAACCCTAAACTAAAACCTATCATATTCACAGGTGATGGGGATAGTCTAGGAATTGGAGGAAATCACTTTATTCACATTTGCCGTAGAAATGTTGATTGCGTTATCCTTATATTTAATAACAGTATCTATGGTATGACAGGTGGTCAAGGTGCCCCAACCACATTGTATGGCTCAAAAAGCACTACTTCCACTTATAAAACCTTCGAAAATAGAAGTGATGCTGTGAAATTAGCTTTAGCCGCAGGTGCATCGTATATTGCAAGAATAACAGTAGCACATCCGCGAACTCTTATGAAATACTTTAGAAAAGCATTAAACCATAAAGGTACTTCTATAATTGAAGTAATTACTCCTTGTTTAACATATTTTGGGAGTAAAAATCTTGATAGTTTAGGCGCTGAATATTTAGGCATTCAAGGTAGTAAAATGGATACGGGAGGAAAAATGATCGATTGGATTAAACGAAATTGCGTAAGGAAAAATCAAGCAAGGTTTATGGACGATGAGGAACTATTTAATCGATATATTATCGGTGAATTTCGATACGATGCTAGTAAACCCGAATATTCAGAAGAATATGCTAAAATTCAGAAAAGGAGTATGGAGGAAGATTAAATTTGAGTAGGTATGAAGTTAGGATTGTAGGATTTGGGGGGCAAGGGGTAATAATGCTTTCAAAAATGATAATTACTGCGAGTTCATTATATGAAGACCTAGCAGCTACCCAAACTGAGGCTTATAGTTCATCCGCTCGTGGAGGAAAATGCTGGGCAGAAATAGTTATAGACTTAGATAAAAAAGTTAAATTAATAGACTATCCAAAAGCGATGCAACCCTATGATTTCCTTATTATACTTTCAGAAGAGGCTGCAGGTGATGTTAAACCAGATCACATTAAGATAAACGGTAATTCTGGATTTTTAGTATGGGATACCTCTACAATCCAAAAATTTCGATCAGTAAAACGAATTAATAAAGCTATTGGCATTCCTGTTCAAAAAATGGCAGTGGAGAAATTTGGGAATATGGTTTTTGGAAATTCTATTTTATTTGGGATTTTTACCATCCTTTCGGGTATATTTTCTGAAGAATCTGCTATTGAAACTATCAAAAAATTTGTACCCGCGGCTACTCTTGATAAAAATTTAGAAGCGTTTGAATTAGGAAAACAGGAAGCAAAAGAATTTCTTAAACAATTAAAGGAGGTGAAAAACTAATTATATTTATAAATAAGACGCAAAAAGGCTGGAACGAGCTAGCCTCTGAAGTTATTAATACCGGAAAATGTGTATATTGTGGCGCTTGTGGGGCTTTCTGTGATAATATTAAATTTGACCAAGAAAGAGAAGTCCCAATTGAAGATGGTTCATGTAAAGATATCAGTACGTGTCGTGATGGGTTTGGTGTCTGTTATAATTTATGCCCTAAAACAGAAATTGATAATTTTCCTGTACGTCTTTTAGATCAATGGGTTTTCCAGAAAAAGCAGGATAAAATTCTTGGCCATTATATAGATATAGTTTCAATTAAGGTAACCGATAAAGCCCGAGAAGAACTTCCTAATGAAGCGGGACCTCTTACTGGCTTATTACATTCCGCAATGAAAGCTAAACTAATAGATGCTACAATTATTACAGATAAGGATGAAAATTTCAAACCAGTTCCATTTATTGCAGAATCAACTAAAGATTTAGTGAAAGGTGTAGGTTACAAACCATCTCAGGGGCCTGTTTTATCATTAATTGGAGAAGCAATCAATCGAAATCATACTAACATAGCTGTTGTGGGCACTCCATGCCAAATTCAGGCTTTAAGGAAATTGCAAAATCATCCTGGCTTTGACTTTGAAGCATACGATCTCGTTAGTTTAGCAATTGGAACGTTTTGTACTGGTACTTATTACAATCAAATACTCCATCAAATCTACTCCGAGAAAGGAATTATCGAAAACGAAATCAAAAATATACATACAGATAAGGATAAATTTAATTTACAGATTAGCACGCCTACCAATACTGTAGATATTCCCTTAAATTATATTTACGATAAAGCTATTAGAAAGGCGTGTTTTTCTTGTTCAGATTACACCTCTTCATTTGCAGATATATCAATTGGAGAATTTGGTAGTCTTAATGGATGGAAGACAGCTATCATAAGGACTAAAAGGGGTAAGCATCTCTTTGATTTAGCTCTACAGCATGGAATTATTGAAGCCCGACCACTAGAACAAGATAAAGAAGATTTGATACTAGATATTACAAGGAACAAGACAGACATCGTAAAAATTGAACATATAAAAGAACATTCTCCAGAAATTAGGAGTTTTATCTTAAGAAATTCTCGAATCGCAAAAGCATACCGCCCTGGTATGTTTGTAATTTTATGGATTCCAGATATCGATTTCTTACCAATGTCAGTCTCTAATGTAGAAGGGAACTTAATAGAGGTTACGGTTCAAAAGATTGGAGAGGGAACTATCAAATTGTTTGAAATGAATGTTGGTGACACAATTGGTATACGAGGTCCTTTTGGTAATTCATTCAATTACGAAGATGCTAATAATATCTTAATTGTTGGTGGTGGAATGGGAATTGCAGCATTAACAGCCTTAATCGCTCCATTAAAGCAAAATAAGAAGAATATTATCGTCACCATCGGTGCAAAAGATGAGCCTTCTCTCATTTTTGTTGAAAGACTTATAGATCTAATTCCAAATACAATATGCAGCACAGATGATGGATCTATCGGGAAAAAATGTTTTGTAACGGATACAATCGAAGAAATTTTAGCAGAAAATAATATCGATCTAATTATTACTTGCGGTCCAGAAATTATGATGAAACGAATACTTGAAATTGCCAACTCAAAAGAGATCGAAGTTCAAGCGAGTTTAGAACGAAAAATGAAATGTGGGGTAGGTTTGTGCGGTTCTTGCTGTGTTGGCAATAAAAATAATGTTACTATTTGCAAAGATGGTCCCGTGTTCTCATCTGCACAACTCAAAAGTTTTCCACAATTTGGAACTTATATAAAATAATTATTTATTTTTATTAGGGATTTTATTAGTTTTAAAAAAATAGAAGAAATAATCTTGAATAGGTTATTTAATATAATTCAATAATTTTTTTGATGAGCAATTCAAAAACATTTTCAACATTCTCTCCAGATTTGGATGAAGTCTCAATAATATCAAAAATCTCAAATTGTCCTTTATATTTCATTAGGTCATCTTTTGTTAATACCCGCTGTGATTCTAAGTCTTTTTTACCACCTACCATCAAAATTGGTTTAAGTCCAACAATGGGACTAGCAGAGTGTCTAAAAATCGATATCCATTCTGATATATTATTGACAGTATCAATATTAGTTAAATCAACCATATAAATTCCTGCAGAGGCTCCTACTGAATAAGTTTGTAGAAGTTCTCTAAAATGCGCTTCACCCCCAAAATCCCAGATTTGTAATTTAATGTGCTTATCGTTGATTATTACAGATTTTACATGGATGGATGCTCCTAATGTTGGTTTAGTATCGATATCAAAATGTTGGGTTAAATAATAATTAATTAAGGTCGTTTTACCAACCTTTGACTCCCCAAATACGCAAATTTTGAAAGCATAATCAACTTTTGAAATGCTCAACTAAAAGAACCTCTCTTATACCGATAATCTCTTAGATTATGGTTAATATACTTTGATGTAAAAAAAATACGATTATATTTATTATAAATTATTTTTTATATAAATTTCTGCAAAAATTTTGCCAAATAGCCTCAAACTGATATATTTAATAAATAGAAAAGTATATAGTAAAGTCTAACATAACTCATAGTATCATTTTCCATTCCTAATCTAGTATTGTGCTTTCAATTTTTAGGAATTCCATCGGAGCAAGAGACTCCTACTTGACACAAACCGCAAGCATAAATATTAATTCCGTAATTTTTATTTATATATGGGATTGTTCCCATTACATGTTCGGAACAAATCATCTTGTTGTGAAATTTTTCATAGGAGATAGCTTTTACGGGGCATCTAGTGATACAATCTCCACATTTAATGCAATATTCATAGGGATCAGAGGGCCTATTTTTAGCATCTGAAGGTAATTCTATGTTTACAATGATACTTCCGCATCTCATTGCTTTACCCTGAGAGTTAATAAAACCATCTGATAACCCAAAAGAGCCCAATCCCGCTGCAAAACAGCTATGTCGGTGTGACCAATTTGAAGCCCAAATCTTTCTATTAATTTTGAACAGCTTATTCTCAAGAGTTGGAGCAAACGCATCAATCCCTAACTTTCTAAGCTCATCAACTAAGTGTTGCTGAATATTCATATTTGCTTGTTCTCCATAAAGTCTTGTATGAGCCCATCTTTCTGAGGGCATAGATTTAGAATATATTAAATTTTCGGTCTTAGTTTTTTGATTAATGGGTAGAATGTATGCAATAACACTTAGAACTTGATTAGAATTCTCTTTATTTTGACTACTACAATACCAATTAAATGCTTCTGAAGGAGTAAGATGAAATTCTCCAATAATCTCTTTATATTTGATATAAATTGGATCATTCCCTGAAACAATACCAACAACCACGTTTGGCTCAAATATATATGAACCATCTAATTTGTTCATTTTATTACTTACATCGTTTTCAAGAAAGTTATTAATTTTATGGATGAACCATTCTTTAGTTACAATCATTTACCTTACTAATTTTATAGAGTTTTCATTTTTAGTTTAATTCCCAAATTTTTAATTACTAATTAATTTTTTTCTTATAGCGTGGAGAATTATAATCTGAAAAAAGGAGTTATTTACGGCTTAATTGCTGTCTTTACTATCGGGCTTCAACCAGTAATCAGTAATGCGAGGCCTAATGTTATTGATCCCTATCTATTTGGTGCAATTACAGCATTAATTGAAGCTATTTTATTTTTCCCTATTTTTCTATTTGAACGATATAAATTAAAGCAAAACCTAGTTAGATCGCCTGAACTGATGTTAAAAAATAAATCATTACTTCAAGGCTGGAAAAAAAAGAATAACTTCAAAATTATCATTCTGGTAGGATTGGTATTCAGTATAGTTCCAATTTTACTCTATATTGGTTATGAGCTTGCTGGGGCGATCAATAGTTCATTAAGTTTAAAGTCAGAAATTATCTTTGCTTTAATTTTTGGGTTTTTAATACTAAATGAAAGAATTACTAAATTGCAAATATTATATTGCGTCCTTCTATTTTTTGGATTAATTCTCGCTATCACGAATGGTTCATTTAACTTGATTGAATTTAACCTAGGGGCTCTAATAATTCTCTTGGCAGTAGGTTTGTTTACTTTAGTTCATACAATAACAAAGATTGGGTTTGAGAAAAATGAATTAATTCCTTCGCAATTAGTATTTTTACGGAATTTTTTTTCCGGGGTACTTTTAACTTTAATTTATTTCTTATTTTTCCCGGTTGAAAATATTGATATAATCTTTGAACACTTTCCATTTTTTTTCATAATGGCATTAGATTATGGTGTTTCCTTGTATCTTTGGTATAGAATGTTAACATATATTCAAATTGGAAAAGCCAGTATCATCAATTCATTAACACCAATAGTATCAGCTTTTTTTTCATTTATTTTTCTTGGGGAAATCTTTACAATCTTTCATTTTATTGGAATGTGTATGATCATTTTTTCTATTTATATGATTGTGAGAGAAAAAAAAAGCAAAACGAAATAATAAATACCCTAAAAATTATAGCTTTAAAATGTATATTCAATAAGTATTACTAAATTAATTATATTCGGTTATATTTTTTATAAAAATGGATGAAATTGACCTTAAAATTATCCTCCTTTTAATGAATAATTCACGATTAACTTATAGAGAAATCTCAGAGCATTTAAATTTGTCTGTCAATGCAGTATTTAAACGAGTGCAGACATTAATTGATTTGAAAGTTATTGAGAAATTTGTTTCTAGAATTAAACCATATGCAGTTAATGCGATTTATACATTCATTTTTGGTCAAAGTAATTCTCATGATATTAATAATGCAATATCAGAATTAGGTAAACATGATAATACATGGCAGATTATGTTATCAAGCCGAAATTATATGTATATTGGTGCGGTGTTAGAAAATATTCATCAATTAGATGAATATGCTTCATATGTTTCTCAGATAGTCGAAATACAATCACCAAAAATTGGATTCCTTTCAGGTGTTCAATATAAATCCCCTGTGCCTTATATTATCCCAAAGTCAAGATCAATGAATTTTGATAAATTAGATTTAGAGATTATTCGATCCTTACATAAAGACTCACGAAAACCTATATCAGAAATTGCAGATGAGGTCGATAGAACCTCAAATACCATAAGACGGCGGTTAACGCGATTGATAGAGGAAGGCATAATTGATTTATCTATTAACTTTAATCCAGTAGAGTCGCACGATATATTTGCTCTTTTTCAAATAAATACTAGTCTGATGATAGATAAAAATCAATTTGCCAAATTTTTGCACGATAAATATGATCCAAACCTCTTTTATTGTTGGACTTTTAGTAATCATCCAAATCTTATTGTATGTTGGGTATGGGCCAACACCATGAAAGAGCTTAACGAGTTAGTTGAGAGGGTAAAAAGTGAAAAAATTGAATCGATTATGTTTGATATCATGTCCAATGTATATTATTTTGATACATGGAAGGAAAAGTTATTATACAAATAAAAAAAAGGATTTAGATTGAATATTATCTATATTACGCAAAATAAAATCCAAATTGCGACTCTTATAAAATGAATTATGTATGCAGTAATTCCCGTAAATACTATTACTTTTCTTAAAACTTTATCAGATATTTCAATATCCTGTTTTTTAAACATGAGCCATTGAATTAATCCAATTACTCCAGCGATAGCTGCAGTTCCTGAAATTAAGATCTCTGAGATTAAGAGAATCCATGAAAGGAGGGGATTTATTGTTCCAAAACAATCTCCCCCTGAACTAGCAAGGCCAATTGCTCGAATACAGAAAAATAAAGCACCTCCGGATAATAATATCCACTTTATTCGACTTAGCAAAACTTGAGTGTTCATTTAGTTAGTTCACCTCATTATTCATTTTTTCTGAGATAATTAATCCAATTTGCTCCATACTACTAAAAGTTGAGTCCTCTAGTGGGCCTTCTTTGTTAAGAACTATACCAGTAATTATAGAATGAATAAGTCGTATTTTCATCTGTTTTAACAATCTCACTATACGTTTAGCAGCAGAACCTGAAAATTTAAAGTCTGCTTTCGTTTCAAATGCAAACCCTACTTTGTTTTTCAATCTTAAATGTTTAATTTTGGATAAAAAGGATTTCATTTGTTTTGAAGCACCATGGAAATGAGTTGGACCCCCTATACCAATAAGTTCATAGTTATTAAGTTCACTGATCTCTAATTCCTGAATTGAAATGACGTCTACATAAACCCCTCCAGATTCTAATCCGCGAGTTAATGACATAGCGACTTTTTTAGTATTTCCGTACAAGGAATCATATAGGATGATAGCGTTCTTCATAGCATCCCCTCCATTATTAATTGCTGAACCATTTTATAATGTCGTCTGTAGAAAATCTTGGTAAAGAGCCCATGATTTCTTTTACAAAAAGGCAAACCATTTGACTTTTCATGATATTGTTGGCATACCTCACAATCTCTATGATTAGGACAATTCATTTTAGGACAAGGGCATAGTTTACTATAACTTATAATAATCACCTTCAAACAATTTTATTCTAGAAAAAGAATTGAACAGGTTATAAGAGTAAGTTCTAACTAAAGGGAATAAAACCGTTAAAGTTATGGATGAAAATATGATATTTTTCAACCAATTAGCTAATAAAGTAATCATCAATTATGGCTTTTATTCTAAAAAAAGGTAAAAATCCATCAATTGGTAAGCCTTTTTCTATCGATTTATTATCTTAAGAGGGTACATCGAATTATATGAGGATGATCGCTCCTATTTTATTAACACAATTTATTGGTAAAAAAATTGAAACGAAAAAGTTTAGCAGTTAAAGTAGTATTAAAGGGTTTAAAATCAACTTTTATTGTAATTTACTTGACATTAATAGTTGGATTAATAGCAGGTGGTCTATCAGCAGGAATCCTTACTATGATACCTGATGAGGCAAGTAAACCTTGTTACTTAGGATATTATGCACATTGCTCATTCACGCCATATAGTACATTGATCTTATTTGCTATGGCGATTATCGGAACAATTCTTCTGATAAAGTTAGTTAAATATTTCAAACACCAATATAAGAATTCACCTAAAGCCAAACCTATTCTTCAAGCATTAATGAATAAGTAAATTTCAATTATTTCTTTTTTTTTTTGTAATTATATTTTAAACTAATTAATGGGAGTTTTTAGTTATATTCCTGTTAGGGGATATTTCCCAAATTTGTTAGCGGCTTCAATCATCCATTTTAAACGATCTACAGAAATCTGAGGATGAAAATTTGCTGGAGATATCATTGCTCCGCCATTAGGACCTAAAGATTTAACTGCTTGTTTTACAGCATCAAATACTTCTTCTCTGCTTCCTTTTACTAAGACATATCTTGTGTCTATATTTCCTGATAAACATAACTTATCGCCATATTTCTTTTTAACCCAATTTAAATCTACAAGAGGAGGTTCTAAGCATTGCAACCCATCAAACCCACATTCTACAATAAAATCCAATTGGCTAGTAATGTCTCCATCTGTGTGCAGAATGTATTTTCCTCCCCATTTATGAATAGCGTCTGCAACTTCTTGAAGACACGGTTTTACATATTGATCGAAATATTTCGGATGGATCATCGGTCCACCACTATGAGCGATATCACCACCCTCCAAAAAGATTTTTGCTCCACAATCTTTATAGGCTTCAAAAACCGACAAAACGAAATCCTTAGTGTATCTAAATCGTTCTTCTATTAATTTTGGATCGTTTTTTAGAGCGCGAACAAAATTTGTCATACCCATTCCTTGCCATACGGGAGGAAAAACTGAGGTTAAAGCATTCTGAGCAATAATACAGACATCATCTTTTATATCTTTGCATTTACGCAAGACTCCTTTGTAAAGTTTCTTAGCGCGATTATATTCTTCTTTCATATCAGGTTTTGGATATGTCTCCCAATCTTGCCTGTTTTTTATATAACCACCATAATAATCCGGATAAGCATTTCCATCAATGTTGCGAATTTTATGTCTTTTTCCGAATATATCGGTCATCTCTTCTTGGTTTTCGATAATGAAAGGAATATATTGGATTCCAATCCCATCAAACCCTAATTCATATCCTGCCCGCACAGACTTAGCCATAACAGAAATTTCGATATCATGAAGAATATCATTAATTTTGTCAACCCACTCATCAGGATATTGCTGTTGCATTTCATTGAATACATCAAATGCAGTTTTCTCAGGCTTTCCTAATATTAAGTCCGAAACATTACCATCAATGTTAATTGTATGTGTAGGAATCATATCTGGTTCCTCTAAATTCAATGCACTCCAAATTCTCTCAAAACTGTTCATAATAAGATCTTAAGCTTTATCTTAATTAATATTATTTTAAATTAACAAACCTTTAAAAATAAGATTTTTAATTCTTGCTTGCCTTTCTAAAATATCTTGGATAGTAAATTGAAGAAAGGGATATTTTTTGGGATAATAGGCAATCTTTTTGTAGGTTTCCAGCCTATTGTTGCAAACTCACGACCTCAATCTCTCGATGCGCTCATTTTCGCTAGTATGACATGCTTAATTGAAGCAATAATTTTCTTTCCGATTATGTTAATAGAAATAAAAAGAAAACATTCGAAGAGAGATAACCATACGTCGAGTAAGGAGATTCAATTATCAGTACTTCAAAATTGGAAAAAAAATTTGAGGCTTCTTCTTGTTATTGGTGTGATTTTTGGAGTTAATCAACTTCTTTTTTTTGTAGGTTACCAATATGCAGGAGCTATTAATGGGTCACTAACACAAAAAACAACTGTCTTCTTTTCATTGCTCTTTGGTTATATCATCTTAAAAGAAAAAATAACAAAAATGCAGATAATTTTTTCTATTATATTATTTTTCGGTTTAATTCTTGCGATTACGCAAGGCTCATTTAACTTTTTATTAATTGGATTTGATGCAATGCTAGGTGTTTTAATATTATTAGGAATGACATGCCTTTGGATGTATGGACATGCCATTACAAAACCGATTTTCAATAGAAATGAAGCAACTCCTATCCAAATGGTGTTTTTGCGAAATATTTTGAGTGCGATTATATTGATCAGTGCATATTTAATCTTTTTTCCCATTTCTAATTTCCAGCTTCTATTAATACCTATTAATGCATTCTATTATGTTTTAATGGGTTCTGTTTATGGTGCTGGTTTGGTTTCATGGTATTTTGCTCTTTCTTATTTGGATGTATCTGTTGCAACGATTATTTTTTCGCCAACACCCATAGTCACCGCTATTTTTGCAACAATTATATTGGGGGAAGCCTTCACAGTTTTTCATATGGTTGGCACTTTTCTTGTAATTCTTTCTATTTATGTAATTTTAAAACAGAAGTAAAGAGATTTTTAAAGAGTCTTTATTATTTTTCAGATAAACCGTCATTTGTCTAATAAACTAATATAAGATAATCCATAATAAGAAGTATAGCCTCTAAATTACTCAGAAAATATAAAAAGCAAGAAAAATTCTAAATAAGTAAAAAAAAGTATACCTAATGGAATTAAAATGAGAATATTAATTATATATTTTTCGATGAGTGGGCGTACGAAAAAAGTTGTAGAAACCATTGTTGAAGGCCTTAAAGGGCACGAAGTACAAATTGAACGAATAGAGTATCCTATGAAAGCTCGAAATATTATATCAGACCAAGAAAAAATTTTAAATGGAGACCTTTCGGATTTCACATATAATAAAATTATTGAAAATCTTGCACCGTATGACCTGATATTTTTTGGTAATCCCGTTTATGGAGGACGTCAGCCAGCTATATTTGATGGCTATTTAACAAAAGCTCAAAATATAAATGGAAAAAAGTTTGTTATCTTTTGCACATGTAGATTTTTAGCGGGAAAAACTCTTGAATTGATGCAGATTGAAATCGAAAAGAAAGGGGGAATTGTGGCAAATAAACGGATCTTTAAGGGATTTTTCAGGATTAAGATGACAAAGGCTCAAAATTTTGCACAAGAATTAAGCCAAGAATTCCTATAATAAAATATAAACCTTCTATTTTCATATATTAATTGTTTTTGAGATTAACCAGTTATCTCCTGCTTGTGGTTCTTCACGATGATCATTATTTTTGCTTTTTAGATTTTTCTGATGTGATTCGATAACACCTTGAGCCCAGAAGTTTAATTTTTGAGTTCTTATTTTATTTTTATCTCTCCCCATGCTAATGTTATAAACAAAATTTACCTATATAAAAGTTAGTTATATAAGAGAAAAATACTCTCCAGCGGGAAAGAAAAAGTAAAAAATGTTATAATTAAAGGAATTTAGTAATTAATTGTGAAATATACTTCAATTTTTGATGTCATCGGGCACATCATGGTTGGGCCGAGTTCGAGTCATACCGCGGGAGCTTGCCAAATTGCTTATGTTGCTAGATTATTGTTTGGAAAAAAACCCAAAGAGGTAAAAATTGGTCTTCATGGTTCGTTTGCCGAGACATATAGAGGACATGGTACAGATATTGCATTATTGGGCGGATTATTAGGATTTACTCCCGAAGATGAGCGAATTAAGGATGCATTTGCTATAGCTAAAAAAGAAGGACTTATATATACATTTGAAGCTGTAGATTTAGGAGCAGAATATCATCCAAATTCAGTAAGCATTGAATTGATCGATAAATCTGATAAGATGATGGTGATTGGATCATCCATTGGAGGTGGAAATATCGAAATAATTGAGGTTAATGGTTTAGAAGCAGGATTTGGAGGAGAACCGAATACTCTTGTAATCTTAAATCAAGATAAAATAGGGGCATTAGTAAATATCACAAATACCCTTTCAAAATATAAATTAAATATAGGTTCTATGAAAGTATCCCGTGATTTAAAAAAAAAAATTGCATTAACATGGCTCGAAGCGGATTCGGAAATATCAAATGAAGTTGTTGAGGCATTAAAAATTTATCCTGAAATTATATGGGTGAGAATTATAAATGTTTGAATCAATTTCGCAACTATTAAGCGAATCTGAAGTACAAAAGATTCCTTTACATGAATTTATTCTTAAAGATGAAAGTGAGTATACGCATACTGCTGAATCTAAGATAATTGAAAGACTGAAAAAGTCATTAAATGTCATGAAACAGTCTCTTGAAAAAGCATTAACTAGCGATATGGAGTTACCTATAAAAGAGGCAAGTCATCAAGCAAATAAATTATTATCTAACGGGATATTCTTTGGAAATAATATGAAAGAAGCTATGGCTTGGGCCATGGCTATTGGAGAATATAATAGTGGTATGGGATTAATTGTAGCTTGTCCAACAGCTGGTTCTTCAGGTGTCTTACCTGCAGTATTATTTAAAGCTAAGGATATTTTGAGTAAGTCTGATGATGATATTTTAAATGGGTTAATGGTTGCAGCTGCAATAGGTGCCATAATCGGAAATCAAGCAATGTTATCTGGGAGTGAAGGTGGATGTCAAGCTGAAGTAGGGGTAGCTTCTGCTATGGCAGCAGCGGCAATTACTTACATAGCTGGAGGGTCTCATGAACAAATTAGTAATGCCATTGCACTTAGTTTGAAGAATCTACTAGGGCTTATATGCGATCCCGTAGCAGGATTGGTAATATCTCCTTGTATAAAACGAAATGCTATAGGTGTTGTTAATGCATTCACAGCTGCTGAGATGGCGCTTTCTGGGGTCACTTCAATTATTCCGGCTGATGAAATCATTGATGCAATGATGAAGGTAGGACGTAAATTACCTTATGAGTTAAAAGAAACAGGGAAGGGGGGAATTGCAGCCACTAAAACAGGAAAAATGATAAAAAGGAGAATTTTTTCAGATATGGAATAATTTCTGTAAACTCAAAAATTTGCATCATATACAATAAAAATCAGTGTTTTTTTAATTGTATATTTTTAAATATTTTAAATATTTTATAATTAGGGGGCTTTTTACAGTATTCTGTTATTTATAATTAAGTTTATTGTTCATTCGAAATATTTATATATTTACGTATATATGAAAAAATATAACAATATATATAAAACTTCATTTACATTCCAATATTTAAATTTATGATGAGTATGATAGAAAGTGAAATTATTACCGTACATAATCTGAAGAAATATTTTGATGATGTGAAAGCTGTAAATGACATCAGTTTTAATGTTTATAAAGGAGAAGTATTTGGACTTTTAGGCCCTAATGGTGCTGGAAAAACCACAACTCTAAAACTTCTTCTGGGATTACTTGAACCTTTAGGTGGAGAGATTAAGATATTTGGTATGAATCCTGAGCGAGATGAAGTTAAAATTAAAAGTCGTGTTGGATACGTATCAGAAGAACCTTTAATTTTTAAATCACTCACACCAAAAGATTTATTCAATTTTATTGCATCTATAAGAAAATTAGATGAAGAAGAAACCACTAAAAAGGTAAAAGAATATTTAGAAAGTTTGGAAGCAATTGATTATTATCAACAAATAATCGCAACCCTATCTCATGGTAATAAACAAAAAATGCAAATAATTTCCTCAATTATTCACGAACCCGATTTACTAATTCTTGATGAGCCCCTTTCAGGGCTTGATGCAAAAAGTGTGCGTGTAGTTAAAGAGATATTAGATATTCATACAGAGAAAGGAGGTTCTGTGATATTTTCAACCCACATAATGGAATTGGCTGAAGAATTGTGTGATCGTATCGCAATTATCAATAAGGGAAAGATTGTGGGAATTGGGACATTTGAAGAATTAAAACAACAAACGAATAAAATGGGAGCGCGGTTAGAAGAGGTATTTCTGAGGCTTACAGAACAAGATAATTCTGTGGTTGAGATTGTAAAGAAATTAAGGAAATCTTACAAATCAAAAATAAAAGAGATGGAATAATTTGAGAAAAAAAGATAAACCACTTTCACTTTATTCGTTATCCAAATATCCTTTACTTGAGATCACTATGGAATCTCAATATATGTCAGCAGGAGCACATCAAGCAAAATTATTGGAAAAATTTGAGAGGAATAAGAATTATGTGAGAAACCAAGTAATAGCATTAAAATTGGTATCTGCAATGTTAATGATCTTTTTTCCATTTCTAAGTTTTATATTTTACTTTGAACTTTTAGGGGAAATCAATGCTTATGCTCTTTCAAATGAAGGAGCAATTATAATTTTCGGTTCATTTATAACAACTTTTTATATCATATTAATCTTGTATATTGTGCTTTTTGGCTTATTTACTACTAGTTCTTTGATGACGGGTAATGCATTCAAGTGGTTGCAAACACTACCACTTTCAAAAGACAAAATAGGAAAGTTAGGGTATATGAGTTTATTTCGAAGTCAAGGGGTGATGATCATATTAATGATTTTTTCTTTTCCAATAGCATTATTAATAATGACCCAGAATATAGTTACATTTTTAATGAGTTTAATCTCTTCATTCCTTATAACAATGTTTAGCGTGAGTATCTTAATCATTGTAGGAGAAAAATTTAGTAGACTTTTTTCAGAGGGAGGAACGAAATCTAAAAAAAGAAATATTTTTAGGATTATATCTTTACTTAGTTATTTCTTTATTGCATTTAGCACGGGGCTAGTATTAAATATAGGATTTAATGCAATCTTTGACCTCATTATTTCATTAAGTATCTCACCACCGACGGAAATAATTGCAATAATACTAAGTATTATTCCCTTTCCTTTAGCTCCTGGATTTTTAGTGGGAATAACTATGATTCCTGGACAAGTTCCTATCGTTATTTGGTTCTCAACATTAATCGGGATAGCGATTTTTGCGTTTATAACCTTTATTATGTATTATATAGCCGTTAGATCTTTAAAGGTGGTATCAACTACTGAATTTGAATATAGAAAGGCTAAGAAACCAAAAGAGTTAGAACGAGCAATGGTAGAAATAGACCTTAGTATAATATCTCCTGTAAAAGCATATATCAAGAAAGATATTATTGCATCTACAAAAGATTATCAATCATTAATCTTTATTCTTATGCCTATCGTATTTCCATTAGTTATGCTCTTTTCAATGCAAATTCCTATATCCAGAGAAGTTTCATCACCGGTAAGTATTATGATTTTATGGTCAATTATCATTGGAGCTAATATCTTCATTCCTATTATTCTGGTAGGGGGTCTTTTAAGCATAGAAGAATCAGGTTCTTCAATATTGGCTTCATTACCACTGGTACCCCGAGATCAAATGAAAGCAAAAATATTATTGATGTTAACGATTCATAGCCTTTCAATGATTCTTATGAGCATTATACTAACGATTCAAACTCAATCAATCATTGTTTTAGGTCTAATGCTTAGTAGTCTTCCAATTATTTGGACCTTTTTATTACTAATGTTTGAAATGAAAGTTTCCTTATTCGGAAAAATGAAATATCGATATGTTCTGGAAGAGGTCAACACACGACATAAAATTATGAAGTGGATAGCCATGATAGCTGCCGAGTTAGGAGTATATTTCATAATATTAATCGCTAATTCAATTATGTTTACGTTATTTGGAATAATCGCAGCCATAAGCAGTGCATTTTTAATAGGATTATTCAGCTTAAGTTTACTAATATTTGGGTTATATAAGATGTTTCCTAAAGCAGAACAGATGCCAAGTTATGAAACAGGGGGATTTTTAAGGAAACAACCAATCATAGGTGCGGTTGTAGTTTTACTTTTATTCATTTCGTTTCCCTTGCTTGCTTCCTTTTTAGAGCTGTTCCTCTTGATACCATGGATGTTAAGTTTACCCTACCTTGCAATAATGACAATTGAATTTCTTTGGATACAAACATTCCTTGCTCTTTTACTACTAGTTGTTGTTCCAAAGGGGTTAAAACTTCTAGGTAAATCTAAATCCTTCAGGGATTATTCTAAGGAAATCGGAATATCAAAAGTTAAACCTGTTGGTAGGATTCTAATAGTGGGCGTAGTGACGTTTATTATTTATGGTGTTATAAAATTTATTGGTGCTAACTTATTAGGAAATTTTGTTTTTGCTCCTGAATTATTATTTGGAGAACCAAATCCATTGATTCCCGGGTTTTTTAGTTACGGGTGGTTTATCTGGATATTTATGCTTCAACCGGGTATATGGGAAGAATTTGCGTTTCGGGGAGTAATGATTCCAATGCTCTTGAAGAAATATTCAAAAATGACAGCTATAGTTACCAGTAGTATCTTATTTGGAGCAGCACATGCATATAATATCTTTTATACTTCATTAATTGGAGGAGATCTTATAACTGTACTATTTCAAGTTATTTATGCCTTCTTTTTAGGACTTTTGATGGGATATATTTTTATAAAAACAAAAAGTTTAATCCCTACTATAATACTTCACT
>Ga0180437_10002133_pt1 | contig 32345 bp, 41 predicted proteins | sample SS_ome_4_FD_132410 | JGI IMG/M metagenome (GOLD analysis project Ga0180437, IMG submission 132410) | Hypersaline lake sediment archaeal communities from the Salton Sea, California, USA - SS_3_D_1 metaG | ecosystem: Environmental > Aquatic > Non-marine Saline and Alkaline > Hypersaline >... | reverse complement strand
GGCTCGTGTCTGAGTCCGTGGTCCAGACAGACAGCACGCACTTTAGGCGGGCAAAGGCGACAGTAGCGCTTTGCTCGCTCGGATAGACGATCGTAGTCGTCATCGGCTTCTTCGACGACAAAGCATTCATCAGCGCTATCCCAACAAGCTCCAAGCTGGAGAAGTCTCGGCCGTGGGACACTACTCACCTCCGAGGAGCTCTTTGAGAGCCTCGTCGGTCACGCCGGCCTGCAGCTCCTCCATCATGGCCATACCCTCTGGGTTGTCCTCGACCTTCTCGATGGTGATGGGCGGCGGGGTGGTCTCGTTGGTCTCTACGCTGCGCCACTGAGCGTCAGACTGGAGCCACGTCTCGGCGACACCCAGGAGCTCGTGCAGGCCCATGTGGAGCTCTTCGAGGCGGATGAAGCGCCGCATGTGCATGAGCAGGTGGACGATGAGGGGGCTGAGCTCACTGGGGCGTATGCCCGTGGGGTAGTACTCGTTCATGACCAGGGTGATCTTCTCGATCATCTCGTATAGGTGTTCCTGCTCCCTCTGCGTCTGCTCGTCTCTGAGCTGCTCTCGGGGATCAACATCCTCTGGGTTGATGTCAAACTCGGGCATAAAACTGGTCTCCTGTGCGTTGACTATGATGTACAACACATTCGACGCAAGGAGTATTCCCGAATGTTGCCCAACGAAGAGCTCGTGGAGAGGATCTGGAACCAGAGCCGGGGCGAGTTTGCCTTCGTCTCTACCAAGTTTGATGGGAAGTGGACTGACTGGCCGGTGACCTCTGACCAGGCTGGCTTGCCTCTCGATCATCAGCCATCTGGCTACGACCTGTTCTTCTCGGCGCTGCGGTCCTCGAAGATGTGGCGAGCCAATGACAACTTCGGCGGCGCTGCCCTCCTCTTCGCCGACCTCGACCCTGTGAAGCCGTGGGAGGTACCCCATAAGCCGACCATCGCCTGGGAGACAAGCCCGGGGATGTATCAGGCGGTGTGGTTTCTAGATGAGGAGATCGAGAACTACAATGAGTGGTCCAACCTCAACCGGCGCATGACCCGGTACACCAAGGCCGACCCCGGTGGCTGGATGGGCTCGAAGGCGCTGCGGTGGCCTGGTTCGCTGAACTGGAAGCGGCGCCGGGACAATCTGGTGCCGGCCGGGGTGCTGCTCTGGGACGACGGGCCAGAGTATGCCAGGGGGATGCTGGCTGAGGAACTGCCGGCGCTCGATCTCATCGAGACCATCGAGGACACGGACCACCCCATCGTGATCCACGAGTCACAGGTGCCGGCCATGCTTCACGCCCTGCGCCGTAAGCACTGGGCCCACCTCAATCCGAGATCCAAGTCCATCATCACGAGGAAGAGAGTAAGCGACCGGTCCCTCTTCATCTACAAGGCGTGTCATCAGCTCATCAAGGAGGGTCTGGAGCCGGAAGAGGTCTTCCATCTGTTGTGGGTTCAGCCGTACTGCAAGTGGCGGACGGACCGCCATGCACCACATGTGTTGTGGAGTGAGATCCAGAAAGCGGTGGCTGCGTTGTAACCCCCCGCCTTTGCGTTGTAGCAGAAACCCCTGTGTTTACGGGGGTTTTTTGCTGTGCGCAGTGGGTTGCGTTGTGGGAGGTACGCCATCGACAACGCACCGCCATCGACGAGCTGATGGGGAGGTACGCCATCTCTCCCCCCTCCGGTCCCCCCCGTCCGCCGCCAGGGCCGCTTCGGCCCGATCCGGCGGCGGAAGAAAAGACTGCCTCCGAGACAAGACTTTGGCTCGGAGGACTCCGAGGGTCCAGTTGCACGAAAAAAGGCGCCAACCCCGATCCGGTGTGGACCAGGGCTGGCGCCGTGGGTTGTGGCTAGTAGCCGGCGGAACCGAAGACGAGGATCAAAACCCCGACTACGTACGCCGTGATACTGGTAATGAGTGCGGCTTTGTCATCCTTGTTCACTGAACCTCCGAATCCGGGTGTCCCATTCACCCAAGAACACGTGCTCTCGCTCGACCTGAAAGTACCGCTGCGTTGGGAGCAGCAGCCGCAGCGTGAACAGGATGTCCTTCTCTGCGTCTGCTCCACGTTGGGCCCAAACGTCGATGAGCGGGTAGGTCAACTTGATCTCGATTCCCTGCTCCACTTTGCCTTGCCAGATGCCAAGCGTCCGGCTGAAGGTTGCACCGAGCTCGTGCTTTGAGATTGCCTCGTTGACGGCTTTGGCAAGCTCCACGAGGTCGGGCTCAAAGTCCTCTCGACTGACATTGATTACTACTCGTTCATGTGTTTCTGCGATCATCCGATGATGTCCTCCTTGTCTGGTCCCCTGGTCTCGATCCAGGCGATTGCTTGTGCTTGCGATGGGCGGAGCTTGTACACGCTTGCGCAGTACTGCACTCCTCTGACGACGGCTTCGTACACTCCTTTCAGTTCGATGTCCCTCCCGGGTATGCCGAAGAGCTTGCACATGTGCGTGTCCACGACCACTGCCTGGCTGTGAGCCGGCCGGCGGATGTTGTCGACGAAGGCTGTGACCTTCTTACCACCGATCTCCTCCTCGCACTCCTCCAGCGACACGTCCGGTGCCAGGACGACAACCGCTTTGCGGACGTTCGTCCCGAATGCGCTTGGTGTCCAGTCGAAGTTGTCTGAGGCAATTGCGATTGCGTCGTTCACGTTTTGGGCCCAGCGGACTCGGGGACTCAGCACCCCGATGGCCATTGCACCTCGGTCGACTGCCTCCGTGCCTGTGTAGCCGGCGGCCTCGCCTACGATCTTGGCCCATTCCCTGGCCACGTAGTACCACCCCTTGCCGGCTTGGGTGGTCTCGTGCGATGCGTCCTCGATTGCCTGCGCTGTGCGCTGTGCAACCCGAAGCTCCAGATCAGCTAGCTGCTCGTCCGTGTACTTGGCCGTCTTACCCATTGAGAAACCTCCAGTCCTCGATCGCTCTCGTGGTCACTTCGTGGATCTCACGAGTGGTGGCTCCGGTTGCTTTTGCCTCGATGACCTGGAACCGCAGCCGGCGAAGGCTACGTTCCCTGATCTGCTCTGGTGTTCCCTTGCGTGCTCTGCGCTTCATCCGCTGTGCTCCCTGTTGTGCTTGAACCAGTGCTGGTCCTCGCAATCGTCACCCTCCAACACCCAATCGCCACAGTACGGGCAGTGGGCGTCGGCGCCGGCCATCCAATCCTTGAGGTTTTCGGGATCTGGGTTCTTCACTCGATCTCCCCTTCGCATCCGCCGCACAGCACCATTCCCGGTGCCATCTCGTCGAGGTGGTTGTCAATGAACCTTTCCCGGAGAGTGGCGAGGTCGCTCTGGCCCCAGGAATGGCCCCGATACAGCATTGCGTCTGCGAGCATCTCTTCCCAATCCTCCTGCAGCCCGGCGTCGCTCAGCCGGCGGTAGAAGTCTCCTCCCCAGTGTGCTAGCTCGGCGGCTCTCTCTGAACTGTCGTGATCCTGCCACTGGTGGATCTCGTAGCGGCTCATCAGGCTGTACTCGCCCTCGTAGAGCTCGTGAAAAATGTCGGTCCAGCTTGGGCGGAAGTAGCCGGCGTCTCCGTATGACTCCTCCCGGCGCATCTGCTCGGCCGCCACCCTGTTCTTCACCTCGCTCGGTAGGCAGTTGAGGTGGAGGATCTCGCCATCTCCGACGACGGCGATCGTGCTTGCTTGGTACTGACTCAGCATCTTGTGCTTTCCTTTCGTTTACTCGGCCATCATGCCGACAGACTCGGCTTGGCGTTGGCTGATGCGTGCGATCATCTTGTCGAGGTCGAATCTTGGGTTTTCGAAACACCATTCCATCAACGAGTCCTCCAGGCTGTCCATCGGATCTAGTCCGACCTGCCTGTGTGCTCGTGCATGGCCAATCATGGTTGCGAGCCGCTCAAAGTCCTTTGTCGTCAGCATGCGTTCATCTCCTCCCTTGCCTCCCGGGCCGAGATCACTGTGTTGTTCTTGCGGATGGTCTTGAGTGCCATCTCCAGGCCGAGGTTCCAGCCGATGTCAAACTCGTCGACTCGCTTCGCCTTCTTCTTCGACCTGATCTCTCGTTCAAGTCGGTCAACGGTCTCCGTCAGATATTCCACCCGGCGGCGGCGGATGCTCTCCAAGATTGCGTGGTTCTCCATCAGAACGTGATCCTTTCTAGATCGATCATGTGCGGGATTGCGATCGGGCCCCACCAAGTGGTGCGGGCGTACCGGTAGGCGGCGGCGTACGCTGCCACCCAGCGGCCGGGGAGACTCATCTCCTCCTCCGCCCAGGCTGCGGTTCGTGCTGCTTCCAACATGTGTCCATTATCCTCTCTTGTCGGGGCCCCAGTAGGGCCGAAAGTCCTCTCTTGTCGGGCCTTTAGGCCCGGCTCTCCTTTCGCTAGCTACTTCTGTATGTCTGCCTCGCTACCATCGGCTGAGGGCCTCAACCGACTGTGTACTCTTTGTCCTCGGTCACCTGGATGGTGACTTGCAGCTTGGGGAGGTTCTTGGCGATCGTCTTGGCTCCCTCGTATGCCTCGTCCCAGTCTCCGAAGACCAAGCTGTCGTGATCCTCGGGCCCGTAGATCACCTCGTACACCGTCGTGCTCTTGGTCATGACGGGGAAGAAGTGACGCTCGTCGATCTCGTTCATGTTACCTCCTCGACTTCGTAAGTCAGGTGCTTTGCCTCGATCCGAATGCCGAGATCCCGAGCAATCTCCCACACCTCGTGCCTGCGTGCACTCCAGCCTTTCCTGAAGTGCGGTGGGTAGGTCGGGTTCTCCTTCAGCCCGTCCTCTATCATCATCTCCACCATCTCGTTTGCCGTGTCGTAGTGGTCCTGGAGGACCTTGCTGATGTCGGTCATGGCTTCTCCTTCCGATACCGATTGATCCCGGCAACGATGCTCTCGTGAATCGCCTCGTTCAACGGAGCCAGGCCCTGTGCTGCCCGGGCCTCATTGATGTCCCTGCGGTCGGTCGGCTTCTCGTTCCGGTACAGATCGATGAGCTCGCACTGCTTGCAAGGCTCACCGCACGTTTCGACCTCCTTGCCCCTGATCGGCTTGAGATCCCCGTATGCTGCTTCGTACTGATCCATGTCTGTCTCGCTTTCTATCGGTTCCTACCAGATCACGTTGAGGAAGAAGAGACCCAAGCTCAAGAAGCCCTGGCCGTGCCGGCGCCCCTCGTTGTGGTCGACTCGCTCCCAGCCCCAACGCTTGAGGTGGCTGGCTGCCAGGCCCTGCAGGGTGTGTGGGCGAATATACATAACGTGTCCTTTCGGTCTAGCGGGTTCTTGCTCTTCCTGAACCCATTTGCGCCACCTAGGCACCAGATCACCGTGCCAGGCGCAGGACGAAGGACTAAGCCGGTGCTGTCAAGGGTTCAAGTGGGTGACTGGTTCGGCAATGGCACGCCGGCTCTGAGGCGTGCAGGCTTTGCGCATTGTCGAAGTAGTCAGCCCGTCCCTTGACTGCAGGCAGGCAGGCCAGGTCGACGAAGGCTAACGGTCCCCGTTGGTGAGTAACGAGGCGCTGTAAAGGTCAGCCGCTTCGGCTGCGTGCCGAGGAGTGCGGGAACGGAGTCTTCGGAGTGGGAGCTTGCCTGGACTGTGCTAGGTGCATCTGGTAGTCGGCCTGGGCTTTGACAGGCCGATGGCGCTCAAATGGGTTCAACTCTTCAACAAGACGCTCGGGGCCTGCCCTGCCGCTTTGGGCAGGTTACGCAGGCCACGAGACATGCTCGCCGGAAGGCGCCGCTAGAGCAGCCGGATTCGGGAGGCTGCGCCCTCCTGGGCACACGAGACCTCCCACATCAGCGCCGCCCCCGCCTGTGCACAGACGAGGCAACACCTCTTGGCTCTGGTCTTCGCCGGCAGGCGCTCCGCCTCTGGGGGCAGCCTGCTCGGAGGCTGCATGGTGGGTGGGGAAGGGACAAGGAGACTGGTGCTGTGGCTGGGTGCAGGGTCCCAGCCGCAGTGCCCTGCCTTAACTCTTACGACCAGTGCGCCCAGACCCGACAGTAAGCCAAGGGGCTAGGCCCCCTCTCTTTGACCGTACCCAAGGAACGATAGGGGGGGCCCCGTATATGTGTGTCTCTCAGGGAGCCCTCTGGTGAACCCAACCCCACGATCATAACCCTGCCGTCCCCATCCTTAAGGGGACTGTGCAAACAGATTTCCCGAAAACCTCCGAATGTTCTCTGAGACAATCTGAATCGTTCCTGATACATCCTGATAAACCGATACACATCTCCTCTCTACATATGCCCTGGCTAAGGCGGCAGGAGTTCACGCAGGTACCCGTTGCTCCGCAGGGTACTGCTGAACCCGTTAGCGGTCGTTCTGAGTGTTCAGTTCAATAATTCCCCCCTTTAGGGGTTGAACACTGAACACTGAACACTTTGGTGGGAATAATCGGTGCCACAGGAAGGTTGCAGTCAGTGTGGATATGTTCAGAAATCAGGCAGAGAGGATCTTTGAGAGTTGGGATGAGTATGGGGTTTGGCTGCGTGATGAGATGCGGCAGATCCGTGAGGAGCGGGAGCGGCGGCGGCGCTATGATGGCGTGGCCGTTAGGCTGGACCGTGTTGATAGTACTGACTAGGAGGTCAGAGATGAGTAATCCGTATGATTCTTCGTACGATGAGGTTGAGGAGCGGTTCATTCAGTTCCTGGGTGATGCGAAGGTGAGGTTGGACGGGATTGTGTCGCCGAGGCATCAGGCGCCGTCGCAGATCCCGACTGGGGCTGTTGAGTTGCGGGCCCGGTTGGAGGGCCAGTTGGAGGCGGCGAAGGAGGAGCGGTTGGAGCGGAAGCTCGCTGAGTTGCGTGCGGATCTTGTCGCCTATTTCCCGGGTGGCGTGACGTTGCCGCTGCCTAACGCCAAGCTCGGCCCGGTCGCCGATGAGGCGCCGAAGGTCACTCGTACCGCCGATGTGAAGTACGATGACATCTTCGAGTATGTGCGTGCTGCCTATGAGGCGTACGGCGACTTGTTGGGGCAGCTGTGACAGTCAGCGACCTTCTGGAGCTCGTCGAGCTGCATCAGGCTCGTGCTGTGGACCTGGTGGTCAAGCAGCAAACAGAGATGGCCTCTGTGTATGCACAACTCGCCGCTAACCGACTCGCTCATGCGCAGCTCCTGGTGGACCAGGCCCGTAACACGATCCTGACGACTAAGTGATGAGAGCTAGTCACACTCCGCCCCCCATCATTGACAGCTACATCGTTCAGGTGCGGCAGTCCGAGGGGTGGCACAAGGTCCACTTCGCTTGTCGGGAGTCGGCCGAGAACTACATCGAGCACCTGAAGAGCACCCGGCCCGAGGTGGTGCAGGCTGTGCTCGTCAAACTGGAGCCCGTCGTTCAGGTGGGTGCCGGGTTCAAGAGGATCACATACGTGATCGGGAAGAAGTTGTCGTAATGCACGAACCGATAGACGAAGACCGGTCTCCGCTGGATGTCTTGGCCGGCTACCACCGGCCGAGCACCCCCGGGCTGCTTCCGATGGCTGCGCTGAGCGTGGTCTTGTGGAACCATCCGAACGGTGACGAGGAGATCACTGTGTACAACGCCCAGCACATGGGTGGTTGTCAGGCCATCGGCGCCCTAGAGGTCGCCAAGAACATCGCAATACTGGAGCTGTTTCCCGATGCTGAGTGACGAAACCATCTACTACTGCACCGTCTGCGACGAGGAGTTCACCGAGGCACAGGAGGAGGGCTTCACTGACGAGCGCTGCCCTGTGTGCGGTGGCCTCCTGGAGTGGTACTAGTGGCGATCGAGTACAGGGACATGGGTGACATCCGGTTGCCTGTCTGCCACTGGTGCGGCGGTGTGATCTTCCTAGGCGAGGAGTTCCAAGGCAACAAGGACTACTTGGCGCATGACGAGTGCCACGAGATACAGACCTGAGGAGAGATGCCAGCAACACCACGCAAGTTCAAGATCCTCGCTGAGGACCTAGAATGGGAGCAGAAGGTCAAGGACCATGAGCTCCAGGAGCAACTAAGGCGCACAGCCCGGGAGGACGGGGTCGATTTCTTCGATCTCGCCTCCTGGCCCCTGTCAGAGCCGGAATGGCTGATCCCTGGATGGTTGGTGTCCGGTATGGGCCTCCTCATCAACGGGGACCCCAAATCGTTCAAATCAACCATCGCTATGCAGCTCGCATGGACCCTGGCGACCGGAGAGCCGTTCCTGGGCCGATACCCGTACCTCGGGACCCCCAAGAACGTCCTCTACATGCACGAGGAGAACACCCTCGAAGACGTCCGCCGGCACGCCATGGAGACCCTCGCCCGCCAGGGCTACGGCTCCATTGTGCAACCGAGCGCCAAGGGGGCAGAACGGAAGTTCCAGAGGTCAGGGAAGGAGCTCCAGACCCGTAAGAAGCTGCTCGTGCGGCCCCGCCCGGGGTTCACGGTCACTGAGGAGAACGTCGAGGCCATCAAGGACCAGATCGTACAGAACGAGATCGAGTATCTGGTACTGGACCCGCTGTACAAGATCCAGACCGAGGGGTCCGGGCTGAACGATGACAAGGCTATCGCTCATGTCACGACCAGTCTGGACCGCCTCACCGAGGAAACAGGGTGCCAAATCATCCTGATCCACCACAACAACAAGTCTAAGAGCGCCTCGGGGGGTCACAAGATCATGGGATCGAACCTGATCCACGGCTGGGCCCCGCAGCTCTGGCTACTGCAGAAGGGAGAGGAGGCCGTCATCAAGGGCCAGACCTCGTATCGTGTGTCTGTGAGCCCAGACTTCCGCTCCATGGCCCGAGAGTGGAAAGAGAAGAACCTGCTGTACACCGATTGGCAGTGGATCGAAGAGGGTCACTACCTGCCGGGTGACGAGAAGAAGCGGGGCCGTAAGATGAACCCACAGAAGACCCAGTTCCTGCAGGACTGGACAGCCGGCAAGCTGGGCGGAGTCTCCACCAGGCAGCTAGCCAAACAGTACAACGTGTCCGTGGGCACCATCTCAGGCTGGAAGAAGGAATGCGCCCAAGAACCCGAGGAACTATGACAGGACGGGAATAAATCCCGCCCTGTGGGGGTTGACCACTACATGAGGTTGCACACAATCCTGCAAGGAGGACCCTTCAACGGAGAGATGACCAGCATGGACGTTGGTATCTACGAGAAGGATAGCCCACCCACGGATGTCACCATTGTCGACCAGGCAAATGCTACAGAGCAGAAGCTCACCGCCCACGTTTACAGGATTGTGGGCGAGCTACAGGACAGCCCGATCCCCGGGCAGTTCATGGCAACGTATCAGTACCAGGGTGACTATCATGACATCCCGTACACGCTCGTGACCCACATACTTAGGAGGAACACATGAGCAGCAAGGCAAGTAAGCGGACCACCCAGCGACAGAGCTCCCTCGGAAAGGCCCAACGGACCATCAAGGCTCTGCAGTCTGAGCTAGGTCAAGCCCGCATGGCGACCCTGAACATGCGGCAGATGTACCGCCAGGCAGAGCAGGAGCTCCTGGAGGCCCAGCAGCGGCTCCAGGCAGCCGACACTCTGGCGGCGACGATCATGTACGTCACCGACAACCTGTCGGTCGAGGTGCCTGCCGGCACCCTGGAAGAGCTCAGCGAGCTCTATCAGCGGGTCGAGCGTGTCCAGGGTGAGAACGGGGCCCTCATCGTGGCCTTGATACCGCACGAAGACATCGAGGAGGACGAAGATGACGCTGTGTCTGAAGTGTCTGACGAGTAGCGAACACCCATTTCATGACAACGGCACGGTTAACGATGCAGGACTTAGTGCCTGGCTGGAACAGAATGCTGGACCGGATTCGGTAGGAGATGGATATGACCGGTGAGGTGCGGAAGACGAGCTACACAGGCGGACAGAAGGGGCAGAAGCCGAACCGCCAGGACCTGATAGCCGTGCCGTGGCTGGAGCAGCTCGGACTCGTGTGTGGCATGGGCGCCGAGAAGTACGATGACGACAACTGGCGCAAGGGCTACTCGTGGCGGCTGTCGTACGGGGCCCTGCTTCGGCACCTCCATGCCTTCTGGGCAGGAGAGGTCTACGACAAAGAGAGCGGACTGCCTCACCTGGCACATGTGGCATGGCACAGCATGGTCCTGCACACCTTCAGCCAGGACCCACAGTACGCCGAGTTCGACGACCGGCCCGACAAACACCCGCCTGTCACCACGGCCCCTGCCAGGGTCATTCCACAAGACTTCGTTTACGACTGGGTAGTGGAGTGAAGCGGGTACATGCCGAGCTCCTCGGCACCAGCCGCAAGCACGCCTGGTTTCGGTTCTATGACATCTTCCCTCACAAGATCCTGACCATGCCCCGGGTTGTCCTCCCCCGGGGCATGGCTACCGCCTGGATTGTCGAGGTGGAGGTCGACGAGGATTCATTCCGCTACAATGGTGTCCACTACGTAGCAGACATGAAGGTCATCGATGTCATCAGACGCCGGCCCAGCCCGAGCGAAGAGGGAGCTCTGGACTCCGTCTAAAGCACAGCACGGATTCAAGGGAGACAACCTCCCTGAGGTTTGGATACCTAAGGCTCCGGGCAAGAAGGGCACCAAGAAGTACAAGGAATGGGCCATGGAGAACTTCCTCGTTCTCGTGGGCCACGGATACAACTTCACGCAAGCAGCGGAACGGCTGGGCTACACCTACAGGTGGTGGGCCCAGCTTTCTGCGAAGGAAACCGAGTGGGCTGACCAGGCCCGCCAGATCTCAACCTCTGAGATCGCACTGCTGGAGACCCCTGACCTCGGGGCCATGCGGTTCTCCGAGTTCGTCGAGCGCTACGGAGGCTTCACCCTCGTCCGCCACCAGCTCGAAATCGAGGACGCACTGGAGGACCCGCTCGCCAAGGTGGTCCTCATCCTCGGCCACCCCGAGTCGGGCAAGTCAACCATCGTCTCCCTGTGGTACGTGCTCTACTGCCTCGCTCGCAACTTCGACGAGCGGACCGCCATCGTCACCAAGAACAGCACGAAGGCCCAGGACCTCCTGACTAGAATCAAGAGGTACCTGACAGAAGAGCATCTCTATGACGACGCACCACAAAACCTCATCATCGATTTCAACGGTTGGAAGCCCCTTCATGGTGACATGGAGTGGTCCCAGAATCAGTTCTTCATTCGACACCGCAAGTCAGGTGAACGAGACCCTTCGGTACAAGCCCTCGGAATCGGTAAGCTCATCTACGGGTCACGCCTGGATCATCTCATCCTCGACGACGCACTTGTTCAGGACAATCAGGTATCGGAGATCTCCCGGGAGCGGATCGACAACTGGTTTGATGGCGAGGCTCGCAGCCGTGCTCAGAAGGGTCAGACGATCGTCAACGGGACGAGGCTGATCCCGCAGGACCTGTACGGCCAGTGGAAGAAGGCATGGGCGGGGCAGCGCCTGTTCAGGCAGGTCATCATCCCGGCCATCCTCGATGAGCATACCGACCAGGAGCGGGTGAACTGGCCCGAGTACTGGACCCTCGACGGGTACGACATCGTTGAGACCATCGACATGAAGGACGGCACCACACAGGATGTCATCACTGGGTATCAGATGGGCATGAGAGACATGAGGGACCTCCTCGCCCGGAAGTCCATTCAGCGGTGGAAGCTCATCTACCAGCAGGAGGACGTCGAGGAGGGGACCGCTATCTTCTCCGAGATGCTGCGTGACCTCATGGTCGAGAACGGCCGGCACCGCAAGTTCGGTCAGGTGCTCCAGCACGAGCGCCTCGTGTTGGGCATCGACCCCGCCACGACCGGCCGGGCCGCTGCGGTCCTCCTGGCTGTGGACCCGATCACGAAGGTGCGGACCGTCATCGACATGTTCGTCGGCACTCACCTCGGCGCCACGGGGGTGAGGGAGAAGCTGATCTACCAGTTCATCGAGAAGTACAAGGCCCTGCAGCACTCCATCGATGTCGTGGTGGTAGAGACCAACTTCGCCAAGACGCTGCTCGGGGACGAGACCCTCGTCAAGCGGACCCGTGGCGACGGCGTGCAGCTCATCGACCACCACACGACCGGTCGAGGCAAGCGCAAGAACAAGTGGGATGAGGAGTACGGCATCGCCGCTCTGTCGGGCATGATCGGCTCGGGCCTCATCCAGATCGCTTCGGGCAACCCCGACAACGAAGAGCTGTGGAACCAACTCCTCGATGACCTGGCGACGTTCCCGTGGGCCGATCCTACCGGTGACGCTCTCATGGCCCTGTGGGTAGCAAATGGTGAAGCGGACAACGCCCAGCTCCAACCACTCAATCAGGAAGAGATCGCCAGGCGCCGAGGGGCCCCACAGGTGGTGACTCGTCGAGGGCGCCGTGGCTGACACGCTACAATAGCGTTCATGAGCTCAACTACCACAGGACCGTCCCCTGTCGATTCCTTTCAGCCTATGGTCGGCGCCCACATCGGCGGGCTGCGAGACCGGCGTGACTGGCTCGTCAAGATGTTTTCCGAACACAAGGCCAGGGTCGCCACCGTCAACAACGTAGCCACCGGAGATTGGTACACCGAGTGGCCTGACCTATCGCAGAGTCCCGAGGCTCCGACCGTTGCCAACATGGTCGAGCTCGGCATTGACCACTGGTCCGCCATCGGCGGCTCGATCCTTCCCTCGATCGACGCCCCACAGAACAAGGCCGCAGACCTGCGCAAGGAGAAGAGCTCAGCTCGGAAGAGAGAGCGGCGCATCCGTGGTCTCTTCGAGGACAGCAACAGCTCAGAGCTCATGGCAAAGCTGTGGGCCGATTACGCCGGCACAGGCTCTGCGGTCGCAGGTGTCTGGGCCAACTTCGAGGAGCCGGACCCAGCCAAGCGCAACCCCTTCATGGTCCGCTGGGACCCCCGCAACACGTACCTCCTCAAGGACAACAGCGGCAACATCACCGAGCTCCTGATTGCCCGCAAGATCAACAGCCTGGAGCTCAAGGCCATGTACCCCCAATGGTCCCATGTCTTCTCCAAGTCCAAAGAGGATCACGTGGAGGAGTGGTTTTGGTACTCCAAGGACAGGGTCATCTACGCAATCGTAGATGTCTCCAAGGACGGTGCCAAGGTAAACCGCAACGTCATGATTGTGGATGAGGAGTGGGAGCTGGGCTTCGTGCCTGCGTGGGAGGCCGTGCGTCCTACCTTTGACGGTGAGCGGCGTGGCGTCTTCGACCAGGCCATCCACATCCTCCGTACCATGCAACGCCTCATGCTCATGACCATCGCCTCGACTGAGGAGCACGCCTTCCCGGCTATCGCCTCGTACGATGCGATCAACCCACAGGACTTCGGACCGGCTGCTGTGATCCAGCTCCGTTCGTCCGAAGGCAAGATCGAGCGCCTCGGTCCATCGAGCCACTTTGACGTCAAGGACCTCGTGGCCCGTCTTGGGGAGGAAGTCTCCAAGGAGGGCGTATATCCGCAACAGCTCTCTGGCGACCCCGGTGCAAGTATCGTTTCGGCCCGTGGCATCAACGCCTCGATGGGCGCCCTCGACGCTCGTCTTGCCCTGGCTCATAAGCAGTTCGAGCTGCTGTACGGCAAGCTCGGCGGATTCATGCTGGCGTTCGACCAGACTTTCTGCGACGGTGAGAAGGTCATCGTCGGTGACATGAAGGACAACCAGGGCGCCGAGGAGTACATGCCTTCGAAGGACGTTGACGGGCACTTCCGCTGCACCGCCACGTACGGTATCGGCGCCGGCTCCGACCCCGCCAACATCGAGGTACGGCTGTCGATGCACCTGTCCAACCGGCTCATCTCTAGGCGCACAGCCCGTGAGCAGATCCCGTTCATGCAGGACCCGGAGGGCGAAGAGGTTCGCATCCTCCGTGAAGATTTCCAGGACGCTCTCGTGGGCGGCATCCTTGCGATGTCGCAGCAGGGCGACCCGACTCTGGCTGCCGAAGGTCTCAAGCTCATGCGAAACGACGCTAACAGCGTCGAAGAGATCCTCGACGATCTGGTCGACAAGATCCTGGCGCCGCCAGAAGAGCAAGCGGCCCCGGGCGCCCCGGGCGGTGATCCGGCCCTGGAGCAGATTCAGAATGCCGAGTCGCTGGCGAGGGGAGGCATCCCCGGTAACGCAGAGCAGGCTCTACCACCTCTCGCCGGCATTCTCGGCCAGGATGCCCGGATGGTGAGCTGATGGGCCACATCTATCGGTACCTCGATACCGTTGGAGACGGCACAGGTACCAAGAACTTCAACGGCGACTACCGTGACCCCGAGGGCCTGGGCCCCGAGGTCGCTCTCTTCGTCGCCGATCAGCGGTGCGAGTTACACCGCATCATCGTGTCCATCGAGGACACCTCTGGCATGCAGCCCAACGAGTACGGCAACCTCGGCTCCGCTTTGACCAACGGCATCGAGCTCAAGCTGTACGACCACAACGACAACGAGGTAGTAGACCTGACAGACGGCGAGCCGATCTTGGACAACTCAGGATGGGCGCACCACTGTTACGACGTCAACCTGCTCTCCTGGGGCACCTCCCCCGCTGTGGATCTGGTAGTGGTGCGGTGGACCTTTGCCAAGTCAGGGTCCCCTCTCAAGCTGGACCCGGACTGGTACCTGGCGGTGGAGATAGGGGAAGACAATCTTTCCGGGCTGATACATCACCAATTCATGGTACAGGGGAAGACCACATGAACGAGATCGAGTGTATCGTAGACTTCGTGCAGACTGCTATCCTTGGGGCAATCCTTTGGAGCCAGTCTGACGCCGGCAAGAAGATCCGTAACTGGCTAATCAGGTATAGGAATTGGAGAAAGCAACATGGCAGCAGGAAGTGACCTCACACAAGCCGCAATACAGCCCGGCTCTACAGAGTACGGCGAGCGCCAGAACCTAGAGCAGGGTCTGTCTTCTGCTATGGGGGCGCCCCCTGCCGGTCCCGGAGGCCCAAGCCCCGCTACCCCTGTGGCCCCGCTTCCTGACAACCCCCTCGGAGCTCTGCTCGGTGGTGAGATCAGTGGCGACAACCTGCCGGTCACTGACGGCCTGTCGATAGGCCCCGGCGCCGGCCCAGCGACCGAACACCCGATGATGTCTTCCCGGGCACAACGGCTACGCTCTCTGGCGACCGAGGCAGCGTCACCAGTTGCCAGGGCAGCAGCCAGGCGAGCTCTTCGCCGCATGTCCCGGGAGGCAATCTAAGTGGCTACTGACTGGACCCCAGAAGACGTCAGAGAGTTCGTCAGCTCGATGATCGAGGGGCAGCATCAAGACCGTGAGGAGCGTCAGGCTTGGCAGCAGGCCATGGACGCACAGAAACTAAGTGCCCTGGCTAAGCAGCCGTCACAGGTGACGGAAGCCTACCTGGGCGACCCGTGGGCCCGCAGTGACCAGACCGTCGTGGACGCAGCGTCCCGTCTGGCCGAGGGCCTTGGTGGCTTGTTCGGTGCCGGCGATGCGTGGTCTGAGCAGGTGACCGAGGTTGGCCGTGAGGTCTTGGCCACTCGCCGGAACCAGTTCGCCGCAACGTACGAGGACGCCTACCAGAAGCATCGTGGGGAGATCCCCATGGAGTGGTGGGTGCAGTGGAACCCGGCCGACATCAAGTACTTCATGGGGGACCAGGAGGGCATGCAGGATCTGGCTGCCTGGGTCAATGAGGTACAACTCTCCGCCGCTGAGGACTACATGCACCAGCAGAACATCGACAATCTGGCGAAGGATGCGTGGGAGCGTCGACAGCAACGTGGCCCGTGGGACTGGGCCGTAAGCGCCGCTCGTAGCCTGTTGCTGCCAGGCAATCGTCCACAGTTTGGCGGAGCTCCAGACTTCCGTGACCTGAAGACCGAAGAGCAGAACCGCCGAGAGGTAGCCGAGCTGTACTGGAATCCGCTGTCCAAGTACGAGGACCGCATCGATGCCCGCATGGATGTTCGGCGCCGTGCCTGGGAGGCCGCTATCCGCAACTACGGAGACGGCTTGCTGCGTGAGGGCGAGACCATCGAGGACAAGCTCGCTGAGGAGCGGGCTGAGATGGAGGCCCAGCTCGCACAGGGCGTGGACCCGTACGAGGTGCTGCAAGACAAGGGCTTCATCCACCGTGGCATTGACGGCGTGGTGGGTGTATTCCCGTGGATGATGGACAAGGCCGATCAGGGAATCGAGGGCGCACTGTGGGGCATCGAGGCCCTGAGCCCGGGTCACGGTACCTACGATGCGCTGCGTGCCGAGCACGAGGTTGAGCAGGAGCGCATTCGGGAGAACATGGCGGTCCTGAATAATGCGCCAGATGAACAACTCATTCGCCAGACCGCCTACCGGTCCGCCCGGGAAATCTGGGATGAGATGCCTCAGACGAACAAGGCCGAGCACGACCGGTACCTACTCATGGCCGGATTCAATCCCGACATGGCGTTCAACTTCTTCCGTGCCGATGTCATGGAGGACGACACCGCCATGCAGCAGATGGCTGACGTGGTCGAAGAGCTACGAGCCGAGGAGAGGCAAGCCATCGAGGCTTTCGAGGGTACAGACTTCCGTGCCTCGGGTAAGCTGCTCGACATCATGGCCGCATACGGCCGCAACGTGCCGGGCCGGCTATCCACCTACTTCTCGCTGTTCCTGACAGACGGCGACTACTTCGACGATGCTATCCACGGACGCTGGGGCGAGCTGTTCTCCGAGCTGGAGAGCACCTCCGAGTACTACGACCACACCCCCTCCGCCGCTCTTGGCATCGATGGCTCCCTGTCCGGGCTGCTCCTGGACCTCGGTTCCGGCATTGCCTTCGACCCGATGACTTGGATCTTCGGCCCCCGTGGCTCCGTGGCCACCAACAAGGCCACGTCGTTCGCTAGCGCCGAGGCGATTGCACGTCACCCGATCACCATGCAGTTCGCCCGGGACACTGCCCGCATAGCCCGCTCCGCCTCCGCAGGAATGGCCGAGCTGTTGCACGTCAGTTCGTGGGCCGACAGCCGCTTCGTCACCGAGCTCCTGGAGATCACTGGGTGGCAGAGCCGGCAGATCCCGAGAGGCAGGTGGAGAGCTACGTCTGGCGCAGAGAATGCTATGGAGGTCGAAACCAAGTTCCTGTCCTCCCTGGTGGACGACGCCCAACGGCAGGGTGTCATGTCCCTGGAGGTCTCTCCGCTGGTTGACGACATCCTGGCCAACGGGTTCGACGAGTACGCAAGCATCACCATCACCCGGGGCGACGGCGTTGTCTTCGTGGACGACGGTGTCAAGCGTATCCTCGCTGCGGAGCAGGCCGGCATCAACCATGTCCCTGTGCGCCTCAACATCGTGGACGACTTCGCCGGCCGGCCGGCCAACCTGACAGGTACCTCCGTCACCGAGGGGGTAGTAGACCGGCTCGTCAGTGCGGCCGACACCTCTCAGAATCGACTGTTCAACCGTGTGAAGGAGGAGGAGCGAGCTGCCCGCATACTGGCCTCTCAGGAGATGTCGGACGGGAGTATCCTTACTGCCCACATCGTGCCTGGCCAGAAGGGCGCCGTCTTCGTGCATGTGGATAAGGGTGGAGTGAGGCGAGCCATCGGCGGTTTCCAGGGCGACGAGATAGGCTTCAAGACCAAGTACACAGGCGGGGCAAAAGACGGCCCAGTCACCCTCGCTGACGGCCGTACTGTGGCAGAGTACGTCATCGAGGAGGCGCACCGCCTCAAGATGAACCCCCTCGACCGGTTGGCTGCAAGCACGGGGATCTCCGATGCTGGGTTCTCCTTCATCAAGAAGCAGGCCGAAAAACTGGGCGTCACGGTTGAGTTCCCGATGGCCCCCCAACCTGTGGGCCAGTCCCTCGATGTCTTCATGAAGGGCCGGCAGTCCCGCAAGGCGCTCAAGGGTGCCGGCGCTGGAGACGTAATCACCCGCCCGGATCAGTTCTTCCCCAAGGACGTGCTGCTGGGTGCGATCGACATGGAGGCTCTGGGAGCAGCCACCAAGAGAGCTATCTTGCGTGGCAACATACCGGACGGTGCCAACCGGTCGGCCGTGGCCGTACACTGGAACCAGGCCATCCGTCAAGCCGCACGCACCAACAAGGGGACACGCTGGGTCTCCCGGTACATGTCCCCCCAGAACACAGTGCGCCGGCTAGAGCTCACGGGTACCCGTGCCGCTGACCGCCTCATCGAGACCACCTTCCGTATCTGGGGAGACGACGTAGTCAAGGCCGACATGTGGCAGACCCGGATCATGGAGTTTCAACGTAAAGCTGCCCACGCTCACCGAGAGGCAGCCGAGAGGCTGAAGCTGCTGGAGCCGGTGCGGCACGAGCTAGACGAGCTGCTTGACCGGCTCGGCGGTTCCCCGTACCCCGCCAACAAGAAGGGCCCCAGGGGGGTCGAGGCCCGCCGTGCGGTTCGTGAGCTGCAGGCTCAGTACGATGAGCTCGCCAAGGTGTTCGACACGGAGTACGGCACCATCGACAAGCTGCTACAGGAGCAGGCCAACACCACCGAGCTTGCCAAGCTGGTCGAAGAAATGTGGGACGACTACAACCGCACCAACATCGCCACCAACCCGGCGTGGGCCGGCAAGATAGATCCAGAAACAGGGCTTGTGCCGTGGGAAGAGCTTAAGAAGGGCTCCCTGTTCAGCAAGGCTGACGATGCCTTGGTGTCCGAGGGTCCCCGCAAGTTCCTGTCGGAGGACATGAAGGCCGTCGCCGAGGAGCTCGGCATCGAGGCTGAGACCCTGGTGAAACGCCTGTCCAGCACCCTAGACTCCGCTGTGGCCGTGAACGTGCCAGCGTCACCGCTGGAGCTGTTGCTCGCCACTGAGAAGGGCGGAGCCGCATACACCCGGCTCAGCCACAACATCGCTGTGAAGACTCTGCGGGACGCAGCTCATGGACTCAACAACGCTTGGAAGATCGACAAGGTGTTCCGGCCGGCCACCGCCGTGACGGTGAGCTGGGACGAGCTCATGCGTGACATGCACGTCTTCGGAGTGCGAGACGGGTTCCTCCGCTGGCAGCGGGACCGGGCCCTGTTCCTGCGTGCCCGTGCTGCCCACATGGCCAAGAACTTCGGCAACCCCGCCAGCCGGCGTGCGGTCCGCTCCGGGTCAGCACACCTCGACCCTGTGAGTCAGAAGCGCTTGCAGGCCCTGTCTGACTATCCCACCTACCTCAAGGCTGCCGAGCGGCAGCTCCACGACGGCAACGGCTTGGGCTGGCACGACATTCAGCCGAACGAGGCGCAGTACCTAGAAGCCGCCCAACGCTGGACCGGTGGCCTGCTGCAGGACTCCGGGTTCCGTGCCTTCCTCCGTGGACGTACGGCGTTCCGTGAGTGGTTCGCCGGCACTGACGGGGAGAAGCTGCGCACCAGCGTGGCCTTGTCCAAGGACGCCAAGGGCAACATGCACACCCGGCTCCTGTCTGGAGCAGACGAAGCATTCGACGGATGGAGCAAGCTGTTCGAGGAGGTCATTCTCTCCACCGCCAACAAGAATGGCGTGTTCGATGATGTCCTCGCAGCGTTCCGGGAGACCGCTGCCGCTATTGACGGCGCCGGCGGTATCCCCAAGGAGCTGCCGAGCTTTGTGTTTGACAACCTCGGTCCGATCCGTGGCGTGAAGAAAGAGCTCGGCGCCAGGCACCCTGTGTCGGCCATGACCGAGACGTTCTTCGATGCTTGGTTCATGGACCCCGTCAACTACCGCAGAGGGCTGGTTGCCGAGCAAGTGCGTGCCGCTGAGACGGCCCGCCTGCAGCGGCTGTTCGATTCACAGAAAATGACCATTGTCGGTGATGCCGAGCTGGAGCGTATGCTCGGGCTCAAGGGCATCTCTGGCGGTACCCGTACCGGTCTCAAGGACATGCTGTACGAGACTGCCTTCGACAAGGGCTATGTCCCACAGGGCTACATCGACGACTTGGTGGAGCGAACCGTAGAGCGAGAGATCGACAACATGCTCTTCACCTGGGACCGCAGCACGAGGCTCGGTCAGCAGGCGCAAGGGGTGTTTCCCTTCGGCCGGCCGTGGGCTGACATGGCAGGGTTCTGGGGCCGGGAGGTCATGCGCAAGCCGATGCTCCGTGGCCAGATCAACCAGAAAAATCTGCTCGGGATGCGGACCATGTACGACAAGTTCGGTCACCTCATCCCGTTCAACCCGAAGCCGCTGGCCATGATGAGCCGGCTGGCCCATACCGATTTCACGATCGACAAGGGGCTGCACCCGGACCTGCCGGGAGTGTTTGGCGAGGGCGGGCTGCTGCCCGGCGCCGACGAGACCGACTTCTCGCCTCTGTTCTTCCTGCCCACCGGCGGGGACAACCCGTTCGGTGCGATCCTGCCCGGCATAGGCTACGTCCCCATGTGGGGCATCGACATGCTGCTGCAGAATCTGGCCGACCCGATCGACGACCCGGAGCGGTACCAGGAGCTGGTGGACATCGTGGGAGACTTCGTCCCCTCGGTGAAGTACACCGCCGGCACCGGCATCGTCCCCCGTCTGCTGGGTGGCGGTACCGTGGGTTCCACGATCTCGCTGGCTGTGGACGCAGCCACCTTCGTGAACCACGAGCCCTACTTCTTCGCCACCAACATGCTTGGCGACATCTCCCGAGAGCTTGACCGCACAAGGGAGCTCTCGGCCATGCTCGCACAGCCGGAAGAGCTGCAGCGTCTGCTGCAGGCAGAGACCCCCGAGGATGTGGAGACCCTGCTCCTGGCGCTGAGCCACGAGGCCGACAACAACGTTGCCAGCTCGCACGCTCTGGAGACCGTCAGCCGCATGGTGTTCCCGGCGTCGAACCAGTACGAGACCAACCTACACGAGATCTTCGATGTGTGGGTGGAGGCCGCTGACAAGTTCCCCGAGCTGGCGGTGCGGCCGTCGCTCGCCAACGTCGACCTGGAAGACCCGGACCTGCGCCGGCAGTACGCCAACGATGTGCGGAAGGCTTTCTTCGATCTGCCCTCCTGGCAGCGGGATCTCTTCATCTCACAGCAGCCTAGCCTGGCCGTCAACCTCGTCGGCTCCTGGGACTGGACCCCGTCTGCTGTCCAGGCCGGTCTCGACGGGACCGAGACTGTGTACCGGTCGAGCTCGACCCCTGAGGGCCGGGCCCTGCACCAAGCCTACGTGGACGCCGGCTACATCCGCCCTGTGGTTCCGATCGAGCGGGCCAAGCGCATCATCGGACTCATGCAGGCCAGCAAAGAGAGCGTGGCCAAGAAGATCTACGAGTACACCGCTGAGCAGGTCAACGATGCAATCTGGGAGCAGGCCGTGGGCGAAGACTCCAGGCGGATCATCGATGCGTTCCTGGCCGACCCGAAGTTCCGTGAAGAGTTCGCTGTCGAGGACGCCCGTGACCTCTGGAACAACTGGTGGTCCATGGAGGAGCGCATGGAGGAGTACTACGCCAAGCAGCAGGGCGTCGACCCGATCAAGGGCACCGAGGACTACGACCGCATCCGGGAGCTCATCAGGATTCCAGCGGACGAGAAGCCGTGGGGCCGCTCGTGGCCGGGCCTCGATGATGCTGAGCTGAGCCAACAGTTCCAGAATGTCAAATTCAACTACTTCACCCCCGAGGTTAACCAGATCGCTGCTGGCCTCGGGATCGATCTGACCTCTGGCATGACCGGCCTGCAGCTCTTCAACGAGGTACAGGACGTAATCACCGATGTCGACAGCCCACTGTTCTCCACTGTGCGGCCGGCCTACGACCACTACATATCTGAGCGTGGAGTAGGGGCCCGGGCCGCTGAGGCGGAGCTGGCCAAGGCCAAGCAGAACCCGGACCTTGCTGAAGGTTGGCGGGACGACCTGGCCAACTGGCAGCTCCGGGCCGACCGCCTCGGCGACCAGTACCGTGACGAGGTGGGTGGGGTTCCCCTTTCCAAGGCCCGGGAAATGGCTCAGGAGTTCGGCAACCTCTGGGCGACCAGCAATCTGCCTATCGCCTGGCAGGACATCTGGGACAACAAGTACGCTCGGACGTACGGCCCGCTGGAGTGGGAGCCACCGCAACCGCTGTCTCCGTTTGAAGAGGACGGCGGCTTGCGTACCGGCGTCACGAAGCCCTATATCCGGTACATCCCGGACGGGGACACCATCGTGTTCAAGGAGCGCCGAGGCGCCCAGGAGAACCGTACGGTGCGTCTGCTCGGTGTCAATGCTCGGGACTACGGCCTCGATAACGATGGTGCTGCGGACGACAAGAAGCGCCTGCAGGACGCCCTCACCAAGGCTGTGCAGGACGGTGCTACAATATACCTCGTGAGAGACCCACTATTCGGAGACACGGACCACTATGGACGGATGCTTGCTTGGTTGTACATCGATGACGAGCCGTTCTACTTTGAGGATGAGTTCAGAAGCACCGTCACTCCCTCGGAGGCTGATAGATAATGTCGTATGAATGGGACCCAGTCTCTGGTGGATATCGCTGGGTAGGGCCTGGCCCTGAGCCCACTGGTGGCGGCACTGGCGACACTGGCGGCGGCGTTGACCTCGGAGGTGGTGATGCCGGCGGCGATCCAGAGGACCCGTACGGTGAAGAGTTCGAGGGTTTCGACCCGCCAGAGTTCGGCGACCCTGCACGGGGTTCGTGGGAGGAGTGGCTGAGGAAGCAGCTCAATGAGATAGTACTCGACGCCGCTATAGCGGCAGGCGAAGATCCCTATCCGACCATGAACATGTTCAACGCTAATTGGGACTCGTTCTTGCAGGCGGCTTACGGTGAGCTCTTCAGCCCTGGCTTTGGTCAGGACCCGGGCTCGGTTCGTGATTACTACACCCAGACCACGGAGGGCTGGAAGACTCTGCTCGGTTTCGGTATGCGCTTCTACGGGAGCCTCGACTCCGACCTCACCCCGTTCATGTCCATCTCGGGCGGTGGCGGCGGTGGCGGGGGCGGCGGTGGAGGTGGCCGGCGTGGCCTGACTCCTCAACAGATCCGTGACTCCTACGACGTTGACGAGCTCGCCAACCGGGCCGACCGCCTCAAGAAGAGCCTTGTCCTGGAGCCCTGGGCCGATCCCAGGGGCATAGCCCGGTCCTACGTCGACGCTGTGGTGGCCGGCAAGGGAGAGAAGAAGATCGACTTCGACACGTTCGTAGAGGAGCGTGTCAAAGAAACCGGTAGGTTCAAGAGCATCTACCGCAACCTGCCCGAGGGCATGGACCCTCGCCAGTACATCGCTCCGCTGTATCAGATGGCTTCACAGATTGCGCCCGGTGAAGCTGAGGAGCGGGCCATCGGGGCCGCACAGTTCGGCGCCAGCCAGGCCCAACTGGCCTCCAGGCTGCAACAGACCGATACCGTTACGGGCTCGTCCCCTTTCCTGAACAAGGTGTACTCCCGTCTGAGCCAATTGAGAGGAGTGCTCCGTGGCTGACCAGATGGCTGCTAGCAGCACAACCCACTACATCCAGATGTTCGAGGAGGCCGGGTACGGCACGATTGCTCGGACCCTTGAGCTCATCATGCAAGAGTTCCCGGAGCTGGCGGATCAGTTCCCTGTGGACCGTATCAATGGGTGGCTCCAGGATCTTGCCGGCACCGGTAGCCGGCCCCGGGACGAGAACCAGTTGCGGGACGATATCTTTAAGCACGTCGTCACTGCCGACCGGCTCATCGAGAAGTACGGCATTGACCAGGCCACCGCCGAGGCGATCATCAAGGGTGGAAACGATGGCGGTATCAACTACGGGGACTTCCTGGCGACAGGAGGGGCCCCCGCCGGCGGCGGTGTAGGCACTGCCCCTACCGATGTAGATGCGGATGCCGGCGGCGGCAGCGAGGGCGTAGGCGACCCGGGCACAGAAGATGTTCCCGGCATGACGATCATGACCAGCCGCAACATGGAGTGGTTCTACGACAAGGATCTCGGCAAGTGGTACGTCAGCTACCAGCTCCCGGGCTCAGGCAAGAGGGGCCTGTTCGAGGCTACCCCCGATCAGATGGATCTGCTCTTCGGCGAAGGCATGCGACCCACAGGGTTCAAAGAGATCGAGCTGCAGTCCTTCCTACAAGACCCCAATCACCTCTTTATCGACAGCATCACCGACGTGGAGGGTACCGGTGAGTTCGAGGACCGCTATCACCGCATGGTGGCAATTGCCCTAGATGGGGGCGTGCTGCCTGAGTGGGCCGCTAAGGACGGCGCCGCCATGGACATCATCTTCGTGGCCGAGTCGGAGGACAAGCCGCTCTCGTGGGTCATCGATAAACTGTCGGATACCGATGCTTTCAAGGCTCGCTTCCCCGGCATCGCCAAGATCCAGGAGACCGCCAACTCCACCATGGAGGACGCCATCACAGGGTGGCTGGAGTTTGAGGCCGGCACCCGCCAGGCTCTCACTGGAGCGGGCCTCGACCCGTCGCTGGCGTCCCCCGAGACGATCGGGGCGTTGCTGGAGAAGGGACACAGCATCACCACTGTGGACACCACTGTGAAGACGTTCGATAGGATGCAGAAGTTCCGCCCCGCACTGGAGGCATTCAACGGCATCCTCGGTGCACAGGGGCTGGACCAGATCACTACCCTGCAGGACATGTTCGACTTCGTTGCCGGCTCCGCACCTACGGATCTCTACGACGTGTGGGAGGCCAGCACGTTGTCTGAGCAGGCTACTGCTGCCGGCCTTGGCGACTTCTTCTCGGCCGACGATGCGATCCGGGTGGCTCTCCAGACCGCCGGTTCCCTGGACTCTGAGAGCGTCACAGCGGCTATGCAGAAGAGCGCTGAGTTTGCCCTGCGCCTGCGGCACGAGATCAACCTCGGCAAGTATGATCTGGATGTCGAGGACCTGATCGACCTCAACCTGAATCAGCCGTTGCGCTCTGGCAGAGACGCCGCTGTGGTGGGCCAGAACATCCAGCGTGTCATGGCGTCGGCCCAGAAGGAGCGAGCTAAGAGACTGCAGCCGTTCCAGGGCTTCACCGCCCAGGGCACCCCGCAGACGAGGTCACTGAGTGGCTTGCGCAGCAGCTAATATACAGCCTGTAAATCTCTCTCGGTATTCCCAGGTGGCCGGGACGTACAGCCGCAAACCCTGGAGCATCATAGCGGCACAAACAGCTCAGGAGGTAAGACCATGAGCAACGAAGAGACTATTCCTCAACTGAGGGAACGGATCGACCAGCAGAACAAGCAGATCGCTGGACTGCGAAAGCAGAACGGGGAACTACGGACGGTGGCGGCTTCGGCAGCCTTCGAGTCTGCGGGTTACAGACCAGAGGCGGGCGCACTTTATGAGAGTGTGGCCGGCGACGAGTTTGTAGTCCCGACGACCGAGGCGGTTGAGGCTTTCGCAAGTCAGTACAACCTCGGGAAGGTTTCGACAGCGGCGCCGAGTGAAGGCTCTGGAGAACCCGCTCCTGTGGAAGAGGAAGAGCAGGACGAAGTACCGGCCGAACCTGACCGGAGCGCCTTGGCAGCTCTCTCTCGTAGTGGTTCGTCTGCAGGTGGAAGCGCTGGCGGCGCATCTACTGAACAGATGACGAGAGCAGAGTGGATCAAGCTGTCTCAGTCGGACAGGGCTGCGGCCGATCAAGCCCTCCGCCAAGGGAAAGTCCAGCTTTCAGGGAACGACCCCGTCCCACGGGGCACGAATCCCTATGACAGCTCGGAGTAGCTAGAAGGTCTTGCAGCCGACCGACCACTACAAATACTCACAGTGAAAGGAGGGAAAACTTAGATGGCAAGCGATTTTGCGACAAACCCGACAACCACGTCGACCTTTGATGATGTCTCCTATGCGAGCATCCTCTCCGACGAGGTCAAGGATGCGCTTATGGCTAACGTTGTGACGCCGGCCCTGCTCGATTTCTACGACCTGGCTGGTGACGCATCTGCAACCGTCAAGATTCCCAAGGCTAGCAAGTTCACTGCAGCCGCTGTTGCTGAAGGTACAGAGCTGTCAAACACCGCTCTCACCTCGGCTTCGGTCACCATCTCCGCAGCGGAGATTGGGATCATGGCGACCATTACGGACGTGCTGGATCTGAACGACATCGCCGCTGCTCACGGGGCTCGTCTCCGTCAGCTCGGCCGTGCGCTCGGTGACAAGATGGATGTTGATATCTGTGCCCTGCTCGGTGGATTCTCCACTGCAGTCGGTACCTCAGGTTCGAACATTGCATTGACGCACTTCCTCGATGCGATTTACAACCTTGAGGTCAACGATGCGGCTGGTCTTGGCGAGATTGTGGGTGTTCTGCACCCCCGTCAGACCGCTGATATCCGTACTGAGCTTGAAGCCGATTCGGCTTCGATCTATCAGGGCGAACGGATGTCGAAGATCTCCAAGGCTCGGGGCGGCTACTTCGGTAGCTGGTTCGAGATCGACGTGTTCTCTAGCACCAACGTTCCGACCGCTAACGCCGCTGCTGACCGTGCAGGTGGGTTCTTCATCAAGAATTACGCACTGGGTATGGTCCAGAAGCATGCGGCTAAGGTCGAGGCAATGCGCTGGGCGCCCATCCGTGGATGGGTCCTGGTTGCGACCGCCTACTACGGTGTTGGCGAGGTCGAAGACAACGCCGGTGTTGAGGCCGTTACGGACGCCTAAGCAATTGGAGTAGACTGGCGCTCTATAAATCAAGTCAGTGATGCAAGTTGGATCGGCATAAAGGATCGACCGGAGGCGTGACGATGGCACAAATCTGGGGGCGGAGTCACGCATCTTCCCCCCAGACACCAACCCTCTACACACAAGGAGAATCATCATGGCAGAGCCAGTAGTGGGAAGGAAACGGGAAGTAACCGAGAAGGCGGCGAAAGACCTCGTCACCGATGAGATGAAGAAAGAGGCCGTAGCCAACCAGAAGAAGGTTGTTGCGGCGGCTGAGAAGCGTAACGACACCTCTGGTGTTGGCGTTTTGCGTAAGAAGGGGGGCGCCCGAGGCGCTACGGCTGAGAGCCTGGAGCTCATCAAGTCTGACATCCCCTACCCCAAAGAGGTCCATGGAGTGGACTTCGAGTTCTACGGCCCGCACGGTCAAGCCGCAGTCATTCCTGAAGGCGTCGAGATCGCTACGATGTCTGAGGACCAGGAGTTCGTGATTAAGCCTGAGTATGTGGAGTTCCTACACTTCACCCGCCCGGGCCGGAACCTCCCGAAGAAGCGGCTCTACAACGTCAAGGGTCTTCACAAAGATGGCCGCTGGACCCAGATCCCGTTCGAGGCTCAGATCAACAACACAGGCGGCGGGGACCCCCTCGACGCCATTGGCCTGCGCCGGATGGAGCGCAAGGGCATCCATATCTTCTTGCATGATTGGGACACCCTACGCCCTGTGTTCTGTGCCGCTTGGGACTGTTGGGCTCAGGCTGCTACGGAGGGAGAGTTCACCGGATTCTGCACTCTGCGGCACGCCAAGCACACGCTCCCGAACCGGTTCAAGGATGCCGGCGGTATGATGAGCGCCCTCGGGCGTGACGTCACCACCAGCCGTGTCTGGTCCGGTAGCTAATGAGCGACTATCACCCCAGCCGTCGTATGGACGGCTTAGAGAGGCTGGAGCAGCACCGGATCGAGCGAGAGCTCACCAAGCCGGGGCTCCTCCTGCCGGGTGACCAGGATGAAGGGGGAGGAGACTCCCCCGACATCATCCTTGAAGACGTCACTGTCACTGAGATCACCGACACCAACCTCGCCGACCATCAGGCCGACCGCAGCTCGTTCAGGAAGGAGCTGGAGGAAGGCTCGATCGACCTCGGCGATGGGTTCCTCATGCAGGAGGAGCCTGTGATCGTGGACAGGGACGTGCACACTGGACGCATCACCCGCCTTACACCCATCAATGAGCTACCTGGCGTTGAGTACCACCGTGGCAAGATCAACTTCGCTGACACAGAGGAGAAGGTCAAGGAGGCCGAGGCGAAGGAAGAGCTCTACCCCCTGCCCCGTGACCAGCGGGACAAGATCGTAGGCATCCTGGCTGCCCGTCTACTGAAGCACTATCAGAAGCTGCCCGACAGCTACCAGGGGTACAACCCTCTGCGTGATGGTGTGCCTGAGCTGCCGGCTGGGTCTCCCGAGTTCCTGGAGCCTTTGCCTGGGACGCCCCTGTACCCAGCCACACCGGCGCAGGTGTTCGAGTATCTGAAGCGGGAGGCCGGCAAGCGGGCCCACTTCATCAACAAGCAGCGGTTCGGTGACGGTGTGTCCCCTGATCTGCGGGATCTGGACATACGCATCCAGTAGCGTCTGCTACACTACTCGTATGAGTAAACGTTCCATCGAGGTATTCGCCTCTGCCGCCCGTACAGCCACGCCCGATGCAGTTGAGATCAACTGTGAGGGTGCGGAGTATCTGTACCTGTTCATCGACTGCACGGCTGATCCGGCTGCTGCGTCTGTGGTTGTCGACATCGACTACTACGACCCGCTCACCGGCAAGTCGTCTACGCTACTGGCCTCGGCCGCTGTAGCCGCTGTGGGCACGCAGCTCTTGCGTATCGGTGTTGGCTTGCCGGCCACCGCCAACGTGAGCGCTAACTGCCCGGTGCCTGAGCAGGTCAAGATCACTGCTACGCACGCAGACACGGATTCCATTACGTATCAAGTCACAGCCCAACTGATAGGTTAAGCCATGGCCACCACCGTAGCTGCTCTTCGTCAGAAGGTCTACAACTACTTGTACGGCGCCCAACCGCAGGAGCGTCCTTTTACGTCTGCCATTACCTCTTCGTACGTGGCTGCTGACGGCACGATCGATGTCATCGACGGTGCTGACTGGTCAGAGAACGATGTCGTAGAAAATGAGACAACTGGCGAGAAAATGCTGGTACTCTCCGTGGCGACCAACACCCTGACGGTGTCCCGAGCCTACGAGGACACCACTGCTGCTGACTCCACCGGCACGGCTGACCGTGTCCGCAAGAACCCCCGCTGGTCTCAGTACGAGATCGATGACGCTGTCGAGGCGTCCATCTACGGCCTGGAGGCGTGGGGCATCCATGTGTGGGGTACCGGCTCGATCACGTACGACTCCACGGTCGAGTTCATCGAGATCACTGACACGGACATCATGAAGCAGTACGGTGTGCTCGATCTGTACTACCAGGAGACCGACACACTCATCCCCCGTGGTCTACCTTTCCGTCAGATCACTCAGATTAGCTCAGATCCGACTGGATGGAATGCCTCGGGTATCGGACTCCAGATTCTCGGTTGGGGCGATGTGAGCTCTTCTAAGCCCACTGCGTACTACACCTACGCCAAGATCCCGGCCGACGCCACCGCACTTCTGGACCGGCAGGTCGAGATCGTTGCTCTTGGGGCAGCGGTCCTGTTGCTGGGTATGTCCATCGCTCCCCGCACCCAAGATCCGGGTGTGTTCTCCGATCGGACAGTCCAACCCGGTCAGGGCATGCGGGACGCCCGCTGGTATCAGGGCGAGTACTTCATCCGTGCCCGGGCCGAGGCCGGCCAGCTCGCCGTAGAGCGTCAGAACCTGCCGGGTACGGTACGTCAGAACCGTGCTCGGAGGTGGAGACGGTGATAGATTCAACCCATCACATCGAGATAGATGGTGTCAAGTACAGGCTAGCCCAGTCGGTTGACGGGCAGCATCACATTGTGCGAGGCGAGCCGCTGCGTCCCCCCAACGCTGTGACGGTGCAGGGGGAGTCTGCTGCGAAGTTCCAGCCCCGCCCCGAGATCCTGCTGTGGAACTGGACCGACTGGAGCCAGGGCGAGGGCCAGCTCACCACCAAGAGTGAGGAGGCTGGGCGTGCCTGGGAGCTGACTCGGGTACGTGCGTTCGAGGAGCCGGGCAAGCTGAGCGCCGGCTACTACGTGCAGACCACTCAGGATTCCACTGGCTCCGCTGACTTCGCTGAGCAGGGATGGCCTGTCAAGAAGGGCGGGTCCCTGTACTTCTTCACTCGTGTGACCGGCGTATCAGGTAAGAGGCACCTGTGGGACGGTGCGAAGTGGGGTGCGGCGAACACGCTGACCGGCATGACTAACGGTGTGGCCGCACAGCCTGTGGCCGATGAGGACTTCGTCTTCTTCGTGGAGTCGGGTACCGGCAAGGTTTGGAAATGGGCCTCCGGTGTTCCCGCTACCGTGGCAACCAGCATGGACTCGATACAGTACGGATTCATGGCCCAGACCGACAACTACGTGTACACGTACCGCCCCGAGGACGGGCAGGTGTACGAGATTGACAAGGCCGGCACAGGCACTGCGGGTGACGCCACTGTGGTCGACTCCTGGACCAACACTGGATACACCACCAACCGCTACGGCAACCACATGTGCTCTAACGGTGGCAAGATATACGTCATGGTCTCTACCCGGGCCGGCTGGACCTCCGTCCGGGAGATCACTCCTACCTCTGCTGCCGGCGCCGGCTACGGTGCCGAGATCGCACGCATCGAGGGCTTCCAGGGCGAGGGTATGTGGGCCCACAACGGCACGATCTATCTGGTAGGCATCTACCGGGACCCTGCCGAGGAGCGGGCCATTCTCTACATCACCCCTGACCAGTCCTACGGTACCCTCGGGGAGCTGCGCAAGGGCCACGACCTGGGCTATGTGACCGGTGGCGGTGCTCGCATGCTCGACCACTTTGTCGTGTCCGAACATCTGGACTCCACCAACCTAAACCATGCCCTGTTCCAGATCGACTCTGTGTCTGGCGGCTTTGCGTGCCTGGCGTATGACGAGATCGGGGACCCGGACTCTCCGCCGCTGCAGAACCCGGTGGTGAATGACGACGGGATCTTCTGGACCGCCCACACAGGCTCGACTGACCGCACCCTGTGGGCCCGCCCCGACGAGTACCAGAGCAATGCGTCTGCCATCTCCCCGGAGCATGACTTCGATCTGGTGTCCAAGAAGTTCCTGAGCTCGCTAGTGCTCTCCTGTAGTCCTCTGCCAACCAACGACTGGACTGTGTACGTCGACTACATGATCGACGACAACACTACCTGGACCAACGCCATCACCTACAACACCCTCACCGGGACCGGTACCGAGGTGACCGTCACCACGGACTCCGCAACGGTGGAGTTCCGTACCCTGAAGCTGCGGATACGCCTGGCGTACACTGGCATGGTGCAGCCCCCTCAGGAGACTCCGGTGATCTACGGTGTGGAGGCCAGGGCCGTCGTGGCTGAGAAGGTCAAGGTCTTCCAGTACGTCATCGATCTGAGCTCGGACGACAGCGGCGGGTCGCAGAGCAAGAGCGGGGACGCCAAGGTGGATCTGTTCTTGGCCACCTGCGCCAAGGCTACCAGCGTGGATCTCAAGGACGGCTATACAAGCGGCCGGGCCGGCGAGTACGATCAATATGATGTCTTCGTAGACGACTATTCCGTGGTCCTGCAACGACCCGGGGAGGGGTTCGGCACGGTCACGCTCCGTGAGGTAGTCTAATGGGCTATACACCACTGGGAGAAGGAGGGTCGGTCCTCAGGGAGCCAGATCCCCGGACCGTCTCTGCTGAGCGCCAATTCCAACGCAACGTCCGCTTTGAGGCAGACGCCATCTTCTCTTCTGGTGCCTCCGCACAGGCTAGGGCCCGTTCGGCCAACTTCAGCATCGCTGACGAGACTGGCTGGGCGATAGACGGCGCCGGCAATGCGTGGCTGTACGGGACCACCACCCTCGGCGGCTCCACTGTGGTGCAGGCTGACTTGTACTCGTCCGACTGGGACGGCAGCAACCCGGCTGACCTGTCTGCTGGGCCTGATGCCGGCGCCTCAGCCGGCTACTACCTGGACTACTCGGCTGGCGCAGCTCAGTTCCAGTCCCTCTATGCCGAGGGCGGACAGATCGGGAACCTGACTGTGGCGAACACGCTCACCCTGGGTACCAGCGGTCTGCTGCGTAGCGCCGCTAGCGGCCAGCGTATCGAGATTACAAACGCCGAGAACGACCGCATCAACTTCTACTCCGGTGAGACCGGTGAGGTTGCCGAGGGGTACATGTATACCTACGGCATCACCAATGACCCTGTGTTTGCACTGGTCGGTCCTCGAAGCACCGGCACTGACTACAACTACGTCAAGCTCCAGTCTGTGGGGGCGTCGGACTACGGCGTGGAGCTGCTGTCGCAGTCGCAAGACATTCGGCTCTACCTGGTTGACTCCTCCAAGGAGATCGAGTTTGCGTATGCCGGTACTACCCGCCAGCGCTTCGCCAACGATGAGGTTTACTTCTATGGCCCCAGCTCTATTGACGATCAGGTTATCATTGCTCCGGGTAGCAGCGGGAACCAGATTGCCATCGTTGATAGCACCAACCCGCAGATGATGTTCCACGAGGTTGACCAGAATGCTGCCGGGGAGTACTACTGGTTCCACCACTCTGCCGGGATCTTCTATCTGCTTCAGGATCGGAGCGCCACCCCTGATGGTACTTGGGACAGCCCGCACCCGTGGTGGGTCACCACCGATGGGAAG
>Ga0180437_10002130_pt1 | contig 32404 bp, 33 predicted proteins | sample SS_ome_4_FD_132410 | JGI IMG/M metagenome (GOLD analysis project Ga0180437, IMG submission 132410) | Hypersaline lake sediment archaeal communities from the Salton Sea, California, USA - SS_3_D_1 metaG | ecosystem: Environmental > Aquatic > Non-marine Saline and Alkaline > Hypersaline >... | reverse complement strand
TCCATGACCGGTTTTCCGGCCAGGGCACCGATATTTCCAAGACCCAATACAGCCGTACCGTTGGAAATCACGGCCACCAGATTCCCTCGGTTTGTATACCGGAATGCATCCAGAGGCTCCTTCTCGATCTCCAGGCAGGGTATGGCCACACCCGGTGTATATGCCAGTGAAAGATCCCTCTGAGTAATACACGGTTTGGTTGCTATCACAGCCAGCTTACCGGGCCGGTCTATACTATGATAAAGCAACGCATCGTCTTTTCGAATCGTCATCATATCCCCCTTTTGTAATTACTATGAATTTATTATTGTCCTATGATCTTAAATCAACCTCCTCATCGGCCCTATAAGCTTTCGTATCCTTTTTAGAAGCTCTTTCTCCTCCACAGGTTTTTCTATGAAGTCGTCTGCTTTGTGGGTTACAGCGATCGCTTTGGCGTAATCGGGTTCTGCGAGTTTTTGGCCTACCGATGTCAGCATGATGACCGGTATCAAACGCGTCTTTTCATCCTCTTTCAATTCCTTGCAAACCGCATATCCGTCTTTCTCAGGAAGCATAACATCCAATAAAATGATATCCGGATTGTCCCTTCGGACTGCCAGAAGACCATCCTCTCCGGTATATGCGACAATCGTACTGTATCCGTTTGATTCAAGCGTTGTCTTCACAGCTGCTATAAAATCAGGATCATCATCGATAAGGAGGACTTTGGATGGTTCTTTCTGAGCCATACTGGATTTTTCTATTAGACCCTTGGCCGTTGCTATCAACACTTCTGGTTCCACCGGTTTTTCCAGGTAAGCATCAGCAGCGTGACCTTTCGACAGCAGTTCCGCGCCCGACATACCCTCGACCTGTTTACCCAACGAAGTAAGCATAATGACCGGAATCTTCGCTGTTCTCATATTTTCTTTCAATTCGTGACACACAAAATAACCATCCTTTTCCGGAAGCATTACATCCAAGATAACAAGATCAAAATTCAGAGTCTGTGCTTTATGCAAGCCCTCTTTACCGTCCGCGGCTGTGGAGACCTGAAGCCCGTGCTTCTTAAGGGTTTTTTTAACGGCTTTTGCAAAATCGACATCATCGTCCACGAGAAGCACATGTAACTTTTCCATCACAACCTCCTTGGGGAGTTATATATATTCAGAATTTGTTAGCCCATGATTCATGAAATCAACGCTTGGACTTTATTCAACAAGACCTTGGGATCGACAGGCTTATCCATGAATTCATCCACGGGAAGAAGAGGCATGCCCGTTCTCGCTTGGATATTAAATTCCAATATTTTCTGCACACTGGACATCATGAGAATCGGGATATATCCATTTTTACATTCTGTCACTCTGTCGCGCAATGTTTTAGCAAACCGGAATTCCAACGAGATATCTTCCATCATGACGTCGAGTATGATAAGAACGGATTTTATATGTGAAGCCAGATCGATTCCTTTCTTCACAGACCGGGCCTGCATACACTGGTAATCGGCACTCTCCAGAATAACCGTCAACGCTTCTTGAAAATCAGGATCGTTGTCGATGGTGAGAACCTTCTTGCTCACGATGTGAGTTCCTCTGCTTCGACAAGATGTTCTTCTCGCTTCAGGACGGATTCGACTTGTTGGGCAATGGCGAGTTCCACATTGGTCGGAATAACCAGTATGAGGATCTTGCCCTTGCTGATGATGGTTTCATTGTTTCTATTATCCGCATCGGCAATCTCAATACCAAGGAAGGAAAGACCTTCACAGCTCATCCGTCTCAGGGTTGATGAATTCTCTCCAATACCGGCCGTAAAAACGATGATATCGACACCGCCCATAACGGCCGCGTATGCGCCGATATATTTTTTTACACGATGGGCGAATATTTTTAAAGCCAGGCGGTGCGGCTCACTTCCTGCCTCGGCTTTGTCCTCGATGGTGCGTAAGTTGTTATCACCCCCGGTGATACCCCGGAGTCCGCACTCCTTGTTTAAAATCGTATCCATTTGTGCGGGCGTGAGCCCCTCTTCTTCCATAATATAGAGAGGGATAGCCGGATCAATATCACCGCAACGGGTATCCATGACTATTCCCTCCAAGGGTGTAAAACCCATACTGGTATCGACGCATTTCCCACCATCTACGGCCGCAATACTGGATCCGTTGCCTAAGTGACATGTGATGACTTTCAATTCCTCGATGGGTCTCCCTACAATCTGGGCGGCTCTGTTGGCCACGAAGCGGTGGGACGTCCCATGAAATCCGTATCGTCGAACACCGTACTTATTGTACCATTCATACGGCAATGCATAGATGTAAGCATGAGGCTCCAGGGATTGGTGAAACGCCGTATCGAAAACGGCCACCTGTCGGGCAAAGGGTATCAGATGCCGAGATGCCCGAATGCCCTGAATGGTGGGCGGATTGTGAAGAGGGGCAAATCGTATGCAATCCTTCATTTTTCTTAGCACAGCTTCATCGATGAGTACCGATCCCGTAAAAGTCTCACCACCGTGGACAACACGATGGCCGACAGCCTCGATCTGATGAATATTATCCAGATCGCCATATTCTGGATGGCATATGGTTTTCAGAATAAGATCGATGGCTTTCTCGTGATTCTGTACGTGCAACGAATTTTTAATATTTTCTCCTGATCTGGTATAGTATGCGAGTCCCGCGTCTTGGAAGCCGATTCTTTCGACCAATCCTCCGGCGATGTATTTCATACCATGGGTTTCAAAAAGTTGAAATTTGGCCGATGAACTGCCACAATTTAGAACCAACACTTTCATAGTACGTGGATTATCCTTTCCGTTAAAGATGCTTTACGGAAGCCACACAGTAAAAACGGTTCCCTTGCCTACTTCAGACTCTGCATCGATGGTGCCCTGATGTGCCTCGACGATCTTCTTAGCAATGGAGAGTCCTAGACCACTTCCCTCCACACGCTTCCCTTCCTTGGCACGGTAGAATTGCTCGAAAATCAGTGGCAATTTTTCCTGGGGAATACCGATTCCTGTATCCTTCACCGTTACTTTCGCATGATGTTCTGTGTTTTCCAGAGTAATAAATACCTTCCCGTTCGTCTTGTTGTACTTTATGGCGTTGTGGATGAGGTTTGTGAAAAGCATCTGGAGCGTCTCCCGGTTGCCAAGAATAGTGGGAAAGTCTACCGGAGGATGCCAGTCAATAACCACCTTGTTTTCATCGGCCAGGGGTTGAACAAGATCGACGACTTCGGTCAGGATTTCTGGAAGACGAACCGGTTTCATGTGGACGGTCATCTCACCCGATTCGATCCGGGAAAGATTGAGCCAGTCGTTGATCAGCGAAATCAGTCCTTTTATCCGATGGCTCATTCGTTGAAGAATTTTCTTTGTTTCTTCTGGTAAATCGCCCGATAGGCCACCGAGAATAACGATTAAGTTTTGCTGGACCGCTGCCAGGGGAGAACGAAGTTCATGGGAAACGAGAGAGACGAAGTTTTTGCGCATCATCTCTTTGTCTCTGCGCAGACTTTCCGTCTCGATGATATACCGTCTCCGTTCAAGCCCCCGCCTGACGATAAACCGAAGCTCATCGGGTGTGAAGGGTTTGGGTAAAAAATCGTATGCTCCGTGCTTCATGGCCTCCACGGCTGATTGTATCGTCCCATATCCTGTAATGACGACGGCCACGCAATTGGGATCGATCGTTTTCAGCTCTTGGAGGACCTGTATGCCATCTTTCCCCGGCATCTTAAGGTCCACCAGGACCAAATCGGGTTGGATTTCCCGAAACGTCTGAAGACCTTGGTTACCATCCTCGGCTGTTGCCGACTTGTATCCTTCTTTAGCAAATACCTGCGAGCAGGAATCGAGCATGGTATCATCGTCGTCGATGATGAGAATGTTTGGTTTGGATGACATTGTATACCTTCTTGTTTTTTATCGACATAGCCTCATGAAAGGAATGCCAATTTTACGGCGAATACAACTGTCACCGCTATGAACACCTTCTTTACCCATCGATTCCCCTTAGCGATGGCCAATTTAGTTCCCCAAAATGCACCGAAAATCATGAAGACGGACAAAGGAATGGCGACAGAGAATTCGATGAGATGATGATGGAAAAATACGATGGATGCGGCTAACGATGAAAAGAAATTGCAAATTTTGGTGACATAGGCAGCCTGAAGAAAATCAAGTTTAAGAATGAGAATGAATACATAACTTAAGAGTGTGATGTAACCTCCGCTGAAAAATCCACCGTAGATACTTAATATAAAAACTAGAGCAGTGCCCAGCAGAAAACTGAACTTTGATGTGTTTTTTTGTTTTTGATTAATACCCAATTTATTATTGAAAAAGATGTAAAGAGCTATCACGCCGATTATAATGGCTATCACTTTTTGCAATACACTTTCATCGATGAGTGGAACGAACGAAGCCCCTATAAAGGAACCACATATCGTGAGGACAATGAATGGGACCATTACTCGGGATTGAATTGATTTGACTCCTTTTCCAAAACCTATTACCCCGGCGAGACTCAGAAATATTAATGCGAACATATTTGTTGCAACAGCAATTTTTGAATTGAATCCGAGCAGGATGAGCACAGGCACGGTGATCAGAGAGGTCCCGCCTACAGATACTGAAAAAATGCTCACCATCAGACCGACAAAACAAATTGTACATGTATTGAAGAAACCCATTTGACTTTTACCTGTATAGGTCCAATCGATAATTCATTCGTCAGAGTACAATCCTCAGATTTGTCCCGATAATATGATTATCCTTCCATCCCGTATTTTTTATAGACTGACACATATAGAATAGATCTCCCCTGAGATGCTTGAAAAATGTGAGTTTCGATCCGAAGTATAGCCTGTTTTGATTGAATTCGTTTTTATCAAAGTCGATAAACACTTCATTCGAGGCATAAGGCTGAATTTTTAACCGTGTCCATCGAAATGGCAACTGAATCGACAATTTATTACGCCATCGCCAGGAATGATTTCCGTTCTCAAATTTCCTGAACTCGATTCTATTCCTGTCTCCAATGTTGAAACCGTGCCACCGGACTTTAATCGTTCCATTTATATGGGGTCTGTATTCAGTCGTCCATTCTTCATTTTTTTTGTTCTTGATGTGTCTGTAATTCAGACTGAAATCCAAGTAATCACGAAACGCATACAGGAGTCCTGTTTCAGTGAAATAATGATACAACGACCTCCCGTTGTCCTCCAGCCGAAATTCTTCTCTTATTTCGAACGTCCAATCTGTGGTGAGCTTGATCTGTATCCCTTCAGAATTCCAGTGCTGGATGTTTTTCGCATCGGATGCATGGCATACAGACGAGAATACAAATACAGCCCACAACACAAAAATGCTCACCCTGTCCTGAGATTGTATGAATCTTTGCTTATGCATGAAACACCACCTTGTAAAGCGTCAGGCAACCGAGAACGCAGATGACGGTAGCGATGGCAAACTTCATTTTTTTCTCTGTAAGCCGTTTTACTGTGTGAGCCGCAAAGGGAACGGAAATCACGGCTCCGGCCATCAGCCAGGGCGCCAGGGACCAATCCACGGAAGATTTAAAGCAAATGTAACCGATGATGCCCACCAGGCACGTAACTCCTTCTGCGAGCGAAGTGATTCCGACGGCATTCTTCACGCCTATACCGGAGAGAATTTGTCCACCCATCACTAGGGGACCGTAACCCCCGCCGCTCAGTCCTTTATTGAAGGAAGCCAGAGTCCCGACGATCGCAATTTTTTTCCAAGTAAACCGGGGTTGTCGATTCCACGTCACTAGAATGATCACACCCATAGAAAGCACGATGATTCCTATCCATATCTTTAGAATGTTCGCTGGGAGTGTAATGGCTAAAAAGACAGCGACTATGGTTCCTACACCGGAAAAAATGGAAAGCATAGAAGCGACCTTACCGTCCTGGGATTTCAGGTTTAAATTTACATTGTTTAAACTGTGATGGAAAAAGGCAGCCGTGATGCCTGTTACAAACTCGGAGAAAAGTACGGCTGGCACAATTTGTAAGGGATCGAACCCCATCAGGAGCAACAGGGGAGTGAGAGTCGTTCCGTAACCCATACCTAAACTGGAGTCGACATATTCGCACACAAACGCGATAGGTAAAAGAATGATGTATTTGGTCTCCATTTAGAACTCCTTTATTTGTCCATGGAAAATGCCTTTTAAAAAACACTTGTTACTGCCAGATGGATGAATCCCAGTATCTTGTTGATGCATAGACCTATGCCGAGGGAAAGGATACCCAACATAAGAGCACTCCCTATCATCGATTTTGAGGTTTCATTGACCTTTGCGAGTTTTAAATTGCCCAAGAAAACCGACGCGAACAATCTAAGTAAATAAAGCAGGGTCAGAACAGCAGCAATAACGGCCATGAAAGAAATCCAAATATGTCCCTCTCTGACCACAGCGCTGATGACCATGATTTTTCCGAAAAATCCCCCGAAGGGAGGCATGCCGATGATCGACAGAGCACAAAGGGCAAATCCCGTGGCGGTCAGAGGCATGCTTTTTATCAAACCGCCCAGCTTGGTAATGTCGCGTTCTCCACATTTTTGTTCAACAATACCCGCACCCAGGAATAATCCAGCTTTTGCTATGGCGTGGACCATAAAATACAACAGACCAGCCGTGAATCCGATCTCACTGAAAACTGCGAATCCTAACAGCATATATCCCATTTGACTGACCGTCGAATAAGCGATGATCTTTTTCATGTCCCGTTCCAACAGGGCGCCCGAGGCTGCCACGATGGACGAGATAGCTGCCAGTATCAGAATCCAGTCCCACTGGGTGTGAAAAGTCCATATGAATATCCGAATAAACACAAGTATCCCGATTTTAACAACGATCCCAGACAGCAAGGCGCTCATAGGCGACGGAGCCACGGTATGGGCATCGGGCAGCCAGTTGTGTACGGGTAAGATGGCCGCTTTGGTAATAATGCCGATGAATATCAAAAACAGAATAAAAGGGCTCACCGAAAAGCCTTGAAGAGTAACCATGTCGAGAGTATGCGTATTTGTATAGATCATGATGAAACCTAAAAGCATGAAAGAAGATCCGGCAAATATCATCAAGAACGTCTTATTCGCGATAGCTGTTTCCTTTTCGCCTCGATAGAATCCCACCAATCGCCAGGTGGCGATGCTGGCGATTTCCCAGAATATATACAGCAGGATGAGGTTTCTGGCATAGGCGATCCCCATAAGGGAGCCGATCATCAGTGTCGTCATCAGGTAATATTCCGTTTGATGGGCTACCTTTTTTATATACCCTTTCGAGTAGATAACAGCGACCGTACCTAGCAAGGAAAAAATCAGGGCGAAGATGAGCCCGATTCCATCCCCAATGAATGTGATGGATAACCATTCCAAAGAGAAAGCGGAAAGCTGGACTTCTACGATGTGTCCCTCGCGTATCGGTATGATGAGCAAACACGTGAACGCAAAGGAAATGAACGTCATCAGAAGAGCTCCATGGCTTCTCAGCCTTCCCTTTAATAGACCGAGGATAAAAGAGCCAATCAATGGAATACTGATGCTCAAAAGTAATGCAATTTCATACATCGGTCACCTCGGTCATTTCATCAGCAGGAGTAACAGGGCTGTGATCCCTAAGAGAAGCCAAAGGACATACGTCGTTAAAATACCCGTGTGCAACCGACGGCCCCATTCACTCAGTTCGAGAGTAAGGATTCGAATCATGTCATAAAAACGATCGATCATGCGATCCACTCCGTGGTACAGGACGAGGGAGAGTACCCGGATTCCCTTCTTCCCTATTTCATAAAGATCGAACGCGCGTGACTTTCCTTTTTCGAGTAGGACCCGCAAGAAACCGGTGGATTCGATGGTGTTGTAGAAATGGGTTCCGGGTATTCTCACCTCTTCCTCGTCGATGGGCTCTCCACCGATGAATATTTCCCCTTCTATCACATGCTTGATATTTCCCAGCCGGTAGAAAAGCAAACCGGCACCCAGACTAATCAACATAAATAGCGTGGCCAGCGTAGGATTCCACATTCCGGTTAGCTGAAGATTTTCTCCCAATCCTCCGAATGCCATTCCCAACACCGGACCGATGAAATATGTGAGAGGCAGTTGAGCGAAGACTCCAAAAACCAGACAAAGCAACGCCAGTATCATCATGGGAACTGCCATGGTAAATTCCACTTCTTTGGGTTCGCGGATGGTCTTTGGTTTTTGACCCATGAAAACCGAGTGCAGTACTTTCACAAAGGAGGCCAACGTCAAGGCACTGCCAAACATGGCGATGATGAGGAAGAGGAACCCTAACGATCCACCGAAGTCAATCATTCCTTGATACACCATCCATTTGGAGACGAAACCGTTGAACGGGGGTACACCAGATATGGAAAGTGCGGCGATTCCACACGTGATGAACGTAACGGGCATCGTCCTGCCCAATCCTCCCAGGTTTTCTAGACGCGTTGTCTTTGTTCGGTATTCCACGGCCCCACTGCATAGGAAAAGACAACATTTATAGATGGCATGATTAAGCATGTGCATCAATCCACCGGCCATTCCTACAACAGTCCCGGTTCCGATTCCCAGAACCATATACCCGACTTGGGAGATGGCATGAAAGGAGAGCAGTTTGTTCAAATCCTTCTGGATCAGGGCCATCATTACGGCTGCGAGTATCGTGACCGCACCGATAGTCATCAGGAGAAGGTTCATACTCAGATTCAGTACGAAGAGGTCCAGCACCAACCTGATAAGAAGATAGATTCCCAGCAGTTTGTCCAGGGCCGCGGGGAGGAAAGCCATCACGGGCGTCGGGCTCACCTCCGCGGCGTCGGGAATCCAACTGTGGAACGGCATGGCTCCCGCTTTTGTGATGGCGCCCATCATCAGGAGAATGAAGGCAACCGTGGACAACGGTTCCGATACGGGGATTTTGATATCTGTCATGCTTAGACTGCCAGTGAGATGCCAGATGATGACGACACCCAACAGTATGGCAAAATCGGAACCGCCAACGATGATGAGGCTTTTCTGGGCTGCTTTGTGTGCCGCCGTGCCACCGATGGCGATGAGAAGGGCGAGCATGATGGCAACCATTCCCCAGAACATCAAAAGGACGATCAGGTTGTTGGAAAGAACGGCGCCGTTGGCAAAACCCACCGTCCAAAGCAGATAGATGTAATAGGCTTTCAGATGGGCTTTACCTCCCATCTGACGTAACGAATAGAGAGTGATCAGTACTCCGAAAAACGAGCAGGCAACGAGAATCCAGCCGGAGAGATGAGATGTGATGAAGTCTATGCTGATCCGAAGGGCAGATACGCGAATCCAGTCGATTTGAAACCTGAGGTTACCCAGGACCAGGATGGCCAGGGATGCAGCAAAGGTCAGCAGCATACCCATCAAAGCCAACGTTTCGCCCACCCTTTGTTTTTTCGTGAGGAGGGATACGAGTCCCGTAAAAATCGGTATGAGAATCGGGAAGAGGAGTATCCAGTCCATTTTATACTCCTACCAATGCGAGGATCAATCCTGTGACCGCTACCGGTGTTACAATTCCCCAGAAGAATCGTACGGCCTGATCGATACGAAGACGGGGATGAACCGTTTTGACCACAATGATGAGCAGGAGGATCACTGTGTACGCTATAAGGTTCCCTACGATTCCTCCAAGAGTGAAACGGATGCCTCCCAGAAACAGCGTGATCAGAAAAAGGGGCAGGGTGAGCAGCATCATGGCGTTGGTCACTTTAAAAAGAGCCAACGAGACACCCGAGTATTCAGCCAGAGTCCCGCCGATGATTTCGGTCTCCGCCTCTGGTATGTCAAAGGGAAGGTATCCCAGTTTTGCCTGTATGCACACGAGACCGACGATCATGGCCAGAACGCCCGAGGGATGGGCCAGCACGAAGCCTTTCAGCGACTGGGTCATTATGATTTCTCCCAGGAGGATTGATCTTGTATGGATGATTACGGTCGCAATAGCCATCAGGAAAGGCAATTCATAAGCAAGGATCATTTTCATTTCTCGAGCCACGCCAACGGCTCCGAAAGGATTCCTGGAAGAGGATCCGCCGATGATGAGGGCGAGGGAAGGCAGGATGAGAAGATATAGAACAACAATCAGATCTCCCATGAAGCTTTTTTCGGGCTGGATATTCACCATCCAAACGATGGTTGCCACCAGTGTGATACCGGAGAGTCCTAACAGGGGTGCTAGTAGAAATCCGAATTTTCGACTGCCCCGGGGTAGAATCATGGTTTTGGCCATAAGTTTGAACACATCTGCATAACACTGGTACCACGGAGGACCCTTTCGGCTCTGAATACGGGCGGCGACCTTCCTGTCGACCCAGCAGAGGAAGAGTCCTAATGTGCTCGAGAAAATCAAACCCGGGAATACGATGACGTAGAATATCCCTTTTACGATTTCATCCATTTTGCGATTTTTTCCTCTTTATGAACGACGGGAGATATCTTTTTAGGGACCAGTCCCAGGGCTACGGCCACACCATGAAGAATGGCTTCCGGTCGTGGAGGGCAGCCCGGAATGTAATAATTCACAGGCAGCACGTTATCTACACCTCCCAGGATATTGTAGGAGTCATGCCAGATACCACCACCCGCAGCGCAGGAACCGACGGCGATGACAAGCTTGGGATCCGGAACCGATTCATACAACTTCAGGAGAGCCGGGAGTACCTGACGGGTAACGGGCCCAGATACCAACAGGGCATCGGCGTACCGGGGTGAGCCCACCAGTTTTATACCAAACCGCTCGGCATCGTAATACGGAGTAAGCACGTTGATCACTTCGATATCACATCCGTTGCAGGCACCGGCGTTGGTGTGGTATACCCAAATGGATTTTTTAAACGATTTCTGAAGCAGGGTCTTGAACATCGCTCTTAACCTATCGTTAATGGGTGTTCCGCATTTTAAGCTTTTTCGTCTTTTCTCGGCTCAGGCGGATTAAATCCTGACCGGTCATGCAGTTTTTATCGGTCTTGCGGTCTACGACGATCATTCTCTCCGTACACGAGAAACAGGGATCAAGGCTGCCTATGGAAATGGGCACGTCTGCGATCTCCTCGTTTTGAATCATGTCCGGAACCACCTGAAGGTTGGGATAGGTCGGTGCCCGTACTTTCCAGCGGTACGGACGGTTGTCTCCTCCGGTCATCACGTAATGCACGGCTTCTCCACGAGGGGCCTCTACCACGACAACCGCCTCTTTATACGGAGGGATATCATCGAACTCGGCCATGATGTTTCCCTCGGGCATGTCTTGAAGAGCCTGTCGTATGATACGGACGGAATCGAAAAGCTCATCCAGACGAACCAGCGTGCGAGCCCAGCATCCACCACCTTCATGAACAGAGACACGGACATCCAGATTCTTATAAGCAGCGTAAAAATGATCCCTTCGGGAATCGATGTCGACACCGGAACCTCGGGCTACCGGACCCACGACGCAGAATTCCTCGGCTACATCCTTGGGGATAACACCGACATTTCGTAAACGGGAATGGAGAGACGTGTCTCCCTGTATGGCCTTAAACACAGCGCTGAGTTCCTTCTCAATCGTCGTCAACGTATCCAACATGCCTGGATGGAGTTCGCGGGGTATATCTCTTCGAACACCGCCGACGAGGTTCATGCCGTACGTTTTTCGGTTGCCGCTGATCTGCTCGCAAAGCCACATCACGGGTTCGCGAATGCGCCAGCTCTGCATAAGGATGGTATCAAAACCGATGATATGACCGGCGATGCCCAGCCACAACAGATGGCTGTGAATTCTCTCCAACTCCAGCATGATGGTTCGAATGTACCCTACCCTCGGGGGTACTTCGATACCGGCGGCTTCTTCCACGGCCTCGCAATAACAGGTCGAGTGGACGAATCCGCAGATACCGCAGATTCGCTCGGCGATAAAACAGATCTGATTGTAGGTCAGAACATCCTCGCCCATTTTTTCGATGCCCCGATGGCTGTAGAAGCCCCGGTAATCGCAGCCCACGATTTTTTCACCTTCCACGAATACTTTAAAATAGGCCGGCTCTTCGAGGACTGGAAAGAAGGGTCCGATAGGCACTGTTCTAGCGCCGTCAGGCGGTTTTTTCATCTTAACCCGGTTGTCTGGAGACGCCTCGGGTTTTTCATCGTAGGCAAATCCCTTGCGTAAAGGATAGACGTTTTCGGGCCAATCATCGGATAGAATCAAACGTCTCGGATCCGGATGATTCTTCGGTTTGACTCCTATCATATCCCTTACTTCACGCTCGGCCCAGTTGGCACCGGAAATCAGGGGTGTGATGGAGTCGATTACAGGGTTGGCGGGATTCACCGGTACACGGACGCAGCAGAACAACCGGTCCCGGTCTTGTGAGAAAATATGGGATACGACATACATACCGTTGAGTAACACCTCATCGGAGCCCACGTTTACCAGAAACCGGAATCCGTATGTAATGAGAAGATCCTTGGCTACGGGTAATAATATGTCGGGCTGAATAGTGAGGAAGACTTTGCCCGGCGACGGCTCTTCCCACCGTTCAATTCCGGCGCCAAACTTCGACATCAAGGCTTCGATTAATTGACTGCCAGTTTGCATTTAACACTCCCTGAATCCGGTGTTCATAAGTTTATCCAAGGGATGAACGGGGGTAAAACATCGACCGCATCTTCCGCAGGAACCCATGTAAAGCTCAATTGATACGTGAAGGTCTTGTTTGTCATCCGTTGCCATCTCGAATACCGGAGTCATGACGATTGCGCCTTCGGGACAGACTTCTTCGCAGCGGCCGCAGTATGTACACCGCTCCAAGTAAAAGTCGATTCTGCGCCAGTCCTGATCCGTATCGGTGACCACGATAGCCCTGGGGGTGCACACGTTGGCACATCCGGCACAGCCGATGCACTTATTGGGATCAATATCGAGCATACCCCGAAAGCCTTCGGGTGGCGATAGCGGCTTGAACGGGTAGGGCAGCGTTACACGTCCGGCCTTTAGGCATATCCAAGCTTGTTTCAATTTACTCAGTAACATCTTTTACCCTATGTTATGATGATTTATTGATGCTGGATACCGGAAGTATCATGGTATATATATATTGGGATCTATTCTTGGGTTTATGTTTATAAGGTTCTCCGGTATCCAGCATCAATCCTCATTTTCATTTTTTCGTGCTTTACGCCTCTTCTGCCAGGGCTTTCATTTCCTTGAAAGAGAATACGGGTCCATCCTGACACATGTACTTATCGCCGACGCAGCAGTGCCCGCATTTACCCACTCCACATTTCATATGGCGCTCCAGTGTGGAGATAATGGCCTCATCAGAGAATCCCAGATTCGACAAATCCTTGATGACAAAGGGAATCATCACCGGGGGACCGCAAACAAAGGCTATCGTGTTCTCTGCGGTAACATCGGCTCGGGGAAGCAGTGTCGTCACCACGCCTACATGTCCCTGCCACGTCTCGTCTTCACGGTCCACGGTAACGAGGAACTTCAGGTCTTCCCTCGTTTTCCATTCGTCGAGTTCTCGCTGAAAGACGAGATCGGACGGTGTACGAGACCCGTAGAGGATGGTTACATTCTCGTAACGATCGTGATTGTCCAGAGCGAAATTGATGAGTGACCGGAGAGGTGCCAATCCGATCCCGCCGGCTACGAAAAGCAGATTTTTTCCGTAGGCACGTTCGTAGGGGAATCCATTTCCGAATGGACCCCGAAGGCCGATTTCCGATCCCTTGTCCAACTTGTGTATGGCGCCCGATACCAGCCCGACGTTCTTGATGCTCAACTCGATGTAATCTTTTCGCGTCGGTGTGGATGTGATAGAAATGGGGATCTCTCCGACGTTGAACACAGACACTTCCAGGAATTGTCCCGGTCGGTAATCGAACGCGTCATGTCTGCCGCTTTCCTTGAACCGGACAAAAAAAGTACTTACATCACCGGTTTCGGGAATTTTATCATGAATAACGGCTATTTCCGGGAGATAGAGATCCTTCAACGTGCAGTCCCCCTTCTGATTTTTTCAGCGATGTCCGGCATGCTAATATTGGCAAAACATGTATTGATGCATCGCCCGCAACCCACGCAACCATGACGTCCGTTCCGCAAGATGTATTGGTACGATAGTTTATGGAAAAACCGCCGTTTAAGGCGTTCCTTCTTATCGCTGCGGGGATTGTCGCCTCCGGCCATCTTGGTGAATCCTGCAAACGCGCAACTGTCCCACGTCCGAACTCTGTATCCTTCCGTATCGCTGACAGGCACATCGACCACGTTGTAACAGCAGCATGTCGGACAAACATAACTGCAGCCCCCACAATCCTGGCACCGATTTCCCATTTCTTCCCAGAGCTCGCCGGGGACTTGATCGTAGGTAATATTCTGAATGGCTTTACTCAAGTAAGCCTTGGTGTTCCCGAATCGCTGGGTAGCGGTCGAGACGATCTCAGCCAGCTTTTTCTCCTCGGTGTGATCGGCCGTACGGAACAGGTCCTCGTGACCGAAAATAATTTTCAAACCCCTGGCCGATCCGACTTCCACGATGTATTCTTCGTCGCCCAACTGTGTCAGCTGGAGATCATATCCTTCTTCAAGAAACGGACCGCTATCGCAGCAGATGCAGAAGCAATCCTCACCAGGCTGATGGCAGCCGAAAGCGATGATGAACGTGTTTGCCCGTCGTATAGCATAATAGTTGTCCCTGAGCTCATCATCCCTGGGTACGGGCGCTGGCCGGCCGATGGGACCTCCGCCGAAAAAACGGTCGAGAAATAACAAAGCATTTACATCGCAGGGACGAATGCCGAAGATCATACGTACATCATCGTTGTAGGTGGGTTCGATTTCGTATCCATTCTTCCGATTTTTATAATGAAACAACTCTTCCGTTTGAGGAAGAAAGAAGCGTTTGGGCGGCAGCACGGTGTTGACGTACTCCCAATCCCATGCCACATCCTCGATGGACTCGATGGGGTAAAAGATGACTTCGCCGCCATGGCCCGGGATGGGAGCGATGACTTCCCGGGATTCTAGAAATCGGGACATCAGTTCAAAAAGATCGCTCTTTTTGATAACACTTAATGCTTCTGAGTAGGCCCTCATACTTTTTCAATCCTCGCTGCACACAGGTACTCGGCAATCTTGGCCTTCTCCACACGTGTGGGATTGATCAATACCTTTGCTGCGGTTTCTTTGTAATGAAAGGGAATGAATACGGTATTTTCACGAACCATATCCGTAATCAACGCTGCCGTCTCAATTTCTCCTCTTCGTGACATCACCCGAATGCGCTGGTTATTCCGAATGTCGAGCATTTCAGCATCCTTGGGATTCAGGGCCGCGAAGACCTCTGGGTATTCCCGATTCAGGGTAGCAGATCGCCGCGTCATTGTGCCGCTGTGCCACTGGTAGTACAGACTGCCAGTGGTCAAGGTAAACGGATATTCATCATCAGGCGGCTCCAGCAAAGGGATGTCCTCGACGGGTGTGAAATGGGGCATTTCCAAACCATCCTGTTCCACGAGAGAAAAATAGCTCGGTGTACGCTGGGAATAGCCTTCATGGAGAACCGGTGTACCCGGGTGTTTTGTATCCGGGCAGGGCCATTGAATTCCCCACTCGCTATCCAGCCGTCGGTAATCGATGCCCGCCAAAAGGGGTGACAGACCGGCCATCTCCTGGAATATATCTTCAGGAGAGCTGGCATTCATGTCGAATCCCATTCGCTTCGCCAGTTGGGTAACGGTCCACCAATCCGGCTTGGCATCACCCGGAGGATCGACAGCTTTTCGGATTCTCTGCACTCGTCTTTCGAGATTCGTGAACGTACCGTCTTTCTCAGCAAAACAAGCGGCAGGAAGGACAACATCGGCGAGTTCTGCCGTCTTTGTCATGAATATGTCCTGTACCACGAGGAAGTCCAATGTATTAAATGTCTCTTCCACATTCTTAACATCGGGAGCCGTGACCAGTGGATTTTCACCGGCGATCAACAGAGCCTTCAGTTTGCCCGGCGTCAGCATTTCCAGGATCGTAAGACCGGGCTCATCGGGTATTCGTGCGTTCCAGGCCGTCTGGAATTTCTTACGTACCGCTTCGCTTTGAATGGATTGATGACCTGGCAGGAAATCGGGAATCGCACCAACATCGATGACGCCCTGCTGGTTGTTCTGCTCCAGGAGGGGTAGCAAGCCAGTGGAAGGCATGCCTAGATGCTGCGTCAGGATGACTAAATTGGCAAGTGCTTTCACATTATCAATGCCGGCGGCTTGCTGAGTAAATCCAGTGGAGTAAACGGCCATGGCCTTTTTCGATCGTGCATAAATTATCGCCAATTCTCGAAGGTCCTGGTGGGAAATTCCGGTGATATGCTCAACATGATCGGGGGTGTAGCGGGCTACCATCTGTTCGAGGTCAGCAAGATTGGTGGTCTGCCTCGTTGAAAGATCTTTATCGATAAGTCCCTCGGCCAACAGGAGTTGGATCAAACCATTGATCAGGCCAATATACGTACCGGGTTTGAGCTGAAGGTGGAGACAGGCAAATTTAGCAAGGTGTATTTTTCTGGGATCGACGAGGATCAGTTTGGTCCCTCTTTCGGTTACGGCATTGATGATACGGGCACTGACCTGGGGATGCACATGCGTGGGATCGGCACCCAGCACGAGGATGACCTCTGCCTGTTCCAGCTCGTTCATGGAATTCGTAGCCGCTCCAGTACCCAGGGCTGTGGTCAGTGCCGGCAGCGTAGCCGCATCGTAAAGGTCTCCTCCGCTATCGATGTTGTTGGTTCTCAGGACTGTTCGAGTAAATTTTGTCAGGATGTAGTTGTCCTCATTGGTGCATTTGGCGGAGGAAATCACTCCAATTGAATTTATACCACGTGTGTGCTGAACGTGATGAAACCTTTTCGCAATCAAGTCCAGTGCTTCGTCCCAGGTTGCTTTCTTAAAAGAAGCAGCGTCTCGGGATTTCTTCGCCGTATTCTTTCTGTCGTATCTGATGAGAGGTGTTGTCAGTCTGTCGGGGTGCTGGATGAATTCGTAAGCATGCCAGCCACGGGCACACAATCGTCCTCGAGAAATGGGATGTTTCTGAGAGGGTGTGATACCCGTAACTTTGCCTCTCTCTACCTGAAGATAGAGTCCACAACCGCAGCCACAAAAAGGACATGTCGTCAAGACATCAATCATTGAACTCACCTATTGAGCAGGGCAGCCACACGGCTCAGCAATTCGCTGCTTTCGATAGGCTTTTCTGCATAATCGTCTGCTTCGAAATACTCCCCATCCGTTTTTGGAGAGAATTTAAATCCAGTCTCTTCCGTGATGGATGAAATCGCAAACACAGGTACATTTTTCAGCTTGGGATCGTGTTTCAGTTTGTAACAAATCGTAAATCCATCATCCAATCTGTCCATCATGATGTCCAACAGAATGAGATCGGGCTTGAATTTATTGATCCGATCCATCGCCTCGTTTTTGTTATAGGCTACAGCGACATCATACTTGTGACTCTCTAAGATCGTGCGCGTCGCACTGACGAAATCGGGATCGTCATCGATGACCAATATTTTTGTGGGCTTATTCATTTTTTTGCCCTCCTTGAGTTTACCACATTTCCTGAATACATTGCTGACCGCCTCACAAAACTCTCGCTTTCCAAAAGATTTGATGTAATAATAGAAAATTTCTTGTTCGCGTACCCGGGCTTCCAATTCAATTGTATTTTTTGCTGTCGTAAGGATGACTTGAGATTTCGGATTCAATGTTTTAAAAATTCGAACGGCTTTATATCCTTCCATCTCGGGTAAATTCACATCCGCAACGATACAGTCGTAGGCAACTTCTTTTATTCGGTCCAGAGCCCGTGTAATATTTGGGCTTGTTTCTATTTCGTAATCCCTTCCACGAAGGTATGATAAATATTTCTTCCTGGATTTGATGTCTGGGTCGATAATAAGGATTCGTTTTGTCACTTCCATTTCTTGTCTCCAAACACTTGCATGGCAGACAAATCCCATACCAATCTGTGTAATGCATCAGGAAGCAATACTCAATCAATTGTTTTATATAGGATTATAAGTTTTGGGGATATCTCAAACTTTCAAAAGAGAACGTCTATTTTTTGGGGCATTCCTCCCGATGATGGGGCGTTATACCCCAAGGTCTATCCACCTTAAATCGTGATGAATCTGTAGAAAATGTAATGTCAGATAAACAAATAACGAGGGGAGGATAGATATAAAGTATGGTTTTTTCTATGGTGTGATGACATTCACATTAGCAAAGAGCATGCATCTCAAAATCAATCTGTCTTGATGCCGTACCTTTTAATCTTTAGCCGAAGCGTTTTCCGGTCGATGCCCAGTGCCTCGGCTGCCTTCATCTTATGTCCGTTGTATATCTTGAGCGTCTTTTCAATGTGTGCTTTTTCCATATCAGCGAGGGCTGTTTCTTTCGATGCATCCAATTCGGTACCCACGTTAAAGGCGTAGTAAGACAAGTCACTCGATTCGATGAACCGATGCTCCGTCAGCACGACAGCCCTTTCGATGGTGTTTTCGAGTTCCCTCACATTACCCGGCCAATCGTAATTCGTCAAGGCATTCATCGCAGGATCGGATATACCATGAATGGATTTTCCCCGTTTCTTGTTGTATTTATTCAGAAAATGATTCGCCAGCAGAGGGATGTCATTCTGACGCTCCCTCAGAGGTGGCAACTGGATGGGCACGACACTCAGCCGGTAGAACAAGTCTTCGCGGAAACTGCCTTCTTTAACACACTCCAACAAGTCCCGGTTGGTGGCGGCAATGATACGGATATCTATCTTGACGGCTTGTGTGCTTCCGACTTTGGTAATCTCCCGCTCCTGGATGGCTCTGAGAAGTTTGGCTTGCACATTCAAACCGATGTTGCTGATCTCATCGAAAAAAACGGTTCCGTTGTTGGCCAATTCCAGGCGGCCGTGCTTGGTGGCCGTAGCGCCGGTAAACGAGCCTTTGACATGACCGAAGAGTTCGCTTTCGAACAGGTTTTCTACCAGGGTGCTGCAGTCCACTGTCACAAAAGGCCTCTCATTACGAGCGCTCTGCCTGTGGATGGCGCGAGCCACGAGCTCTTTGCCCGTTCCGCTTTCGCCCGTGATGAGTACTGTACTGTCTGTGGGACCCACTTTATCGATCAGTTTCATGATCTGACGCATGCCCTGACTTTTTCCGACGATCATTTCATATTCTTGGTTGGAATCCAATTCTCTTTTAAGGCGCAGGTTATCCAGAGTGAGTTTCCTCTTATCTGTAGCTCTTCGGACAATGATACGTAGTTCCTCGGGAGTAAACGGTTTGGGGAGAAAATCATAAGCGCCGAGTTTCATGGCTTCAACCGCCGATTCCACCGTAGCATAGCCCGTGATGACAATAACGATGGTTTCGGGATTGTCCTCTTTGACGATTTTTAAGAGTTCCATTCCACTCAAACCGGGCATTTTCAAATCCAGTATAACGATATCAAAGGCCTCTTTTTTAATTTTTTCCAGACCGTCATTCCCGTCAACAGCAAGTCTTATGTCGTATTTCATTCCTGAAAGGAGCTGGTCACACGCATCGCGGATGACTTCATCGTCGTCGACAACGAGTATGTTCATCGGAATGGGCATTTATTCTTCCTCTTTCTCAACAGGCAATCGGATGGTGAACGTCGTACCCTCATTTAATTTGCTTTTTACAGCAATGGTTCCGTCGTGTCGTTGGATGATTCCAAAACTGATGGCCAAACCCAAGCCTGTACCACGTCCAACTTCTTTGGTCGTATAGAATGGTTCAAACAGCCTTTCGATATCCTCCTCGGCAATACCACGCCCCGTATCGGTAAAGGAGATTTCTATATGCCGTCCATCGTCGGAGACATTTGTCTGAATGGTTAAATTCCCTTGACCCTCCATGGCCTCTGCTGCATTCAAAGCGATATTGATGAAAACCTGCTGAATCTGTGCAGCGTCGACCATGATGCTGGGAGGATCGGTAGTCAAATTTTTGATGATGTGAATGTTCTGGAAAATGGCCTGATGCTCCACCAGCGACAAGGCACTGTTTAAGAGTTCGTTGGCATTGGCCGGTTCGATCGTAGGTTCTGTTTGCCGCGAAAAATCGAGCAAATCCTTTACGATTTTCTTACACCGTGTGGCCTGAGTGACGATTTTCTCCAGATTGTCTTTATTGGGATCGGTTTCCTCCATTTTTTCCAGCAGAAGATGACTGTACATCAAAACGCCGCCCAGAGGATTATTCAACTCGTGGGCCACACCGGCGGCTAACTGTCCCACTGTGGCCAGCCGTTCTGACTCCTGAATCGTCTTCTGTGCCCGTTCTTTAAGCTTTTCATCCCTTTCTTTCAGGGATTCGGCCATGAAATTGAACGTTTCCCCGAGCTTGCCGATGGCATCCTTCAAGTCCAAATTCACACGGTACGACAAGTCGCCCTGGGCCAATCGCTCCGAAGCATACACAAGGTGTCGGATGGGCTTGACGATACGAGAAGCGAGATAATAGGACATCAATAGCGAGATGGCCACTCCACCCAACGTCAGACCTAAAAAAACCCACATCGTCGATTGCCGCATATCGGAGAATTTTTCTTCCAGAATACCAACGTAGAGGATACCGATAATCTCCCCAGTGATGTTTTTGATGGGCTCGTAGGCCGTGATATACCAGTTGTTAACCACAAAAGCCCGCTCGATCCAAGGCAATCCGTTGACCAAGACCTGGTCGTATACTTCCTCTGAAACACGGGTACCGACAGCTCGACGCCCATCTTCCCGTTGAACATTTGTGGAGATGCGCAAGTCCCCCTGGAAGATCGTAGCCGTGCCCATATCCTTGCCCTTGTAAATTTCGCCCTGATAGACCGTTTCCTTGATCTTATCCACGATCTCATAACGACGGTTCAGGAGAATGCCGCCGTAAATCACACCCAGAAGTTCGTCATGTTCATCGAGTATGGGCGCCGCGGCCATCATCATCATGCCCGACGTCTCTTCACCCTCGGGTCGGGGTTTGGCCTTAGGTGTGGGAATGAACTTGAAATACGCTCGCTCGACTAAATCACTTCCTTCTCTCAAGAGTTCATCACGTGGGACGATGATTGTTGAGGCCACTTCCTGTTTTTGCCTAATGACGAAATCAATGACTGGATTACCGGATTGACGATCTCCCTTCATGCTTGGATTTCTGCTTCGGGTCACGACCACGCCATTTTCGTCCGTTACCGTGAGGACGTCGAGGCCCTCCATAACTCGGAATTTTTCTAACTCGATATTCATGAGCCTCGTGTTGCTTGTTTTAAGGCCTTGCCCGATAAAAAAACGTGTAGCCGTTAGACGAACGAGATCTTCGGTTTTTCTCAGGTTCTCCTGGTAAATTTCCCGAGCTGAATTCAGATCGACACGGACTTTATCCTGGGCCTGCCGGATGACGCTGTCTCCGATAAGACGAACACCCACGAATGTAGTTACGATGCCCGAAATGGCGATCACCACGATAAAACTGATGATGAGTTTGGTTCGAAGTGTTAGACTCATTTAGAACTCACCGTTTCTTCCATGATTGTCTAATACAAAAGTACAGTTAAGAATATTAATCAACTTATTTAAATAAAACAAGGATTTTTTATCTTTAAAAAGCGGTGAATTGACTTATAAATAAATTCGACCCGCCCAAAAGACCTATGCAAAGATTACTCAATTTCACATATGTAGCTGAAGAAGCAAAAAATATAGTCATGAATCAGTTAAAATAATCGAATCCATTCCAATTAAAAAAATTGATGCTCAATAAAAATAAAACCGATTTGAATTTAGTAAATATCAGTGATAAATTTATAAAACATTAAAACTCTTTGATTACATATTATTTTTAGGTAACTAGCTGAACATTTAATTTCAAAGAATGGAAGCCTAATAATCAGATATTCTGAATAAATTTAATAGTTTTGTAGAATGAAAAACATGCTCAAAACATACCCCAAAAAATATAAAATATACTCAATTAGACCGATCTGTTGGGACATATGAAGATTAAAAAAGTTCATATTACATTCATAACTAGTGACTTTACAGCATTTTAGAACAAGTCTAGGCGGAGAGACTTGAACTCTCGACCTCATAATCCCAGTCGTACGTCCTTCTCAAACTATTAATGAATACATTAATATATTAACAGTAGTATCCTACAGTTCTAAAAGGATCAAAATAGCAATTCATTTACCTATACGTAGGTCTTGATTAATATCTTTTGATCACGCCTATAAAATTCGTTTGTTTCGTGTCTTTTTATCAGAATATAGTTTGCAAAATTAAAAAAAATTGATTAATCATCTATATGTAATATCCGAATCCTATCTCAGAAATTAAATAAGTATTCAAAAATAGGACAGAATTCTTAACCCGAAGGTTTGTCAAATCTGTCCCACTTATGTCTGTGTACAATATTTGTGCACAGAATTCTTGTAAATTTATTAAAAGATTTTACTGGCCGTCAAGTGTTCATTACATAATAAAACATATATAACAGGTAATGTTTTGGTAACAGTCTGAATCTGAAAAGAAATAAGTCTGCTTGAAAGCAGACTTAAGGCATTGATATTATTAAGTGCGCCCACCAGGAATCGAACCTGGAACCTACTGATTAAGAGTCAGTTGCTCTGCCAATTGAGCTATAGGCGCAAATGATTATTATTTAAATATTTAAACCTCTCTAATTTTTAGTATCAGAATCCCACTGTGCCAATTTTGTGCCATTTACAAACCTCATGCTTAATCGGTTTATGGCACCCTTAAGGTGATCGGGAGCAAGATGTGCATAGATCATCGTCGTTGAGATATTTGCATGACCCATGAGTCGCTGTACGGTTGGAAGGTCAATGCCTTCCATGACAAGCTGGCTTGCAAACGTGTGTCTGAGATCGTGCATCGTGAACCTCTGAATTCCAGTCTTTATTGCAATCGATTCCAAGCTCTTCCTTATCCAGCCCGAGTAGCGACTTCCATCTTTTTTAGAGAATACCCAGCTGCTCTTCCGCTCGAGATTGCTCAAGCATTCGACAAGTTGGATAGACATCGGAATATCTCGGTTTTTATAATTCTTGGTGTGTTCATCCTCTTTCGCGGTCACCGAGATACGTCTATTGGTCAAGTCGACATCACTCCATTCCAATCGAAATAATTCTGATTTTCTCAGGCCCGTATGGATGGCTGTGATTATTATGGGGCGTAGATAGTCAGGGCTATTTTTCAGAACGAGGTCAATTTCCTCGAGAGATAGAAACCTGAATTTTCTCTGACTAACCTTGAGCTTCTTCACGTGCCTCAGTGGATTCTCTGCTAAATACCCCCACTGTATGGCCTTGTTAAAAAGATGCCTAAGTGCAGTAAGCTCTTTATTCACACTGGCGGGTTTAATCGTCTCAGCTCTTTGAATCTTATACTCCTCCACTATCTCCGTACCGATATCATTCAAGTAATATTCTTTGAAGTAGGGCTTGATAGTGGACTTGAAGAGATTTCTGTAATCTTTAAAAGCCTTTTCTGAGTTTTGAACTCTGTACCACCTGAGAAAGCGACTACTGAACTCCGAAAAAGAAACCCGCCTTGGCACGACAACGTTCAGTTCTTCCCTAACAATCTGAATGTCGATTTGTTTGAGCTTTAGTTCGGCAGCTCTCTTGCTCCTCGTCTTAAGGCTGTAACGCATCCTCCTATCTTTGTACTCATAATCGATCCACCAGATCTTTCCTCTTTTGAAGATTCTTGACATATCCTCTCCCAGAGGTTAAGATCTGCTCGTCACCAATCTAATAAATACAAAGTAAAAAGTCAATAAATTTGGCACCTTTTAACCAACTCCCCTTGTTTCAACGGATTGTTTTTTTAGCCAATCTTCAATCTCAGATAATCTAAATCTGAGATGACCTTGCACCTTATAATGAGGAATCCGCTTTTCATGTGTCATAAGATAGACATACGACTTCTTAAACTTAAGAATAGCGCAGAGCTGTTCAAGATCTATTAAATCTTCAATATTTCTGTCTATCTCTTTCATATGAAGTATTTTTGTAATTCATATACACAATAAACTATTCTTGAACAATCCACTTGATCGTAATTTTTAAATAATCAATATTCTTTTCTTTTTGCTTATCAAATTTTTTAATTTTTCCAAATTTACAGTGACTCAATTCCATGTCTCAAATTTGCTTTCGAATGGTGAATTCATTCACATCGATGAGTTTTGCCACCTCTTCAATTTTAAGAAATACAACTTCATTCAATTCGCCATTAATCTTTGGAGGTTGGATTTCAGTTTGACTTCCGTGTATTTCTCCAATTCATAGATGAGGATTTCGATCTTTTCTGCAGATGGTTCAGGTAGATCATATCCCTCGGAATCCGCACCAATAGATATGAATAGTGGATTGATTTGTATCAATTGCTGTAAGAACTCATCCAGATCAAAATCTAAAATCGGTTCCACAGAGACCATAACCTGACAACTATTTTCTCTCATGGTCTGTATGCCTTGCACCCTACTCTGAATCTCGGGTGCTTTGGACACCGGATAATTCTTATTAGACTCCACTGTTGTCCCCAGAATCGTAATCGGAGGGAAGAACCCGATGAACTCTGAAAATCTTTCTGGATTCTTGGTCTGCAATAAATATTGGTTATCCGGGTAGTGATTAAGATGATCCAGGACTTTCACGATCCATTCTGCAGGGATGCCTTTGGCAAATAAATCCCCACAATCTTGTACAAAAACAGTGTGCCTTGAACCTTCGCTCTTCCTCAATTTTTGTTCCAGGAGACGAGGTTCTCCTGAGTACCTTGCCCGGACTGGAGCCCACCGTCTCTTGAAACGTTCAACATAACAATACACACATTCATGCAAGCACCTTCTCCCTACAAAATTTCTTTTTCGATCAACCCAGGGATACATGTGGTCGGTTTTTCTTTGCTGTGACATACTCGTCACCTCCTTGTCATCAATTGTTCAATGGAAGTCACCGACCACCACCAAGGTGGTGGCTTGATGATGGATAGTCAATTTCAATGACATTCTTACTTCACATACTTTTTATTGATTTTTAATATATTCTCGAACCTTGTTCTCATCCAAGCCGATGGTCCTCACAAAGTACCCATGTGACCAGAGGTGGCCGCCCCAGAATTTTATTTTAAATTTCTTATATCGATTCAGTATTCGGCTCGACAATCTCCCCTTTAAAGTTCCGATGAACGATGAAATCGAGTATTTCGGAGGAATCGTTACAATCAAGTGAACGTGATCATCCAGTACGTTAAGATCATGAAGCTCTATTTCACTCAATTCTTCGCAGATTTCAATGATTGCCTGCCTGGCGAATTCACGAATTTCACCCAACAAGACGTTATGTCGATATTTGGTCGTAAAAAGAATATGATATTTACACTGATACACACAGTTATTCTGACGGTTAAACATTTGAAATCCGATTCTTCTTGTTTGTCTATTTGTGATTCGAAATCATTTTTATCATTAGACGGTCACTCAATATGAAACCTTTATCACGCTACAAAACGATCGGTCATTCCACGTCACATCTTAATCATACTTGAGTCATAAGCTACTAATCATAGTCATCCACTCGTTTCGTCACTGTCTCTATAAAAACCTGTGACGACGCGTTCGCATTTTTCCTTTTAATAATAATCACCACGATCCTTCCCGAATCAAGAGTTTTCCAAAAATATTACCGAATCCCCAGCCGGGGAGTGAGCTCTCATTGGTCTGGGAGAAGGGGAAAAAATCGGTCTCATACCATCCCTCAATATCCGAAGCGTCGGGCTTTGTTTCGACAACGATTCTGTAAGTGACTCCTTCAGGAAGAGTTCGGAGTCTTCGGCTAACCTCTTTTACTTCCTCCACGGGAGGCTTTTGGACTCTCATATCGGGTTCGGCCGAATAATCAAATTTTAAGTCCCATCTCTCCAATGCTTTCTTACCATCAGGGGAAATGATCTCAACGTGCAATGATAACAGCGACTGCTCGGATAGCCAGGTGAAAAATCCACGCTCAAGAATATCCCTGTTGTCGACCAAGTAATCCGGGGAAAGGCCCCGTTCCTTGGTGATTTTGAAACCCAGTTGAAAGAGCGAATTACTCATGTAGGTTACCGACTTCTCCATGACATTCACTGTCACGCCTACTCTTTGTTTGGTTATGGTAGCCATTTAAAGTTCCTCCTCCACGTTCTGATTCGTCTCAGCGTCATTGTCCTGTTCTGCTTCCTCCTCTATCAATTCAGGATCAGGACCTGAGATGTCTTCGAGATGCACATTGATTCGTTGGGAGAGGGGCTCTTCGAGGCGTTGACCGATGATTTTTCTGGCGTATTCAGGATCATCTGTCACAAGACAGATTCGAACACTCTGAATCTCCCAATCAATCACAGACAGAACCGACAGATCAAGATCATCCTCTTCCTCCTCCTCTGGGTCGTAAACGACATCGATCTCCAGCCCTTCACCGTCGAATTCGACTCGAAAAGAGTCCAGAATCTCTGGATAAATCAGGTTTGCAAAAATCGTTGGCAATCGGCAGATGAATATCCGCTCCTCATCAGCCAACTCGAGCTTGAATATCTCGATCAATTCATGCAGGAAAGAACTGAGCTTTTCTTCCCAATCTCTCCTTCTGGTCATGCCGATGACCAGTTTCTTCCTGATGGTCTCATTCTCCATTTTTTATCCCTCCTATCGTCTCTCCTCCATGAGCATCCGGGCTACTCCAAGGACATCCTCAACAGTGATTTGATTCTTTCCCTTGGTGCCGACTGTCAGGACGATAAGCCGGCTCAGGTCACGACCCGACAGCGGTGTTGTAAGCTGCCCGTTATACAGCATGTTGATCACACTCTTGGTAAAAGAGGCCGGCATTTTCAGCCTGATTTCTTTGCCCAATTCCTCCACGGATGCCTTGAGTATTTTTTTGGCAGCTGCCTTTGACGGATTACCGATATAGTATTTGAGATCGGCCCGGTTTCGTACCGCCTGATCGATGGCACTGCTGAAATTGGATGTGGCAAGAACGATGATATTCGTAAATTGTTTCAACCGATCCAGCTCGGTGATGAACGTGTTGACACCGCGGATCACGTCTGTGGGATCACCGGCTCCAACAGAGGTTCGTTCCATTCCGATGGATTCGATCTCATCCAGGAGCAGGATCACCGGAAACCGGCGTGCAGCCATTCTCACGGTCTGGAAGGCTTCGGTGACGGCCTTGGAAGTCCTGCCGAGGTATTCACTGAAGAACGTGCTCACGTTGATTTCGAAGAGTTTTACACTGTGTCCTGCCTTCGATGAGATGGCTTTGGCCACCCTGTTGGCCAGGCCTTTCATCAGCGTCGTCTTACCCGTTCCCGATGGACCGTACAGGAGTATGAAACGATAGATAGCGGTTAACCGGCCATCCAGTCGAAACAATAACAGACAGTAATTCAGGAGAGACTTTTTGAGTTTCGAGTCCACGATGATTTTATCATAGAGAGAAGCATAGGCTGGACATGGCAAGCCGGTAACATGAAAATAGTCCGACGTCATGGATTCTTTATCTTCCATGGCAGACTCCTATACATTGAATAAACCATGAATACACATACATGAGCATCCTCTCCTCCTTATTATTATTCGCACCACAAACGGTAGAACCGTCCTCTTCTTCCCATGATCCGATATTAAACCTTCGTATTTTTTCTTGTTCGACTGTTGATTCCATAATGATCGAAAAATGCCCTTAATTCCGTGTCTGAAAAACCATTGGACAGGACAGCCTCTCTGATGGGCCTTAGCTTGACTGCCAGCTGCGATGCTGGAGGTAAAGTGCCTGTTTTTTCAAAAGCATCTGAACACTTCTCTGCAAAGGTTTTGATTTCCCCGGGATCAAATTCCTGTTCGAGCCATAGGATGATGGATGGTGTGCTGGTCTTCTCATCTTGGCGATCACGACTCATCTGGCTGATCAAGGCTAAAAGAATGATACCCAGTTCCACCACCAGGACAAAGACCGATACCACGATCTTCCTGGCCTCATCGGGATCCCAGTTCCACCCGGTTTGGACAGCCTGTTCGATGGCATTGAACCGGGTGTCTACTTCCCCGATGGGATCGAGTCGGATGCCGAGCAGGGCCGCCTTATTCTGAAGCCATGCATCGAGGTCCTCGGGCTTTTCTTTCAGAAAATTCTCTAATTCCAAATCGACGTCTCTACGCATTTCTCTGAGCCGTTCTCTGCGGCGTATCCAGTAGGCTGAGTTGGGATTGGAGGCCAGTTTTGAATCGATCCAGTACAGATCCTGATCGATTTTTGAAATCCTGGTCTGCATGGAATCGGCAAAAGCTGTCTTGATCCTTTCCACTCTCGTGTTGTATTCACGCATTCTTTGTTCTTCTATCCTATTATGCATCTCGATCATCTCACTGATCCAGGCGGTAGCACCGATTGACGCACAGAAAAAGCCGAAAAAGGCGTATATGACGATGGAGACGGCTCTCTTCACACCTCCCCAAGTCAAGAGTGTGAAAATGAATGAGAGGCGGGTGATCTCAAAAACGGTGGCGGCGACGAGTCCTGTGGCCTGCGAATCGAACAGACCGGCCCAGAACCGGTACTGCGCACGCATGGATAAGAAGGTCAAAGCCAGGGCAAGCCCCAATAAGAACCATCGCATCTCCCTTCGCTTTATCATCTCTTTGTGTCTTCTGGTCAGCGATTTATGTCTTCGCATGTTCATATCCCCGTTCTATATGGATCATGGATTTATCGGTTTTCCTCCAGTAGCGCTGATAGTATGCACACCTGTCCAGCCCCGAACAACCGAATACCCGCTTGATGGACTCAGATCTGCATCCGTAACTGTATGCATGGTGAAACGCAGATTGTACGATCCGATTTAATTCTGGAGATGTCAACTCAGGTTTGTTCTTTTGATTCCATCGAGACATCAATCGTAAGACGTGTTCTCTGTCATGCCCCAATTTTCTGAGTTCTGAGGCGATGATGATTCCTGCGTCGTTTCGTCTGCCCTGAACGGTTCCTTCAGCCAGGCCTCTCTCCACACAGGGTTTCATGACAGGGGGTAGATCTTCTGGAATGGATCTGCGGGATTCCCCATCCTCTTCGATTCCTACAGATTCTACAAGTTCTTCCAGTTCATCGGCAGAATGCATTTTGACAGTTTTCAGACGCTCCCACTGATCCTGGAGTCTAAAGGGGATATACCCCTCTTGGGGATTGAGGATGGCGCAGCGGCCGTACATCATATCAGGAATGGTAAGGGGAGTTCTGATGGGATTTCCCAGCGTCTGGGTTCCGGTCTGTTTCGGGAAAATCTCAGGGAGTGGATGAATGCCCACTTCCGAGCACAGATGCATGAGCAGGCGCCGGACCGTCCTGGCGTCCATGGCCTCTTCAAGAAATACATACAGATGATATCCTTTGGATGTGGAGGTTGCTGGACAGAGGCTCAACGCCAGCTTCTTCGCATAAAAATCGATCTCCTCCATCTGAAAGAAATCATTTTCATCATCCAGGTCGATGGCACCAAAACGGCATGTGCCACCGGGGAGCAATGGATAAAATGCATGGACTCTGTGCCCCGTCAGGTGCTCCCGGATCACACGATTCGTGACGTGGGCTCTTTGCTTGTACGGACAGTCACTGCAGGGGGAAGGTGTTTTTCCGACACGGCATCGACGTGTAAACTGGTTTCTGCATTCGGGCAGGTACATCACACTGCCATCCCGAACATGCCGCGTGGCATAGGCGTCCTGTCTTGCACGGAACTTCTCCCAGTATACTGTTATGATATCATCTGGAAGGTGGTAGTCCCCTGTTGCTTCTATATTATATACAGGCTTTTTTTTGTTTTCATTCATGATCAGCATGTCCCTGTTTTATCCTGATTTCCCCTGGCTTATCCTGTTTCAGAAAAAACCGAGTATCCATCGTTCACTGCATACTTTACATTCCGAATAAAGACACCCTGCATCCGATGAACTTAGAGGAGATACCTGATCACGAGTAAAACCAGGATGAGAATGGCAATGGCGACCAGGCAACCGGGATATTTTTCGTCATCGGTCTTCGGGCTCTTGATCGTTTTCGTAGGACTGCATGGTGTATACTTAGCATCGATGATGGGCCCACTGTCGAATCGATGGAGGGGCAAGTGATAGTGATCATTTTTCTGTTCTTTGATAGGGTTGGAACGGTAGAGTGATAATGGATTAATCGTGAGATCATCTTCCTTGACCGGTATCTCCCTGAAGCCTCGCAGTACGTTCTGAAGATGCTCATCCTTCATCTCATCGATGATTTGATTCAGGTGTAACTCATGCCTGGGATCGATGGAAAACCCGTCTGCTTCGTAGCGATTCGACTTGATGGGTTCGATTCTTTGTGTTTTCTTCCCTCGGGAAGGTTTCTTGGGTTCCAATGTTTTCATGGCATACCTCCTTATCAAGGAATGCGTTTAATTTCATCCGTTCCAAACTCCGTTTCGTCCTTCGTTTTTCCCGGCCAATCAGGATCAAAATCACATTCCATCGTGTGCTCGATATCTTCGAGTTCGATTTCGACTTCCAGATTTTGCATGTCTTCCACTTTTTCCTGGACCCGTGCCTCGAGGTTCTCAGTAGGTGTTAATGGATTATGCGTGGACTCCACAGAACCTGGCGTTCCAGTTTCAGGAATGCTGTTCTCCAAGGGTTCGGACACTTCATCGGTGATTTCTGGTTCGGACGCCACGGGAGGCTCAGGTTTAAAGGGCTCGAGGCTAAACGGGGGCGTTTTATGTTGGAATAATACGGCGTTTTCCCTATAGTTATTTCGATAATCCCGGTTGGGATTGCCAGCCGTATAATCCCAGGAAATGGGTTTGGACCGGCTGTTCTGCGGATACTTCGTGCCGTAAGGAATAAACGGCTTGGACATAAGCATGCTGGGGGGTGTTTTCTCCAAGATTTTATCGGCCGGCCTGATTCGCGGGATTCTCCCAGTACCATAGCCCCTGTATGTGGGCCTTTTCCCTTTCTTATAATTTTCCATGGATCATCCCTCCCTTAAAAACTTTTCATTGTTGATCAAGAATCGAGAGGTTACTCCTTTTATTCTGTGTTTGATCGCTCCACTTCCTTGATAAAATCAAACATGAATCCCACCCGGGCCTTTCGTTGCATGTTCTCATCACACTGTGTCTGGATGGTTTTCTCCACTTGTTTTTTGACCCGCGCATCCTTGGCGATAAAGTATACCCTGTCGAACCCAGCCTCGATATCCTTGATCAGGTTCTGATGCTCCAGATGAACGGTGCTTACAACGACTTCCAGGGCACACAAAAGCCCTTTGAATCGTAGACCCAAGTCAACGGCCTTTCCCTCGTGCATGAATTCAATTTTCGAGGGCAGATCCCTGGCCTTTAATTCCAGGGACAGGTGTTGCTGAAAGAGCTGGTGAAGGGTGCCTCCATGACCTTTCAACACGTCCTTGGGAACGTCGATAAACGCATGACCGGAATCGGTCAAAAACAGGCAGTTGAACGACTTGCCCCTGCCCGATTCCAGCTGGACTCTTGTTTCTTCGACCAGGGCTTTCGCTATGGATTGATTCTTGATTCGGTTTCCCAATTCCACAGAGAATCCGCATTTTTGATAGATTACGTTCACCGGGCACAGGGCATTCAGGAACACGACCATCAGGAATTTTCTCACGCTCACCATAGTTTTATCTGATAAACCATGGCTATCTTTCTGGGATGACGATGCCTGCGTATCCTGGGATTCCTGGACATCACTCCGGAGCCATTCGTACGATTCCAGACGATTACGTTTCATTTGTCGAGCCTCTTCAGGTCAAGGTTTGGCGTCGTGATGATCATGGGATCCTGAAAATCCCCGGTGGCCAGTTTGACAATGGCTTGGCCCACCCGGGCGTGCTTCTTGGCATAACCAAGCTGTTCTTCTGAGAAATTCATGATATCGGACATATTTTCCCAATCAGAAGTAGATCCCAAGGTTCCTAGTATCGCCTTCAGCCAGCTCTGGCTGCGAACCGAAGCTTCAGAAATGGAAGTCGGGCTCTGAGTCGCTGCTAATAACCCGATGCCAAATTCTCTGACTGAGTGTGATATCAGACCGAGAGAAGAAAGCGATTTATCCTGGCCACCGTATCGAGAGACAGGAAATAGCCTCATGCATTCATCGAGCACGATCGCGAGGTTGAGTTTGTTTGCTATCTGGCCCAGCGCCATTCGGGCATGGGTCAAAGT
>Ga0180437_10002129_pt1 | contig 32405 bp, 23 predicted proteins | sample SS_ome_4_FD_132410 | JGI IMG/M metagenome (GOLD analysis project Ga0180437, IMG submission 132410) | Hypersaline lake sediment archaeal communities from the Salton Sea, California, USA - SS_3_D_1 metaG | ecosystem: Environmental > Aquatic > Non-marine Saline and Alkaline > Hypersaline >... | reverse complement strand
GGGGGGGGGAGGGGGGTGATCGGGGATGAATGGGGCGGCGGCGTGGGGCGGGATGGGGGAAAGGGGGGGGGCGGTGGCGGGCGGCGCCTGCCGCAGGTGGTGGAGGATCGCCGTGTGGACGGACCCCGCCCGGGCGGGCCAGGTGCGGCGGGCCCGTTGTGCATGACGCGAAAGCATGTTGAACAGGAGCCACGCGATGATGGTAAAAAGCAGGGCCGTTACGGCAAGCCATACGTGAAGCAGCGCCGCGAACACGAGCAGCGCCGCGACGAGGAGGGGCGATTGCGGTATCGCCCGGTTCCAGGCGTACGTGCCGGCTTGCACGGTCGGCAGTGAATAACGGAGAAGTTCCTCGGCCCGCGAGGCGCCGCCGGCCAGGAAATCGGTCGCCCCCAAATCGAACGCCTTGCGGTGCAGTTCGGCCAAGAGGCCCGCGGCGACGTTCACGCCCATTCCCCGCGCCCCGCGATACACGGCCGCCAGCGACAAGCTCAAGAAGGTCGCGAGAATGACCGCCACCATCGCCACGATCAACGCCGCCTGGGTGACCTGTCCGTGTTCCAGCGGCCCGTGCAGCAGCCGCCGCCACAAACCGCCCAGCAGGGGAAAATCGTGGAAGGTCTCGGCGGGCGGGCAGGTCATCAGTTCGACGACGGCGCCCAGGCATGAGATAAGGAGCGGCGTCACGGCGACCGAAATCACGGCGCCGACCCAAACCAGCGCGGCGTCCAGCCCCGCCCCGCCTCGCCGCCGCGCCTTGAAAAGTAGATGGGGAATCGCCACGGTTTCGATCTCATGCGACGGGCGAATTCACGGATGTTCGTCAACCGTCCCTAGGCCACATCGCGATCCTCGAACAGCACCAGGGCCAGGAGAATCGCCACTGCCGTGTAGAGAGTGCAGTATATCAAGGACATGCCCAGGTAGACATATGGAACTTCCCGTCCGCCGGCGATCGCGGCGGAAATGTTGAAGTTTTCCAGCACCGGCAGCAGGGTCGCCAGAAACAGCCCCACGAAGGCGACGGGGGCAAAGCCTCCCGCCTGGCTCTGCACGATCAGCGGCGTGAGGTGCCCCAGGGCGTATATCGTCAGGCATAGCGTTAGATTCGCCAGCAGCGGCAGCCGAGTCGAAATGGCGACCGAAAGCGCCGCCAACACGACCGTCTCCATAAACGCGAGCACAATCCCCGGCACGATCTGGATCATTTCCTGCTGGCACTGTTGCCAGGTCGGGTCGGCGTTGGCGGTCTCTCGCGCGTCGTGGATCGGTTTGTACGCCACCGAGATCAAGAATACGACCGACAGCAAGACGAACAACGCGGCCACCATCCAGAGGATTCCCGCCAGTTTTCCGAAGATGAACTGGGCCCGCCCCACCGGTTTGGAAAGGACGGTCAGCGCCGTGCGGCCGTCGATCTCGTCCGCCACCGAATTGCTCGCGGCCAAAAGCGCCACCCCGATCCCGCCGAGCATGATCACCGTCAGCCCGGTGTCCTTGAGCATCTTGATGTCTTCCCCAAACGTGTTGTAGGGAAGCCAGATGAACAGCAAAATGGCGAACGAACCGACAGCGACGGTAATCAGAAACGGCGGCTGCCAGATCTCCGACTTGGCGGTGGCCAGGGCAATGGCCGACATCTTCGGCAGCGCCAAATTCTGAGCCACGTACAGGGCGACGAGCAAGAACAGCGCGGCGGCCGTGATCGGAACCGCCAACACCTCGTCGCCGGCCACCGGCGTGGTGATGATCGATACCGCAAGTTCCGCGGGGGCGCCCGTCGAATTGCGGACCTCGACGTCCTGGACGTAGTCCTTGGGGAAGGGCGGGAAGAACTGGGCGTCCGTTCGCCACACCAGGGTCTGGCCCGGAGTCAGTTGGGCTTCCAGCCCCTGGTCGTCGTCGCTGGAGCCGCGGCTGTCAACGTACAGCGGCTGGTCCGACGTCAGTTCAACCCGCTTGAGTTCCCGCGTCGACCGCTCGATGGGAATGAAATGCGACCGGATCGACGGCTCGATGTTCAGCGTAAAATGGCGGTCCGCCGTGGCCGGCAGCCGCACCACGCTGGCCAGAATCGTCCCCGGCTCCCGCACGGCGAGAAGCCCCACGATTGCGAACGCGCCTAGGCAGACCGCCATCCCCAGGATGACCTTCATGGGACCTTCGGTGAGCATTTCCCACACCCGGGCCGCCAACGGCCGGTGCGTTACACGCAGGACTGCCCACGCAATCGCTAGCAACAGCAATCCACCCGCCACACCGACGCATAGGATCCAGACCGGGGTCAACCACAACGACTGCTTGTCGGAAACGAGCCCGGTGAGGGGGTCAAGAAATTGCATGGAGAATCCGGTTGGTCGAAGACAGGTTGGTGAACTCGTTGAACCGCAAGCCGCAGGCGCCGCGGTTTCCCACGGGAACATCCCGTCGCCTTCGGCTCGGGGTTAAACGGAGGCCCGTCGCCTTCGGCTCTGGGTTAAACGGAACTACGAGAACCTCACGTCAAAACCCGTAAATTCGTTCGTCGCCTGGGAAACGTCGACGTCAAAATCGTTGATGTGGCCGGCCAAGGCGGACCGTACCGCCTGAAAAAACCGGTCCAACTCCGCGGGTTCCCCCTCCGCCACCAGCCGGACGGCGCCATCGGGCAAGTTGGCTACGTAACCGCTCACCGCATGGTTCTGGGCGATCCGCACGGCGGTGAAGCGAAATCCCACCCCCTGCACATGCCCTCGATAACGCACAACCCGGCGCTCGTGGTTCATATCGGCCGATTCCAGCGAATTCGCGGCCACCGCCCCGTATCCACTGAGATTCTAAATCACATGGCACGACTCGGGGAGGGCCATACCACGGGCCGGCAAATCGCTCGGGAAATAATTGTGGCGACAAAAGCGACTAGTAAATACAATGAGAGAGATGGGCCGATGGGCGGCTGAAGACGTTTGCGCGGCCGCCGGTCCACGTTCAGCGCATTACGAAACCAGGCTTTTACAAGGTCCTCTTGCGGCAGGAGCGGTAGAATGTCAATCCGTTGGAATCAGCTTGAGACGACTGGCGCCCGCTTGGGCGGGGTGTTGTTTGCCGGGGCGATCATGGGGTTTCTGGCCGTTGCGGCCGGGCCGGCTTCGCTTGCGCAGGCAGTCCCCGGCGCCGACGCGAAGTTGACGACCTACGACGCCGACGGCGAAACGTTCTTCGCCTTAAGCCTTACGCCCGCTCCCCTCGGGCAGGCGCCCGAATCCCGGCAGGTGCTGGTGTTGTTCGATACTTCGGCCAGCCAGGTTGGGCCGTATCGGGCGGACGCATTGGCGGCTCTCGACGCGATGCTTTCGGCCCTGAGCCCGCAAGACAAGGTGATGCTGATGGCCACGGACATCAGCACGGTGGACTTGACCGGTGGATTCGTGTCGCCGGCCAGCCTCCAGATGCAAGATGCGATCAGTAAATTGCAGGGCCGCACGCCGCTGGGCGCCAACGACATGAAATCGGCCCTCGCGACGGCCGCCGGCGCCTTCACCGCCAACCCCGACACGCCCCGCCGCGTGATCTACATCGGCGACGGCAAGAGCAAGGCGAATCTGCTGGGCGACACCGAGTTTGAAAACATTCTCGACGTATTGCACAAGGGCCGTGTCTCCGTCTCCAGCTTCGCCATCGGGCCGAGCCGGGACGTGCGGATGCTGGCCACGCTGGCCAACCACACCGGCGGCAACGTGCTGATTGACGGCGAAGGATTCTCACCGCAGCAAGCCGGGGCCGCGACCGCCGGAATGGCCCAGGCCGACGTCATCTGGCCAACCGACGTGACGCTACCGGCCGAAATGAGCGACGTGCTGCCCAAGCCGTTTCCACCGCTGCGAGACGACCGCGATTCGATCGTCATCGGCAAGCTCACGGGCAAGGGTCCGTTTAAGATCGAAGTCAAAGGGGTCAGCGGGGCGGCCACGCCCGTCATGTCGTGGACGGTCCGCCCGGAACCGGCCAGTGAAGACCAGGCGTATCTGCCGCGACTGCACAAGATGGCGGCCCGGGACGACGGCTTGACTCTGCCGACCGCCGGGGCCGTCGGTCTGCGGGAAGTCCGCCGCGAGTTGATGTTGGCCGCCACCGACCTGGCGAAGATGGCATCGGCTGCGCTGGCGGCGGGCGACCTCGCTTCGGCCGAACGGTTGGCCGCGGCGGCCATGGACCGTGATCCCGACGATCTGCAAGCCGCCAACGTGATGAACGCGATCCGCAAGCAACGGGGCGAGGCCGGCGATGACGATTCGCTGGTTCTCGGGGGCGCGGCCCCCGGCGCCGGCTCCCTGCTGGAGGAATTCGAGCGCGAGCAGGAAGGCGCCTTTCTGGAGGAGGTCGAGGACCTGGATCGCGTGAGCATCGAGATCGTGCAGGCCGAGGTGGAAGACGCGCTCGCCAACGCCCGCGCCATCATGGGCGAAGACCCCGAAGGCGCCCGACAATTGCTCAAGCTTACCCTGGAGGACGTTCAGCGCGATCCGATTCTGCCCGCCGAACAGCGGGCCCAACTGAAGGACTTGATCGTCTCCGCCATCCAGGAGGCCGACCGCCGCGCTGTTGAAAAACAGGAGCGGGACGCCCTCGAACAGGAACGGCTGGCGGCCGCACTGAACCGCCAGCGGCTCAATGAGCAACTGCAGCGCGAGCAGGACACCGTCCGCCAGATCATGGCCCGCTTCAATGCGCTGATGGACGAACGCCGGTACCGCGAGGCGGAGGACGTGGCGGTGCATGCCCGCGATATCCGGCCGGACGACGTAACGCCGTATATGGCGGTGCTCAATTCCCGCACCATCGGTTATTACGAATCCTTTATGGAAGTGCGGGAGGCCCGCTCCAAGGGCTATGTGGACGCCCTCTTTCAAACGGAGCGTTCGCACGTGCCGTTCCCGGACGACCCGCCGATCGTCTATCCCGATCCGGAGGTGTGGGAAGGCCTGACGGTGCGGCGCAAAAAATACGCCTCCATCGACCTGGCCAAACAGGGAGGGGCCGAAGAGAAGATTTTTGCCGCCCTGGAAGACACCACGACGCTGGAGTTCATCGAGACGCCGCTGCAAGACGTCGTCGATTATCTGAAGGACCTGCACGGGATCGAAATCCAAATCGACCGCCGGGCCCTGGAGGACGTGGGCATCGGCACCGATACGCCGATTACCCGAAACCTCTCCGGCATTACGCTGCGATCGGCCCTGCGGCTGATGCTCAAGGAGATGGATCTGACGTATGTCGTTCGGGATGAGGTGCTGCTGATCACCACGCCCGAAGAGGCCCAGAGCCAGCTCATCACCAAGGTGTACCCGGTTGCCGACCTGGTGCTGCCGATTAGCGCCGGCGTGGGCGCCAACCCGTTCCAGATGGGCGGCGGCCTGGGTGGCCAAGGCGGCTTTGGCGGCGGCATGGGTGGTATGGGCGGCGGTATGGGCGGTATGGGTGGTGGCATGGGCGGCATGGGCGGCATGGGCATGGGCGGCATGGGGATGGGCGGAATGGGTGGTGGCATGGGCGGCATGGGCGGCATGGGCGGCATGTTTGCCGTCGAGTCCAGGCTGGAACTCGGCCCGGATGCTTCCGCCCAACCGAAAGCCGCAGCGCCCGCGACCCCCGCGCCGACGGCCGAGGCCGCACAGCCCAAGGCGCCGCGAGTGATCGACGTCACCGTGAAAGAAGGTGAAGACCCGGCCCGCGCGTGGGACCGCTTCTTCGCCACCGACGCTGAAATCGAGGAGGCCGCCGTCCGAGAGACGGTCCGCCAACTCATGGCGGCCAGGCAGTTCGCCAAGGTGCGGCTGCTGATCGAAGCGGCGGTCCGCAGCGGTCAGGCCCAACCTTGGATGTACGAAGCGCTGGCCCTCGCCTTGCGAGCCCAGCAGGCCCCCAAAGAGGAAATCGAACGGGCCCTGATGTCGGCCGTCGATTTCGCCGCCGGCGCCGAGGACATGATGCTCGTCGCCATGTACATGGAGCGGGTCGGCCTCGATGAGCGGGCCCTGAAAATCTACCAGGAAGTAGCCGCCAATAGCGGGCTGAAGGTCGAAGCCTATCAAAAAGCCCTCGCTGTCGCCGATCGGCTGGAAGACGAAGACGCCATCCGCTGGGCGACGGTCGGCGTCCTGTCCCAGGCCTGGCCCGCCGATCAGAAACACATCGAGGACAAGGCCCGCCGCCTGGCCCTGGGCCTGCTTTTGAAAATGCGGCGAGACAACCGGGCCGACGAGGCGAAGGCCTTCCAGCAAGAACTCGATCAGGCGATGATCCGCGACGTCGTGGTGCGGGTAACCTGGACGGGGGAGGCTGACATTGACGTAATGGTGGAGGAACCGGCCGGCACGATTTGCTCGCTCCGCACCCCGCGGACCACCTCCGGGGGGATGCTGCTGGGGGACGTCAGTTCCAACTCCGGCACGCAATCGGCCGACGGTTTTCACGAAACCTACGTCTGTCCCAAAGCCTTCAGTGGCGATTACAAAGTGCTGCTGCGGAGGGTGTGGGGCGAGGTCACCGCCGACGTCGTGACCGTCGAGGTGATCACCAACCACAAATCGGCCAACGAAAGGGTCGTCCGTCGGAACGACATCCCGATCAATGAAAAGAACGCGGTCGTCCTGTTTGCACTGGACGAAGGTCGCCGCAATGAAGCGCTGCAGGAACACCAGTTGGCGACGGCCGTCCGCACCCAGGTGGCGGTCAACCGGGCGGTGCTTGCCCAGCAGCTTAACAGCATGGCCAATTCCGAGGCCGTGAGCGACTACGCCGCCGACGCCGCCTCGCGCGACACGAGTCGGGAACCGTTCCTCCGCGGCAAGAGGCGGGCTGTCGGCTATCAGCCCGTGATCACCACGCTGCCGGAGGGCACGAACATGACCGCCACGGCGGTGATTTCCGCCGACCGCCGCTACGTGCGGATCACGGCCATTCCGCTCTTCTCGGTCATTGGGGAAGTGACGACGTTCAACTTCGCCACGGGTACCGCGGACACAGGGGACGCGGTTCCCGCCGACGCGGTTCCCGCCGACGCGGTTCCGGTCCCGTAACCGCCGCGACGCCGCATCCAAAGGGGTCGGGAGTCTTTTTCGGCCAGAGACCGGCGCCTGTGCGGTTTTATCGACGACCGAAAAAGACTCCCGACCCCCTACGCCCGCATCAGCGCGCGGGCCACCGCTTCTCCCATGTCCGCCGGGCTTTCGGCCACTTCGATGCCGGCGTCCGCAAGGGCCGCAATTTTTTCAGCGGCCGTTCCCTTGCCGCCGGCAATGATCGCCCCCGCGTGCCCCATCCGCTTGCCCGGAGGCGCCGTGCGACCGGCGATGAAGGCCGCCACCGGCTTGGTGACGTGGGTGTTCACGTATTCGGCCGCCTCTTCCTCGGCGGCGCCGCCGATTTCGCCGATCATCAAAACCGCCTCCGTGTCATCATCGTCCTGAAACATCTTCAAGAGATCGACGAAACTCGTGCCGACAATCGGGTCGCCCCCCAGTCCCACGCACGTGCTCTGCCCAAGGCCGAGATTCGTAAGCTGCCATACCGCCTCATAGGTGAGCGTGCCGCTGCGGCTGATCACGCCCACCTTGCCCTTTTTGTGGATGTAGCCGGGCATGATGCCGATCTTGCACTCCTCGGGAGTAATGACGCCGGGGCAATTCGGGCCGATGAGGACCGAGCCGCTGCTCTTGATTTTGGGATAAACCTTGGCCATGTCGATCACCGGAACGCCCTCGGTGATGGCGATGATAGTTTTGATGCCGGCGGCCTGGGCCTCCACGATGGCGTCCGCCGTAAACGGCGCGGGGACAAAAATCATGGTGGCGTCGGCGCCGGTTCTTTCGACGGCCTCTTCGACCGTATCGAACACCGGCACGCCCTCCACCTCCTGCCCGCCTTTGCCCGGCGTGACCCCGGCGACCATCTGCGTGCCGTAGGCTTTGCAGTGCCGGGTATGAAAGGAACCCGCGGCGCCGGTGACGCCTTGGCAAAGGACGCGGGTCTGACTGTCGATGAGGATGCTCATGGATTGCACGGGCCTCTGTTTACTGTGGGATCGACCGTGAGCTGTAAGCGATAAGTGATAAGCGAAGTTGCCGCTGCGCGGCGCTTTGGGTTGAACGATCGGTTTTGATAATTCATTTTCGCGGTAACGTGTTTACAGCGGCGACTTGAGGCGAAGTTGCAATGCGTGAAGCATTCGTTTTACTTCGTTCCCTCGCTGAGTACGCTGCTCGCAGCAATCGGGCGTGATAAATCCGAGGTCCTTCGATAGCTCGAACCGGTACTCCAATTCACTTGCCGAGGCCGTAGATTTCTCGTTGGGGAAAGTCCTCCGTCACCCCGTAAACGTCCAATGTCAACGCGTGGGCCTTTTTCCAGACGTGATAACTGCGAAAGTCCCTCATGGGTAGGCCTCCCATTTCCGCGCAGCGGCAACAAGAGCTTACGGCTTACGGCTTACTGCTTACGGCTTACGGTTTACGGCTTACTGCTCACGGCTTACCACGTACGGCCAACGCCTACGCCCCCCTCTCCGCCGCCGCTACCACCTTCTTGGCCGCGTCAGTCAAGCCATCCGCCGTGATGATATCCACGTCGCTCTCAGCCAAAATACGTTTGCCTTCTTCGACCTCCGTCCCTTCCAGGCGAACGACCAGCGGAACGCTGAAGCCGACGGTCTTATAGGCTTCGATCAATGCTGTGGCGATAATGGTGCATCGCATGATGCCGCCGAAGATGTTGACCAACACCGCCTTCACGTTGTCGTCAGAAAGGATGATGCGGAAGGCCTCGGTCACTTGTTCGACATTCGCCCCGCCGCCGACGTCGAGGAAGTTGGCCGGCTCGCCGCCGTGCAGCTTGATCAGGTCCATCGTGCTCATCGCCAGCCCGGCGCCGTTGACCAGGCAACCGATCCGGCCGTCGAGCTTGACGTAAGAAAGCCCCGCGTCGGCGGCCTTGACTTCCGCCGGTTCTTCTTCCGTAAGGTCCCGCATTTCAGCGAGGTCCTGGTGGCGGAACAGGGCGTTGTCGTCGAGCGTGATTTTGGCGTCCAGGGCGATCAGGTCGCCCTCGCCCGTGATCACCAGCGGATTGATCTCGGCGAGGGAACCATCGCACTGAACGAAGAGTCGGGCCAACGCCGGCAGGAACTTCTGGGCGCTCTTCGCGGCCGGCCCGCTAATCTCCAATTTCCGGCACAGGTTCCGCACCTGGTACGGCATCAGTCCGATCGCGGGATCGAAATGTTCCTTGAAGATCTTTTCAGGGGTTGCGGCGGCAACCTTCTCGATTTCGACGCCCCCTTCCTGCGAGGCCATCATCACGGGCTGGGCCGCGGCCCGGTCTACCACCACCCCCAGATACAGCTCTCGGGCGATGTCGCAACCGGCCTCGACCAACACCTGGTTGACAGTCTTGCCTTCCGGCCCGGTTTGAATCGTGACCAGTTGCTTTCCGATCAGCCGCCGTGCCGCCATCGCGGCTTCATCGGCCGATTTGACGAGCTGCACGCCGCCCTGATCGGGATCGTCCTTGATGCGCCCCTTGCCGCGGCCGCCCGCGTGAATCTGGGCCTTGACCACCGCCAGCGAACCGCCCAATTTGTCAAACGCCGCGCGGGCTTCGTCCGCCGATGTCGTGACCACCCCTTCCGGAACCGCCACCCCAAAATTACGAAGAATCTGCTTGGCTTGATATTCGTGAAGCTTCATCGGGGGATGCGCAGTAACAGAGAGCGAAATGAAAGGTTCGGAAAAACACGGTCTCCGGGCGAGACTTAGGCCCGTGAGTGTACGGGCTTGCGGACGGAGGGTCAACGAGGGCCGAATCCGGGCAGTTAACTTCGCGAGGAGGTCGCTTAAGACCGATTCTTCCTCGCCGATCGGTGTCAGAATGGTGAGATCGACGTCGAGCGTGACCCGTGGTTCGCCCCAGTGCTGCAAAGCAAGCCCACCAATGAAACAGAAGTTCCGACCGCGACTGCGGAGAAACACATCCAATTCGGCGGCCGCGGCGACAATGCGGTTCCGGTCGCTCATTGCCCTGCCATTCGCCTGCGTTGTCGGCAAACCCATAGATATTCTGCCCGATTTCGCGAAGCGTCACACGCTCGACCCCGCCAGGTAGCCTGTGCTGAAGGCCGCCTGAAAATTGTAGCCGCCGATGAAGCCGTCGAGGTCGAGGATTTCGCCGGCGAGAAACAGGCCAGGAACCAGCTTGCTTTGCATGTTGCGGCTGTCGACTTCCGCAAGATCGACTCCGCCGGCGGTGACCTCGGCCTTTCCAAAGCCCCGCGTGCCGGAAAGGATGACCTCGCAGGCCTTGAGGTTGGCGAGCAGCCGCAGCCGCTCGGGTTTGCTGAACTGCGACGCCCGGCGGTCGGACGGGATGCTGCTTTTGTGAACCAGTGCGGAGGCCAGGCTCTTCGGCAGCGCCTCCGGCAGGCAATGTGCGATGAGGCGTTTGCCGAACGCGGCAAGCGATTGCGCGAGTTGTTTCTTTAGACATTGATCGGTAACGTCCGGAAGAAAGTCGATTTGCAGAACCACCCCTCGCGCCGAAGCGGCTTTGGTCACCTCGCGGCTCACGTCCATCGCCGCCGGGCCCGACAGCCCGAAGTGGGTAAACAGAAGCGATCCCCGCCGCACAATCGCCGGGCGGGGTTTTTGCGCCGGCGGCTTCTTTGCAAGCGGCGGCCACACGCTGAGTGAAACGTCCGGCAGCGTCACGCCCGCGAGTCCTTGCAGCCACGTTTCATGACTGGTCAGCGGCGTGAGGGCCGGGCGGGGTGGTCGGATGGCGTGACCCATCGTCGCCAGCCAGGCGTAGCCGTCGCCCGTCGTCCCGCAGCCGGGGTAACTTCGCCCGCCGGTCGTTACGATCACTCGCCCCACGTCTAGTCGACGACGGAATTGCGCCACGTTTAGCCGACGACGGAACGTCGTCGGGCCGGGCCAGCCGTGACTCGTTTCCACCACAAACCCATCGCCTTCCCGCCGCAAGTCGGTCACCGCCTCAGCGAGCGACAACTCGCCGCCGGCCCGCCGCAACCACGCGACCAAGGCGTCCCGCACGTCAACCGCCTTGTCGCTGACCGGAAAGACCTTGCCGCTGGCCTCGACCTTGGTCGGCACGCCCTGGGCATGAAAAAAATCGCGGAGAGCCCGCGGCGAAAACGCGGCCAGCGGCGAGTGCAAAAACCGGCCCGCCGGGCCAAACGCGGCGATGATTCCGGCCGCGTCGGTTTCCTGCGTGATGTTGCACCGGGCTCCGCCGGACATGAGGATTTTCACACCGGCCTTCCTGTTCTTCTCCAACAGCAGAACTCGCCGTCCCCGCGCGGCGGCCCGCGCCGCGGCAAGCAAGCCCGCGGCGCCGGCCCCGATCACAATCACGTCGTAATCGCGTTGGCGATTCATGGCAAAATTCTGTCGCTGCGACCGCGGCTCCGCTTTCCGGGCGCCCCCGCTTTCTCAACAATAGAGCCCATGATAACCGCGATCGCGCTGATTGCGTTGGGACTGGCGGCCCTGACCGCCGGCGGAGAGGCGTTGGTGCGGGGGGCGTCGCGGCTGGCGGGCCTCCTTGGTGTGTCTCCCCTTGTGATCGGGTTGACGGTGGTCGCGTTCGGCACCAGCGCCCCGGAACTGGCGGTCTCGCTCAATGCGTCGCGGGGCGGCGGGACCGACATTGCCGTCGGCAACGTGGTCGGCAGCAACATCTTCAACGTGCTGTTCATTCTCGGCGTTTCCGCTTTGATTTCGCCGCTGGTCGTTTCGAGCCGGCTGATCCGCCTGGACGTGCCGCTGATGATCGCGGCCTCGGTGACGACGCTCCTGTTGGGCCTGGACGGCGCCATCGCCCGCTGGGAGGGCGCCGGGATGTTCGCGGCGGTGCTCCTCTACGTCGGCTGGACGGTCCGCGACAGCCGGCGGGAAGTGGCAGCGGTGCGGCGGGAGTTCGAACAGGCATTCGAAAAGAAACCACGGCGAACGCGGGCCGACACGCTATGGCAGATCGCCCTGATCGCCGTCGGGCTGGCGCTGTTGACGCTGGGGGCGAAGTGGCTGGTCGATGGGGCCGCCGGCCTGGCCCGCCTGGCCGGAATGAGCGAACTGCTGATCGGCCTGACGATTGTCGCCGCGGGGACGTCCCTGCCGGAGGTCGCGGCGTCGGTGCTCGCCAGCCTTCGCGGCGAGCGGGACATCGCGGTCGGCAACGTGGTCGGCAGCAATCTCTTCAACCTGCTGTGCGTGCTGGGACTGACGGCGGCGGCGACCCCCGGGGGCGTGCCCGTTTCGCCGCAGGCCGTTTCGTTGGATATCCCGATCATGATCGCCGTGGCGGTGGCGTGCCTGCCGATCTTCTTCACCGGCCACGAGATCGCGCGCTGGGAAGGCGGACTCTTTCTGGCCTACTACGCCGCCTACATGGCGCATCTCATTCTGACGGCGATCGATCCCACCGCCGGCCGCACGTTCGGCTTTGTGATGTTTGCCTTCGTGGCGCCGCTGACCGCCGTCACACTGACGGTGAGCGTAACGCGGCGCGTGCGACGGGGTCGCCGGTCACGAGGGGGTTAACCCCGCACACCGCTTGCAGCGTTTCTTCTGCCGATTCAAACGGGCGCCATTTCGCAAAGCGAAACGGGACTATACCCGCGGCCCCAGCAGCCACACAAGCACGCCCTTTTGCACGTGCATCCGGTTCTTCGCCTGTTGCAGGACGACGCTGCGGGGGCCGTCGATCACTTCGTCGGTCACCTCTTCGCCGCGATGGGCCGGCAGGCAGTGCAGGAAGTAGGCGTCGCCGGGGGCCTTGCCCATCAGCCGCGTGTTCACCTGGTAGGCGGCGAAATCGCGCCGGCGTTTTTCCGCCTCGGCTTCCTGTCCCATGCTGGCCCATACGTCGGTGTAGACGGCCGTGGCGTCCGCCACCGCTTCCTCCGCGTCGTGGGTAATCGAGAGCTTCACGCCGCCTACTTTATTCTTGAGCCGCTGCACAAACTCGGCGTCGAACTGGTATCCCCTCGGGGCGGCGATGGCGAACCGCATCCCCAGCCGGGCGCAGCCCCACGCCAGGCTGCGGGCCACGTTGTTGGCGTCTCCAATGAAGGCCAGCTTGCGGCCGGCAAGATCGCCGACCAACTCGTCAAGCGTGAGAAGATCGGCCAAGGCCTGGCACGGGTGCGACCGATCCGTTAGGCCGTTGATGACCGGGCAGCCCGAGTAGCGGGCGAGGGTGGCGACCGTCTCGTGCGATTTGGCGCGGCACACGACGGCGTCGACGTATCCGCCGAGGACCCGCGAAAAATCGGCCGGCGCCTCGCGCGTGCCCCAACCGACGTCCGACCCCAAATACAGCGTATTCCCTCCGAGATGGGCCATCCCCGCCTCGAAACTGACCCGCGTGCGCAGCGAGGGCTTTTCAAAGAGCAGGGCCAGCGTGCGGCCGGGTAAAATCGGTTCTCGCAGCCCGCCGAGATATTTGCTCTTGATGTCTGCAGCGATAGCAAAGATGCGGCGGATGTCTTCCGTCGAGAGGTCCTCAAGCGTAAGCAGGTGGCGAAGCATTTGAGGTAAATGTGTTAGGCGCCGTTGGCATAGCCCTGACCATTGGTCAGGGAGGGGCGGCGAAATCGCTCGCCCGGGTTTCCTCGTTCTTTGGATGAAATTCGATTGGCTCTCTCGCGGGTTCGACGACAACGCGTTTTGAGCCACAGACGCCCGTTTCACCGCTCATTCCCTGACCAATGGTCAGGGCTATGTTCAATGGTCAGGGCTATGTTCCCGCTTCCTCGAGAACTTCCGCTAACAAATCGCAACCTTCGTGCAGTTGCTCTTCCGAGAGTGTGAGAGCCGGCAGCAGGCGGATGACGTTGCCTTGGGTGCAGTTGATCAGGAGGCCGCGCTGAATGCAGTTTTCCACAATATCCCCGCCGGGAATCGATAATTCGATACCAATCATCAATCCTTTGACTCGAACTTCCTGAATGATATCACACGACTTGGCCATTTCCGTGAGCCGCGCTTCAAACATTTCCCCCAAAGCCGTCGCGGTGGCAAGCAATCCTTCCGCTTCGATCATCTCGATCGCGGCGATGCCGGCCCGGGCCGCTATCGGATTGCCGCCGAACGTCGCCGCGTGCATGCCGGGACGGAGGCTGGGGGCGATCTCGGGCCGGGTCAGCATGGCGCCGCCGGCGATTCCGCCGCACAGGGATTTGGCCAGTGTCATCACGTCGGGTTCGACGCCGGCGTGCTGATAGGCAAACCACGCGCCGGTCCGCCCGCAGCCGGTCTGCACTTCGTCGAACATCAGCATCAGGCCGTGGCGGTCGCAGAGTCGGCGCAGGCCCGGCAGAAAATCGGCGGGGGGGATGCGGATGCCCCCTTCCCCTTGAATCGGCTCGACAAGAATGGCGCAGGTCTCGTCGTCGATGAGCGATGCGACCGCCTCCAAGTCGCCGTAGGGGGAGTAGACGAACCCGGCCATCAGCGGTCCCAGCCCTTCGTGGTATTTCGGCTGGGCGGTGGCGGTGGTGGCGCCGAGGGTACGGCCGTGGAAGCCGCCTTCAAAAGTGATGATCTTGTAGCGGCCGCCGGCGGCGTGCAGGCGGGCGAGCTTGATCGCGGCCTCGTTCGCCTCCGCCCCGGAGTTGCAGAAGAAGGCCTGGCCGCCGAAGCTTCGCTCGGAGAGAAGCTCCGCCCACCGCCCCTGGGCCTCGATGTGCCACGTGTTGGGCACGTGGATGAGCGTCGCCGCCTGTTCCTGCACCGCCGCGACGATCGGGGGGGGGCAATGCCCGAGCAAGTTGCAGCCCCAGCCGGGGAAAAAATCGAGATACCGCTTGCCGTCCGCATCCCACACATACGAACCTTCACCACGAGTCAGACAGACCGGGTAGCGACCGTAGTTGGGGATGACGTAGCGCTTGAAGGTGTCGAGAATTACGGCGGTGTCAGGGGCGGCAGTGGGCATCGGTGTCGCTAAATCCTAAATCCTAATTTCTAACTACTGAACAAATTCGAAATGCGAAGATTCGAAAATTCGAGCATGAATTGCGGGCGCTAGACCGAACCGGCGCCATCCTCCTCCCGAAAGAACTCCGTCCCCACCCCTTGGTTCGTGTAGATCTCCAGCAACAGGCCGTGCCGCAGGCGGGAGTCGATGATGTGGACCTTGTGAACGCCGCGCTGAAGCGTCTCCAGGCACGCCTCTACCTTGGGGATCATGCCGGCGTCGATCTGACCGCGGGCGATCATCTCGTGGGCCGGCCCCGCCGATAGCGAGTGGACGAGCGTGGCCGGATCATTCTTGTCGAGCATCACTCCCGGCGTGTCACTTAAAAAGACCAGCTTCTCGGCGCTCAGGCTTTGGGCGACCGCAGTGGCGGCGGTGTCGGCGTTGACGTTCAGCTTTTCGTCGGTCACGTCACTAATGGCCATCGAGGGAATCACGGGGATCAGCCCCGCGTACAGCAGATTCTCGATGGTCCGCGTATCGACCCGCGTCACCTGGCCGACGTGCCCAAGGTCGATCGCGGCGCCGTCTTCATCGGTCAGTGCGATCCGCTCGCCGGAAAGGACACAGGTGGTGCGGAAGTTGAGATTGGCCGCCCGGGCCCCGAATTGCTCCAACCGCCGGGCGAGATTCTCGTTCAGTTCGGTCGCCAGAATCCGTTCGACGATTTCGAGCGTGGCGTCGTCGGTGTAGCGGCGGCCGCGGACAAAGCGGGGCTCGACGCCGGTGTCCTGCATCGCCCGGCTGATGGCGTCGCCCCCCCCGTGCACCACCACGGGACGCATGCCGACGGTCGCCATGAAGACGATATCCACCAGCACGTGGCCCAGGGCGTGATCATCTTCCAGCACCCGGCCGCCGAGCTTGATCACCGTCACCCTGTCGCGGAAGCGGCGAATCCAGGCGAGGGCCTCGATCAGGGTATCGGCTTTGGCGATGGCTTCGCGCATCCGCGAAATGCTCCTGCGAATGGGAAAAACAGCGGGATGGCCTTCGGGGAAACCCGCCATTATGCGAATGAAGGAGGGCGAAGGCAATCGGCCTCGTCGCGTTTCGGCCCGCGCACGTCGGCTAGGATCGCTCCCGCACCCAGGCGAGCGCCGATGGCTTATCGGTCAGCCGGCCAAGCAATTGCTCATCGCGGACGCCGCGGAGGAACACGGCAAACTGCGGACCGGGTTGGAGCCCCATCGCCTGCAAGTCGTTGCCGTCGATCAGCGGCGGGGGATTGAGTTTACGCCACGGCAGCGCGAGTTTCGCTCGGCAGAGATCGATTCCTTGCCGCGGAGCGGTCACGATCTGGATCAGCGCCTCGGAAAGATCGAGGAGCGCCGGCGTCCACGGAACGATGAGAATTCTCTGCACCGCGGGCCACGGTTGCTCCCCGGCAGTGAAAACGGCGGGGCACTTGGCCAGCAGAAACTCCAATTCGCTGCGTTCTTCGTTCGACAGCTTCCAGCGGGCGGCGATCTTAGGGGCCACAGCGAGCGCCGCCGGAAAGTCCGGCATATTGTCCCCCCAGGCGCCACATCCGCACAAAAGCGCCGCCAGCGCCGGCGCGAAACGGGCCGATTGGTTCGCAAGAGCCTCGAGCCATAGCAGCGTGCGCCGGCCGGCGTCCGACATGGGCGAGAAATCCGCCAGCTCCGGCAGCAGTTTCGGCAGCAGCCCCACCTCGAACGCCAGCCGCACGCCGCACGCGCGGTTCGGGTGGGAGAGCAGCCTCCGCATCTCCTCGGCGATCCGCTCCGCCGAAACGACGCCGATCTCGGCCGCGTGGTGTCGCACCGCCGCGGCCGTCGCTTCCTCGAGTGCAAAATCGAATCGGGCCGCGAACCGCACCGCCCGCAGCATCCGCAGTTTGTCCTCGGCGATGCGGTCCTCCGGCCGGCCGATCGCCCGCACCATCCGCCGCGCGAGGTCCTCGCGGCCGCCGACATAGTCGATCAGCCGGTCGCCTAGCGGATCGAAAAACATGCCGTTGATGGTGAAATCCCGCCGCTGGGCGTCTTCCTCCGCAGTGCTGAACTGCACGGAATCCGGCCGGCGGCCGTCGCGGTAGTCCCCGTCGCTGCGAAAGGTGGCGACCTCGATCTGCCCGGCCCGCTTGCCAGGGCCCAAGACGATCATGACGCCAAACGCGGCGCCGACGGCCAACGTCTTCCGCCTACCGAAAATCCGTTTCACGTCTTCCGGCGTGGCCGAAGTGGCGATGTCGTAGTCTTTTGGCGTAAGCCCCAGAAGCTGGTCCCGCACACAGCCGCCGGCAAATAGCGCTTCATATCGGGCGTCTCGCAAGCGGCGGACGACGTCGATGGCGAAAGCCCGTTTCTCATCGGTGGGGTTCTCTTCCATAATGGAAGTTTACCGTTTGCTGCGCGAATTTCCCTGGCCCCATGACCGATGCGCCCTTTTTTTATTGTTTGCTTACCGGTCCCGGCCGGGCGGCGGTGGCGGTCGTCGCGCTGCGCGGGAGCGGCGTGGCGGCGGTTGTGGACCGTTTTCTTTCATGTCGCGGCGGGCCGTTTGCCGGTTCGCCGCTGAGGCGGATTCGGGTTGGAGTGTGGCGGAGCGATCCTTCGGACCCGGCGGCTGCGGGGGAAGAAGTGGTCGCGACGCGGCTGACCGACGACCGCTGCGAGGTCCACTGCCACGGCGGCAAGGCGGCGGCGCAAGCCATCCTGCGCGACCTCGCGTCCGCCGGTGGGGCGCGCATGGATTGGGACCGATGGCTGCAAGCCGAAGACGTTTCGGACGAGGAAGCCGCCGCTCGACAAGCGTTGACAAGAGCCACCACCACGCGAGTCGCGGCGATCCTGCTCGACCAATGCCGCGGCGCATTGGCGAAAGAACTAGCGCTGGCAACCCGCGGCGTCAGCAAGGGGAAAAAAGCCCGCAGCGCAAGCAAGGGAACGGAGCCCATCGCGAACGCATCAGCCTCCGCCACTCTCGACGCCATCCTCGCCCGAGCCCGCTGGGGCGTTCGCCTGACGCGGCCTTTCCGCGTGGTCCTGGCCGGGCCGCCCAATGTCGGCAAGAGCAGCCTCATCAATGCTTTGGCGGGATACCAGCGTTCGATCGTCTTCGATGAGGCGGGCACCACCCGCGACGCCCTCACCGTGAACACGGCGATCGACGGTTGGCCGGTGGAACTGGTGGATACCGCCGGCCAGCGGGATAGCGACGACGCCATCGAGCAAGCCGCCGGCGAAGTCGCCCGGCGCGAAATGGCCGCGGCCGACCTGGTGTTGTGGCTAAGCGAACCGGAAAGCCACGCCGACGCCCGATTTTCGAATCGTCCCAATGATTCCGGCGCAGCGCTGCTCGTGCTCAACAAAATCGACCTGGCCCCGCAAATGGCCGGGGCGTGCGAGTCGGCCATCGTCGTTAGCGCGAAGACGGGGGCGGGGTTGCCTGACCTGCTCACCGCGATCAGCCACGCCCTCGTCCCGGATCCGCCACCCCCCGGCGCCGCCGTGCCGATCACCCAGGTTCAACTAGCACAGGTCCAAGCCCTGCGGGCGACGATAGAGGATTTTTTCAAGTAAGCGTTTCGATCCCCCCTCACCCCGATCCCGCCGATAGTGCCACGCTCGGTCCGTCGGCGTCCAACGGTCCTCAAGCGGCCACGGGACGAACGGCGGATGGCCGAGGTCTTGCGCGAGCCTGGAAGAATCCATCGTTACGTCGCCGGCCCGCGGGGGAATGGGCCCGGCGTCCCGCCGGGGACATCCCATCAGCAAGTTCGGATCGTACCCGCCAACGCGATTGATGATCTGCGCGATCTCGAACAGGCTTAGCCGCCGCGGCCCGCCGGCATGATACAGCCCGCACAACTTGGAGCCCGGCCCGTCCGCACTCAACACGCGTTCAAAGAGTTCGTTCATACAACAACAATACGTCGGTGTGCGGATTTCGTCATAATAGAGCGTGGCGGGGTTGTTCTTGGCAAAGCGGTGTTGAATCCAGTCAATCGCGCCGGCGTGGCCGTTGAAGCTCACGCCCATCGGCAACGAGATTCGTAAAATGAGCGACCGCGGCAACTCGCTCAGCAGCATCTCCTCCGCCTCCACCATCGTCTTGCCGTACACGGTGACGGGATCCGTGAAATCATTCTCCACATGGGCGCCGCCCCGCGCGCCGGAATAGACCAGGTCGATGGAAAGGTGCGCCAGCCGGCAGTCACGGTTCTTCAGCACGCGAATGAGATTGCTTACCGTTTCGACGTTCACCCGCCGCGCCATGTCGGGATCGAGTTCGCAGTGTTTCAGCGCGCAGCTCGATTCACTCGACAGCACCGCGGCGAAACCGCGCTGATCGAACAAGCGGGCCAGCCGGTCATAGTCGGTCATGGTGCATGGTTCGATGCCGTCGCCCGAGAGCGGCCAGTAGTCGTCTCGGCGGATGCCGGTCACACGGATTTTATACCGGCTGCGGAAATAGCCGAGCGCGTTATAGCCGGCCACCCCCGCGATACCGGTAACAAGCAGCGGCAGGCGCACCGCGGGCAGCGCGCGAGGCGGGGGGAGGTTGGTGATCTCGCAAAACATCAGGCAGAAGCAGCAATTATGTTATGACGCCGCGACCGACGGCCGCGAAGCTCGGTGGGAATATTTCGCTGGTTCAGAGCATCCTAATAGACAAGTGGCCCACGCGGCAAACCCGCTTTCACACGGCGGCCGGTTCGGCGCAACCCTATCCGAGGCAGATCCTTTCCATGAGACGACAGCCGATGAAATCGTTGCGTCGCCTGCTGGTCCTTGCGGCGATGGCCCTGTTGGCCGGTTGCTCCGCCGAGGCGGAGTACGTGTCAAGCCAAGCCGCCGCGTCCTACGAAGAAAACGGGTCGATAGAAACCGACACGGCCGGTGGCGAAGCGACGAACGCCGACGGTCCGAACGCAAACGCCACGGGCGTGCAGGCCGCCGCCATCGAACGAAAACTGATCTATCAGGCGAACATCGACCTGGTCGTCAATAATTTCGACGGCGTTGATGAGAAGATTCGGGCTCTGGTCGATTCGCAGGGCGGCTACCTGGCCGAGTCCAACATCGACAGCCGCGTGGGAGATCGTCGCTACGGAACCTGGGTCGTTCGCGCGCCCACCGGCCGCTACGACGCCTTTACCACGGCGGTCATCGGCATCGGCGCCCTCGAGGAGCGCAGCCAAACCGTCAAGGACGTTACGGAGGAATTCGTCGATCTTACCGAGCGGATCAAGAACGCGGAGCGACTCGAGGAGCGGATCGTCGCCCTGCTCGCCGACAAGTCGGGCAAGATCAAGGATGTCATCGAGGTCGAGCGGGAACTGGCCCGCGTGCGGGGTGAAATCGAGGTCATGCAGGGCCGGTTGCGGTACCTGACCAACCGCACCGACTTCTCGACCGTGACCATCCGTGTCCGCGAACAGCGGGACTATATGCCGGCCGAGGCCCCGACCTTCGGCCAGCAAATCGCCAGCACCTGGAACAGTTCGCTCGAAACGCTCGCCCAGGCCGGCCGCGGTCTGGTGCTGGTGGTGGTCGGCGCCGCGCCGTGGCTGGCGGCGTTCTTCGTGCTGGTGATCGTGCCGTTCATCCTGTTCATTCGGTTTTTGATCTTTCTCGGCCGTCGCAAGGGCCGGTAGGGCGACGCGCAGCCGAGGCGCCAGCCCAGAAGCCGCAAGTCCCTTGCTTACGCTGCGGGTTTCAATGCGTTCTCAAGCAGCGCCTATCCCATACCCCAAGGGAAACGGGGAACTACGCCCACAACTGCCGGTCCAGCATCCGATAATTCGTCGCTTCGCTTACGTGTTCGTACGCAATGTCCGCGGCGCCGGCCAAATCGGCGATGGTGCGGGCGACCCGCAGAATCTTGTCGTGGGCCCTCGCGGAGAGCCCGAACTCGGTGACGCTGTCCTTGAGCAACTGCATGCTTTGGCGGTCGAGTTTGCAGAACTTGCGGATATCCCGGCTTTGCATCTTGGCGTTGCCGCGGATTCTTGTGCCGATAAAGCGCTCGTTTTGAATGTTCCGCGCTCGCAATACTTCCTGCCGCATCGTCGCGCTGTCGCTGCCGGTGCGTTCGCTGGCGAGTTCGTTAAACGGCACGGCGGGGACCTCGATATGGATGTCGATTCGATCGAGCAGCGGCCCGGAAATCTTCGCCATGTATTTTTCGATCTGGGGAATCGTGCAGGAACAGTTTCTCCGCGGGTCGTTCCGGTAGCCGCACGGGCAGGGGTTCATGGCGACGATCAACACCAGGCTCGCGGGGAAGGTGGTGCTGTGCATCGCCCGGCTGATGGTGACTGTGCCGTCCTCCAGCGGTTGGCGGAGGACTTCGAGCGTGCGGCGGTTGAACTCGGGGAGTTCGTCGAGGAAGAGCACCCCGTTGTGGCTGAGCGAAATCTCCCCCGGCGCCGGCACGCTGCCGCCGCCCACCAGGCCGGCGTCGCTGATCGTATGGTGCGGGCTGCGGAAGGGACGTGTGGCCAACAGCGGCTGGTCGGCCGACAGCCGCCCGGTGGCCGAGTAGATGCGTGTCGTTTCGAGCGACTCCGCGGCGGAGAGGGATGGCAGAATGGTTGGCGACCGCTTGGCGAGCATCGTCTTGCCACTGCCGGGCGGCCCGATCATCAATAGATTGTGCGAGCCGGCGGCGGCCACGGTGATCGCCCGCTTGGCCATCTCCTGCCCGCGGACGTCGGCGAAGTCGACATCATAGGTGGAAAACTTATTGAAGAGGTCGTCCACGCGGGAAGGGGTCGGTTCGATGTCGATCTCGCCGGCGAAAAACGCCACCGCCTGCGAGAGGGAGGAGACAGCGATCACCTCGACCTCTTCGACCACCGCCGCCTCATCGGCGTTGGCGGCGGGGACGACAATGCCCTTGATGCCCTTTTGTTCCCGCGCCGCCATCGCCATCGACAGGGCGCCTTTTACGGAGCGGGTCGAGCCCACCAACGCCAGCTCGCCCACCACTGCGTACTGGTCGAACCGCTCGCTGCTAAACTGCCCGCTGCCGGCAAGCACCCCCAGCGAGATGGGCAGATCGAACCCACCCGCGTTCTTCGGCAAATCCGCCGGCGCCAAATTGATCACGACGCGGTCCTGGGGACGCACGAAGCCGCTGTTGACCATCGCCCGCTCGACCCGGTGCTGGCTCTCCTTGACGGCCGTGTCGGGTAAACCCACCAGGATCGTCTTGGGCAGGGCGCCGGGCGAAACATCCACCTCCACCTCGACCGGCAAGGCGTCGATGCCGAGCAGCGAGAAGGTGTGGAGTTTGGCCAGCATCGAGGAAAAACGGAAGTATGAAGTCGGAAGTCGGAAGGCGAAAGGCCACGGCGCGGCGTTCAGCCCGCGCACGGTGTATGGTAACAGGTTGAAGCCGGGAGGGAATTCCAAAGACGCAAGCGCCGGCCAATGCGCAAAGCGAGCGAGGTCGCCCGTCCAACGCCCCTCGCGGCTGCGGACTTACTGCTTACCGCTTACTGCTTACTGCTTACCGCTTACTGCTTACCGCCTACCGCTTACTGCCTAAGCGCCACGTCTGCCGTGGCCGCCCATTGCACGCTCCGTGTCAGCAGTTTGCCGAAGTTCGGGCAGCTCATCGACTTTGCGTCGTGGCCGAGGACCAGGTTCACGCAGCGGCCTTTGCCGTATTTCATGGTCATCAGCATCGGCTCGTCGGCGCCGCTGCCCCGGTTTTCCTTGGCGGAAAAGGCGGTGGCCAAGACCTGGACATCGACGCTTTTTGCCCGGACCATCTTGTGCCACAACTCATCCTTCACCTTGTACGGCTTCATCCCCTTGGTGATCGGATGCTCGCAGGTGAACTTTACTTCGAACTCGTGCTGCGGGCCGTGGCCGGTGACGCCTTTTGCCCAGGTGGCCCCGATCATCTTTTGGAACTCCGGCCACTGGTAGTGGATGGAGCTGCCGGCGTGGACGACGACGAGGCCGCCCCCTTCGCTCATGAATTTCTCGAAAGCGGCCTTCGTCTCGGCGTTCCAGGGGTCGTTCTCGATGTTGGGCCATACGCTCCAATTACTCACGATCACGTCGCATGGCGCGAAGTCGCCGGCCTTGAGGTTCCACGGCTCCTTGTTTACCGATACGTCGAAGACACCGGCGCCTTCGAGCCACTCGACCATCACGGGCGTGGTCTCTTCCCATTTGTGGTTGTGCTGCCCGGTCATCAGCAGCACTTTGATCTTGTCCGGGGCAGCGTCTTCGTCCGCGTCTTCGGCGGCGAGGGCGGACGAACCGCAGTGCAACGCGGCCACCACGGCGAGCGTCGTCCAAAAGCGAAACATAGCAGGCTCCTTTGGGGGGTGCGAAGGGCAGGACCAACTTGCGGTATTCTAGCAGGCGGCGTCACGAACCCGCGACCGGTGGTTACGGAACGCGGCTTTATGTGTCGGTCACCATTGCGATGACTTGCCTTAACCGATTGCCGTTGTTAGGTTTCAAGCATGGACGGAGACACTGAACCGTCGGGCGGCGCAACGACGATCCCGGCTACAACCGCGGATTCCGCGACTGAAGAACGGCGACTCGTGGCCGGTTTGCAGGCGGGCGACGCCGCCGCGTACGAAACGCTGGTGCGGGAGTACGGCCCGCGGATGCTCTCGGTGGCCCGTCGCTTTCTGCCGGACGAAAACGACGCCCTCGACGCGCTGCAGGATGCCTTTCTTTCGGCGTTCAAGGCGATGGACGGCTTCCAGGAACACGCCCGGCTTTCGACGTGGCTGCATCGGATTGTCGTCAACGCCTCGCTGATGAAACTACGGCGGCGGAAGCGGCGGCCCGAGCGGAGCATCGAAGACCTGCTGCCGAAGTACTTAAGCGACGGCCACATGGCCAACCCGGTCGAGCGGTGGGCGGTGACCTACGACACCGCCGTACAGGACCGCGAGACCCGCGAATTCGTCCGGCAGGCGATTGCGGATTTGCCGGAATCGCACCGTACCGTTTTGCTCCTTCGCGACATCGAAGAGAAGACGACCGATGAAACGGCCGAGATCCTTCAGATCCAGCCCGGCGCCGTCAAGACGCGGCTGCACCGGGCGAGGCAAGCCCTGAAAACACTTCTCGACACGCGGATGCAGGGAGACATGTTGTCATGACGACGCCGGCAAACCCAGACCCGCTCCTGCCCGGGACCGGTCGGCAGCCGACGGACCGGCCACACACCGGTCACGGCCATGGCCGCCTGGTGACCTGCCGCGATTGCGGGGAGTTTCTGGCGGATTACCTGGACGGCGAACTGCCGGAGGCACAGCGGGCGTCCTTCGAACAGCACCTGCGGAAATGCCCGCCCTGCGAGGCCTACCTGACGGCCTACCAGGAGACGATCCGTCTTACCAAGACATGCTGCTGTCCCGACGCGCCGGACAACCGGTCGCAGCTTCCTCAAGGCTTGGTCGAGGCGATTCTGGCGGCCCGCGCGGCGGGTTAGCAACCTGATAGTTCCCAGCCGATCAATTCCGACGGCTCAGAATTTGTACCGTACCGTCCAATCGATCGCGACCGCTTCCCCCGGCAGCGTGGGGCCTGCAATCGGGGTGAAGCCGGGCTCGCTCGTGCGATTGTGGTAACTCGTCCTCCAGGACGATACCTCAAAGCCGGTGACCAGGTGTTCGGTCACGTCCAGGAACACGTTGCCGTACACGACTCGGTTGTACGTGCGTCCGATCAGGCTGTCGGCGTCGTTCGGGTCGTCGATGCCGAATCCGAAATGCGTATGAACGCGAGGCGTCACATCGTACCAGATCTCGGCCCAGCCACCCGTCGATCGAATGGGAACGCGGAGGCAGGGACAGACGCCCTGGACGACACCGCCCAACAGGGGACTCAGGTTGGCGCCGGTGAAGAATTCGCCGTGAAACCCCAGGCAGTCCGTGACGGGCGCTTTGACGTCCACATTGAACGACCAGGTCTCGAACCGCGCGTCATCTTCGGGCCCCAGAGCCAAATTCGCGGGGTGGCCTCCGACGAAGTCGAAGCCGGTCTCGCCCGCGTGGCCGGAAAAACCAAGCGTGATCGGCCGGCGGTCCCGGTCGCCAACGGTCACCGCCGCCCGGGCCTGGATCATGGGCCAATTGGGGGTTTCCCGGCCGATGTCTGCGGCGCCGCTGAAATCCTGGATGACCTCGCTGGCCGCCGCCGCCTGTAGGGTCAAGAGGAGGTTGTCGGTCACATGCACGTAGCGTTCAAATCGAAACTGGGATCGGCGAAAACCGATGTTGCCCGCTCCCCAGTTGACCGAGAAGTTGACCGTGTTGGGAAGCAGCGGCGAGGTCAGGTCCCAATACTGCCCCACCAGGAACCGGTAGTCATCGTTCTTGGCCTCCCAATAGGCATGCCGCAATCGCGTGTCCGGCTGGTTTTCCGTGACGAAAGCGCCGAGGAAGTCCACTTCCACCTTTCCACCGCTCGTCAGGCCGCCCAATACGTTGACCGTAGGGCCCTTCAGGTCGATGCCCAGGCGCGTGTACCGCGCCTCCAGCTCAAAGGCGTCTTCACCTTGCGTCTCTTCCGATTCGATGAACAGGATAAATCGCCGCGGGAACTGCCGGCTGGTCGTGTAGATCATGTCCGACCAGAAGATGCCGTAGGGAATGACTTGGATGCCGCCAAGAAGAAAGCCGGTCGGTGGTTTGCCGGCCGCTTCATTCGGCGCCGTGTAGCTGGCCAGTTCGACGGCGGATGGCATCCCCTCTGCTTCTTCAAACCAATTCATCGGCATGATTGCGGACGGGGCCTGCGGCTGCGGATCGACGGCGCCCGGGCGTTCAACCGACTCCGCCAAAGCGGGCTCGAAATCGAACGCCTCCGAAGTGGGCAAACGATTCGGGCCCTGGCCCTCGACAGGCTGCGTCCCACACAGCAGCAGCAGGGGTAACATCGCTGGCAAAAGGGCAAATCGGCGTGGCAACGGCGTCTTCATCTGTAGTTGCGTTGAAAAGAGGTTACGGCGGAGATAAGCGGAGATCGGAGATGAGCGGGGATATTGTCGGACCGGCGCCAATCCATGAGGCTAAAGACCCGTAGCGCCGTCGGTCCCTTGCCTTAAGGACAATCGGCGTAATGGACCAATTCCACCTTGCGTGCACGACCCAAATAATCCCTAGGATGCAATCTATCCGTATTTTCGGTATCGGAAAGAATTGTCCGCAACTATCGTATTTTCTGCGCCAGCCGCACAGTTTAGCGGCCTCGCCAGCGGCGCCGGCGTCATCAGACAAGGCAAGCGAGCCAATCCCCCAGGTTTCCAGCCCGGGTCACCGGGCTCCCCCGCCGCCAGCGCTCACGGGCTGGGGTTTCTCCTCGGCGCTGGTAAGCGTCTTCGGCTGGCTGACGATGAACGTCATGATGGCCGCCAGCACGAGCAGGATGGCGGAGGTGTAATAGGCGAAGTCGAAACTGCCCTGCCAAGCCTCGAGGATCTTTCCGTCGTATACCCAGCCCGCAAACTTCGCCAGCATGAAACCGCCGACCCCCCAGGCCGTAAAGACCAAACCGTAGTTCATGCCGAAGTTTTTCAGGCCGTAGTAACGTTTGGTCGCGACGGGGAAGAGTGCGAGATTCGAGCCGTAGTTTGCCCCGACCAACGCCGCGATGATCGCCATCATCACGCCGCTGCCCAAAACGCTCACCGTTCCCGAGAGCGATAGCAACATGACCATCACGGCCTGAGCGATAAAGAAGATTGCCATGGTCATTTTGCGGCCGAAACGGTCGCACATCATTCCCGCGATGATGCGGCCCGCCCCGTTGCCGATGGCCAGCGTGACGACCATGATGGTCCCAGCCTCGAGCGCGCCGATCGTTTTGCCGGCGCCGAGCTTCTGGGCGACGGAAATGACCATCAAGCCGGCGCCCGCCCCGCACGCATACATGAACCACAAGGCCCAAAACTGCCACGTGCGGAGCATCTCCAACGGCGTGAACTCGTCTTTTCGGGTCGGCCCGCCGGTGGTTGCGGGTTTGGGGGGCGTTCCCGGCGCGACGTAGCCATCGGGCGGCGGCGTCAGCAGTTGGGCCAGGATAACGACGACAAAGAGAAATCCGATACCAAATACCATGACCATTGTGGTCAGGCTGTACGTTTCGGTCAGCCACTTCGCCAGAGGGGCGGCGTAGACCGACGCCAGGCCAAAACCGGATACCACCAGGCCGGCGACCAGGCCGGTCTTGTTGGGCGGGAACCACTTGACGGCAGGCGGCGTGGCCGACGCGTAACCGAACCCGATGCCGGCGCCCGCCAGAAAGCCGAAGCCGATAATGAATCCCGCCAGCGAGTACTGCGGCATGTACAACCCCGTCAGACTCGCCATGATCAGACCCAACCCGACGAGAATCCCTCCGATCGTCGCCACCAGCCGGGGGCCCATCTTGTCCTGCATACGTCCCGCCGGAACCATGACCAGGCAGAAGACGAGGCAAGCAATCGAGTACGGCCACGCCTTGCTCGACTGGTCCCAATGCCAGGCCTCGGGCACGCCGGCGGCGATCACGCTCCACGTGTACAGAACGCCGAGAGCAAGGTTAATGCCCAGGCCCGCAAACGTCACTCGCCAGCCCGGATTGACGCCCGTGGTCTCCGGTATTGCAGCCGCGCCAGACATACTCTTCTCCGAAGTCGGTAGGATGGGAAAGGCGGGAACAGAAACGCCGGGCCTCCCCGGGAGCCCGGCGTCAAGGCAACGCTATTGCCGGCCCGCAATCAGTTCTGCCACGACGCTCGGGTCGGCCAATGTCGATGTGTCGCCCAACGTGCTCTTGTCGGTCACGCCTTCCGCGATCTTGCGCAAAATCCGCCGCATGATCTTACCACTGCGGGTCTTGGGTAAGCCGGAAGTGAAATGAATCACGTCCGGCGTGGCGATCGGCCCGATCTCGGACCGCACGTGCGTCTTGAGTTCCTTCTTCAGGTCTTCGCTCGGATCGACGCCGTCGACCACCGTGACGTAGGCGTACAGCCCCTGGCCCTTGATTTCGTGCGGCATGGGCGCGACCGCGGCCTCGGCCACTTTCGGGTGGCTGACCAGGGCGCTTTCCACCTCGGCGGTGCCGATGCGGTGGCCCGAGACGTTGACCACGTCGTCGATCCGGCCCATCAGCCAGTAATCGCCGTCCTCGTCGATCCGGCAACCGTCGCCGGTGAAGTACAGGTCGTTGTACATCGTGAAGTAGGTGTCGACGAACCGCTCGTGGTCGCCCCACATCGTCCGCATCATGCCGGGCCACGGTTTTTTGATGCACAGTTTGCCGCCTTCATTCGGGCCGCACTCGCTGCCGTTTTCCCGCAACAGGACCGGCTCAACACCGAAGAACGGGCGCGAAGCGCTGCCCGGCTTGAGCGTCATGGCCCCTGGCAGCGGCGTGATCATGAAACCGCCGGTCTCCGTCTGCCACCAGGTATCGACGATCGGGCAGCGTTTTTCGCCAACGAACTCGTGATACCACATCCACGCCTCGGGATTGATTGGCTCGCCGACGCTGCCGAGAATCCGCAGGCTCGAAAGGTCGTGTTTTTCGACCCATTCGTTGCCCTGGCGAATAAGCGCCCGGATGGCCGTGGGGGCCGTGTAAAACTGGTTGACCTTGAACTTCTCGCAGACCTGCCAGAACCGGCCCGCGTCGGGATACGTCGGCACGCCCTCGAACATCAGCGACGTGGCTCCGTTCGCCAGCGGCCCATACACGATGTAGCTGTGTCCGGTGACCCAACCGATATCGGCCGTGCACCAGTAGATGTCACCATCCTTGTAGTCGAAGACAAGCTTGTGCGTGATCGCCGTTTGCAGCAAGTAGCCAGCCGTGGTGTGGACGACGCCCTTGGGCTTGCCCGTCGAACCGGACGTGTAAAGGATGAAAAGCGGATCCTCGGCGTTCATCGGCGCCGGCTCGCATTGAGCGGAGGCGTCGGCCATCAGGTCGTGGTACCACAGATCGCGGCCGTCCTGAATGTTGCACGGCTCTTCATTCCGCTTGAAGACGATACACTTCTCGATGCTCGGCGTTTCCTTCATCGCGTCGTCGGAAATGGCCTTCAGCGGGATGTGTTTGCCGGCCCGCAGCGACACGTTCGAGGTGACGAGAATCTTGCAAGAGGAGTCGTTGATCCGGTCGCGAAGCGAGTCGGCGCTGAAACCGCCGAACACGATCGAGTGGATCGCGCCGATCCGCGTGCAGGCCAGCATCACCACCGGCAGCTCGACAACCATCGGCATGTAGATGCAAACGCGGTCGCCCTTTCCCACGTCCAGGCTTGTCAAAACGCTGGCGAACTTGCAGACCTCCGCGTGCAACTCCTTGTATGTCAGCTTGATGACGTCGTCTTCCGGTTCGCCCTGCCAGATGAGGGCCACCGTGTTTTCCCGCTCCGTGCCCAAGTGCCGGTCGAGGCAATTGACCGAAACGTTCAGTTCGCCGTCGGCAAACCATGTGTGCTCGATCTTGCGGCCCTTGGTGTCCCAAGTGAATTCCCGAGCCTTGGTCGGTTTTTTGAACCAGGTGAGCGATTCCGCCTGATCGAGCCAGAAACCGTCCGGGTCGTTCACCGACCGGTCGTACATCTCCTGATATTGCTCCATGGAGTGGATAAACGCCTCCTTGGAAAGTTCCGGCGGCGGTGGGAATGTGCGTCCCGCGCTCATTAGGGAGGAGATTCCTTGGCCTTCGGTTTCTGAGGTAGACATGCTACTGGGATCCTTTCTGCGTCAAGTTCACCCGCAAAATTGAAGGGGCCATTATGCGGGTCCGAGTTAACGAAAACAAGCCCACTGGATTGGCGTTTGAGGGATTCGCCATTACACGCCCTCAACGTGGTGAGAAACGCCCCAGAAGTCGCCGGGTGTAGATTGCCTGGATCTGGCGCCTTTCGCCAATCCGCCCCGCAAGCGGTTAACGGCTGGTTGCACGCCCGAGTACAATCCAGATTGAAAAGCGTTAAAAACCTCGAACAAGCGAGCGCGGGGGTCGGGAGTCTTTTTCGGTCCACATCGATCCACCTGTCGTGCGGCGCTGCCGAAAAAGACTTCCGACTCCGTGCTCGCCCGAACTCCTGACCGGAGCCTGACATGCCCGCCGCACTTCACCTTCTCCGCGCCGCGCTGCCGCTTTGCGTCGCCTGTTCAATCACCGCATCGAGCGCGGCGATTACCCGGAACTGGGTGCACAAGAGTTACCCGGACGGTTTTCGGGCCGAATTGGAAAAGGTCGAGAACGGCCGCGTCTATCTCAAGCGGGAAAGCGACGGCCGCACCATCAGCCTGAATATCGACGGGCTTTCGGCGTACGACCAACGGTGGGTCGAGCGATACCTTCAGCGGAAAGACAAGCCGACGGGCAGTTCCACCAGGCCCGCGACCGGTTCCACTCCCGCGGCGGGCGGCGGCCCGGCGCCCGGGCAATTCGATTGGCCCCAATGGCGAGGCCCCAACCGCGACGGCAAATCGGCGGAGACGGGATTGCTCTCTTCCTGGCCACCGCAGGGGCCGCCCAAACGGTGGTCCGCCAACGGACTGGGCAAAGGGTACGCCAGCGTCGCCGTCGCCGGCGGGCGGGTCTATACCGCGGGCAACCGCGGCGGAACCGAGTATCTCATCTGTCTGGATGACAGCGTCGGCAAGCAGCTCTGGGTCTGCCCCATCGGTCGCGGCGACCACTGCAACGGCACGCCCACGGTCGATGACGGTCTGGTGTTCGCCATCGGCCTGGACGGCGACGTTCTCTGCGCCGACGCCCAAACCGGCCGCGAGGTGTGGCGGAAGAATTTTCAACGCGACTTCGGCGGCAAGATGATGTCGCAATGGGGTTTCTCCGAGTCGCCCCTGGTCGATGGCAGCGGCGTCATCCTCACCCCCGGCGGGCAACGGGCCATGTTGGTCGCCCTGAACAAACGTACCGGCGAAACCTTTTGGGCCACTCAATTCCCCGACGTACAAGGCCAAGGCAAAGACGGCGCCGGTTACTCCTCCGTCGTCGTCAGCAACGCCGGCGGCGTGCGGCAATACGTGCAGAACGTCGGCCGCGGCGCCATCGGCGTCGAGGCCCGCACCGGCAAGCTGCTGTGGGGCTACAATAAGATCGCCAACGACACCGCCAACATCCCCACGCCGATTGTGTGGGACGACTACGTCTTTGTCTCCAACGGCTACAACGCCGGCGCCGCCCTTTTGCGGCTCGCGGCCGGCGCCGGCGGCATCAAGGCCCGCGAGATCTACTTCCTCCCCGCCAACCAAATGCAAGTGCATCACGGCGGGATGATCCTGCACGAAGGCCACGTCTACTGCGGCCACGGCCAGAGCCAGGGCTACCCCCTGTGCCTGAACGTCGCGTCCGGAAAGGTTGCGTGGGGCCCGGAGCGTGGCGCCGGCACGGGCTCGGCCGCCATCACCTACGCCGACGGCCATCTCTACATGCGGTATGAAAACGGAACGATGGCCCTGGTCGAGGCCAACCCCAACGCCTACCGCCTGAAGGGCCAGTTCCGCATCGCCACCGTCCATGACAAGAGCTGGCCCCACCCGGCCATCGCCAACGGCAAGCTCTACCTGCGGGACCAGGACGACCTGCACTGCTACGCGCTGCGGCCGTGAGCGATGGGCCGTGGGCGGGCGCCGCCGCCGGTCCCCCCCGAGGGATTGTGTGGCGGCGGCACACGGCCGCTCGCGGCGCTATCGTCCGGGATGATCTCAGGTATAATCCTGGCTTTCGATCGAAGAAGCACGGAGAACGGAACCAGGGTTTCGGATCTTACACCGTAGGTTCGGCGCACTTTGCGCGCATGCTGAAGTCCGAAATCCGAATTTCGAAATCCGAAACAAATTCGAAGCTCGAATGACCGAAATTCAAAACCACCGCCCCAGCGCGGTTGGGCGTGGGGACGTTTCGATCATTCGAATTTTGGATTTGGGATTTGTTTCGCGTTTCGATATTCGTAATTCGGATCTGGTTGCGGCTTCGCCGCGTTAGGGGATGATATGCACACACAATTAGCAGTGATCGGTGGCGGGCCTGGAGGGTATGCGGCGGCGTTTCAGGCTGCGGACGAAGGAATGGAGGTGACCATCATCGAGAAGGAGCCGCGGCTGGGCGGCACGTGCCTGCTCCGCGGCTGCATTCCCTCCAAGGCTCTGCTGCACGTGGCGAAGGTGATGACCGAGGTGAACGAACTGAGGGAAGAATGGGGCGTCGAGTTCTCCGATCCGAAGGTCAACATCGAGAAGCTCCGGGCCCGCAAGGAGAAGGTGGTCAGCACGCTTGCCGGCGGCCTCGCGCAGCTCTCCAAACGCCGCAATGTGAAGGTGATTTACGCCACCGCCCGGTTCAAAGATTCCAACACGCTGGTTTTCGACAGCGAGCACGAGACCGTGC
>Ga0180437_10002127_pt1 | contig 32433 bp, 23 predicted proteins | sample SS_ome_4_FD_132410 | JGI IMG/M metagenome (GOLD analysis project Ga0180437, IMG submission 132410) | Hypersaline lake sediment archaeal communities from the Salton Sea, California, USA - SS_3_D_1 metaG | ecosystem: Environmental > Aquatic > Non-marine Saline and Alkaline > Hypersaline >... | reverse complement strand
TCCTCCTCTTTGCGTGCCGGTTCGCCGTCGGGCGCGCCCGCGCCCTCGGATGCGGCCTCCTTCTCTTCATGCGCAGCCGGTTCGCCGGCTCCCGTCCCGTCCAACATGCCCAACAATCGCGCCGCAAGCTCTGCCGCCTGCAATTGAATCGCGTCCGAAGAACCATTGAGCATTTTATCCAAAATCACCCGCTTCACAACATCCCGGCTGAGTTCCGTTGCGTCCGGTAAGAGCTGACGGGGGTCAGTCTTGGCCGCGGGCAGTGCTGCACGTCCCATCACTTTGATGCATTGCGCGCGGCCGCGCTCAATATCCGCGTTACCGGGGTATTGCTTTGCCAGCGAATCAAACACGGCCAAGGCTTCCGCATAACGTTGTGCGTAATACAAATCCACGGCTTCGCCGAACCGCTGTTTGGCGTCGTCCGAAGGGGCCGAACGACCGCGCCACCAAGTCCGTTTATCGCCAAAGAAGGTGCTTGGTTGCCCACCAGAATCCGGTCGTGCGCCGCCCGCGGCAATCCGAATGCTTCGGCCGCAAGTGGGACACATGCCCATCTTTCCGATCGCTGAGCGCGGAACCTGCATTCGCTGACCGCATTCACACGCGATAATGAATTTCCGCATCTCCGTCCTCTTCTGTACCGCGCACCGTTTCCTGCCGCCTCTGTCGGCGGACTTTACTCAGGACTCAGGAAACGCAGGTACGTTTCCGCCATGGCGTCGCCGTCAGCCGACACTTCGTCGGCCGACGCTTTGTCGGCCGGTAGTTCAGGCACGACCGTGAAGGCGGCGTATTCCTCGTCGGTGCCATCTATCGGCAACGCAACATCCTCTTCCTCGATCGACGCCCGATCGCGCGGGTCGTCGCCCGATCGTAACGCCGTCTGGCCTTCCTCGGCGATTGCTGAAAGTGCCGCCTGCAATTCTGCCACCAGTGCCTGCGACCGTTCCAGTTCCGACCTCGCCTCGGCCAGCGCGGCGCGCTCCGCATCCAGATCCGCTTGTACGCGTTCGAGTGTCGCAACGGATTGGGCGACGCCGTCCTGTGCCGTTTCAGCTTCACGGCGCGCAACACGCGCCTCCTCGAGCTGGTGCATAAGCGCGTCTCGTTCCCTTCTTGCCGAATCCAGTTCTTCAATCAACCGCGCCGTCTCCTCGTTCGCGGTGTCCGTGCGCTCCTTTGCCGCGGCCAGGCCCTTGCGAAGACTGTCTGCGAAAACCCGCGACTCCTCCAGCCGGGTCAGCGCCTTGTCCAGTTCGGCTCGGAGTGCTTCGAACTCTGCAGCAGGCGCCCGCAGCAGCCCATCCAGCTCGTCCTTCGTTTTTTGGACTTCCTGATGGGCCTCGCCCAACATCTGCTCGATGCCTTCGCGCGCACTTCGTTCCGCGCGCGCCTCCATTCGCGCCGCTTCGATGTCTCGCTCCAACCGATTCCTCTCCGCCTCAATTCTGTCGCGTGCCTGTGCCAGCGTCGCCACCCTTTCGGCCAGGCGATCGACCGCGGTCCTCAGATAACTCCGCGGCGTTGCGCGCTCGGCGCCGTTGGTGCTCGATGCGCCGTCGCGAGCGGCGTTGGATGCGTCATTTTCATGAAGAAGCGCTCGGGCCTTGCGGATCGAAATGAGTTGACCGTTTTCATCAGCATAGCGCAACAAAAGCAATTTGTACGCTTGCGCCTTTTTAGCCGCGTAGCGAAGCAGCCGTTCCATCCTGAAGCATTTCTCGTCGAGCGACAGGTCTTCGAGTCGAGGTCCCGCCCCGTCCGATGACGGAACAATGATGAATTGCAGGCATACCCGGCACCACCCGTCATGCCCGGCGAACTTGTCGTCCACGATGAAATGGTTGCCGCAATGCTGACAGTCAAACTCGATCAAGACGCGCTATCCTTTCGTGTCTGTGCCGTTCCGTTCCCGGCCTCCCTCGCAGGCCACGGCCGATACGCGGCGTACGATTTCTCGAGCAAAAACCGCCGCTCGACATATAACTGCCCATCTGGGAAAAGCTCCTTAATACGTCTTCTTGATAGAACCCTCGTCTTCGCCGCCATCTCGGCCCAGTTCGGCAGCTTCCCTTCCCAGCCGCGGTGCAGTCTGGCCCGGACGGCCCCCGGTAATTGCCAGTAAAGGGGCACCCCCGTATGAGGCTCGATGGGAAACCGCGCGCTCGGCGTCTGCACCCAATACGCCGGCGCCAGCCGACGCACCTCGCCGCTGAATTGGGCCTGTCGTTCCGCGCCGCCCACATGCTCGATCACCGAGTTGCTGAAGACCACGTCGAACGAGTTGTCTGAAAAGACGCCGCCCAGATCGCACGCATCACCCTCAACAAGCGTAAGCCCGGCCAGTTCCCCGGACGGCCGCTCCGCATTCGGCAGATTCACCAAGGTAACGCGAAAATCATGATCGAAAAGAGACCACAGGCTTTCCGTACCGCCCAAATCGACGACGCGGCACCCCGGCGGCGGGTTCACGAGCCGCACAAACGCTTCCATGCGTTCGCGGCGCCATCGCGCCACCATCGTATCCCCGGAATACGCCCAGCCCGTCAGGCGCCTCAGCAAAACCTGCATGTCCTTCTTCTCCGGGAGGTCTCTATTACCACCGTGAAAACAGCCATGCAACCTCGACCCATGTCCCACGGTCGCTTCATCGGACACGCGCCGCCGCGTTCACGTCTGTCTCCGCCGGCTAACGTTCAAGTGTCTCCTCAGCTTCTGCACGTCGCGCGAACGGCAGCCCGAATTGATCTGCGTACCGCAGCCCCAGTCGGACATGGCCCTTGCCTTCTTCCTCTTGACCTAAGGCGATGAGCGACTGTCCGAAGTCCAGCAACATTGTCGGATCGCCCGGGCGCAGTCCGACGGCGGCTTGCAGATTTCTACGGCTTTCCTCGAGGTCGCCCTCTCTCAGTTGCACCACGCCAAGTGTGTGCAAGAAGTTGGGATTTGTCGGATACTTTTGGACGGCAATCTCCGCTCGACGGCGCGCCTCCTCGAGGTCGCCGCCCGCCATCAACAGGCAATACGCAAGATTGTTGTTCGCCACGACGTCGTCCGGAACCAGCTCCACCAATCGTCTGTACGCGGCCACGGCTTCATTCAAATCGTCATGCTGTTCGAGGAACAACGCGTTCGCATGCCATGCCCGAGGCAGCATTGGCCCCGTCTCGACGGCCTTGGCCAGCGCTTCTCGCTGGCCGTCGACGTCGTCGAGTGTGTTCAACACGTTGGCGAGGCCGAGCCAGGCCTCCGGCACGGCAGCGTGCTGCTCGGCGAGTTCTCTCGCCTGTTCCCCGCGCGTTGCCTTCGGGACAGCGTGCGCGAGGCTGCCGAGCATCATGGCGATCACGCCCGGATCGTCGCCCACGTCGTCGTAAATACCCTGAAAGGCCGCCAGCGCTTGTGCGTGAAGCCCTGCCTCGACGCAGGCCAGCGCGTGCATGTACTGAGCCAAGGTTGCCCGGTTCTCCGCGAGGTTTTCGACAAGGCCGGCGGCGCCGACGCTTTCTTGGCCGCCTTCGAGGGCCGCGATGATCGCGGCGCCCATCTCGCCCCTCAGGGGGCGGCGCTCGGCGCCGGTTGTCATGACTGCGCGCGCATCTTCCGTGCGGCCCTCGTGCGTATAAGCCGCCGCCAGCAACAGTAGCATTGGCGGGGCCATGGTGTCCTCTTTGATGCGCTCGATGTGGCCGATCACGACGCCCCAATTCCCAAGCCCCGCCGCCGCAAACGCCGTTGTAGCGGCCGCCAGATCCGCCAGTTCCCCTGTGGGCGCCGCCTGGCCAAGCAGCTCGAGCGCCTTGTCCGGCTTGTCCGCGTGAAGCAGCACGCGCGCCAATGCGATCTGCAGCGCGGGTGCGTCGGGCTGATTCTTGAGCCCTCGTTCAAGCACTGTCGCCGCCAAGTCGAACAAGTCATTGTCAAGGTAGGCTTGAGACAGGTTGAGTATGGCCTCCTGCGACGCGGGAAACATGCTGTAGGTTTTCTCGGCAGCCATTTGGGCCTCATTAAACAACCTTGCTTCCCGGAGCACGCGGTAGGCAGCGGTGTGCGCTTCCATGTTGTCCACGGCCTGGGAAATAAGCATGTCAAGGCACCGGGCCGCCGCAAGCGGCATCCGCGCCGCCCGAAACACCTGCGCCAAACTGTACAACGTCACGCCGTATTCGGGGGCCTCCTTAAGACAACCCGACAGAATATCGACGGCGTGGGCGCGGCCGCCCATAGACGCCAGCCCAAACGCGCGCGCGTTCTCCCGAAGTACCTTGCGTTCCTCTTCCGTCTCGACCCATTCGTTCATATACTCAATAAAAGGCTTTGCCTGGCGGCCTTCAAGCACCCGATAGTAGCCTTCGAGCGGCGAGTCGGCAGGGAGTTCCCGCAGAAGTTCCTCGACGACGACGCCCTGATCCGTCAACAAGGCCGCAACCAGGAGCGCCTCAACCGCGCTCGGGTCATCCTCGGCCAAAAACCGGCCCCGGTTGCCGAGCATGGCCCCGAGCGCGCCCTGTTTCCAGAGGGTCCGCCAGTCCGGGCGCGCCGCCGTCCGTTCAGGAAAGTCCTCGGCCGACTCCAAGATGGTGCGGCGGCCCGGTGCGCGTTCCCGAGGCGTCTTCCCGCCGGAACGCGCAATCGCCAGTTTTCGCAACACGTCGGCCTGGTGCGGCATTGCCTTGGCGGCTTTCTCGAGATACGGCACCGCGTCGGCAAATTGCCGGCGCGCCAGCAAACACGAACCGAGTACATGGTTCGCCCACGCCGCCTCCGGTTGCTGGGCATAAACCGCCCGCGCAAGCTCTTCGGCCTTCTCCGGACGCCCCACGGCCAGGAGACTTACGGCAAGCCCCAACTTCATCCCGAGATCCTTGGGGCGTTCGGCCACAAGCCGCTCGAACTCCCTCACGATCTCGTCCCCGCGGCCTTGCGCTTTGTACACGTCGACCAACGCTATCCGGGCCTCGACCGACTCGGTGTCCAACTCGGCCAGAATAGACTTCAACTCGCTTTCCGCCTCATTCAAACGGTTGGCCGCCCGATATGCCGCAGCCAAGTCGGTGCGTACGGCCACGGAACTTGGAAACGCCTCGCGCAGGGCGCCCAGCCGCTCGATTGCAGCGTCAATATCACCGGATTCCCGGAGAACGTATGCGTGAAGGATGCCGCCACGCTCGGCGTCGACGGCCGCGTATTTCCTGCTCATGGCAAGGGCTTCGTCAAAATCTTCCCGCCCGATCAGCAGTCGCACCCCCTCCACGTACGCCGCCTCGACCGTCGAATCCAATGCCACGGCCGCCCGAAACTGATCGAGCGCCTCATCAAGCCGATTCTCGGCGGCGTAACAGCGGCCCAAACCCACTTTCGCCCGTACGTTTTCGGGATTGACCTCTGCCGCCCGCAGGTATGCGCCCTGCGCTTCGTCAAGTTTCCCGAGGTGAAAGAGCGTGTCTCCTTCGCGGCGATACTGATCGCTCTTCCGCGCACTGCAGCCCCCTGCCAGCGCCACACAAAACGCTGCCAGCACCACCGTGGCTATCTTGAACCGATTCATGGCCTCCCCTTTCGTTTGCGCGCGCCCGACGGACCCCATCGCTGAAACCCCTAATGACATCCGACTTGCCGCGCCCCTAGGCCGCGGGCGAAACCGCATGTCGTCTAAGCAAGCACAACCCGCGACCCTGCTGGCCGGGGCTCCCGGCGCCTAATCGACGCGTTCCATCAGTATCGGCGTGAACTTCGCCGCAAAATCTTCGAGCAAAGAAAACACTGCGCTCTCATCCCTATTGCCAATTGGCGCGGACAGTCTGACCAAGGCCGACGTCGCCGCGCCTGAAAACAGTTGATTGCGCGCCCAATGCCACGAGTTCACGAAATAGTCTCCCGTCAAGCGCTCGCCCGTCTTGAACCAATACAGCACCGCCTGGCGTTGGGCGCCCTTGACCACAACGAGGCGCTGAGCCCGAAAGGAAAAGCCTACGGGCATAGTAGTCTGCTCGCGGATTTCCCAGCCTTGACCGACCAAACACACCTGCGGGAAATGCAGACTTCGCCGCGTGGTCCCCGCGTACACGATCGTAAGCTGGAGCGGCCACCCGTCGGGCCCCGCATAGTTGCGGACCAGTACGGTGCTGGTTTGCAGCATTCGCTGCACCTCCTCCTCCACTTCTTGATCGGCCCCGACCTGCTTGTACCGCCCGATCGAGGCCGGTATATCGAGCACGTTTTGCGCGGGCCTTTCTTGCGCGGCCCGCGCATGCGCCCGATTGATGCTCTCGTGGCCGGCCGCCGCTATCGCCAAAATCAATATGGTCGCGACATAGTGTTTCATGAGCACCGATCCTCCGATGTCTGGGCCGGGGCAATTCTGCGCAGGGACGCCTCCAGCGCCGCAAACAGCACGAACGCGAGCCCATATATGAAGAATCCCGACACGTCGTGAAACCTGCCGGCCGCCACCTCGCTGCCCCAGAAATAGCCGACCAGGCACAACAAGAAAATGCGGCATATATTCGAGACGACGGCGATCGGACACGACAGGGCAAGGATGAGAATCCGCGCCCAGAGACGCGCTTTGCTGAAGTAGGCCATCAAAGCGCCAATGGCCAGCAAAGAAATGAGAGAGCGCAGACCGCCACACACGTTTCCGATCAGCAGGAAATCATCCTTGAAGTGGACAAACGACCCTTCCTGAATCATCGGAAATGTCAGCGCCCGGGCGATGCCCACGGCGCTCTCCGTGGCAACGAGTTTCAGGTTGAACGTAATGCTCTGCGTCAACGCGGGAGGAATAGGGATCATGAACAACAAGAACAGGATGGGAAACCACAAAACCTTCAGGTGCTCCTTACCGAGAAGCGCCAAAACCAGTCCCGCGAGCATCGGAATCAACGAGAACTGGCCGAATACCGTGAATCCAAGGAAGGCCCCGAGGACCAATAATACCGCTGAGCCCAATATCAATAGCAGCCCCCACGAACTCGGGCACACGGGTTGTTGCAGGAGTTCGCGGCGTCGCCGCCAAATCAAGAACAGGCTGACCGGGGGTATAAGAATGCCGTGCGAATAGTAGGAATCAACAAGGTTCCAGGTCCGGCGCATCACGCTCACCGGAACGCGATACAGCGCAGCCAACAAAAGCACCACTACGAGCCATTTGACCAGGAGGCCCGGCGTGATGCGGAGCGACTGCGGCCCCGCGGGCTCCGGTGCCCCCGGCCCCGGTGGGGCCGCCCCCGGCGGGGTTGTTGCAGAAAGGTGCTCGGTCATGAATCGTCTTCCTCCGTATCCAGAAGCGCCTCGATGCGCTCGATGCGTTTCACGGTGGCCGGGGTCGTCCCGACGGCTCTGCGCCGCGCCGACGCACAATACTGAGCGGCCAGCCCCGACTCGCCCACGCCGAGATACGCCTCGGCAAGCGCAAGATCCAACTCGGCCGAGTCCAGTTCCAGGCTCTGCTTGACCCGCTGGAGATCCTCCAGCGCTTTAGCGTGATTGCCGAGGGCAAGGTTAAGCGTACCCCGAAGGTAAACGTACTCCGATCGCTCCGCAATGTCCAAGGCCGCCTCCACGCTCGCCAGCGCCTCCGCGAGCGACCGGCCCAATCGCGCCAGCAGAAACGCCTTCCGATAAAGCACTTCGGGGTCCGAAGGCCGAAACTTGAGATACCGTTCGCACAACGCCAAGGCCTCGGCGCGGTTGTTCGCGCGCATGTGCAACTCGATAAGTCCGCGCAGCGCGGGGGGGTAGTCCGTTTGGACGAGCAACGCGCGTGTGAAGGCCGACGACGCATTCATTTGGCGGTGGGGGCTGTTCGAGGCAAGGTAATGGCGGCCAAGCATCACCCACGCGTCCGCCGAGTCGCTGTGATTCTCCGCATACGCCTTGACCAGCTGTTCGGACTCCGCCGCCCGCCCTTGCCGGGCAACGACCAAAGCGAGTTCACGCAACACCTCCGCGTCGTCCGGATCCGCAACGTAACGCCTGCGCAGGGCTTGTTCGACTTCGCGCACGTTCTCCCCTCGTGCAACCCGCACTTTCCCGCGCAACAGCTCGAGCGTGCCCGCCTTCCCGGGAGACTCCTGCACGACGCGCTCAAAACGCGCCAACATCGCCTCGGCCTGTCGAAGCCGATCGGTCGCGATATAAGCCCTTGCCAAAAGTTCCATGGCCCGCCCATCCTCGGGCCGCAGCGTCAAAACGTTTTCTAATACGATCTGGGCCTCCAGAAAACGCTGTGCCCGCATCTGTATTTCCGCCAAGAATAATTGCGTTGATGCATCCTGCGGATTGCTGGCTGCGGCCCGGCTCGCATAGTCCAAGGCCACCATGACGTCGCCTTCCCGTAGCGCAATGTCCGCCAAAGCCGTCAATGCGTCCGAGTCCGACGGGTTGCTCTCGAGCAACGGCGTCGCCATGGCCCGGGCGCCAGCATAGTCCGGCGGATTCTGGCTGAGCAAAACCCGCCCGTACAGCAATTGGAAACGCCGGTTGCCGGGTTCGTCCCGGCGGAGTTCATCGGCCAACCGCGCCGCCTCAGCCGGGTCCCCGCCCGGCTCCGGGGAAATGAGCACGTAGACGAGCTGCTCCTTCTGCTCATTGACCGCCCGCCGCCTTTCGGGCGTCATGCCCGGACGAGATTCGAGACCCGACAGCAAGCCCAGGGCTTGCTCCACGGCCCCGAAACGCGCGCAAAGGGCCACCTCCTCGAATTCAAGCGCCTCGACATCCTCGGGCGGCGACGCCGCGACCGCCCCCGACAGCAAGGTTAAGGCGGCCTCCAGATGGCCCCGGGCCGCGAACGAATTCGCCCAGCGAACGACTTCATCCACCGTTGTATTGGACGCTGTAGCCTCCCCGAAGAGTTCGAGGGCGCCGGGCACGTCGTTCTCCGCCAACGCCACGCCCGCCCGGGTCAGGTAAAGTTCCGCCTCCGGAACGCCTGCCGCCGCGGCGCGGGCCAGGACGTTACGGGCGCCTGCCACGTCCTGCCATTGGCAAGCGACGTCGGCCAGCAACGCGTAAGCCGCGGCATGCGAGGGATCCCGCTTGATTGACGCTTCAAGAAGGGACTCAACGGTCGTATCGCGGACCAACGCGCCGTTTCGCCGAAGCTTCTCGGTAATCAGTCTTCCTGCCGCGGATACCAGCGACCCTGCGGACGCCGTCGGATCTGCAAGAAGCAGACGGGCCGTTTCCGTTGCGTCCTCCGCTGCCGGGTCACGGCCAAAGGCCCGTTCGTAAAGCGCGCGCGCGCGCTCATCGTCAGGGAAGTTGCGCAGCAAACGCACCAGGACGTTCCAGGCCCGATCCCGCTTATATGATTGAAGATAAGCGACGGCCTGGTAGTACTGGGCCGGGGCGAAATTCGGATTGCTCTCGACGACCGTCGTCAGGACAACGCTCGCCCTCGTGGCCTCGCCCTTGGCGAGGAGTTCGCGCGCTTCCATGTAGTCGAACATCACGGCGTGGCCCGGGTACGCCGCGCGGTACTCGTCCAGTACCCGCCGGGCTTCCTCGAAGCGTTCCTCGAGAATAAGCAAATCGTGATGGAACAAAAAGAACTCCGGATAGTCTACCCGCAGGAGCGGATCCATATTCTCCAGCAAAGACAACGTCTTGGCCACTTCTCCTATCTTCTGATAGGCTCCGGCCAGGACGAGATAGGTCTCCGCTCTATCGGGCCGTTGCTTCAATGCTTGTTCACAGAAAAGGGCCGCTTCCTGCCACTGTTTCCGCGCCACGGCCACGCGTGCGGCCACCGAGAGCACCTCGGGATCGTTCGGCGCCAGGTCAAGCACCTCCTGAATCGTCTCCCCCGCACGCTCCACATCCTCTATCCCGAGATAATACCGTGGCCATTGAAGGCGAATGAGCGCCGCGTCGGGGAACCGGGCCTCGGCCTCCTCGAGCACCGCCTGTGCCTCGTCCCGCAAGCCGTCCCCATAAAGCAGTCGCGCAAGGTTGCCGTAAACGTCGGCGTACGCCGCGCCCGCCTCGGTCAGTTCGCGGTAGGCCTCGATGGCCTGCTCGCCCCGCTGCATATTGTCGAGGGCCACCGCCCGCTCATACTTGAGCCAAGTCCTGTCGGGATAACGGCGGATAAAGTACCCCGCATAGTATTCGAGGTCGTTCCAGGCCCGCCGTTTCTCATACAGCTCGATGAGACTCCTCAGGGCCGCCTCGTCATTGGGATTATTGATCGCGATGTGATAGTACGCGATCGTGGCGTCGCGCAACGCTTTGGGTCGATCCTCGAGCGTGTTGACGCAAGCCAACGCATATTTCCCAAGCGCCTCAACGTCTTTCGGGTGTTCCGCCAGGTAACGCCGAAAGTGATTCTTTGCCAGCCCCCACTCGCCCGCCGCGAAGTGGGCGTTCGCGAACTCGAGGGACTGGTCGATCTGCCGAGCCCGGTAAAGCACGGCGCCCCATACCCCCGCCGCGCACAGCAGCAAAATGAAAAGCGCCGCTACACCAATAATAAGCCACAGTTTACGCGACATAAACGAACAAAACCCTCGTGTTTCGCAATCCTCAAGTAGGCCGACAAGCGCGCCGTTTCCGGAACGCGCGCCACAAAAGCGACAAGAAGACGCACCCGTCCGCCAGATAACGTCCAAGCAACCGCCGCGGCTCGCTGCCGATGCGCCACACCCATTCAAGTCCCACGCGCTGCATCCAGCGGGGCGCCCGCTTCAGCGTACCCGCCAGAAAGTCCAAAGACGCCCCTATCCCCAGCATCACGGGTACGCCGCAGGTCTGGCAATGCTCACGCATCCACAGCTCTTGCTTCGGAACGCCGAACGCCACAAAACAGAAGTCCGGCCGCGCCTCGCGGACCCGACGGGCCGTCTCAGCGACCTCGGCCGGGTCGTTCTCGAACCCCATGGGCGGGCTGTACGTGCCAGCGATGACGATGTTGGGGTGCCGCCGTCGAAGTTCCTTGGCCGCCGCGTCCGCGACCCCTTCGGCGGCCCCCAGCAAAAAGAACGATCTCCCTTTATCGGCAAAGCGCTCCGGAAGCCATACGACCAGGTCGGATCCGCTGAGTTTCTCCCGAAGCGGGGTCCCCAAAAGCCGACTCGCCCACAGCAACGGCACGCCGTCGGCCAGCACCAAAAAGCTTTTCCGGTAGGCCTCCCGAAATTCGGCGTCCCGTTGATAGCGGCACAGGTGATTGACGTTGGGCGTTACGATGTAGCCCGGTTGCCTCTTGGCAATCCGCTCCTCGATAAGGGCGAAAACCTCCTCCCGGGTTACGTTGTGAATGGTCATCCCAGAAAGCTCGACCCTGGCCACCGGCGCGCCGAGCCCGTCCGGCGACGTCTCGGCTTGTGCCGAAACCGCGGATTTGCCTTTGTCGCTCGACGCCATTCGTTCACCATTCCCCTCTCGGCCAGTTCCAGCGCGAGCCCGCCGCGTAGGGCGGCCTCGACTGACTTTCTCGGATCATGATGCCCCGGTGCCCGAGGGTTCTCGACGCCCTCGGCCTGCCCCCCTGGGCCCTGAGCGCACTTACGCCTCGTCCTCGCGGCCTTTGCTGTCGGCGGTCAGCAAGATCACGGGCTCGGATTCCCGTTCATCCCCCTCGTCGGCAATTCGGATCTCCGGAAGGTCTTCCGCTTTCTCGCTTCGGCTCCGATCCCTCGAATAGCCATAGTACAAGTCTATGTTCCGCCGCAGGTAGCCGCCTCGCGTCGGGCGAATGCCGTTAATAACCAACCCGATTATGTTGGCGTTGACATGCTCCATTTCCCGAAGACACCGGCGAAGCATGCCGTGCGTCGATACGTTTACGCCAACGGCGATAATCACGCCGTCCACGATAGGGGCAAGCAATTTCGCGTCCGACATCAAAAGCGCAGGCGGCGTGTCGATAACAATGTGGTCAAAATCCTGCTCCGTCTGTTCGAGGAACTCCGTCATCTCCCGCGACGCCAGCGTGCCCGACAGGCCATCCGTGCGAAGCCCCGGCCCTAGTACCTTGAGATTCGGGAAATCCGTCGGCTGCGCCAGCGTGCGCGCCGACGCGCCCCCATAAAGCACCTCCGCCAATCCCGGCGCCGGCTCCAGACCGAAACACCACTCGATGCTCGGGTCTCGCGGGCAAATATCTACAAGCAGAACGCGCCGATTCGCCCGCGCCAGCGAAATCGCAAGGTTACACGCGAGCGAGGTTTTGCCGTCGCCGCGCGTTGCGCTCGCAATCATACAACTGTTAATCTCGACCGAACTCTCCGGCGGATAGACGATCCGCGCGAGAATGCGCCGGAACTCGTCCGCAATAGGTGAGTTTGGCGAGTCACCCGCGAGCAACGGCACATAGGCCCGGCCTGCGAAACGGTCCTCCGCGAGATGAGGAATCGTAGCAAGGACAGGCAGCCGCGTGATCCCGGAGATATCCTCCGCCGAGCGGGTGTGCTGGTCGGTCAGCTCCCGCCACAGACCCGCGGCCAAACCGACGCTCAATGAGCCCATAACGGCCAAAACCAGTAACTGAAGCCGTTTGCCCCCTTCCGGCCGACTCGGCGCGTGCGGCTGCGACACCAGCCGCACACGGGCCGGCGCGTTGCTTTCCATCGAGATCTCGGCGATCTGTTGCCGAATGGTCCGCAGCACACTTCGGATTTCCTCGGCCTTCATCTTGTGTTCTTCAAGTTGGGCCAGCTCGGCCGAGGCCGCGATGGCGCGCTGTTCGTGCTTATCGATCAATTCTTGAAACTTCTTCTTCCGCTCGATGGCGTTCTCGCGGGCCTTCTCGTAGGCCGTGAGTTGTTCATTCAACGCCGCTTCCGCAGAATTCAACTTTTCGCCCCGTGCGGCGCTTTCAACGGACGCCAACTTCCACTTCAGGGTTTCGTAGTCTTCTCGGGCGGACTTCAATCTCACGGAATCTTTCCCGCGGTTCTCCGCCAGGAGCGCCAACTCGGTTTCCCGGGCAACGACCTGTTCCCGCAGATAATTCACTCGCGGGTCCGCCGCCACCCGATCCTCGATGCCCAATTCGAAAATGGGCTCTTGAGGAGCGTCCTTGTAATGGTCCCGAAGCTGTCTTATCCGCTCGCCTTGCTGGGTTGCTTGAGTCACCTGACTTTCGGCCTTCGCAAGGTCTTCTTCGGCCCGAGCGAACGTGTCCCGATAGCTTTCGGTTTCGCTTGGCCCAAACTGGCCGATGTTGGCCAAAGGCGTTCCGGCAGCGTTCTGAAGATCGGAGATCTTTCGCAGTTCGGCGTCCAGTTCGCGCGCACGCCGATCCTGTTCTTTTCCAAGCTCTATTAGGCGCTCACTTTCGGTATTGGCCTCTTCATTGAGGGCGTATTCCATATAAATATTGATCACTTTCTCGAGAATGAGCACCGCCGCCTCCCGATCCGTCGAGCGGAAAGCGATCACCACCAACTCATTGTTCCGTTCTGAACCCGCGTTGATCTTGCTCTTCAGGTACAAAAGCGGGTCAGGCGAGTCCGCGATGAAGGGGATGGCGCGCACCTCCGGAGCGTCCTTCACGCGCGACAAGATCGCGTCGCCCGTAATCAGGTTGATCTGCGTATTGACAAACGATTCATACGGGACGGAGCTGCGCCAACTGCGGTTGTCATACAATACCCGCGGCGTCGAAGCGAGAAAACGCAGATTGGCCGTCGCCCGGTATTCGAGCGGCGTCAAAAACCACGCCGCAAGCACTGACGGTATGGCGAGTACCACGAACACGCCGAGAATAAGCGGCGCGCGCAGCCGAAGCATCCGTTTGATGTTAAGACGGGGTTCCGGCGCAATTGGCGCGCCGAACTCCGGCGGCAAAAAGCTTACGTCACTTCCGAATTCGCCCGTCATACAAGATCTCCCACGCCCGTCCAGCAATCATCGCACGCCCAGCGTCTGCGATAACGAACTTATATCCGTTAGAATCTGCTCAATCACGAGCAAATCCTGCCCCCCGTACGCCGTGTCGTCGAGAAGCCGCCGGTACCGTTCGTCGGTGTAATAGGCGTCATACGCCTGTTGATAAAGACTCAAGATAGGCGAGATGCTGCCGGTGAACCGCGACACGAATTGAGACAACCGGGTCAGGCGCTTCTGCGGGATGTAAATGATATCCCCGGCCTCGAGCAAGGGATCGGCCCCCGTCTTGAGTATCTTGCGAACGTCCAGTAAAGCGACGCGCGTGTTTGCCGCATCCGTCTCGCGCATCAGCACAACCTGGTTCAACCGGCCCGTCAACTCGACGGGTCCCCCGGCCCGCGCAAGAAGCTGAAGCAACGTCATGCCCTCGCTCAACTGAAATACGTCCGGGCGGCGGACCTCGCCAAGTACGTAAACGAGGTTGACGCCCTCGGGCACATAAACAATGTCGCCGGGCAGCACAGGCGTATCGGAGGGGTGGGACCCAGGCTGCGCCAAATCGCTCAATACATATTCCGACACTTCCCGCTTCCCGTCCCGGCGGCGGATCAATACCGCCTCTGTAAGTTGCCCCTGAGCACCGACATAGGAATCGCCCCCGCGCAAACTGATTCGCTGGCCCCCGGCCGCGTTGATCGCGTCGAGCAGCGTAATGGCTCGCACATAGGGATACTGGCCCGGGCGGCTTACGTTGCCCATTACGTGAAAGCTCTTGCTGTTGGACTGTTTAATGGATAAGCTCAGCCGCGGTTCTTTGAACTCCACCGAGTACGCCTCTCGAACACGCGCAGTGGCCTCCGCGCGCGTCGCGTTGAGTACCGACACGTCGGGAATCAACGGCAAGGATATGTGACCGTCGTATCGCACGACGACTTCATCGCTCAGGCTTTCGTCATCAAACGACCGGAAATCAAGCACATCGCCCGGACCAATCCGGTAATCCTCCAACGCGGCAACTCGCGTTGCGGCCGCTGAGGCCATTGTAGCGGCCTCTTCGGCCGCACCGCCGGCTACTTCCGACTCGATCCCGCCCCCCGTTTCCGACGCAGCAGGTCTGCCGTGAAGTTCATCCGTCGGCACTGTGACCGACTCCTCGAGTATTTCCCCACCCACCGACGCTTCGGCCTGTTCTCCATCGAGCGTGGTCGCACACCCGCAAAGCGCCGCGCACGCCGCGATCAGACCGTGCCGAAAAATCATTGCCCACTTCGAGTTGTTCCGAACGTTCATGGCCTTCTCTCGCCCCCTAGACTTTCCCGATCTCATAGATATCTATTCGCCGGAGTAAGGAACTGTAACTGATGTCGAGTAATTTGGCGGCCTTCCTCCGGTTCCACAACGTATAGCGCAGCGCCTCTTCAATCAAGGCCTTTTCCGTCGCCTCAACGGCTCGCCTGCTGGCTTCTTTCAAGGATACGAACTTCCGGTCAGGCCCGTCGCTTCGCCTTCGAACCGCACGTCCGTCCAGCGATCTGGACGACGAACTGCCGTTTCGCGGGTTCCGCACATCCTTGGACCCCGCCGGCAAGAGCGGCGCCCCGTTCGCCACATGCTCTTTCACCCGGGCCTCGAGTTCGCGCACGTTGCCCGGCCACGGTTGCCCCTGCAACCGCTCCATCAACTCCCGGGAAAACGGCTCGTAGTCCTTTTCATACTGCTTGCAGAAGTTGAAGTTGAAGTGCTCCGCCAGAAGCGGAATATCTTCCCGCCGTTCGCGCAGCGGCAACATGTGTATCACCAATTCGCTTAAACGAAAGCAGACCTCTTTACGCAGTCTGCCCTGACGGATCGCCTCCTCGATGGGAACGTTGGTCGCGGCAATCACCCGCGCGTCCGAACGAACCGGCTTGACCCCGCCGATCCGCATGTACGGCTCCCCATCGAGTACCAAAAGCAGCTTGCTTTGTGCCTCCGGAGAAATCTCGGCGACCTCGTCGAGGAAGATCGTCCCCTTGTCCGCCAACTCGAGCCGCCCCGGTTTTGGCGTGCGCGCACCCGTAAACGCCCCCTTCTCATACCCAAATAATTCGCTCTCGAAGAGGCTGTCCGGTATCGCGGGGCAATTTACCTTGATGAAAGCCCGGTTGCAGCGGAGCGATTTCCGATGAAGCAACTGCGCGACAATGTCTTTGCCCGTACCCGTTTCTCCCGTGACCAGAACGCTCAAATTCGAAGGCCCCAGCCGATCAATCAACTCACGGACGCCCCGGATGGATGCGCTCTTCCCGATTAAGTTGGTGTGGAGCGGGCCGAAGACTTCTTCGCTAAGTTCCGGGCCATGATGACTAACTGAAGCGGACACTTGATCTTCCCCCCTGGAATCTGGACATATCGACCGTTCCCCGACAAGCCCTATCCTGGCAAACAAACTTTGCTAAGTTGCGGTTTTCGCAGCTTTCCGCGTGTGTTGCGTCTATTCCAGCAAGTTCCGTGCCCAAGCACGCCACACGCGTCCCATGTCATAGTTAACACGAAAAGAACACAAGATATTGCAAGCGTGCTCGTTTCCTACTAGATGCTGGATACCTCTTTCGAGTTGTGCACGCCCCATATGTTACCAAATAATAAACATTAGTCAAGGTTGAACAATGTTTTCCGCCGGGCGGTGCACATATTTTCACCAAACACGGCAGAATGTGCCATATTGACGCCAATGAATGGAGCTTGGCCACCGGAAACGTTTGCAGGTCGCGGCCTTGCTTGCTGGGCGCCCCCGTGCGCCGTCACATGAGTTCGGGCTTCTCCAGCATCTCTTCTTTTAAGTCCCCCGTGGCCTGCGAGAGAATGACGCGGTAAATCTCCGGGTTGCGCAAACGGGTGAATTCCTCGGGAAGCGAGGCAATTTGGTCCCGCGCGCGCTGTTGGATCTCATTGATCGGGGGTGGATCCGTGACCCGCCGCCCCCTTTCAAACACAGTCTGGAGCAGCTCTTCCGCGCGGGCCGCATTGTTCAAACGCCGCCTAAGATGAGGCTGGCTTCGTCGCCGGCCTACTATGACGCCCGACTCGGCCCACGATTCTGAATCTTGATACATCACGTCGCCAAGGGGATGCCCGGCCTTGTCGTAGTACCGCACAACCCGTTTGCGGCCCGGCTCCGTGGCCTTTTCCATGTTCGCAGAGACTTTGATCCGGGGCTGCCATTGCCCGTTCTCACAAAGCGCAACGAGTTTGTACACCCCGCCCAAGGCCGGACAATCGTATGCCGTTATCAGGTGCGTGCCGACCCCCCACGCATTGATCTTGGCCCCTTGGCGTTTCAGATCGGCAATGAGATCCTCGTCGAGATCGTTCGAGCCCACGATCAACGGATCATCGAACCCCGCATCCCGCATCATTTCGTGGGCGATCTTGCTCAGTTTGGCAAGATCGCCCGAGTCCAACCGAATTGCCGGCCGCGTTCGATAGCCCTCCCCGTGCAGTTCCTTGAACACCGTAATGGCGTTCGGCACCCCGCTCAGAATCGTATCGTACGTGTCCACGAGCAATACACAACGCTCTGGATAACGGTGCGCAAAGCACCGGAAAGCCTCGAGTTCGCTCGGGAAACTCATGACCCAACTGTGGGCCTGGGTGCCCGCCACCGGAATGCCATACACCTTGCCCGCAAGGACGTTCGAGGTCGAGACACAACCGCCGATGTACGCCGCGCGCGAACCGCTCAACCCGCCGTCCGGGCCGTGCGCACGCCGCAGGCCGAACTCGAGAACCGGTTCGCCGTCTGCGGCAAGGCAGATGCGCGCCGTCTTCGTGGCGATAAGTGTCGCAAAGTTGAGCATATTTAGAAGGGCGGTCTCAACGAGTTGCGCCGCCAAAATCGGCCCCTCGACCTGCACCAGCGGCATCTGCGGGAACACCACCGTGCCTTCGGCCACCGCCCGCACGGAACACGTCGGCCGAAAATCCCTGAGAAAATCAAGAAAATCCCCGTCAAACAACTTCAGGCTACGGAGATATGATAGGTCGTCTTCCTCGAAGCGAAGGTTCTCGAGATAATCCAGGAAAGGACCCAGACCCGCCGCCACCGCGAAGCCCGCGTGCGGCGGAAGAGAACGGAAAAAATACTCGAAACACGCCGGAACGTTGGCCCGCCCCTCCCTCCAATACCCGGCGATCATGGTGAGTTCATAGAGATCGGTAAACAACGCCAGGCCTTTTCGACTGTACCAATCGGCAACGCTCATTCGAGTTGTCCCGACACACAAACCAGAATCCCCGCATCCCGCATCTCGGTAACGGCCTGATCGGCCGATCCTTCCGGGATATCCACGCCCCGGCACGCGTCCTCCACCAAGACGACCTCAAAACCGTGGTCCAACGCCCCGAACGCCGTACATTTCACGCAGTAGTCCGTGGCCAGGCCGCAGATAAAGACGCGCTCGACGCCCCATTCAGCAAGCTTCTCGGCCAAGTCGGTATCCTGGAACCCGCCGTAGGCCTCGACGTCGGGATCCGTGCCCTTGTCCACGATGAAGGCATCGAGCGGCACATGCAAATCCCCGTGGAAGGCGGCCCCGGGGGAATCCGCCACGCAATGAACCGGCCAGCTTCCATCGACAAACTTGGGCGTACCGTCGAAGCTGCAGTGATCCGCCGGGTGCCAATCGCGCGTGAAAACCACGTGCTGAAACTTCGGCATAAACTCGTTGATGGGACCCACGATCTGATTCCCGCCGCCTACGGGAAGCGCCCCGCCCGGACAGAAATCATTCTGCACGTCAACAACAATCAACGCATCGGTTGGCTGAACGTCCATAATGCCCCCTCCCATCCAATCGTCGCCTGCATGCTTAAAGACCTGTACGCCGGGAGAACGCTTACGGTCAGCGCGATTCAGCACACTCGCGCGCGGGCCTACGAGGCGGCACAGGCCTCAGAACGCCCCATCGCCGCCGCCAAAGACGACACAATCTCTTGCCGCCCTCGTCGGGTTGCCGCCACTCTCTAGCATAGCATGAAGTGGCCCAAATAAGAAGGGCACGCCAGCCCCAAGTGCACTCTTGCCACTAGCGTGGAGCGCGTTGGCCGACGACCCGTCCCGCGAAGGGCCGTCGCTGTCGCCGCGCGTCGTTCAAGTCGTCATAATCCCTCGTCTTAAGAGGCTAACAGGCGCCGGCTTTACCCGCAGGCGCCCCTTGCCCTCGATCAGCAAGCCGCGCTAAAGTTTCCCGGCCACCTGCCGATAAACATAGTGCGAAAGCCAAGACACGGAGGTCGCGGCGGGAACGACACGGATGTCACTTTCCAAATAAGACCTCTAGAGAGGATCAGTTGGGGCGAAAATCCCGTCGCCGCGCGACCGACTTATCCCAGGGTCTTACCTCCTTGAGTGCGCTATAGCAAACGCTGTAGCGCCTTTTTTTTGCGCCGGCCTCGATCGTTGTTGCCCGGGAAACCCAAGCGCTGCCCTCGCCAAGAAAACCAGGTCCCCTTCGTCGAATCCCAGTAACATGAAGTATATATTAACCAGAGAATGAAGCAAAACGCAGCAGCGTTCACGGACGACGATGCGCGACGAAAATGATCGGGCGTTGATGTCGCGAGTCCGCCGCGACCAAGACGGAAAGGCGTTTGGCGAGTTGGTGCGGCGATGGGACCGCCGCGTCTTAACGTTCCTGACAAAGGCCACCCGAGATCCCGACGCCGCGAAAGATTTGCGCCAAGAGGTGTTTCTTCGCGTATTCCGTTACGGCGAATCCTACAATCCGGCGTTTGCGTTCTCGACGTGGCTGTATCGAATCGTCGCCAATGTATTGGCAAACTGGCAAGCGAAACAGCGCCGCGTGCTTGCGGTCGAAACGCCCTGCGTCGGCGATGCGGGCAATACCTCCCGCAACCCGGGCGATTGTGCCGAGGCGGCAGAAGAGGTAGACCTGTGGGAAAAGTATTCGGCAACGCACCGGGAAGGCGCGGCAAGGCTTCCAGCAAGACCTCCTGAGGCCTTCCGGGGCATACTTCGAGGCCCCTGACACCAGCAAGGAGAGCATACCTCCTCGAGACGAGAAGGAGACCAAGACCTTCGTCACGTCGATCAGCGAACTCCATGATGCTTTGCAGGCTTAAGCAGACAAGCAAATCAAGACCATCCTGAAAGTCCAAGAGCCCTTAATGGGGCTAGTCGGGCCGCCAAGTTCGGGATATGACCCCGAAAAGCTCCGCGCACTGCGACAGGCCATTATCGGCGCGCTGGCGCAGTACGGCCATCACATGGAGAACGTAGAAGACTCCGAACGAATACTCGTGATTATCGAAGCGCCCAAGGCATCCCACTCTGCCGAACTGCCCGAACGCCGCCGTGTGCTTGCAGGCGGCCGCGACGGCGAGGTGACCATCGAGAGCGGCTCAGTAAACGGGGTGCCCATAAGATCCGTGTATAGGCTTCCCGCCGGAACGCCGCGCGGCAGAGACCGACTCTTGATTGCCGTGCAGAAATCCGGCGTTCTTGAAGCCAAGACGTTCCAGCAGCTCGATAGCAAGGTCGAGGAAATCCGCTACTAACTGCCGCAGTCCTCTGAGCAGAGAGGCCTGGACCTTTCCTCGATTCCCCCTATGATCGCTGTCTTGCCGAACGACGCTTGCTGTAAGTCGGCGGCTACGCTGTGAACACCCGTTCCCAACTTGCCGGTGCACCGTCAGGCCTTACGGTGTATAATGCGGTTGTAGGTGCAGCAAACGCCGCTCGAATCGAGGCTGACCGCGATGAAGACACTTGAACAAGCAGACGCCCTCTCTGAGCAGGACAAGAAATTGCTAATCGAGATAAAAAGGGTTATTCAGGCCCTTCTACCCGCAGCGGAGGCAATGCTTTACGGGAGTGCGGCCCGAGGTGTTCGGGGTCCCGAATCGGACTACGATATTCTCGTCTTGACAGACAAGCCCCTCACAAGAGACGAGGAGCGGACGGTCGACAACGCAATCTATGACTTGGAGCTGGCACATGAGGTCGTTCTATCGACGCTATACTGCTCAAAAAGGCGGTGGGATAAGCATCCGGCAATGCCATTTCATATCGAAGTAAGAAAAGACGGCATCGTCCTGTGATGGCTGAAAAAAGTGAATACGTTCGCTACCGACTCGATCAATCGCGTGAAAGTCTCCAAGCGGCGGAAGCGTGTTTACAAAGCGGCTACTTACGCAGCGCTGTAAACCGAGTGTATTACGCTTGTTTCTACGCGGTTTCCGCACTCCTCTTGGCCGAGGGATTTCGCTCAGCCAAACACACAGGCGTTCGTTCTCTGTTTGATAGGCACTGGATAAAGAACGGAAGACTCCCAATCGAGATGGCGCACTTCTATCGGGACCTCTTCAAATACCGGCACCAAGGGGATTATGAAGACTTGATCTCCTTTGCGCATGACGAAGTCGAGTCCTGGTTTGAGGAAGCGAGGAATTTCGTCCGGCGGGTTTCCGAGGAGGTTGACAAGCTTCAGTGAGCCAGAGGCCAAGCGCCAGAAACGAATGAATGCTTCTCGTTGCTGGGCGCGGGCCTTTGCCCAGGGTCCTAACCCGTTCCGACGAGCACAAGACCAAGGAACATGAAGGCCACGCCGACGAATTTTGGGACGTGGCGGGGTTCTTTGAGGATGACGACGCCGAAGACCGCGCCGAAAAGTATGCTCAACTGACGGAACGCGGCGACGTAGCTCACGTTCGCCACAAACGCCATCGAGAGGAGCACAAGCGTGTACGCGACGTACATGCCGATACCGGTGAGCGCGGCGTGACGGCCGCTGGCCCGAATGACCTCATGGACGCGCGACCGCCTGTTCTTTCGCAGCAACACATACAGCGCCAGCCACGCCGAGGAACTTAGTCCCTCGAAGAAGGCATATACAATAGTCGCTTGCGCGGGGCCCGCCGAAAGCCCCGGCGCCTCGCGGAGGCGTCGCAGGGCTTCATCGTCGATCAGCATGTAGCCTGCCGTGCCGAACGCCGCCGCAAGGGCCAGCAAGCAGGAAAGGTTCAGGTAGTTCCTTGCGCGAAAGTCGCGGAACCGCCTCATCGGCAGCGCGAAACACCCTCCCGCCACAAGTAGGATCCCGAAGAGGCATTGAGGCGTAATCTGGTGTCCTTTGCCCAACGCGAACGTGATTCCCGCGACAACCACGACGGGCGCCGACCGGGCAATAGGATAGGCAATGGACAAATGACCCGTCCGGTACGCGCCCGCAAGCGTGGCCATATACACAGCCAGGCAGAATCCCGTCCCCGCCAGCAACACCCAAACGCGCGCCGGGAAAGCCGCCGCGACGTTCCCATAAAGGAGGAGCACAGGCGCAAGACACAGGCAGCCGAACGTGTTTGCAACCAGGAAAAAGGCGGCCGTCGGATGCGCGTGTTTAGTAAGAAGGTTCCACCCGGCATGCACAAACGCCGCCACGACGAGCAGTACGATCGCCGTTAACGTCATGCCGAGTCCCTCAATCCGCCGGCAAGGGCTTCTCGTTTTCGCCCGCGCGAGTCCCCGGGTCCACGGGTGCCACTGGTGGCTTGCCCGCCAGTGCCGGCCCCCGCGCCAATGACCGCGTCGAGCCAATGAAGAACCTGATCAACGGCGCCGTCCGACGCATCGAGCAGATTCGTGCCGTGGGCCGCCCCAGGATATTCCCGCAGTTCGCAGAAACCCGGCGACGCCGCTTGCAGCGCACGGCACGATTCCGCCGCATAGGCGTCGTCCCGGGCTACTATCAATAATGCGGGGCGTTCACGGCCGTAGACTTGCATTGCCGCTTCGGTCGCAATGCCTTGGTAGTCCAACCCAGCCGAAACCAGCACGACGGCCTGAATGTCGCCGTCGGCCACCGCGTAGTTAAGCGCGAGGTTGGCGCCGATGCTTGCGCCAACGACCGCAAGGTTATCCGGATCGGCCCCCTCGCTGAGTAACATGTGCTTGGCTGCGGCGATATCGTTCAACGCGGCGTACCAATCCTCGCGGGTAAATTTCTTGTAAGACAGGCGGCCTGTCTCCTGCCTCTTGCTGTCGCCATGGCCGCGCAGATCGAGTGCAATGCACATGTACCCGGCCTGTTGGGCCTGCGACGCGAACGGCGCCCAACTCTCCCGATCGGTGCCCAGCATGTGGACCAACACAAGTCCGGCCGGGGCGGATCGCCCCGCACGATACACCGTTGCGGCAATTGTCAATCCATCCGACGTGGTTAGCGCCACGTCCTCCGACGACGCACGGTGCGGCGGGTATCCGCGGCCGCCGCAACCGCAAACGCAGAGAACCATTGCCACACCGAACGCAGTCAATACGGATTTCGCAACGCGGCGTCGCCCCAACCAAAGAGTGTAAGAAAGTCGGATAAGGAGATACTGGGGATCGGGAGAGAGCTTTTCCGGTGTATCGTGATAGCACCCTATTCGCTGCATCTCCCTATCTCCCTCCTCTGCGATAACTTTGCGGGCAAGACGTTGTCAAAGAAACAGGGATTTCACGATGAGTAGCACAAAGGCCATGTCGACGTTCTCTCGTATGTTCCGACCGCCGCTACAACCGGAAAATGCGCTGAAGCTGCATGACCAGCGTCACATCGCCCTCGAGTTTCAGCTTACCGATTAGGATGGCCTCCCGAGCGTCCAATTCTCCCGACAACATGGCCGACCACGCCTCACGGGACGCCGTGAGCGCAATATCCGAGTTGGCGCCCCGACCTCGAGCGACATCGACCGCACCGTCCGCAATGGTGACGGACCACACCGCTACCCCATCATTGCGTTCCTCCACGAACTGAAACACCGCGCTTACGTTTGCCGACATGGCAGGATCGATGGAACGCGGCAATAAGTCCAAGAATTCCCCAACAGACGATGTCACGGCGTACGCCTCTACTCAGCCACTTTCGCATGGGTAAGTGGCTTCATCCCCAAAAACGGCTTGCATAAGGCCTCACGCGAGTGGCTCGGCGGCGTTCTCACTGGCGCAAATCGGGGGGCGGCACGCCGCGCCATCGGGTTTCATACATCGAGCAACAGATACGATACAAGGTATCACACGACTCCGCGTCGAACAACCGCCTGGCAAGCATGGCGGCTCACCCGCTGGCCGGCCCCTCTTACGACCCCTTCAGCATCAAGATCCCCGTCTGTCTTTCGTTTGCTTCTCCCGCCAATTTAGGTTGCGCCCGTCGCTCTTCTCTGCGCCAAGAAACGCGTCCAGCGTCATGCCGAACGCAACCAGAGAATCGGCGTCGTTCTTGCGCGCGCTTCCCCGAATCTAGATCCTTCGCTCGCGCCCAGCAGAACGCGCAGATTACGGAACGCGGAGCGCCCCTCTGAAAATATTCTCAGTATTCTGACCTTTTATCGCTGCTGTTGCCCCGCTCCGCGTCGCCAAACCCGTCATTTCGCTATGCTAGGACTGGGTTAACCATTGAAATCGCTTGACTTAAGAAAACGCAACATTTAGTGTTGACAGAATTGAGCCTACACCATATAATGGGGTTTACCACGCGGCGAGGCGATCTGACGACATTGGCCTAGGCCGGGCGAAACGACGGGGAACGTAACCTCTTGGCCGCCAACAGGTAAGACATGAGCTTGGCAGGCCGGTTGGCGTAATCGTACATTTTGGGGCGATCTTGGGGAGATCGGGAGTCGTATTCAGTTATCACCTGGAGTCATCATAACGTGATAGGCGGTAGGAGAAGGCATTTATGTTCGATCAGATTCGCAAGCGGGACGGCAGCATCGAGAAGTTCCGTTCCGAGAAAATCACTAGGGCCATTTTCAAGGCGGCGAAAGCGTGCGGCGGCGAGGATTTCGGACGCGCCGAAGAACTGTGCAGACAGGTCATCGTGCTTGCCGGGCGCGTTTACGACGGCCGCATCCCCGAAGTAGAAGGCGTTCAAGACCTCGTCGAAAAAGTCCTTATCGAAAACGGGCATGCCCAAACCGCCAAAGCCTATATTCTCTACCGTGAGAAACGCGCCGGCGCGCGCAATTTCAACGCCCTGGTCGGCGCAACCATCGAAATGTTCTCTGCCTACCTACTCAATAAAGACTGGCGCACCAAAGAAAATGCCAACATGCAAAAAAGCGTCAACGGCCTGAACAATTACGTGCGCGAGTTCTTCACGAAAAGCTACTGGCTTCACGAGGTCTATCCAGGAGAGGTCCGGGAAGCCCATGAATCCGGCGACGCCCATATTCACGACCTCGGCTATCTCATGCCCTATTGTGCAGGATGGGATCTCCGCCAACTACTGATGGAAGGGTTCGGTGGCGTCCCCGGTAAAGTCGAGAGTCGCCCGGCCAAGCATCTCCGCTCATTCCTTGGCCAGGTCGTCAACTCGACCTTTACGACCCAAGGAGAGTGCGCGGGGGCGCAGGCCTGGAGCAGTTTCGACACGTACTGCGCACCCTTTATTCGCTTTGATTGTATGACCTACGAACAGGTGAAGCAGTGTCTGCAGGAATTCGTTTTCAACATCAACGTGCCGACCCGGGTCGGGTTCCAATGCCCCTTTTCGAATCTGACCTTCGACCTTACCGTGCCAGCCGCGCTGAAGGATCAAGCGGTCATTATTGGCGGCAAAACCATTGACGCCACTTATGGCGAGTTTCAATCGGAGATGGACTTGTTCAACAAGGCGTTTTGCGAGGTCATGATGGAGGGCGACGCCAAAGGCCGGGTGTTCACCTTCCCGATCCCGACGATCAACGTCACCAAAGACTTCGATTGGGACTCGCCGTCCGTCCAGGCGTTCATGAAAATCACGTGCAAGTACGGCATTCCCTATTTCGCCAACTACGTCAACTCCGAGCTGTCGCCCGAAGACGCCGTCTCCATGTGTTGTCGACTCCGGCTCGACACCACGGAACTGCGCCGACGCGGCGGCGGCCTCTTTGGCAGCAATCCGCTGACAGGCTCGATCGGCGTATTCACCATAAACCTCCCGCGAATCGGCTATCTCGCCAAGACACGTCGGGAATTCAAGGCGCGGCTGTGGCGCCTCGTTCAAATCGGCAAGACCTCACTCGAGATCAAGCGCAAACTCATCGAACAGCAAACCGCGTCCGGGCTGTATCCATATTCAGCGCACTATCTGCGCCACGCGAAAGCGCGAACCGGCGAATACTGGCACAATCATTTCAGCACCATCGGCGTCATCGGTATGAATGAAGCCGTGCTGAACTTCATGGAAAAAGACCTGACGAGCCCGGACGGCCAGACATTTGCCATGGAACTGATGCAATACCTCCGCGGCCTGCTCGTCGAGATACAGAAGGAAACCGGCCACGTATTCAACCTCGAGGCGACCCCCGCAGAAGGAACCGCCTACCGCCTTGCCCGGCTCGACAAATCCAAGTATCCGGACATAATCGCTTCGGGCAACGGCACGCCGTACTACACCAACTCGACCCAATTGCCCGTCGAGTTCTCGAGGGATATCTTCCGCGTGCTCGAATTACAGGACGAACTGCAGTCGGCCTACACCGGCGGCACGGTACTGCATCTCTACCTCGGCGAAAGCATCGAAGACACCGAGATCGCGAAACGGCTGATACGCAAAATCTTCGAAAAATACAAATTGCCCTACATTTCCATTACCCCGACGTTCAGCATCTGCTCGAATCACGGCTATATCCGCGGCGAGCATTTCGCGTGTCCGGCGTGCGGCGCCGAAACCGAAGTCTGGTCGCGCGTTACCGGTTACTTGCGGCCCGTCGCAAACTACAACGACGGAAAGAAAGAAGAGTACCGCGAACGGTTAAAGTTCGAGGTGCCGGCCGAACTGCAAATGGAGCCCGTTTCGTGAGAATCGCCGGCATAGAAAAGAACTCATTTAGAGATTATCCCGGCAGACTCGCCGCAGTTCTATTTACACCGGGCTGCAACTTGGACTGTTTCTATTGCCACAACCGGCACCTCCTAGGCGGGCAACCGTGGTTCGACGGCATGCCGCCGCGAGACGCCTTGGACTGGCTGGCTAGACGCCGAGCGTTTCTCGAGGCGGTCGTCATCAGTGGCGGCGAGCCGACGCTCCAGCCGGATCTGGCCGATTTCATCCGACAAGTCCGAGCGCTCGGCTACCCCGTCAAGCTCGATACGAACGGCACGCGCCCCCATGTATTAGCGGCGCTTATCGAGGCGGACCTTCTGGACTACGTCGCCATGGACGTCAAGGCGCCTCAAGAGAAATATGAAGCATTCTGCGGCGTGCCGGTCGACCACAGCGCGATCAATGCCAGCATCGACTTGTTGTTGTGCGGCCACATTGACTACGAGTTTCGAACGACGGCCGTGCCGCAGCTTACGGAGGACGATCTGCTCGCGATTGCGCGGCGTATCCGCGGCGCGAAACGGTTCGTGTTGCAGCAATACCGTAAGCCGGAGGCCCGCCGCGAACGCGCCGATCCGCGTCTCGACGCCACACCTCGCTCGTCCCTTTCGATTGTCGGCGTGGTCGAGGAACTGCAGGAATTCGTGCAACGATGCGACACGCGCGGGTTCGCCTCCGAGCAGCCGGCGCAAGCGGCCTTGTCTGTCTCATAGCTGCCGGTGCAGCGCATTGCGCCGAAGAACGGCAGCTTCCCGGCACAACGGGTGGAGGGGCCTCTTGCCCAGAGGCAAACGGTGTCTCCACGCGGGACTATCATCACGTTCATTACGGTCAATGGAGAAACGGTATGAATGCATCCGCACCAATCTGGCCTGAGGGGCGCGAAACCGAAATGAATGTATTTGCGGGATTCCGCGCCGTCGTCGACATGCCGGAAGCCGACGAGGTCGTACTCCGAATTGCCGCCTCCTCGGTGTACCGTGCCTTCATAGACGGCGCGTTCTGCGGCCACGGGCCTGCCCGCGCCGCCCACGGCTATTTCCGCGTCGATGAATGGGATCTTGCCAGTCGGCTAGCGCCCGGTAGACACGTTATCGCGTTCGAGGTCGCCGGGTACAACGTCAACAGCTACTACCTTGTGAACCAGCCGGCGTTCCTCCAGGCAGAACTTGTCGCCGACGGACAGGTGTTGGCGTCGACCGCTGGTGCAGGCGTGCACTTCGCCGGAACCGTTCTTAACGCGCGCGTACAAAAGGCCCAACGGTACAGTTTCCAGCGGCCGTTTACGGAAGTGTACCGCCTCGCGCCCGGCGGGGATCGCTGGCGGGCGGATCCCGACGCCGCGTTTAAGGCAACGGACTGCCCCGGCCTCCCGGAAAAGCGCTACTTGCCCCGGCATGTAGCCTATCCGACGTTTGACGTGCGTACGGCCACGCGCCACGTCAGCCGGGGAACCGTCCGAACCAACGAGCAACCCGGCCACGTTTTCAAAGACCGTTCTTTGACGGGCATTGGCCCCAGCCTCTTGGGGTATCGGGCGGAAGAACTCGACACAATCCCGTCGATAGAAATGCAGACCTTGGCCATCGAGCGCCACGAGGACGTCGGCGAGGCGCTGACGCCCGATACCCGCCTCGACTTGCCCGCCAACACGTTTCATGTCGTAGATTTCGGCCTAAACCTGACGGGCTTTTTCGGCGCCCGAGTGGCATGCACTGAGAAGACCCGCCTCCTATTCGTGTTTGACGAGATTCTCACGAATGAGGGAGACGTCAACTTCTTGCGTATGGGCTCGGCGCAGCTAGTGACCTACGAACTCGGGCCGGGGACCTACGAACTCGAGGCCTTCGAACCCTACACGTTACGCTATCTCAAGGTCCTCGTGCTCGACGGCGCCTGTCGCGTCAGCGGCGTCTACATCCGAGAGTACGCCAATCCCGACGCCGGCAAGGGCCGGTTCCAATCGAGCGACGAGCGGCTCAACCGCATCTTCGAGGCGGGACGCCAAAGCTCGAGACAAAACAGCCCCGACACGTTCATGGACTGTCCTTCGCGCGAGCGCGCCCCCTGGCTGTGCGACAGCACCTTTGCGGCACGAGCCGCCTTCGCATTGTCGGGAAACACCGCAGTCGAGCGCAATTTCTTTGAAAACTACTTGCTGCTCGAACGGCTTAACCAACTCCCCGAAGGCATGTTGCCCATGTGCTATCCCGCAGACCACTATGACGGCGTCTTCATTCCGAACTGGGCCTTATGGTTTGTGGTCCAACTCGAGGAATACCTGGCCCGCAGCGGCGACCGACCGTTAGCCGACGCTTTGAAGCCGAAGGTCCTTGCCCTGTTCGATTACTTGCGCAAGTTCAAGAACGCCGACGGCTTGCTCGAAAAACTCGATAGCTGGGTGTTTGTCGAATGGTCCAGGGCCAACGAGTTCGTCCAAGACGTGAATTACCCCACGAACATGCTCTACGCCGGCGCACTCGACGCGGCACACCGCGTGTACGGCCTTCCAGACTGCGCTGCCGAGGCCAAGGCCGTCCGGGACGTCATTAAGCGGCAATCCTTTGACGGGGAGTTTTTCGTAGATAATGCGTTACGACAAGATAACGACCTCGTCGTTACCCGAAACCGCAGCGAAGTCTGCCAATACTATGCGTTCTTCTTCGGCGTCGCGACGCCCGAAACCCACCCGGACTTGTGGCGCGTACTTCGCAACGAATTCGGCCCACGGCGGAAGCAATCCGGGGCGTATCCGGAAGTGCACATGGCCAATTTCTTCGTCGGCGACCTCCTGCGGCTGGACCTCCTCGCCCGGTTTGGCCACGTCCAACAGTTCGTTGATGAGTCCATCGAGTTCCTGCTTTGCATGGCTGAGCAAACCGGTACCCTGTGGGAACACGACACGGCCGCAGCAAGCTGCTGCCACGGATTTGGCGCACACATCTGCCATCAGTACTATCGCGACGTGCTCGGCTTGCGCCGTATCGATCCAACGAATAAGACCGTCGAAGTACAACTCCCGGACCTCGAACTCCAGTGGTGCGACGGTGAAGTCCCCGTCCCCGACGGCGTTATTAAGATGCGTTGGTGGAAAAAAGACGGCGCAATCCGCCACGAGGTCGCCGTGCCTCGATGCTACCGCGTCAATGTGCAGAAATCCTAACCCACATCGCTCACCGGAACGTGAATGACGCGTGGTAAGACATTAGATGCGCACAGGTTGGAGCGGAACGACCAATACCGGCGCGCAGCGATCCGCATTCGGCCTTCAAAAGCGGCCATGGGAACCCCCTAGCAAGGAGAACCGTAAAAAATGTACACCCATTTCGGCCTCTTCGTCGTCGTCCTCGGCATTTGTTTGGCTGCTTTCGCGGCAGAATACGACATTGCGCGCGGCGAACCGGGCGTTCCAGGAGAAGCCGGCAGCGACGACGTAACAACTGAGATCGTACATCGCATGCTATTCCCCAAGGCTTACGAAGACGTTTCAGTCGCGCAGGCGCACCAGATGTGGGAAGACGAAACGTTCTTCCTGGACGTGCGAACCGCCGCCGAGATCGACGCCGGCTACATCCCAGGCGCATACAACATCGACTCAACGGAGCTGGGTGTCCGCCTCGATGAAATTGCCGACCTGCAAAACCAGGACATCGTGGTGTATTGCAAGGCCGGCGGTCGGAGCGCCCCGGCGGCCCAACTCCTTAGCGACAAAGGCTTTACCGCCGTACATAACATGCTCGGCGGATTTGATGCCTGGCAGGCGGCCGGCTACGAGGTCTCCGGCGCCGACCAACCAGGGGTGCTGACCCCCTCATGCGCCGCAACCATAACCGCTGTTTCCCGAAGCGGTTCCCCGCCCGCATATGGCAACCCGGCACTGTTCCTCGCCGTTCTCCTTTCCCTGGCAGTAAAGCGCAGAAAACGACAAGTCGCCTGAGACGCCGCGACCGTCCGGGCGTCAGCGCCTGGTCTTCTCGCGAAGAATCCGCACCTCTTCGCCAGTCAGTGCTACATCGTAGATGCGGATATCGTCGAGAAGGCCGTGGACGTAATACGTCTCCTCGCTAAGCCCATAACGCGGCGCCAGCAGAGGCGTTGTATCTAGCGGAGGGACGCCTGCGACGTTCTTGCGTCCAGTTTGCACGCCATTAAGATAGATCCGCATTTCGCCGAACCCATAGACGGCTGCAATGTGTTGCCACACCCCCGGTTGCGGGCTGCCCCCATCGAGCGTACCGAGGTCAGCCATATGGAACCGGATCCGGCCGCCCACGAGCTGCAAAAAATACGTCACCTCCTCCCATGGACCCTTGCAGATAAGCACCGGCGCCCCCTCGACGTCATCCAGTTTCACCCACAGGCTCAGTGTCAGGGCCCGCTCCGGGTCCCATTGGGGTTGACGCGCGAGTTCAGACCACCCTTTGCCGCCGACCGCCAAGGCGTTGTCCGCTATCTGCGACAGTTCCATGAGAAATGACGTATCCTCGAACGAAAGCTGAACTCGGGGGCGAGCCGGCTCGGACGACGCAATCACGCCGACAAGACTCGAGGGGGCGCCGACTCGGCCGTCGGGCGCCGCGCCGGCCACCGAATACGTGCACGCCGTCCCGCCCTCGACCCGATCGGTTGCCTGCAAATAGTGACCATAATCGGCAGCGGCGATGATTTCCCCGACGGGCTCGAGGTCTTCATTGTATTTCACCACGTTGTATTGCCCCGCTTGCGGCGAGTCGCTGAACCACCCAAGGACGACCCGGTTTGCCCGGGTGGCTAGGTGCAAGCTCGCGGGCGGCTCGGGCAACGGCAGCCCAGGCAGCGACACCGGCGCGGCCGCATACGCCGTCAACCCGGACCAGAGGCTGCGCGCCACCACGCCGTAGTCTGCCGCGGAACCCGAGACAGGACGCAGGTCCTCGAACCAACCATCGGCCACCGTGGCCAGATGCGCACCGTTCCGGTAAACGGCGTAGGCCTCGCCCGGTTCCGGCGTCCACTCGAGGATAACGCTGTACCAGTCGGGCGACACCCCGTATTCGACGGCCACCGGCGTCACCCGACCCGACGCAGGCGGCGCGGGAACGGACGCCAACCTGGGAACATACGTTGTGGCGGTTGCAGTAGCTGCCGGGAAACCGCGCGGCCATTCAAAACGTTTCCGCCGGCCCTCGACCACTTCGATACCGTACTCAACGCTGCCGGCCCCCTCCACTTCCTCCGGGAAAACGAGGGCGTACGAAGAACGGCCGAGCGACGCCAGGACACGTTCCGCGAAATCCGTTGCCCCGAGCGGACGCGCCAAGACCTTCACCTTCACCCGCTTCTCGGGGCCGCCCACGAGGATGACGCGATCCGGCAGCACAACCACAGTGGGTTCATAGTCCTCGGGAAGAGCTTCGAGCACTGCAAGTTCCTGCGGCCCCAGGCCCATCCGATCGCGCAAATCCGCCCACGCTTTGACGTTGACCGTGGCCAGCACGCCCAGCTCTCCCTTGTTCCTGATGCGCCGCGCGTAGCTGTGCAACGCCTCGGCCAACCCCGAATCTTGTATAAGCGCAATCGCTTCCTCGGTGTTGCCCCGCTCGATCAACGCGTCCAAACCGCCCCCCGGACAGAGAACAGACGCGGCGTGGTCGAAGGCCAATACGTAGTCCATAAGCAGGACGTGGTCTTCGGCGGCGTCAAGCCCCTTCCTTCGCGGGCCGCCGGATAGCAGATTGTCCAGCGGCCGGATGTCAGGTATAAG
>Ga0180437_10002125_pt1 | contig 32449 bp, 25 predicted proteins | sample SS_ome_4_FD_132410 | JGI IMG/M metagenome (GOLD analysis project Ga0180437, IMG submission 132410) | Hypersaline lake sediment archaeal communities from the Salton Sea, California, USA - SS_3_D_1 metaG | ecosystem: Environmental > Aquatic > Non-marine Saline and Alkaline > Hypersaline >... | reverse complement strand
TGTATCAACCTATTTTCTGCAGGATCCTCTACTTGATTTGAAAAGAATTGAATACCAATTTTACCTGTATTGTCCTGTTTTATTTTAAAAGAAGCAAGATTAAAATCTAAAAACTCATTAATTGAGTCACTTGAAAAATGATATTTAGCACCTCTTACTGCATCTTGCAATTGTGAAAACTGAAGATATCTGGCACGAAATACTTCTGTTAATGGAAGTGTAAACCGGGCCATTGTATTTAAAAGATACTCTTCTTTGTTTACATTAAAAATTGTTCTTTCTTTTGTTTCAGGATCAATGCTTACATCTTTAAAAGCAGTTGTTTGTACATCATCTCCTAAAAAGATCCAGTTTGAATTGCTTGCTTTAACTAGCTCTGAAACTCTTTCTCTTTGACTTGTAGGAATAACTGTTGCTTCATCTACAAAAACAATATCCTGGGAAGATACTTCTCCTTTACCCAATACTTCATGGAGTAATTTATATTCAACACCTACTATTTTTTCAGTACCTTCTAAATTCTCTTCATAAGTTTGAATAAGATCTTCACTTGGAACAATTACAGTAACATTAAGTTTTTTATTATCATTTAATCTATTAAAGGCTTTTATTGTATTTAAAACAACCAATGTAGATTTACCGGTACCACCATATCCTTTTGCAAAAAGAACATTATCTATAATATGATGTACTGATTTTTGTATTGTTTTTTGAGTAACTCCATCTTTGAGAAACTGGTTGGAAGGAGAGAACAAAAATCCAATAATAGTAATCAACATTCTTTCCTGTTCATAGGTATTTACATTATCACCCATTGGAGTTTCTTTCACAATATCCCTGGCAACCTGAATGACATCCATTATAGAGGGAGTTTCATTCTGACCATACTGATTAACTTCATTTAAAGTATTAATCGTATGCTGAAAGAAAAACCTCTTCATTTGAATATTACTTATTGAGTTTCCGGAACCATTAAAGAAATAATGAAATGAGTCTGCCCATGTTTTAGTAGTCAATAGACCATTATTATATTCTTCTGTTCTTTCTTTTAGAGTAGATAACTTTCTATCAACAAGAGCATCAGTATCTAGTGGATCACCCAATAAATATAAATTCCCGGCTTTTTTATTAAACCAGGTAATCATTGCATCAAGTTTTCCGGATAAAGATTCTTTTGTCTCAATAATGGCTTTTTCTATTTCATGAAGTTTTATTTCAATCTTACCTTTTTCTTCTGCTTCAGCTTTTAGATAATATTGAAGTAGATTATCAATGCTTTTTACTTTTTCACCATTACCAAGATCACTATCAAGTATTGTTTGAATTTTAGACTTACCGGCTTCCAGTAATGTCAGCAACTCTTTTGATCCTTCAAATCCAATTTCAGGAGTAAAGAATTTTAACCAGGTAAGTAACATCTCATGATCAATATTAATATAAGATGATTCTACCTTGAAATTATTAATTGATTTATTACCGGCTAAGTCACTTAATTTTTCATTGATGATCTCAATCTTTTCCTCTTGCTCTTTAATAAAATCACCAAACTTATCAAGAATACCTTTATTTAACCTTGCATTATCATTATCAAGAAGAGGACTGTGCTGAGAATTATCTTCTGTAGCTTCCAGGCTTCCCTGAACGAAGTTCACATTAGATTCAATATAGGTCTTTAATGATTCAAGATCGTTCCTGTATAGGTCTACAATCGTCTGTAAAACCTTATGTGGAATACCAATGCTTGCTACGTCTTGTTTAATTGCTGTTTGATATGCTGATTCTATGGCCATTCTTCTATCCAGCATGAGATATAATGCAGCTAGTTTATCATCATCGGTAGGATTTGTAAAAGCAGTGGATCCTCCTTCTACAGGTTGATTAAGCATTAATCTGATTTCATCAGTAGCACCGGTTAATGCTGTAAGCTGATCTTCCATACCAGCATTAATAGCACTTTCTGTAAGATTTTGATTTAACTGATTTCCAAGTTGATCAATATTTGATAGGTAACTTCCAATTTGTTGTGCGGTTTCAGAAGTAGGTTCAAGGATACCAGCAAGTTTTTTGATTTCTCCCAATCCTGCTTGAAGGTTTCCCATTGCAGCAACAACATCATAAGTAAGATCAGGATTATCATAAAGATTAGTTCCTTTTTCTACACCAGCAATAATATCTTTTATAGGCTTAAGCAATGTATCAATTCTGTTCATTGCACCTTTTTCAACAGACTCCTTATTCCCAAGTCTTAAGAAAGTTTCTTCAAGTACAGTTTTTAGATCTGCAGCTTCCTGATCTTGTAAATTGGCATATTTGTTTAAAGCTGAAAGGAAATTATCTCTTACACCACTAAACATCTGATATAAATTAACATCAGCCATTTTTACCCTTGAATAAATTCCGGGTAATATTTTATCTATCTCTTTTGTTAACGCACTTGATTTAACACCTTCTTTAAGTCCTAATCTCTTCCTTGCTTCTTTTTCAGCCATTTGATTAAGCTGATAATTTAATGCAAGTGAATTAAACATCATATCGGTATAAGCACCACTTGTCTTTTTAACTTTTAAAGGACTGCCATATTTAACCTGTTCATCAGTAACAGTTCTTACTGGTTTACCTTTATCATCAAATGAAAGAGCCATTTTTGATTGTGGAGTAGTTATCCAGTTAAGATTATCCTGGCTAACTTTCAAAAGTTTTTCTTCTGCTTCAATTCGTTTTTGTATATCAGCGGCCTTATCTCCTTTTTTAAGACCAAGGGCTTCATTGTCTGCTTCCAGTGCATTATCACCAAGCTCATTCATTACTCCATTAAGGTTGGATATAGCCTGATTGCTTCTTTCAATCTCTCTATAAGCCATGAATGTTCTTTTTATTAAAGAATCATTTCCTCTTAAGGCATCATGTACAGTTTTATCATTCTTGATTTTCTTTAATAACTCTACTGAGAAATTCAGATCTTCCATAAACATATCAATATGTTTTGCAGTATCCTCTTTTATTCCAGTAAAGGCACCCATTTTAACAAGCTTATCAATTTGAGATCTTATTGCTTTAGTATTTGCTTGTGGATTTTTTAGGACAAACTTTGCCATATCATAAAGAGCTTTGTCTTTATGCTGTGGAGGTGACATAATCCCGGTACCATTACCAATCCCAAATGTTATAAATGTAGAAAGGAAAGCGGCCACTCCTTCTTCAATACTGAATGTAGTGTCAAGTGTTTTCTTTCCGGCCAGTACATCATTAAAATGATTCATGTTTTTCTCATGTTCCTCATATTCTCTGTAAGTAACATCAGTAACATCAGTAGGATTTGTTTTGCTTATCCTTTTATAACCAAGCGTAGGATCATCAGGATTATTTGGGATATAATTATAGTTTTCATGAAGGTTTACATATCTTTCACCTATTACAGCCTCTCTACCATTAACCCACATATTTAGCCAACGATGCATTACTGCTTCTTCAATCTCTTCCACACCTTCAGTAAATGATGCTATGGTTGTCCTGTTAAGTCCGGAAAGAAATCTTTTACCTGCACTCTTAGATGCAGCAGCAGACATTTGAGATTCAATTGCAGCAAACCTGGCATTTTGAAGTGTTGTCCATACTTTACCAACTACAGTTTTTTGTTCAGCAACAGACATTTTTCTTAATGCTTTTCCTGTAGTAGCTACAGCTTCTCCAACAACATCATTTACAGTTTTAGTAATTGTTTCATTGGTAAACTTGTTTCTTCCTAGTTGCCTTAAAACCATATCACCACCAGCTCTTTCAGCAAGTCCACCAAATGTCATTTCTGAAACATGGGTTGCGGCCATATAAGGTAGAAGATACCAAGATGATCTATGGAAATCAACTCCTTGTCTCATTAACTCATCCTGTACTCCTGCAGCAGCTTCAAAGTCACCAAGTAATAATGATCCTTGAAATGGAACCCAGGCTGGTAAATTAGCACCAAACAACCTGGCAGCACCTCCACCTACGCCTCCAAGTACAGCACCGGCAGCTATAATTCCTAATAGCTGAGTAACACCATTTGATACAGTATGTAATGCTGCATTCCAGTCATTAAACATACTATTCATTTCATCATAGTTTTTTGTTGAATGCATATTGGCCCAATTCTGCATATCAGCATTAAACTTATAATATCCCCTATCTTCTGGTTTACCTTCCCATCCAAATAGTTGATCTTTTAAACTACCAATGACACCAGCGGCAGTACCAATTCCTTTTGCAACAATTGGAGCAGAGCCACTCCATAAACCTCTTGCAATACTATCCCAACCACTTTTAGTTTCAAGTACCCTGTCACCAAAATATCCTTTAATAAGATCAGGTGGAATAAATTCATTGTCACCTGCTTCTTTCCAATAGGTTTTACCATTAGGAGTCATTTGTAACATTAAGTTATTATCAGCATACTTTTCCAGAGCCAATGGTTTAAGGTTTCCGTTTTTATCTTCAAAAAATCCTTTAGAAGTTGCTTCTTCATCCATTGAATATAATTCAAATCTTTTTCCACTTGTTGTATGGAAAAACCGATCATCAAGAATTACTTCATTCCTTTTTGACCTTTCAGCTAAAAGATCTTTTTTATACTGATCTCCTTTGAAATATTCAGTATCAGGAAAGCGATATCCGGAAGTTTGTAAAGTTTGTTTTTCAATTGTATTGTAAAGATCAAACATTTGATTTGCTCTTTCATACAAAGGCATTCTTTGTTCTTCAGGAATTTCTGGAAAAGATTGGGAAAAGTCCTCAAATGTTGGCATCTCTGGTTCTAAACCTGATTCAAGTGAGGCTTCATAAATATCAGCTAAACTTCCACCTGCATGTACCGACCTGGCAAAATTTAATCTTCTTCTTTTACCATTATCTACTTGCTGGGTTATTTGCTCCTGTCCTTTTGTTTCTTCTAGTGCCATAATATAATTGATTTAAGCTATTATAAATATCTTTGATGTGAAAGTACCTAATTATTATAAAGTACTCTTAAAAACGATCTATGGTAGATCTACAGCTTTGCTGGATATGTGATAGGCTTTGCCTTGTGAGATTATTTTGGGGCATAATCAAACCCTTGATGCATAACAATGTTTATTCCCATTCTTTTAAGGTAATCTTCTATTTCTGGTAATAATCCAAATGTTCTTTGGCTTGGAGATATTTCCTGTAATGCATCTGTTACTATTTGATTATATCTTGTGTCTACTCCTAATACAAGAACATCATCACCTGCCTTGTAACCACGACTCATTAAATCAGGATTTCTACTGAGAAATTCTTTTGTTAAAGTAATGGACTGCACATTCATATCCGGAAATCTTTCATCATCAGTTTCCTTTAATGTGCGTGTAATCATATCATTCTTACTGTCTGGTAATGTAAACTTAATCTTTTTCCTATTTTCTTTAGTATCTAAAACCATCATCCTTACCCTAGCACCAGGATTACCTTTTGTTTCAGTACCACCTTCTAATGTCCATGGCATATCAGCATATATCTTTCCACCGGTTTCATAAAATACTGGTTCAACTCCTTCTTCTGGATCATATAGTTCTGTAGGGTCAATATAATTACCAAGAAATAACACCCTGTCAGTTGGGGTTTTCATATAAAGACTACTTTTTTCAAATTCTTCGTTTTCAAAATCATAAGCCGTTGTTACGGTTCCGTATCGTATAATATTTTTAAATTCAAAATTTGTAAGGTTTGGATCATTAACCAATTTGTAAAGATCGCTTTTCTTTTTAGCTTCATCTTTAGTAGGAGATTTTGGCTTAAGGTATAATGATTCTAATACCGTTTCACCTGTTCTTTGTAATGCTTTACCAACACCATAATCAGCTCCATAACCCTCTTCTTCTTCTCGCTCTCTTACTTCCGGAATTTCATATATTTCATTTGCTACTTCTTTTAATTGAGCATCAGTTAATACAGTATAGAGGTATTCATTTCTAAACTCCTGCATATACATATCAAGTTCATCTTTTCCTCTTTCAGTCCTGGGATCAAATCTTAACTTAGGTAAACTTTCTTTTAATCCACTTGCAAGAATTTCAGTGAGATCTTCATTATCTGAAGTAATTGCTTCTCCACTCATTACTTCACTTAAAGCTGTATCAAACTCTGTTAAATAAGGCTTAACAACATCATTATCTTTAAATGCTGGAATATACTGAGCAATGTTTTTTCTTTCAGTAGCATCAAACATTACGCTATTAGGATCCGTTGACAACATCCTGTCCATTCCATAAAGAACATTCATAAAAAAGTTTGTAGGAATATCAGGATACTGATCTTTATTACTTGCTGTTTCACCTGTTGCTTCTGAAATAGCTAATTGATCTTTTAATGGAATTCTTTTATTGATTTCCGGAGCCATCATATACTCCTGGAATGAAGGAGCCTTTTCACGATCTTCATCACTTAATCCTTCAAGTTGCTTGTCATAGATATACTTTCGTATATTATAAGCTCTTGTTAAAGCCTGATCTCCTGGTAATGCATTCATAAAGGATTGCCAACCCATTTCAAGTTGAGGTTTATTACTGACATAATTCCTTTGTCTTATAGCCTTATCTCCTTGTGTTTGGGTTACTTCTGTATAAGCACTATTTTCAGCTGCTTCATCAAGTTTTCTTTTAAGCAAATCATCCAATTCTTCAAAGGCCGGTGCCGTATATTCCATAAAACCTAATTGGTAAGGTTTAGTTGCATTATAATTTTTTAATGCACCAGCTGTCATTATTTTGCCTGCAGGAGTGTCAATTCCAATTTGAACATTACCTTCATCATCTTCTCCCCAGATAAAGTCATTATCAGTAATCTGTTTTTGTTTTAAATATGTTTCAAGATTATTTAACCTTGCAACATTACCTTCAAGATAATCCTTTTCAGCATCCAAAAGCAATCTTTGATTTTGATACTCCTGATTGTATTGTTGGAGTTCGTTAATTGTAGACTCTTTAGTTGCGTATGCTTGCCAACCTTCATTACTTTGCATAGCATCATTAAAGACTTTATTTAGCTTGCTTTTATATTGTGCTTCTAAGTTATTTACTGCCATTGAATAAGTAGCAGCATCACCCGGATTCATCTTCAAATTTTTATCAGTTCCGGATCCTTGACTACCAGAACGAGAAGAGCTACCACCTAATCCAGATAGTAGCATTGACAAAGGTTGAGGGCTAGGCAAAACTAATTGATTAGCCTGTGGAGAAATCCTTAACATTATATTTCAATTTTATTGAATTCAAGTATTTTCTTATGATCTTCTGTTCCTCTTTTAATAATAACTACAACATTATCAAATCTTACAGTAGCATAAAGCTTTCTGTCCAGTACATGAGTATCCTGAAATCCCTGTGGTATTACAATATCTCCTTCGTCAAATCCAGCACCTTCAAGAGACTCTCTTAATTGTTTTGGTTCTCCTACTTTATGAACAAACATTAACAATGGACCAACATAATATTTCCTTAATGCATCATCAGGATCAGTACGTTTTGTATAATCAAATGCTGCTGGCATTTTTAATGTTGTAGATGGAGGTGGCTGTAAATACTCACCTATGAATTTACCCGGAGGTGAAACATGAGGATAAATCCTAAAAGGAATTAATTCTTTTTCTATTTCTTCTTTTACGACTTTTTGCATTATGTCTCCTGTCTGATTTAATAGCTCTTTGCTCATTTTCTTTTACTTTTTAATTTGTTAATTTGTTGTTTTACAAAAATAGCTTGTTTTAAATAAATATCAACTTGTTTATTGCATTTTGCAGTTTTAACTCTTAACTCTAATAATCTCAATCTGTTTTCTAGTTTTTCTATAGCTGTCATTATTCACTAAATCCTAATTTATTCATTAGTTGCATAAATTCAATAGGTGCTAGTGATCCTTTTAAGTATTCCATAATATCTGCTGAAAGTTTATTCTGACCAAATTGAGATCCGACATTAACTATACCGGCAAGTGTTTTATAAAGATTGTCTATATTTCCACCACGTACCTGAGATTTAATCATATCAAACTGTATTCTATCCATTTCATTATTTCTCATTATTTGCCTGTTGGCAACATCTGTTCTTAATCCAGTCTGAACATTCATAGCATCAACTCTTGCATTTTCTCCTACATTAACCCTATTAACATCAGATACAATCTTTTCAGTAGTTTCAAACTTCTGTGATAATAGTTGTGGAATATATTCTGGCCTTCCGGTAATTTTGCTCATTTCAAGTGCAGTACCAAATGCTCTATCTGTAGAACGAATACCAGGTTCAGCACTAACATATCTAGGACTGATCATTCTGGGTGCAATTGTAGGAATAGGTTCCGGACCTCTTTCGCTTTTATTACGTATCATATCAGCTACAGTTTGTCCTACTTGACCAATTCCTAATGCTCCTGCTGCTAAAGCAGAGTTTTTTAGGTTTTTTCTATATTGATCAAAAAAGTTAACAGCTTTTGTTTCAGGAGAGCCTATTTTATCAGTCTTAAGATAATCTAACTCACTTCCCATAGGAGTATCTAGTACATTAGGAAAAGATATCTCATTTGATTTTATTCCAAAATTAAATTCTTTTCCAGGGTAATTTCCTAAAGTAGGAATTTCAAGATTGACTCCATAAGGGTTATCTTCATCATAATAGAGGCCACCTTTGTATAATCCACTCTGGGCTTTCTTTTTGATTCTCATACCACATTTGGCAATCACATTATTTTTAGGCATAGTTTTAATTATTTCCGAGATTGGTACTCCCGAGTTATACATTTGCATCTGTTCTTTGTTGAAAATAGCTTTACTTCCATCTTTAAAATTAAATTGATACTCACCACCTTCAACTTCTACCGGTTGTCCATTTAATACTTTATCTACTCCACCTGATTCATGAGAAGGGCCATTGATTTTTTTAATAGAGTTTACATAACCACCATCTTCCATTTTTTTAGGAAATTTACTTTGTGGGCCTATGATAAGATCGTTATCAGGATTACCAAAAAATTCATTTGCTGTTTCTATTGCTATCCTGTTCATTGGATAATCAGGATCAATACGCTTAGGACTTACTTTGCTTTTAGCTCTTTCAATATTCTCTAAAGCTACTTTATTCTTTTTATAAGTAGCCTGATTAGGTGACATATCTCCTGGTAGGTTAATAAGACTGGCCGGTGCAATTCCTTTTCCCAAACCATAAAAACCAGCTAATATTTCAGGTACAGCAGGATTATTCATAAGAGCTTTTGCTCCCCATGGTAAAGCAGATAATATTGTTGCTTCTAATCTTCCATCAAATTCGGATTGTGGTTTGTTTGTAGTATCAGCAGGTTTATCAAGAAGTAATCCACCTCTTTTCATATTTGGTTTGCCCTTAGCATATTCAGGTTGTCCATATTCAAAGTAAAGATGCTCAGGTCTATTTGGTTCCCTCCCAAAAAGTCTATTATAATACTCCATATCATAAAGCTCTTTACTAAAGTCAGAAGGAATGAAACCGCCATCTTCTCTCCATATACCACCTTCATAACCATCTGTTCCACTATACATAGATTCATTACTAAAAGTAGGATGATTTGGTTTTTTAAATTTATCTGTTCCATGACCACCTTTATCTTTATTTTTCCATTCTCCACTTTTCCAAAATCCTTGAACATCATAAGCTCCAATATCCATCATTATATCTCTCCCTTGACGTTTACTTTCTTCTAAAGCCCATTTCTTAAACTTTGTCATTTCATCTTTAGATAATAGAGTATTGTACTTATCTTTAAAAATAAATTCAGGATCTTTACCAACATATAATCCATTTTCTCCTTTCTTCCACTTTCTTGCATTCCTGGCAAAGTTAGCTCTTTTCCTTACTGCAGCTGATTTGCTTTTTAAGCCCCTTTGTATACATTCACTGGTTACCTTACCACCACAGTATTTTGTAAACTTACCTCTATTCTCAGGTTTAATATAAATACCTGCCTTAGCCTTTTTTTCAAAACCTCCTGCTCCTGCTATTGCCATACCAGTATCAAGAGTTGGTAATGCTATATCCATAACTTTACCAAAAGTTGTCCTCTTAGTATCAATAAAACTGTTAGGGTCAAACTCAAATCCTCCCTGAACTCCGGATATTGATCCTGCTCTTTTATAATCACCCAGGAAAGTAGTTGTTGGATTATAATTTGTAAATTCTTTTTCACCCCAGATGGAGTTTGCTATTTTACCAGCTGCTGATGCAGCTCCAAAAGCTAACATAAATGGAAATCCCATAACTTATAATATTGGTGTAAATGAACTAATTACTTTCTTAATATAGATCTCTTCTGCTGATGATTCAGGTTCATAGATTAGTGTTACTTTCACCCACTTTCCTTCAATCTCACTATCTGTTTCATATTGTTCTTCATCTGAACTTGTTTGAACTGATACCGGAACCAACCAATCATGTTTAAAATATTCTGGCATATCAGCAATATCTGTAGTGTCAAAATCATAGACTGATACCTGGTATGCTGTTTCATAACGAATAGAGGTCAACTTAATATTTGGCATTTCAATCCTTAATGATTCAAGTATTTTTACAATCATTGAAGTATTTTGCTGGTCTGAATTTCCATTGACAATGAAAGATAATTTAGCAGCTTTTATTTCATCATAAAATGTTTGCCTTTCTCCTTCATCTTCTTTATAGAAATACCTGGTCCCGGATAACACTCCGCGATCTACTTCAGGCTTTTCAGTATATAACCCATCACCCAGCTTTAAATAAAAGGGCGTATTGACCGATCTCTCCGGAACGAACCCATCAATCACTTCTGAATAGATAAAGGTTCTATCATAACGTACACCACCTTCACGCCTAAGTAAAGTAAAATATACTTCCTCATATTTTTTATTGTAACCCAACACAATTCCATCCCCTCCTAAAACATCATCATCAGGCTCTGAAACAATATCAGTAAACTGTGAACTGTCTTTAGCATCAATAACTTCTTTCTGGTAAAACTTAGTCATTGTAAGATCTTCTGCTTGTAAGAAATATCTTCCGGGAGTTTGTGATGTTTTTAAAATAATTCTCCAAATGATATTTCTGATATAGTCCCAACCATAAATAGCATTGTCAGTAAGAACAACTGCTGTTTTATGTTGACAACCATAGTCGGCCAGTATATTAACATTCTCACTTAAAAATGTAGATGCATTGGCAATAACATTATCTCCTGATGCATTACTTTGTACAAGCCTATCATCTACATAAACTTGGAATATTTTATTTCTCGTAATACAGATTACTCTTCCCTTATATTCAATAACTCTTAAAATTGGACTATCTTCTACTAAGAAATCACGATAATTAGAACTGGAAAACTCACGAAACTGATCTGTAATGCTTCCGGAAATTAATGGATTTGTATAGTATCCTCTATTCTTTTTAAATGGATCTAGGATATTTTTATTACTATCTACTCCTAATGCAACTCTTGGATTTAACGTAATATTGTAGCCATCATTAATTTGAAAAGCCTCTACTGCATCTTCTTCATTTTCACTATCCAAAACCCATTGATCAGCACCTTCTCCATCTTGAAGTATTTCAGGATAATAACGATATGTTCTTGTTGTATCAGATGAATCTTTATAGTCAACAGTATTCCTCATTGCTGAATTCAACTTAGATGACATCATAAATCCAAAAAGACAGCCATGCTTATAATTAACATTATTGTCAGATATATGGTCAGCATCACCATCAAATCCAAAATATCTCATTTGCCGGAAATAAACCCTTTGTTTGAAGTTATCTCCACCAGAGAGTATTAAATCATCTAAAGCAGTAGTCATTTCTAATGCCTGTGAAATTCTTGAATAAGAAGTTACAGTAGGATCAAAACTTTGAGCTTTGCTTTCAAAAAGATCACTATCATTTTCTTGCTTATAGATATTAACAATTGCATAATTCCCATCAGGCAAATCAATTGTTGCTCCATCCTCTAATTTTATTCCAATATATTTAGGAGAAAATACACTTCTGTTATAAGTATAAGTCTCATCAGCTGCATCAGCTTTTGTACTAAATCCTTTTTTGTCATTAGTGTTTGTTTCTCCATCAAGTAATGCTGTAACAAATCCACTTGCTGAATTAGAAATTCCCTGGCCTATATTAAAAGCTTTTACCCTATAAGAATTAGGATAATTTGCATAGGTATGTGACTTCTTTTGTACAGAAAAATACAATAAAGGACTGTAACCACTGCTTTTAAAATAATCTTGTGTATCAGATATTGTATAAATCACTTTCATATAATGATCTATTCCTTCCTGTACTTTTAGATTAGAGAAGAAAGCATCTGAAGAATAGACAGCAAAATGGTCTGTTCTCTTTACAGGAGAGTATTCAGTTGTTTGGGAAAAGTAAGTTCTTTTAACAGTACTGCCATCAAGAAATCTGTTTGCATAAGGAAATGTTTTCCTCGGCATAGGAATCATCTTGGCATCACCAGGCTCTCCACCATCTCCCCCATCAAAATAAAGTGTTCCCTGTGTCCCAGATATCTTATCATAAACATTAAACATCACTCCCTGTGCAACAAGATTGTCAAGCTTTTCACCTCTTACAAAATAAAACCCGAGTACTTCATCAAATAAACTATTCCCATTGGCATAAGCCATTGCACTTGCAATATCAAAATAAGCTTTTAAAATATAACTTTGATCAAATTGATCTGGGGCTCCGGAACCTATTACTTGTTTTTCGTTGGGAAATCTAATCAATCCTTTTTTTAATGTTTCTGCAGAAGGAACAACACCTTCCAAAAGGTCTTTTGACTTAATAGGATAAGGATCTGTTTCAGCACCACCTTTAAAAACAAATCTTATAGCAAAAGGATATATCTCTCCATCAAAATAACCAAGATTAGTAGTTACCCTTTCCGGAACTTTATACCCAAAAGGACTCCAATTTCCTAACGCAAAATCATAATCACCTATTGTAGAAGTACAATTAAACGAAGTATCTATTAATTGTGCAAAAGCAGCAAAAGCATCACTTTTTTCCTTTGTAAAATTTACTTCACTCTTCCAGTTAACACCAAGGTATCTTTTATTGATAATATCATGTGCATTTGAAATATTATAAATAGAACTTACTGCGAGAATCTCATCATAAGTTGCCACAATAGTATCTTCAGCTCCTGTAATCTCAACAAGTCCATTATCTCCTATTACACTTTCAATCAGAAATTCTTTATTAATACCATATATATCAGTGGTTGCTATTCCGTTTTCCTGATAAGCAGAGTAACGGATAACATAAAACTTCATATAAGTATAAGTATCATCAATACTGGCCGGATCAATCTTTAACTGAATTGACTTATCAGTATAGTTTGTCAAATCTTGAAGGAAATCCCTTTCTTGTAATCCCTCTGAATCATACATATCATTTCCTGCATTAATACAGATTGGGCCAATTGAAGTAAAGAATTTTGTAGAATTATAATTTTCATCAAGAAATTTAACATAAACAAAGTAATTCCCGGGAGTAAAAATACCATTATCCCTAATGTCATTTAACTCCATAGTTACCATTTTATTTACTGATAATATTTGCCTTACTGTGCTATTAAACTGATCTTCTTCAATTCTTCTTTCAGTTATAATACCATCAGAGTCAAATCCAGAATTAATAACAATGTTTGGAGTTCTCCCATTACAGATATAAAGATCTACTGAATCATCGTATGAAGGTTTAATAATAACATCCTGGCTATATAGATTAAAATCAAGCTGTGTAGAGCGAAGTATTCTTCTGCTACCTCCGGCACCTGTAAAATTAGATAACGCCTTATACGTTCTCTCAAAGCCACTGAGAGAGGTATTTAATGAGACAATTCCAAATTCATCATAAGATACTTGTTTTGGAGATGGGAATACACCTATTTCACCTGTTTGATCTTCCTCATTCCATGATAGGATATAAGCAATCCCATTATGTTCTGCTCCACCAACTCCAACATAACCTTCAGATAATTTAAAACCAACACTTGATGATTCATCATATTTGTTTCCTGGTACATTAGTAGCAATAAAACCCTGCCCAGCTTTATTATAAATTCTTATATTTAAAGAAGGAAAAGATAATTGATTAGGCTTGACATCAGCATAATCAACATCACTAACTACCGGTCCTGAAAATCTGTTTACAGTATCCATTATTCTTGTATTTCTGGTATTACTATAACTCCATTATCATCAAACATTTCATGAGAAAGTTCAACCTTTCCTATCCTTGGCAAAGCATTAAAACGAATTGTTTCAAGATCTTTTAAGTGTTGCTGTGTTTTATGCCTGAATGGATTTGACAAAGCATTTATGATCTGACCAGGAAACTGTGCTTCCCACCTGGCCCAAAAGTTCATATTAAATTTACCCATGGCAACATCTTCCTCAAATGCCCTCATTAAGCAAAAAGTTTCACAAGCAATTTCATGTCCTTTTGCTATTAAAACATATCCTGTTTCAGGATCTACGGGAATACCAACATAGTTAAGATAAATTGTTGTTTCATCAAACTCTGAATCAAAGCTGTCATGGTATTTTAAATCAGTCATGTAGGCTCCGGATGAATTAAGCTTAAAGTCAATTATCCTATCTCCTTCTGTATAAACATCAATTATCCTATGAATATTACAAGGGAGTAATACATTGCCATTTGTAACTGTTAGGGGAACATTCTTAAACCTGACCATAAGATCCACGTCATTGATATAGTTTGTTTCAACATCACCACACCATTCAACAATATCATCAATATGAAACTCTTTTATTTTGCGGTATCTCCTTACTAACTTATTTTGAATGATTTCGGGAGAAGTAAAATATACTGAACTAATCATATACGTTTTTATTTATAAAGGCAATAACATCTTCATATCTGGGGTATTTATGGCCTTGCTTTAACGCTTTGTTAATTTCACTCCTGTAAATACCAATGGGGTATATATATTTAAACTCTACTCTTTTTCTAACGCTGGGTAAAAAATAAATGTAAACACCGACATTATACATACCAGTGCTTAAATAAACTTTTTTAGTTTTTGATTTCTCTGGCTTTTGTGCAATAAACATATACATCTTTTCAAAAGGAAAAGAAAAGATAACATGATTAAACAAAATATCATCTAACAGTAATTTGTTAAATGATTTCACAACTCTTCCTATGAACATTTCTGCAATGCTACTTCTTGACCTTGCTTTTAAGTAGCCTTTCCTTGCTTTCACTAGCCAATCTCCAAATAGCTTTTCCCATGATGTAATATTATATCCATCAGGATAATTAAAGACAAAATCCTTAATCTTATTAAATCTATTTTGGAATTGTTTCTCCATATTGTTTTCCATTGTTTTTGTATCGTTCAGTTAAAGCTTTTTTATAAAACTCATAACCATTATGACCAGGTATTCTTCTTTTTTCAAGATCAATACCAGTTAAGTTTTTATAGGTTTTAATATGATCTTTTGGTTGATCAGAAATAACATTTTCTTGCCATGCTCTCCAATCCTGTTCTTCTATAGGCCGTAACTCTTCTATTGAGGTATATATTGAAGGAACCCAACAATAATCTTCTCCATCAGTTCCTTCAACTTTATAATGTAAGCAATTCACATAATTAAGTCCATTAGGAACCAGGCCATCTATATCATCAGATTGAATATACATCCATTTGGTATCAGTATAAACATACTGCCACCTGTTCTGAAAATAGAATATTGAAATATCGTTTTCCCCTTTAATTTCAAGATATGCTATTGCGGTAAAAAAGGTTTTACCATCACTTGTTATCCCTGCTGGCATTTGTCATGTTTTTAGAATTAGGAATAGAATCATCATTTTCATTATGCAAAACATCAAGTGGAATATTCCATCCAGCTAAAATATCTTGCTTAACAAGTAATTCTAATTTGTATTCAGAAGCTACCGGAAAAGGATCATCATCTGAATAATTAGGATCATCAGTTGGATCATTTAGAGCCGCTATAACAGTTGCATTTGTCATTCCAGCTGGCATATTCTTTAAATATACATACGGTCCTACACGGGCAGCTAATGGCTTCATGGAGACAAATTGAGCAGCATCACTTGAATTTAGACCTGATAAACTTGTAATATAAAATCCGGGAGTAAGTATATTATCATCTCCAATATAAGTTACCGGTTCTCCAACTCTACTTATAAGTGGTGGCAATTCAATCCTTGCCAGTTTTACATTGCTTGTAATTGTAGTTTTTCCAACAGTAACAGTTTTAACATCACACTCAACTAAAAGATCAAGCTTAGTATAATACTTAGGATCAATATATTTATTGTTTGAAAACTCTTCTCTTGCAAGTGTATTCCTAACATCTTTAATTTTATCTTTTATCCACTCTTCTTTTCCGGACAAATAACTTTCGTCAGTTACTTGCTTAAGAGCTATCATAATAGATTCTGCGTATTGATTGAGTGTTTTCATATTTTTATTTTAAAGGGATGTAGGGGACCGAAGTCCCCTTTTCCCATTACATACAAAAAAAATAAACTACCATGAAGTAACGGCCAAATCACACCAGAAACCTATCAACTCTTCAAAAGTAGTATCAGGTGTAGGTGTATCTCCATAATCAGTATACAGATCTGAAGCATCAAAGTAATCAGTCTGGGCCACTGTTTTAGGCATATAAATGTGTACTTCATTCACATAAGTACTGTCTTCCGAAGCTAAAGGCTCACCATAAATATCAAAATTGCATTTGATTGAATATTTGGCATAAGTAGTATTAGTTGCAGGCTGATCAAGTCTCATCATTGCTGATAACCTTCCTCCATCTTTCTTGTTAAACACTACCCGGAATACTTCATCAGAAGTAAGCGAAGGATATCTACCTGTTGTACTAGACATTTGGTAGTTTGTAGTATTTACAGAAGTAAAGTAAGTGTCATTTGGCTTGATGTAATAATCATAAGCATCTTCAAGGAACAATACATCTACAGTAGTAGAAGCATTTAACTGTTTACTTGCATAAACATATCCAGCAGCACCGGCTGTTCCCGCAACAATATTAGCTACAAAAGCAGCAGCATTGGCACCAGTAGCAATTGTTTCAGCAGTACCATTAACAACCCATGAGGTATTACCACTATCAACATAAGTCAATCGTTGCCAGCCATAATTTTGCTGAGTCCATTGACCTGCCATATACTCAACATCAAACTGAACCTCTTCATTCTTTGCTACAAGAGCAATATGACGAGTAGTTGTTCCGGAATAAGTTGAAGTAGCAGTTGATAAATACCACTTATCACCAGCTGTTGTTCCAATGAAATAATAAGTACTTGCTCCACCTGCAACAACAATAACTGGTTCAGAAGCAAGATCAGTATTAGCAGCATCTACATTGAGTATAGCTGTAGCCTGATCAAGTGTTACTGTTACATCAGATCCACCATCAGAAGGAGTATAAGTACAAACAACATTGGTTCCTGATAAATCAGCCTGAGCAGTTGCAACTTTATAAACCCTGAAAGCTTGAACGATAGATCCTGCAAAAGTTACTCTTGGATCTGTTTCCTGGCTATGGGTTGCAACATCATTGGTAATATAATCAAGGATGTTATCTTCCATTTCAAGTTTGTAAGCATCAGTTACATATCCTCCGGATGTTTCAACAACATCTAAGGTACCGCCATAAGTTTTTTCAAACCTACCATCATGACGAGTTCTTACGCCTGGTAATTTTACATTGGTCTGGATAGTCAAACCATAATTATAATAAATATCTTCAGCTTTTGCTGGGGCATTTAAAGTAAGTAATTTACTTTTAAATATTCCATCATCTGTATAGGCAACGGCTACTTTAAGTCCAGAAGCAAGTGTGCCTGAAGCTGCTGTCAAAGTAGAATCGCCACCAGGAAGATTAATACCATCTTTCTTAAAAGAAAGAATTGCTTTTGCTAAATTAGCATCGTAATAAAGACCTACATCTACGTGAGAAAGAGTAGGGAAATGCAAAACATTATTTGGATGTTTTAAGCGTCTCATAATTTTTTAAATTTTATATTTGGGAAATGTTCTTTACTAAATCCTCTTGAAAAAAGGACTTGTATCTTTGATCTGAAACTCTTTCTAAATATAGCTTTACAGCCATATCTCTTATTTCTTCAAGTTGATCTTGACCTAAATCTAATGTATATGTTATATCATTACCGGAGCTATTGTAAACCATTGTATTTGGATAACGAAGATACTCGTATTTAATTGAAGTAGGATCAAATGAATCATTATTTTCAATAAGTACAGTATTATTCATTACCTTATAATAAACTCTAGTCGCATTAGGTCCGGTATAATAAGATTTCTTTGTAAAACCTTCTGAAATTGCTTTTAGGGGACTACATTCAATCCATTCAGAACCATTATAAACCCATACTTTTTTCAATGATTTTAACTTTGGAAACACAATTGTTCCAGTTACATCACCTACAATAGTAAGAGCTACACCCAATGTCGGCAAGGGAAAAACATGAGTCTTTCCACTTACCGGTGCAATTGGATATAATACAGTTCCATTATAATTGTAGATCCCATCTGTAGAAACTATCAATGATTGCAAATCATCAATCTGCTTGTCAGAATACTCAAAACCCTCTCTAATAGATAGATTATCTTTGACCCATTGATTTAAGGCCCATTCATTCCAGATTCTAGTAAACTTGTCACGCTTTACAACGCTTTGCTTTACCATTCTAATACCATCCAAAAAGGACTGGTAAATATCTTCTACAGTGTTAAACATTATTCAGAAAATTTAATAGTTACCATATACTCTATTAACTTCATCTTATCTTCCCAAAAACTCTCACATTCTTCTTTTTTGAACGGAGTTTTCCCATGGGTTATCTTTGATTGAATAGCATTAAGGTCTAGTATTTCAAGAGATTCTCTGAACTTCTTTTTCTCAGCCAGGGTTTTATCTTCCACTTTTTTAAGCTTTAGATCATCCACCTTTTGATTGAGAGACACTTCAACGTCCATTTCAAGAAGATCAGCAAACTCAGTTGTTAACCTATCAAGATGGTATTCAGCTGCAGATAGATTTTCATCTACAATTGCAACTTTTACTTTACTCAATAAATTATCAAACTCAGTCTGCCTGTCATTCTTGTTGTACCCATCAATTGCTTGTTCAGCTACCTTTTGACTTACTAAGCCCAGCTTCCTATCCAATAAGGTTTTCCATTTGTTGAGGTAGTGGCTTTTAGAACTCATTTTCATGAATTTTCCTACAGCATCAATTCCTACTCCAATAAACTCTTCACCATCATAGATATCTCCATTTGGTTGTCTGGTTAAAATATTATGTCTTATTAATTGAAGAATATAAATATCCTCAGCTACAGCAGGATTCCATTTTGGGAAACACATTTTTACCGCTTTAGGATTCTCTTTAGCTGCTTTGATTAACTCTCCTTTAACATACTGATCAGGCATATTGAGAACATCAATACTTTTACCCATTCTGTAATTAACGATCAGAGCGATTTTCTTATAATCATCAATTGTTGATTCACGTACAGCTGTTTCAGCTTCATAGCGTTCATCTTCAATTGCGATAAAAGCATTGGACTCTGCGAGTTCATCTTTAAGATAGCCAACATACTCTACAGGTTTTTCATCATACTTGGCTTTAGACTCTGCAATTCTACCGGAAAGCAATAATAAATCAATTATTGCCTTATCATAATCATTATTACGATATAGAGGTTGCATATGAATAACCTTATAATGTTCTGTAGGATCAATTACTACAGGATATTTGGCTTCTTCTTCTTTTGTTAAATCTACTTCTCCAATCATTTTCTTATAACTCAAATCCTGGCCGGTAATAAATACCCTGTCCCTTAACTTGGTTATTGGAATAGTGAATGGATGTTTCTTAGTAGGTTTTGTCATAAAAACGACATGAACCTTATTTGCTAAATCTTGTGTCTGTGTATTCATCTTAGTATTAAAATTTAAAAATTAAAAAACAAACCCTTATGCTAAGTTTGTAGCCCAGTTACGACCTACTTTAACAACCTGAGTTTGTGATATTACACCGTTCTGTAAAAGAACGTGGTGAGAACTACCATCTATTTCAGTAGCAATGGAATCAAATCCTGAATCAATACCGGCCACCATACCTTGTTGCATAGGACGAAGTTGTACAAGTTCAATACCCCTTGCTCCACCGGAAGTTAATCCCAAAGGAATACCAATAGCATCCCATTCATTAGAACGAGTACCATCTTTCAGAAGTTTTCCGGGACGACCATCATAAGCACTGGAAGAATGAACAAGCATTCTTAATCCACCAAACTCATAACCTGCATAAGTGTTATTGATGATTTTTTCTCCACCTTCTCCAACAATGTTAGAGTCAATGGTTACTCCCATTTCCCTGGCAGCTCTTTGGAATGACAAATAAGATTTTGGATGCATAAAGAAAGCAATCTCTCTTTGTCCCATTTCATCAGGACGGATATACATATTGATATCTGTAAGCAGAGCATCAATTGATTTTGGAGTCCAACCATCATTCAAAGGAAATTCAATTGGTCCATCACCGGCATACATTACTCCATCACCAGAAAGGATCTCCTGGTTTTTAGCATCTGTTAATTTGACTTTTTTATCATCACGATTAACAGTTCCTTTACCTTCCAGAATTTGGAATTCAAGTGCTTTACCGGCCCACTTCATCATTTCTTCATGAGCTGTTGGTAAGAAAGCCATATTGGATTTATCTCCACCTGACTGTACCCAACGACCTTCAACTTTACGTTTAGAGTCCATTGCTTTTGCTGTACCTGACCAGCTGTACTTAAACCTTTGCAGAGTCAAGTAAGCATCACCAAATCCACCAAAAGTATGACGTTCATTACCTCCAACTGAGAAGTCATGAGGGAATTTGGTAGTAGCAAGTTGAATTTCATCACCTTCTACCATAAGCCGTGGATCAACATACTCTTCATGTACGGATCCATCAACTTTTACTTTGTATTCCCATACACCACCGGTTACCCATTCTCCATCAGAAACAAAGAATAATTGGGTTACACCATCAGCAAGCAGGGCAACATCATTCATACCAATCCAGTTTGAATCCAGATAGATATAGAACATACGGCCATACTGACCAGGATAAGAAGAAGAAGCACTGTCTACAAATGTTTTACCATCTGCATTGGCTGAGAAGTGTTCACGCCTAACATCACTGTTAGCAATACGGAATTGAATGTGGTTAGATGATACAGCACGATACTTGCTACCTTCCATTAAACCAACATTTTGAGCAACTCCTTTAGTTTTGAATCCTTTAAAGTCAAGTAACGCCATTAATGGAGTTAACTCTGGATAAATTGACATAACAGTTGGAAAGAAATCAGGATCTATAATTCCCTGATCAATCAATAACCTACTAGAAATACTTTCCTGTGCTACAGTTTCAGTAGGCCCTAATTTTAATCTCATAATAATTTTATATTAGTAAGGGTTATCTCCCTTTCCTAAATTTTTCTGAATCAAATTGATCGGTTCCAAAGGAACTTTGTTTTGAATAGTTAGGATCGGGATTAAGTTTATCTTCAATCTTTTTCTTAGTATCTTCTTTTATTTTTGATGTGTATCCTTTCAATTTATTGTTTTTAACCATCCACAAAAAAGGAGTAAGTCTAATAGCTAATTCTTGATCAGACATTATTTCACTTAGAACATCATTAACTCCACTTTGTAATTGTTTAAAACCAGAAGGATCAGTGACAACATTTGTTTTGTAGAAATCTGGTAAGTCCTTAATAAATTGTTCTTTGTCAGCATCGCTTAAATCAAATCCCTCAATACTGGGACTTGTCTTTACATTATTAAGAAAATTTTCCAAAAACTGAGTTTCTTGTGGTTGCCACTGCTTAAGAGACTCTTCTACTTGTGAATTATATTGTACTTTGTACTGTTCAGTTTGTTCATTAAGTAATTGGGCTTGTTGCTGATCTATTCTTCTCGCTTCTCTACGTTTTTCAAGATTAGACATTTTATCAATCTCTTCACGAATTTCCTCATCAGTCATTCCGGTATTATCATCCTCTCCTTTTTTACCAAATTCATTTTTAAGAGAATAATACAATTTATCATCAACACTCATATTTGAAATGTCAATAAATTGTTCATTATATTCTTTCATGTAATTTGATAGAGAGAAGTTTTCATCTGTGGCAGATGCAGCAATAAGATGTTTTATTACGCCATTTACTTCATCGTTTTGGGAAAGTTTTGAATGTCTTATTAACTCACTTCCAAGTAAACTAAGCTTTTCCTGGTCTGTAAGTTCTTTCCCATCTTTGGTCTTACCTGTTTTGATTGGTTCCGGTACTTCATACTGATCACCCAACGTGGTTTTTAAAGTATTCCAATAACCATCAATACTGTCAACAGGTTCTTTAGGTTCTTTAGGCTCTTTTGGTTCTGCTGGCTCTTTAGGATCTACAGGTTCTTTAGGATCAACCGGTTCATTTGGATCAACTGGTTCTGCAGGTTCCTTTGGTTCAGGTGATGGTTCACCTCTAAATTTAGCTGAGTCAAAAGCTGGTTCTTTGGGATCTCCACCTCCACCACCTTCTTCAGCATTACCAATGCCTGTATCAAACATTTTTCTGTTTAGATACTCTTTTACTGTTTTCTGATTCTTAATCATCTTTCTAAAAATTTAGTTCTACAAAAATATATTAATTTAATTCAGATTGCAAGTAAGCTTTTCTAAGCAACGATCTTCTATTGTTAATATCTTTAATCAAACTTAAGGAGATCATTGCTATAAAAGCCTCTATTTATCTGAGACATGCTCTCTAACCATTTTCTTAGCTTTAATCTTATCAACTTCTGCTTTTTTTGTTTGTATCCTTTCATTTGTTGAATCTCTTTCAAGGTTAATTAAATAATTTAATTGAGAATCCATCATTGAAAGTTTAGCGTTCAAATTTGCTGTATATAAATTTGCACCTACAGCTTTGTCCTCTGAATCTTTTTCATTGGCAAGTTCAATTAACTTCAGGTACTTATCTATTTGTACTTTATTAGCTTCAATAATATTCTTCTGTTCAAGTATTTTGATTTTAGCAGCTTCTCTTTCTTCATCAGCTTGTAATTTAGCTTTTTCTAATGCAAGCTCTTCTTTCTTCCAGAAAGCATCAAACTCTTGCTGAAATCTTATTGCCTGTTCTTGTAAATCTTTTTCATGGGCCTTATCAGCTTCTGCTGCTTCTTGTTGAAGTCTTTGTGCCTTTTTAGAAAAATATTCAATTTTGTTTTTTAACTCAATTGAACTTTCAGCCGGGAACATTGCCACCATATCTGAATAAGGAATATTGCCAGACTTATATCCAACCATAAGTAATTCTTTCATTTCTGTTATTGCAGTAGCCTCTTCATTATTATTGAGAGCATAAACAGAAAAGAATTCTCCTTTGAACATATCTTTGTTGATCGTAACAACCTCATTCATCAAATCATTATTGATATACTGGAATATACCACCATCTTTGTAAACATACTTAATGGCAATATTTAATAATTGAGACATTGCCCTGGCAAGTACTTCATCAGATTCATAGAAAAGTATTTCGGTTATTACCATGGACCTTTCCAGTGAACGCTCCATTGTACCTACCTGATCAGCATTTACAACATTACCCATTCTTGATCTTGGTACACCAATAATCTCACCCATAGTTTCTTTAATCCCCAATAACATATTTTCCAAATATTGAATAGCAGGAGAAACAGATAGATCATGCATACTCCATTGATTGAAGTTTGTCCTGATTGGACTTCCTTCCGGAGTAGTTGTTTGGATATTGATTGTGCCTAATTTCTTTTGCTCTTCCCATTCAGTATCATTAAGGGTAGATGGTTTCTGGGCCCTGTCAAATATAATTGTTTTTGTTCCGGCCAGGTTAAGCATGAGCTCTCTGTGGTAATAAACAATGTTATAAAGATCTTGTAATCCTTTTGTTGACCAAACTAATGAATAAGGTCTTTTAGTTACCTTATTAAAGCTTCTTCCAAATATAGGGAGATTGATTTTAGAATAGTCTTGTGGATCCCGAATAACAACTGGTGATTTGCATTCTCTTACAACATACTCTCCACCAATAACAACTCCCATATAAAGGTCTGTTGAATATTTTGTTTTTACTTTTTGACCTTTTCTGGAATCATAAACCTCAACATCAGAAGAATTCTTAACAATTTTATTATTGGATTTATTTACATACTGATTATTGGTATAGTAATAATCTTTTTGATCAATTACCTCTTTATACTTATCAAGAAACTTCCGGAAATAATCACCGGTATATTTATTTTCAGATAATTTAATGTTTATTTTGACAGGAGATTTATACCAAATGTATTCTACCTTAATACCACTAGAAGTATTATTACCAGCATAAGGCTGATCTGTATACATTGCACCTTCAGGTGTAGAAAGAAATGATCCTGTAGATGCTGAAGATGTGCTATCTTCAAGAGCTTCAAGTTCTTCTCTGCTGTACTTTTTGACAAACTCATCACCAAATTGAACAACCAGGTCCTCATAAGACATATGGACAGTTCTTTTTACCCATGGTAAATCCTGTATCCAGTCTACATTGTCAACCGATGGATATAAAATTTCCAAGACATCAACATTTTCAAATATCGGGTCTTTGCTTCCCGGAATATAATCAACGTAATAATACTGCTTACCGGTAATAAGATTGTTTCTGAAATTCTCAGTTCCTTTGGCTTTTATATTATAAAGATTATAGTACTTCCGGAGTAACTTATAAGCAACAATCTCTTTGATATCCTTGTACTTATAGTTCAAATTCCTTGTAAGTTCTTCAATTTGCTCATTGATCTTTTCATTAGATCCTTGCATTAAGTCCATGGCAGTGTTTAACTGTACCCTTATCTGGGGTAACTGATCTCTCACTTGCTGTTGTTTTATTGCCTCATCTTGGGACTCTGGCTCTTTTTGAACAAAATCAGTTAATTCCTGAATCTTTGATCTCATTGCCATCATTCTTTCATTATTTGAATACATATTCCCCTTAAGAATTGCATTCAATTTTTCAAAGAATACCTTTGCTTTGTTATAGTTTTTCTCCTTAATAGAATCCTCATCATCAAGAAAACATGAAAAGACAAAAGCTCTTAATGTATATTCAGATATTAAAGTGTCAATTATTGGCCTTTGTAAAGGAATGAAATTCAGCTTTGCTGGTAGTGTTCGCTTACCTACTTTTGTAAGGTAGCTAAAATCTTCTGGATCAGAAATGTTATTATAGTAGTTAAAACAAATAATATCTTTTTTCATAACATTAGTTGATAACCCATAATCTTTGGAGTAACTCATGATCATATCCTTGATCCACTCACTTGTTTTCTCCTTTTCTGATACCAGTACGTTTGGTTTTGTGCTCATTATGCTTAGCGTTTAATTACTTTTTGAACTAATCTCCCATTTACGTTTTCAAAAACGATATAAGTATCTCTCTTTTTTTCTGCTGAACTGACAACAACCATTGCCTCTTCGTCTTTTGCAATTATAGCAGCTTCCATTGTTGCCATTGTAATGTCACAGTTATATGCACCACCACTACTTGTCTTTAACTTAAAACGTGATAATGCATCAATCTGTTCTATAAAATACATTCTTTGAATATATTCAGGAGTAAGCCTGTTTTTCAAAATAGAAAGTCCTGGTATTTTTAATGATCCGTCTGTTCCATATTTATTGGAAACTTGTGACTTTTTAATCATTCCGGCAAATGCCATTTCAGGTCTTTCTTTTAATAAAACTTCAAATCCGTTTTTAATATAATAATCAAAAATCCTAATCTTTGAGTGTTCAATATTATTCTGTGCCCTGTAATAAATACAAGCAAGTACTGTATGATAAAAGAACAATTCAGCTCCACCTTCTGATGTTTTTGGTCTTTCCTTTATCATAGCTACTGTTTGATTGTAGAAAGCAGATTGTTGACCTTGCCTAAACATCTTTTCTACAATAAAAGCTCCTTCTGATGCTGATGTTTCAGCTTCATCCTGATCATAGCTATCTGTACCGGCTTTATAAAGATTTACGAAAACATTTCCCTGGGAATCTTTTTCCGGTTCTTCAATAATTGAGATCCACCAGTTATCTTCATCGTGAACAAATTCTACTCCTTCAAATGGTTTCTTTGGGTTTTTTGGCTTTAATCTTCCTCTCTTAACTATCTGTAATTCCCTATTATTCCTGATTTGAATTTTTCTCATATTTAAGGCAAGTATGATATCTTTTCCAAAATATCCTGATGTACTTGTCATAAAAATACTATCATCATAAATAGGGTGCTGTGTCCAATAATTATAAAGAGCCTCATCTCTTAATCCTTCCGCAGCTTTTTCAAGTTTGGCTATTCCTTTTTCCCGGGAACTATTACCATCAATATCAACAACCTGAAACATCCACTTAGGAGTCATGGCACCAACCATACTAGTTTCATATTGTTTTTCTTTAGTATGCCTCCTTGGGAATTTGAGAATGTTATGTTTGTCAGGATCAAAATAACGCTTTTCAAGATCATATACACCTTCTTCCATTCCCTTACCACCGGTACCAATCCAAACTTGCCATCCAGTCTTTTTACCTTCAGCATATAATGAAGGTCTTACATATCCCTCTACTTCCAACGACCAACCTTTTTTACCCTTACCAACCTCTTCATATAGAACAGCTGTAGGAGCATATCTTGATAGGGTCTGAGGTTTATCCTTTGCAGTTTGAGATCGTACCTGAGAATCATCCTTTGCCTGTATCTTGGAGGAACTATTACCACCTCTTATCCTCTGTTTGTAAAATTGAGTATTAATAAGAGCATCTAATCCCCTGACTACATTTTCCATAGTGTGATCAGCATCCTCTTGTAATCCTGCTACAATAAGATTAACAGAGGCCGGAATAAATGTATAATTCCAACCCATATACATACCAGCAAGTTTTTCAGAATAACCTAATTGTCTACCCTTGGTTTCCTGGTTATCTAATTCATATCGGTACATATTTCTCATTCTCATATCAAACAAAAAGTCCATATCAAGGAATCTTGGTTTGATTATCTTCTTAACTTTCCCACCCCATTCCAATCCATAAATCGGCCAGAAGTTTAAATAGAAATAATATCTTCCTGATATATAAAGCCTTTTTTCATGAAGCCAGATATCATAATCATTAAAATAACAACTATCTCCCTTCCAAAGACATTCTATACCATCTCTAATTGCATCGCCACCTTTATCAATACCATCATCAATAGTGTATCCATTTATACACCTATCATATTGTTTTCTCCACCAAAGAATATCCGGGAATAATTTATTATCCAGCAGAAACTCTGTTCTTTCTTTAGCAGATGTTGGTATTTCATCTGGTTTCTTATGAAAGGGATCATACTCATGTGGTAAGTCCCCTTCATAAATAACCGGTGACAATCTTCTAGTATCTTTAAATATCATACGAACATTCCTTGATCCATCATACTTTCTATTTTTCTTTTTTTCTTGTCAATCTCTTCTTCTTCAATTAAGTTGCGAATATCCTTTTCAAGTATAAGCAGTTGTTTTAATTGAGCCATTGCCTTATACCTGGCTTCAGAATTATCAACTTTTATGGTTGTCTTGATAGGTATTCTTTGCTCAATTATTTTACCATCATAAGGAAATTCAACAACTATTGTTTCAGTAATATCCTTCTCTATTTCATAAGGAATATTTGAAATGAATTTTTTGAGTTTGACAAAATCTTCTTTTAAAGCTTCGTAGGCTAATTCATTTGTAGTGAATTGTTGAAACTTATACTCTTTTACTATTTCCTGGACTAATGGATCAGTAACAATTTTACTGATGTCATAGTTCGGAAGATATAGCTCTTGTACTCTCTCTGTACGTGATGAAAAAGACAGGAAATTTAGATCGTGCTTTTTTGTAAAAACATGATAAACGTAAATCTTTGATTTTTCAAAATAAGATTTAGTTTTTGTTTTATCCTTTCTAAACAAGTTCTGAACACAGGGCAACTGCATCCCCTCATCTGAAACAATTACATCACCACTTTTATTTAATCTTAAAAATGCCATTACTATCTACGCTCCTGGGCAATTGCAATATAGTCAACTAAGAAGGATTCAGCATTTGCTCCACCTGCTTTTACACCCATAACAAAATGCATTTCTTGTAATCCTGCAATAGTAATTGCATGAGCTGTTCCGGCAACACCATTTACATAAGGAGTAATTGATCCTGTAACTCCATCACCATAATCATAAACAAAAGCAAGATTGTAGGAAGTTCCACTTACAAAATCAGCAAGTGTAGCATTAGTTACCTGAGCTGCTGCATTTGAAGTTTCAAATTGAATTTTTAGTGTTCCATCAACTTTGAAGAAAACAGCACCATCATAAGAGGCAGCTGGCCCTGCTCCATCATCCTGTAAGAAGTCTGCTCCTACAGTATCAGAAACTCCAATAACCCAGTTTGCATCATCTGTTGCAGCTTCAGTAAGTTGAACCCTACATTTGAGAACAAACTTTTTATCTGTAGCAAAAATAAACGATTCTCCAAGTGTTGAAAGATAGGTTTCATCATTATCTGTACCTGTACAGGCTACTCTCAACCATCCACCTAATTGATCAACTTCATCACCGGTTGTTCCTGCATCATCTGATACAATTACCCATCCAGTAGGAAATCCTGTAGTATCATCAAGAGGAACACTGATAAAGTCCTCAATAAATGTAATCCAATCAGAAGGGTCAATACCATTCCATATTGGAAATCCTTGTACAGGAGATACTGCACTTAGAATAGAACCATCTTTGATTGTTACACCATCAAGCTCAACTCCTGATCCGGCCACACCATTTGCATCTGTTATTCCGGAAAATAAAACATAAGATGTATTTCCATCTTCATCAATAAATACCCATCTTTGTTTAGTGGGATCCCATGACATTGTTCCTTTAATGTTACTTGCATTTACATCAAGCCATTGAGGCTGCTCATAAGTAATTCTCTTTGTTGTAAAAATTCCTTTAAATTTTGTTTTCATTTTTTTAAAATTTAATTTTTATAAAGTTATCTATTTCTAATTACTCAATATCAATATTGTAGTTTCCACTACGATAACACCAGTTAAAATAAGTATTGTTTTGAGTTTATTCTTATTCTTTATCTCTAGTATTGTATAATCTTCTGATAATTTCTGATATTTATTTAATCCATTATTCATGTCATTTAATAACTCTTTATGCTGCTCATCTAAAAGATTATAGCTTTCTTTTAATTGGTCAATTAATATTCCATCTTCAGTATTAATTTTTTGAAGATAACTAATCTCTTGTTGTGTATTTTCATAGGCAGCTCTATACATATCCCTTTCATCAATTACATTCAAGACATAAACAATACCTCCTTTGCTTAGTTTATAAATACCCTCTCCGGATCCATTAGGAACTCTTCTTTTGATTTCAGTAATTAATTCATCATCAGACAACGCCTGACGGTCTATTTTTAACTTCTGGTATTGGGACATTATTTTATCACGATCTTCTCTCAGAGAGTCTATAATGCCTTGATATGCCTTTGTACGTTCCAGATGTTTCTCCTGTAATTCTAAAAGATAAACACTCATCCTTACTCTTTCCTTTTCCATAAAAGAAACTTTCTCTCTATAAATTCTTACAGAATCCTGTTTCTCAAAGAAATCTTTTACAAAAGGGACATTAGTACTAAAGAATGATATAAATAGTAAAATAATTAAGCCTAAGATAATGATATGATTTGCTTTCATGGGTATACGATTAATATGTCTTGTTGATTTTTAATAAACCGAACATCTGAATGAACCCAGGTTACATTTTCTTCAATGCACGTAATACCAAGTTCTTCCCAGTTATCTTTTATATAAGCCCTTACTTCATCCGGAGTTGCGTCACGAAATATTTTATCAGAAGCTCTTCCATACGAGTGCTGAGAAGTTTGTGAAAAGTATGGACTTCCGGGAATTCTTAGACCTGACCATTCTCTTCCATTTCCTCCCCACCAGTTATTAATTGTTACCGGCCCAAAGTGATCTCTTAGCATTTGATCAGCCCTAATAACCCTTTGATCAATTAAACCAATAAGTATATGTGTCCTGGTTCTATAAAGATTATAAAGTTCTTTTGGGATATATTCATCCAAAGATAAATTTTTTGAAACTGCTATTCTTATCATATTAATAACATTTAGGATTAGGGGTTATTTGCACTATGCAATTAAAATCTTCCCAAGGTTTATTATAATTCTTAGGAATATAATATGCATCATTTCTTGTTTTGTATGGATTAGAAATAAAATCATCTGCTTCCGGGTGTAAGCTCCAAACTACATAAGTTACAGCATTAAGATCTTTTCTTAAACTATGCTGTTCTTCAGCCTGTCTCGTAAAAGGTCCTACAATCATTATTGTAAATCCTATTACCATAACAATAGTTGAGATATATCCTTTTGCAATCTCATACCAGGGTTTAGGCTGGTTTAATATTTTTTCAAGTTGCTCTTCAGTCATTGTATCCGTCTTTAGGAATTGTTGATATAACCATTTCTGTATCTTCTAAGAAAGACACAATATGCTTTACTCCTGGTTCCACAGAAAACACATCTCCATCTTTCAAATCTTTTGTAAATATTACTTGATTCCCTTTATGATCTAATAAATAAATAGTACAGTGACCTTTCACAACGCATAAATGCTCTACCGTAGGTATTTTATGATGATGCTTTTCTGTTATAGATCCTTTGTCGTACCATGCTCTCACAATAGAAACTTCCGAAGTATCTAATAATGAAACTGCATATCCATGTCCTTTTTCACATACAATATGAAATTTATTATCAGAAGTCATTCCATTAGCAATTACTCCATCTCTTAATTGCATTCTCTGAATCTTACAATGATTAAGGATCATTTCATACCTCTCGTTAGTTGATGGATATTTACTAGTAGACCTTAGAAAGTCCTTAAATTGATTTTTTAGTGTTAATACAAAATCCATGATCCTAGTTTTTAAGTCCAGGGACCGAAGTCCCCAGACTGAAGTTTTAATAAATTATTCTTTTGGTTCGTTTCTCTTAAGATTTATTAGACTTTCTAACAAACCATTTTCTTCAGTAGCTTTTGCGATTGCTTTAGGAGCTATCCATCCAGCTAAGATGATTAGAAAAATAGAAATCAATAAAATTGCTTTCTCCCATGTAAAGACAGCATTTGTTGTAACAATTTTATAAACTGCTGCAATAAGAATATACAACATTGGAAGTGAAAGAAAAAACCACAATAATGTCATTAATCTGTTTGAGCTATTTTCTAGCTGGCCATTTTTGTTGATGGTTTGAGTGTAACCAATTTCTGCTTTTTTCATGATTAAAAGTTTTAATTATTTAATAGTGTCTTTTTTTATTTCTACTTGTTTAGTATTAATTTCCTTTTGCTTCTTAATGATATCATCAAGCTTTTTCTTTTGCTCAACCTTTGGAGCTTCTTTCTTTTTAGTTAGTGTTGTATCTGGCTCACTACTCTTCAAGCCTACTAAGACGCTCCCTGATAGCAGCAATACGCTCAGTATACTCAGTATTTTTAGTGTTCTGTTCATCTGTAAATTCTTGAATTAATATTAAAGCTTCTGTTATACTAATGATATCTTGATCAATTTCCTCTATTTTAAGTTTGTCTTTTTGAACCTGTATCCGATGATCTGTATACCAACCAATAGCCATACCTAAAGCCGTAACAAGGCTTATGATATTTAATATTTTAGATAAATCAAATTTCATTTTAGATTCTAACTGGTTGTCCTTTTTCAAGCATAGGAAAACATTCAACAAAACCTGCTACACCTAATGTCATTTTTGTAAACCAACTACCTTGCCTGGCTTTAATAATAAAACCAACAGGTAATGCAACAGAATCGTAATTATAAATATTACCGGCTGCGCTATTAATAAGATTGTTTCCATGTTCATCTTTCAATGAATCAATTTCAGTTGTATCATCATAAACAACAATTGCATTAATCTTATACAAAAATGTTTTTTCTCCTGTGGTATTAACTATTACACTACCACCGGATCCTTGAAGTTCTAATTCTTGATTTGTCATTTTATTTTATTTTAAAATTATTATTAAATTCCTATTCTTACATAATCAAATTGAACATAATTATTTCCCAAAGGCCCTATCCTAATGAAGTCTCTTTGAGCAACAAAGGTACCTGTATAAAGACCTGTAGCTGTAATAAAAACATAAGCACCA
>Ga0180437_10002122_pt1 | contig 32472 bp, 31 predicted proteins | sample SS_ome_4_FD_132410 | JGI IMG/M metagenome (GOLD analysis project Ga0180437, IMG submission 132410) | Hypersaline lake sediment archaeal communities from the Salton Sea, California, USA - SS_3_D_1 metaG | ecosystem: Environmental > Aquatic > Non-marine Saline and Alkaline > Hypersaline >... | reverse complement strand
GCTTGTTACATACTAGTAACAAATCTTTGAGGAAAATCCCTTTCATAAGTGAATCAGGTTATACTTTCACCAGTCCCAGTATTTAATCTTCGGGAACTCATAATGCCATCTTTTCCCAAAGCCATATCTCACAGTTTCACAAGCCGTTTAATCAGTGCATTTATTCTTGTCATCCTGGTAACCGCAATTGTTGCGGGGATTCCTGCTTATATTTTGGTGCGAAATGAGCTTCAAAATCAAATTCTAGCGCGGGTAAAAGATGGCGAGCGGGCTACCCAAGTATTCTTGGATACGGAAAAAATCCGTCTTATCAACCTTGCCAATCACACCGCCCAACGTCCGACATTACAGGAACTTTTGCAAGGAAATAATCGTGCCAGATTATCTGATTATCTTCATAATTTTAAGATTGGTGTCGGACTTGATATTCTTTTTATCTGCGACTCTTCCGGTGAGTTCACTGTAGGTGACACGAATAAGAATGGTTGTTGTGGAATTAATCCCCCCGGTGAAACCTATTTCTACTCACCGGTTTGTTTTGAGAACCAGATTGTTATACTCGCCCAGCACCCACTTTTTGGCGATCTATCCGAAAATTTCAATGTCACGGTCGGGAGATATATTGATAATGAATTTGCTCGTGAATTGGCGCAAGGTACCGGATTTGAACAAAATTTCTTCATAGATGGACAGCGAACAGCTACCAGTTTTTATGATTTGTCAGAATTTTCAGATCCATTACAGTTCCCGGACACGTTACAAACAAGTCAGAATGGAATAATCCCAAAAATATATAACGAAGATCATTATTACACTTCTCAACAGTTAATCACAGAAGCTGGAAACGGGTATCAGATAGTGAATGAAGTTGCCCTTGGTGTAGAGGATTTGTATTCTGCAAACCTTAGAGCACTGCTTGTAATTTTCTTCAGCAGCCTGATTATCGTACTGGTAGGTTCAATTCTTGGCGTGCTGTTTGCCAGACACCTTACTGCCCCTTTGAACCAATTAACATCCGCTGCATATAATATAAGTCGGGGTGATTTTTCTTCCCCGATTCCCATCCCCGATGAACCCGAAGAAATTGTAACTCTGGCTGCTGCGTTTGAGGAAAGCAGGTCATATACCCATCAGTATATGCATGAATTGACCAGAGCTAAGGCGTGGTCAGAAACTGTGATTCAGTCCATTGAAGAGGGCATCGTCACATTTGATGATAAAACGATCATCACATCGTTTAGCTACGGTGCAACGAGGATTACCGGTTGGTTCAGCGATGAAGTAATTGGAAAATCATTGAACGAGGTCTTCATTTTACCTGATGGTGAAATTCGATTTTCTGATCTAATTCCCCCAATCGGTGGGAAAAGTCAGATCGACATACTGACGCGCACAAAGCGAAAAACCAGTATTGGAGTAGCAGTTGCCCAACTTATTCCTGCCAACGATGAAAACTCACAAACAGCCTTGGTCCTGCGTGATATCACGGAAGAAGAAGCTGCCCAAAACCTGCGATCATACTTCTTAGCCAACATATCTCATGAGTTCCGTACACCGCTCGCTGCTTTAAACGCCTCGGTAGAACTGATGCTTGATCAGCTCGATGAACTATCGAAAACCGAAATCAACGAATTGTTGAATTCAATTCACCGAAGTGTCACAGGTTTACAGACATTAATAGATAATCTTCTGGAAAGCATACGAATTCAAGCAGGTCGATATAAGATTTACCGTCAACCAGTGGAATTTGGAGACGTAGTGCTTGACGCGTTTGGGATAATGAAACCACTTCTAGACCGCCGTCGCCAAAATTTCATGCTGGAACAACCTGAAACACAGCCAGTAGTAATGATGGATCATACACGTATGACCCAGGTATTGGTTAATTTATTATCAAATGCAAGTAAATATAGTCCGATGGGATCCTCTATTGCACTCACCGTTGATCAATCGTGTAAACATTCACTGCAAGTTGAAGTAGCCGATTGTGGTTCAGGAATTTCCCCTTCTGAGAGAGAGGATATTTTCCGGCGTTTTGTTCGTTTAAGCGATCAGAATGGAGCCCAATACGGCGTTGGATTGGGATTATCTGTAGTTAAAGCAATTATTGAAGAACATGGCGGTGAAGTTGGCGTAAAAGACAATCCCGGCGGGGGTTCAATTTTTTGGTTTAGAATTCCAATTAACGGAGATACGATATGAAGGCATTAGTGGTCGATGATGATCTGGACCTGGCAGATGTGGTTTCCTTCACCTTGCGCCGTGCCGGTTTTGAGACAATTTTAGCGTATGACGGCCAGGCTGCCCTGGATCGCTGGCAGAGTGAATCGCCGGATTTGATTATCCTCGATATCAACCTACCAAAATTAGATGGAATAAAAGTATGCCAGCGCATTCGAGAACAATCAGACACGCCAATTATATTACTCACTGTACGAACTGATGAGGACGATATCGTACACGGTCTAGAAATTGGCGCTGACGACTATGTTGTTAAACCATTCAGTCCTAGACAGCTTGTCGCTAGGGCTGAAGCGGTTCTGCGACGGGCTGGTTCTCCTCCGCTAACTTCCAGTCCGATCACCGTCAATGATTTAACATTGGATCCCACAAGACATGAGGTAAGAGGCAGCGGAGACCTTCTGGCTCACCTCACTCCCCTTGAGAGCCGATTGTTGGAAACCTTGATGATTAATCACAATCAGGTATTGCTCACGGAAACTTTGATAGATCACATTTGGGGACCGGCTGGAGGAGATCGTTCGATGTTGAAACAGTTAATCTACCGCGTCAGACAAAAAATTGAAAAGGATACCTCCAAACCTGTTCATATACAAACCGTTCCGGGTGTTGGATACACATTTATTACACGAAACGCGTAAAAGTTTTATCAAGACAATTCATCGTTAATGACTTTTGTTAGATTGTTACCTACATCTTCATTTTCAAATTTGCAGTATTCGGGCAGCTACAAAATCTGAAGAACCGGGATGCGATCAGCATGTATCTGCAAATTTTTCTTTACCTCTTTCGTTAACCTGAAATTTTTTCTAATGTAAAAATAAAACAAAATATATTCTGTACACATGGCAAGTCAAAGATCGTGTAGTCTAATTAATCACCAATACAGGCCGGTCTGATTTTAATAGTATTTTTCGTGCCAAGTCTTCAAGAAGATAATGTTGCCATTTTTTCCCTATACTCGCCCCGATGACTAACAAGTCATAATTACCACTGCTAACTTCGGCTAATATTTCATCCACAACCAGACCATGCCGTACTATGGGAGTTGGGTGCAAACCGGATTTTTCCAATTCCCGGATATCTCGTTCGAGCAGTACGCCTTCAGGTGTGTGTTCTTTGATCAATTCACCAACACTGGCTCGTAATTGTCTTCCAATCACACCTGGTCCTGCGCTAATCTGCGACATGACGTGTAAAACGCAGACCGCTTCATCGCCCCCAAGCATTTTCAACAGCTGGGCTGTGAACCGGTTGAGCGCCGATGACCTTCCAGCGCCGCTGTCACATAACAAAATATGGCGGATTGGTCTGGGGTCACCTTTAGTAATAATGACTGGGCAAGATATATGCTCAACGACGCCTATTGTGGTTGCCCCTGTAAGTCGCCGGGCTAGGCTATTGGTTTTTATCTCACCCTTGATTAATAAATCATAACCACCCTGTTCAGTTTCTTGAATGATTTCTTGGGCAGTATTCCCGATCCGGACTTTGGTATTAAGTTTTGGAACACCCAGGATTTTCTGGGCTTTTTCAAGCATATCCAGGAACTTTGTATCTGATTTCTGTGTCTTGTGTTCGAACACGTATAAGATGGTAGGCGTTTCACCGGCGCGATGCACGATCTGGGCAGCGAAGCTCAGTGTTGTTTCGGCTTGTTCTAAATCATGGATTGCTATTAGGATCTTCACGGCGTATAAAAATTATTTATATCAAAATTAAGATAACAGGAGTAATAAAAATAGTAATCATAAAAAAAGCCAGGTTGCGGTTGCTGCTGGAGACCCAATTCACAAATTGGAGTGAATTTGTAAGGTAATGGCGGTAGAAAAACATTAAAATCAGAATTGAAGCAGCTGCCGTACTAAGCATGCTGACGAGAACAACAGTAAAAGCTGCCATATTATTGAGCAGCACTGCCGCCAGCAGTGTATCGATAAACGTGGTGATATTGGCACCCATGATATAAGGAATGACATTCTCACGCCGCACAAATCCTCGTTGGCTCAACGGCACTAACAGACTGAGAGATATACTAACCGACATGGAGATCATCGTTACTAATGCACCCAGGATAAACATGACTACTGGTCGATAAACCAGGCGCGAACCCCACCCTATCTGGCTCTCTTTTAGCGTCATCTGGGGCAGGCATTTGTCAAATAATTTGAAACTGATCAAAATAATACCCAGGCCTATTAAGAAAATTACCCAGTAAGGGAAAAAATCAGCCACCAGATCCGTGAAAGGCTCAACTGTGGTGTCTACGACGGAAGTCAGCAGCGCGCCATCAGGGAGCTGGACACCATCCAATACGCCTGTTTTAAGGAGAATGATCCCAATCAAGAGACCAGGCAGATAGGTTGTTGCAGTAACATTAAGCGAAAGAATGCCCATGCTTAAACTGGTGGCTCTATCGCGGCCGCGCAGCACATATATAAACCCTACAAAAAGGACGATAAAGCTTGCCCCAAGCCGGCTGCCAGTGATCATCGTGAATGCGCTGAGTTCATCGATCACACCGGCATCAAAGAATGTTAATGCAGCGGCTGCCACAGGTGATCCGCTCATGATAATGTAGGCAAGCAACCAGCCAAAACCAAGGCTGTTGGTTGCATTGGAGATAATTCCAAGATCGTGGATGAAGGGAGTAATGCCGCGTGCACCTGACTTCATTAAATTAATAGCGACAATAAACAGGTACAAGCTGGCACTAAAAAGCGCAATCTTTCCCAACCGGACGCGTTCCCACCAGCGTGGCTTGACATCGATCTCAAGGGAAAGTTCAGGGAAAGTCAGAACAGGGTCAATATTTTCAGCTGGGTTTAGTCCAGTTGGTGATTCAGATGGCTTAAAGCCCAAGCCTGGTGGATTTTCCATGCATCATTCCCCGGCATCCATCAGCGTTGCGTTCAGTTCCATATCATGCCGCTGCGCGATTTCCTTTTGCCATAATTTTTCCACCAATTGAGTATAAGACTGTGTCCAACCACCCAAATCTTCTACTGTGAAAGATTGGGTTATGGGTGTGAACTCCTCATCAGCAATTTGAGTTGGTCGCATATGATAATCGCTGAAAATTTGTTGACCAGCTTCACTTAATAAATAATCCATGAAAGCATTTACGACTGGTCTTTCTCGTCTTTTAACATTTTCATCCACAATCACAGCCACATTTTCGGCGATAATTGTGCGGGTTGGCACGATAATCTCTAGCGGTACGCCGCGCTCCTGAGCCATATGTGCATCTTGCTCATAGGTAATCATGACATCACCGGCTCCAAGTTCGAAGATGGACAAGATTGTCCGGGCAGAGTCGCCGAGCAGCTTCACATTGTCCCAGACAGACAGGAACCGCTGTTTGGCTACATCTGAATCATTCGATTCAAGCAGGGCACTGCCGTATTCAGCCAGCAGGGACCATTCTCCCGCTCCTGAGCTGCGTGGATCAGCATGTAAAATACGTATTTTTGGGTGCATCAAATCCTCAAATTCTGAAATGTGATGTGGATTACCCGGGCGCGTGACAATAACCATTGGAGAATATCCAATGACAACCGGTTGGGTATTCGACTTAACCATCTTAGCAATTTTGAGCCATTTAACATGACGTTCATTGCTGAATAGGGCAATATCGGCTGGGGCACCCAAGTCTATTAATCCAGCTATAGAACCGGATGGGCCGAAAACAGCTTCTACCTCAAGCTCCAGTCCCGTTTCGGTTTCCCAATCATCCTCAAAAGCGGGCAGGATACCCTGCAAGAGCACTTCCTCTTGGGTACTGAAGGCAAACACCAACAGCTTGATTGGATGTTGTGAGTTGGGGACGATTGCCTGCCAAGTATAGTAAATAATCACCAGTAGTAGCACTGTTACAAACACTCCACCTGCAATACGAGGCCAATTTGTTTTATTGGTATATGGTAACAATTTAGGGGTCATCTTTATTTACTCCAAGTTAGCCAATATCTCCAGCTAAATAAGCGCGAGTACGTTCGTCTTGAGGATCCTTAAATATCTGACACGCTGGCCCGGACTCTATCAATTCACCCATCCAGAGAAAGATTACATGATCAGCTAGGCGGCGAGCTTGTCTGAGTAAGTGTGTAACCAATACAATGGTAGTTTTCTCCTTAAGGCTTTTCAAAAGTTCTTCTATGCGCTGCGCCGAAATGGGATCCAGGGCAGAAGTGGGTTCATCGCATAACATCGCTTCCGGTTCCACAGCCAGGGCTCGCGCCAGGCATAAGCGCTGCTGTTGTCCTGTAGAAAGCCTCGCGGCTGGTGATCCAAGCCGATCTTTTACCTCATCCCAGAGGCCGGCGGTTCGTAAATAGCGTTCGATATAACGATCCAGATTTCGGCCATTTCCCTTATTAAGGACAGCATTTAAACCGTGTATACGCCGACCGTATGCCACATTTTCATAGATAGACATCGGTAGAGGAAATGGCTTGGGGGCTAACATGCCTATTCGGGTTCGAACCTCGTTTACATCCACATCCCGGCTGTAAATATTGACGCCATTTAACCACACCTGCCCTGCAACACGAACATCCTCATCTTCCTCATGAAGACGGTTGAGGCACTTGAGCAGAGTTGTCTTCCCACATCCAGAAGGTCCAATAACAGCAGTAATCTTATTTGCTGGTATATCAGAAGAAACGTTTTTTAGAGCCTGGTCATTTCTGTACCAGACGTTAAGATCCTGGATCTTAATATGGGAGTTTACAATTTCCATAATTCTTCAGCGGATGATATGAGTTGTCAATCTAGTGGTTAACTGCCGGGTGATCAGGCTGAGAACCAGGATGATAAAGGTAAGGATGAGAGCTGAGGCATAAGCTCTTTCTTGCACTGCTGGATAGGGAGTGTTTAGCTGAAAAAAGACAGCCAATGGCAGTGAGGCGGCAGGCCGGAAGAGGGAATTAGGTAAACGATCTGTATAACCGGCCGTGAATAATACCGACGCTGCGTCACCAATACCTCTGCCAAAAGCCAACAATACGGCAGTCAGCAGACCTGGAGCTGTTTGTCGCAGTATAACTTTAAGAGCGGTTTCGTACTTATTGGCTCCCAGGGCATAAGAAGTCTCTTTCAATGCGGGTGGAACCATTGCGATAGCTTCATCCATGCCTCTGACCATAATTGGCAATTCTAGAAAAGCTAAGGCAATGATTCCGCCCAGCAAAGAAGCCCTCATTCCCAGCCAAATTAATATAATAAAGCCAAAAGCTCCATAGACGATGCTTGGTACACCCCACAAAACATCCATGGCTAAGCGAACCCATTCAGCCTGGCGGGTGTGAGGTATGTAGACCTGTAAATAGAGAGCGATCGGTAAGCTGAGGACGATTGCGAGCATTGTTGCTCCTCCTGCCAGGTAGAGAGATCCAACAATCGCGTTCAGGATGCCACCTTCTTGACCAAGGTAATAACCTCCTTTGGGTGTCTGGGTTAACATGGCTAAATTCAAGGCTGGCAACCCTCGCCAGATCACAGTGGCTAGGATAAGAAATAAGATACTCAGCACAACCGCGGTCGAAGCGAGCATCAAAACCTTATAAATAACTTCTTCAATTTTGGGTGTAATCTTATTCATCAGGCTTCTCTTAATCGCGCTGGACAAGACGGACAATTGCCAGTCGTGAAAGCAGGTTGAAAACAAGAATGATAATCAACAGAATCAACGCTCCGGTCAGTAACGCGGAGTCATACAAAGGGATGGACATCATTTCTCCATAGTTATTCGCAATTAGAGCAGTCAAAGGGTAAACCGGATCAAATATGGAATAGGGAATTTGGGGAACATTACCAGCAACCATCATAATCGCCATTGTTTCACCAAACGCTCTGGAAAAGCCTAGCATTATGGACGCTATTACCCCCAACCAGGCGCGGCGCATTACCACGCGCCTGATTGTTTGCCAACGGGTGGCGCCAAGCGTTAATGAGGCATCTCTCAAACCTTGCGGGACGGCGCTAATCACCTCTTCTGCTAAAGAGATAATGATTGGGAAGACCATTACCGCTAACACAAATCCACCTGCTAACAAGCCGTAGCCAGTGGGATTATTGTTTTGGAATAATGGGATGCCTCCCAGCCAACGATCCACTGCGGGAGCAAAGTAATTCCTGATAAAAGGCACAATTGTTAATACGCCCCATACCCCAAAGATAACGGAAGGGATTCCAGCAAGAATATCGATAAATGTTTTGACCAGTGAACGCGTACGGGTTGAAGAATATTCCGCAAGATATATTGCAGTCAACACAGAGGGCGGGACGGAAATGATCATCGCGAGACCTGTTACCCATAAGGTTCCCATAATAAAAGCATAGAAGCCGAATGAGTTTTTCATAGGATGCCAGGTTGTAGAGAAGAGTAATTCACCCAAAGGTTTTGAGCACAATATCGGCCAGGCGCGTACGAACAAGGCTGCGATGATTGTCGGCACCAACATCACTGCAGCTAGGGTAAGCCAACCCATTGACTGCTGGGCAAGCCTGTTCTTGTTCTTACGTTTTCTCTGAATAACAGCTGCTATACTCTCGCCCATAATACCCGCTCTAATCTCATTTAAGTTTTCCTAGTTCTTCTTCCAACATCTCTTTCGGCAAAGCAATATATCCTGCCTCCTCAATATAATCCTGACCATCAGTCAGCACCCAGGTAATAAAATCTTTTAACAATCCGGTTGGTTGACCCTTGGTGACCAGGTTTAGGTTTCGGGCTGGGGGCGAGGGGTATTGTCCAGTGGCGACTGCTTTTAACGCCATCTCTTTTGAGTTTATAGTTTCACTTGGATCTAAAAGCCCGTTGTTATTAGAATCAATAGGGAGCAGCACTGCACCTGTTACTGGCTTCCCGGTTTCCATGTCAAATATATAATTCAAGTTGTTGTAGCCTATCCCCAGGGTATCCTTGATGACGGCATCCAGGAGACCCGGATCTCCATATACAGCCACGCCTAAAAGATCTTCCTGCGCGGCGCCCAGGTATTCAGCCCAGGTTGCAGCAGCACCGCACGCATCGGATCGAGTGAAAACATGGATGGGATCAGTAACCTGATCACTCCCAACCATCTGTCCCCAAGTTGTTATTTCACCTGTGATAAATATCCTGACAAAAATATCCCGGGCTGCGCCTTTCTGGGAGAGATCATCCCAAACCGGATTATTTTCATTTATAGTAGGAAAAACTGCGTCTTTGGTTACAGATACCCAAAAAGCCCCTTTATCGATCTCCTCGGAGTAGATCTCACGAGACACCATGCCGATGTCTACAGCTCCTGCCAAAACATCGGACATACCCTTGCCAGCTCCTCCAGCTGATATATCGAACATCACATCAGGGTATATTTTTTGATATTCCTCGCTCCAACGGATTATCATGGGGTAAAGCGCCCAGGCTCCAGAAATGGTGATTGTACCTGTCTGGTTGGATACACTTTTGGCGGAGGAAGATGGTTTGGTGCAGTTGGTTAAAGTCCATGTTGTGGATAATAGAATTACGAGAAGTAATATTGCGGTTCTGTTTTTCACGGTATTTGTACCCTCCGAATGAGTGTATTATTGTGCCTTGTGGTGAATTCGACAACAAATGTGGACATTTATGTCGCTTGTATTTTTGAGGATTTTGCAATCAGCACGGATTTATCGCTCCAATTCAATAGGGCATTGACCAGCTCGACCTGGATCCATTGCCATAACTTGTTCGGCGTTTCACTGTCGATCACTACCAGATCATATTTATGTTCATAAAGTTCGCTGTGAATCTGCCATGTAGGAGCTTCCTGACGTATACGCAGCTTACCATTTATTTCTGAGTCAACTAATTGCTGCGCAACCAGACGTAGATTCTTTCCAAATTTCGAATTGGAGGTCAGGATTGAATCAATGCTGCAGCGCATGCGGGAATTGTGGTCATACATAGCAGGCAGCGGTATTGTGATGGGTAAGACAGTTACTTTTGCTCCGCTGAGGCGAGCAAAACCAATGGTCCAATTAAGGGAGGTATGAATTGCGGCATCGTTTCGAAGGATGAGTAAGATGTTCTTTATCGGATGAATCGGCTGGCGAACCACCAAGATCGAGGCAGGCATTTGATTAGAAAGATTATTTTCTGGAGTCAACTGGATTAATCTCTCCATTATGGTTTGATCCCACTCTCCAAGAACAACGATATCTGCTTTGATATTTTCGATCTCCGAAACCAGTGCTTTGTATGCTTTATCACCTATATCCGCAGTTTCGAAGTGGTTGATGTGAGCACCCAATAAAGTAGCTACATACTCGGCATAGGTTTCGATTCCGGTTATGATTGATTTTCTGGGAAGCCACAACAGTAATTCCAGGGGTTGGTTGTTAGCCTGATCCCAGAATTCAGCCAAAAATTTATCAATAAATTGTGCATTTGTTCGCACGATGAGGGTGGAAGGTCCCAAAACAGCAATGATTGCTTTGCGAGCTTCGTTATCGCTGGGATCGGCCATTGCTACTGTGATTTGCTTACCATCTTCAGCAACAGGAAGCGCATGATAACGAATTGCCAATTCACGCGGCAATAATCCGGCTATTCGAGGGATCACTTCCAGATTGTCGAATTCCAGGTATTGTGATTCTTGATATTTCATATCCATCGAATTTTTTCTCGGAATTTAGCCTTTGATTCATATTCTGCCAGCTTCAAAGAGACATGAGTGCAGGCCTCAGTCATCAGCTGTTTTGACATTTTTCTTGGTAACCTCTTCAAATCTCCCGTTCGGTAACCTTTGGTCAGCAGATATACTTCGATTAATTTTCCTTCCAGGGAGGAATTCAGCCCAATTGGGATAAAATTTAGCCGATCGATTGTTGACATTCCTCACCTCCGTCTATACATACCCAGGTTTCATGGTTTATGGCACCTTTAATACGGAAGGACTTAATGATTGGTGTTATTTGATCTGAATTTACCAGACTCTGGTGATAAAGCTTGTGACAAGAATGTAACAGTTTGGTGACAAAAAGAGCCTGATGAGCATCAGATTGCTATGCCCTCCAGGCTGCTTCCCGTTGATATAGGTCGCGGTAACTGCTTTATTTAAATTTATACAATGAGACCGTAGCCCAGTCCTGGGATGGTTTTTATGTAGGAAGGATCAGTTGAATCTGGTTCAATTTTCCCCCGCAAGCGACGTACCAGCTGGCGAAGCATATCCCGGTCGCCTGCGCTTGCCCCCCAAACGAAATCAATTATTAAATCGCTTGTCAAGACTTGTCCGGCATTGACCATCAGGCATTCCATCAGTCGGCTTTCTAAAGGTGTCAGGGATATGGGATTTGCCTCGCCAATGGTTAGATTCCGTCGGTTGGTGTCGAATTTTAATTCACCCACTTGAATAAAAGGAGGGATTGTCATTTGTCCTGCACGGCGCAGGACAGCCTTTGTACGTGCCACAAGCTGGCGCGGGCTGAAAGGCTTGACAATGTAATCATCAGCACCAATTTCCAGACCTTGGATGATATCATCCTCCTCTCCTCGAACCGTGAGAAGAATAATTGGTGTATTGGATTGCTCCCGGATGTGGGCACAGACAGCGAAACCATCCATTTTGGGCATGTTGACGTCCAATAAGATGATGTCTGGCTGCTCTACTGACCAGCGCTGGATTGCAGAATTGCCATCGTATGCCTGCAGAACCTCAAAGCCCTCTCTCCTTAATGTAAAAGCCACAACATCGGCTAAAATTCGATCATCGTCTACGATTAAAGCCTTCATCCGTCCTCCACAAGAGGCAATGTAAACCAGAATATTGACCCACCTCCTGGGCGGTCATCAACTCCTACACTGCCGCCATGTGCTTCAGCTACCGCCTTTACAACAGACAGGCCCAATCCGGCTCCAACTTGTACACTGTCGTCTAATTGTCCTGGATACATAAATCTGTGGAATACCTGCATTTGCCGCTCTTCTGGAATACCTGGACCCCGATCCTCTACTTGAATTCTAACCCAATCCTGGTTAACGATTGCCCTTATCGTGATTTGGGAATCAGTAGGCCCATATTTACTGGCATTGGACAATAAGTTCACAAGAACTTGCACGATTCGTCTTTCATCAGCATACACGATTGGAATATCCGCAGGCAGTTCTAAAACCAGGTGCTGATCATATTTTTCCAGCAAAGGATCCATTACCTGGACAGCCTCAGCGATGATTTTACCCAGATCCGATCGGTGCGGTGAGACCCGGAAACGGCCTGCCTCAATACTGGCACTTTCAAGCAAATTATCCACCAGTGTCTGCAAACCATAAATGCCAAGATGTAAAGAGATGAGCAGCTCATGCAGTTCAGTTTTGTTTAGATCTGATGCCTGATCCAACAACAGCTCAGTTGAGGCAACTGAAGCAGAGAGCGGTGTCCGAAATTCGTGAGCGATGTTAGCTAAGAAATCTCCTAAAATCTTACGGATAATCTCTTCTTCGCTGACATCGCGGAAAACTAGAGCTACTTGAGTATCGCCAGCTTCGGCAGGTGCCAACTGCGCTCTGGTAAAAGACAATGTAGCCTGACGTCCTCCATGCAAATTGACGGTCATTTTTTTTCTTGCTCCGGGTGTGGGAATCCAATCACGGAAAGATGTCTCTGTTTCAATCTGCCTAAATACTTGGTCAAAAGAGAGACCGAAAACTTCATTTCTACTCCATCCGGTTATTTGTTCGGCACCCTTACTAAAAAAGCTGATACGACCCTGGTGATCAAGGGTTAAGATGCCTTCAACAATTGATTCAAGCAGATGATTGACCCAGGCTTTCTCCCTCTTTAAATTGGTCAGCATCTGCTGTAAATCGATCCTGGCGGTTTCAATAGCCAACGCGACCTGCTGTACCTCCCTCACCTGGGTATCTACCTCTACCGAAGTGCTTAGATCTCCTTTACTGAATTCACCTGCCGTATCCGCCAAACGCACCAGAGGTTGGCTGATTCGGCGAGCTATGAATATCCCCAGAATGGAAACCATGGCTGCCACCGCGATAATATTGCAGGCTAAAACCAACATCAAGCGTTGTTGTGTTTCAGTGAACTCTGCAACACTCAAAGCCACCTCTGCTTCTACACCTTTTTTATTTAGCGAGCTTTGAGCGGAATAGTAAGTTTGGTCGGCCAGCTGAAAAGTGTTGTGAATAGCATCTTCGGTGGCTTTCGAAAACACCATGTTAGTGGATAGACCTTCTAGTTGTTCAATACCGCCGGTGAAGCTGGTTGATACGGGCTCACCATAAATTTTAATTGTATTTTCCAATCCTGTTTGGTAACGCAGCTCTGTGACGAAAGCATCATCCAACACCTTACCGACCAGCATATCCCATTTATTAGTCTCTTCACCTTCGACTGGATAGTAAGCAGTCAGCCAAACCTGGGGGAAGGATTCTGTGGCGAGGATCTGATATCCATCGGTTCTCCAGGATTGGCAGGGATTCCCGACTAGGACTGTTTCCTTGGAGGCTATGGTGGCGTTGGTATCTTCACAAACAGCTACTAAGTCTAGGCTTGCACCTACCATAAGAGTCTCCAGGTAATCTTCCAGCTTCAACCTATTATTCTCTAACAACAACCCCCTCAGTGTTGGACGTTGAGCGGTTAAGATTGCTAGACTTATCACTTCGTTTTGTTTTGCCTCATAGAGAGCCAGCGCAGCGTGTTGGCCTTGGTCAACTTGTGACCAAGTTTGGCGGTCAAATTGAGCTCGTAACATCCAAAGAGCAGGTATTCCCACAGAAGCTGCAGTTAGCACGACCACCCCAATAAAGCTCAGGATCATCTGGACCGGAAGGCTGTGAAAATCGAAGATAGATTTCATATTATGGAAATTTTACTCGAAGTGTGAATATCTTATATTTATTTCTAAATGTGAATTTGAACGACAAGGCACATATAAAAAGGATTGATCAGCACAGATTTTGGACTCCATAAATTTCCCTCATTAAATCAGGATACAATCAAAACCGATCAGGAAAATCTATCGTATTTGGTAAAATTTAATCACAAATACTGCTAAATAATTGGCAATAAAAAATGTTTTGCGTCAGAAAAGCCGCTAATTACTAAGATATAGCGGTCAAGAGCATTTTCAGCTTTATTCCTTGCCCTGAATGCCGTAGAGTCAAGCTGCTAGAAAATAAAATCACATTTTACAGAAGATAAACATGACCACGAAAACCCTCAAACGCAATATCTTCCAGCGTATTTTCGGCATCCCAGCCACAAAACCGCCTGCGGACGCAGACTGTTGTAACTATACAGATGGAAAACTGGTGATAGACCTAAACAAGGTGCCGGAACTTTCCGAACCTTACGGCGCAGTCCATCTCAAAGGAGACAATCTTCCGGGTCGATTGCTTGTAATTCTGGATGGCACTGGAAATTTCCGCGCCTTTGAGAATAAATGCGAACATGCTGACCGCAAGCTTGATCCGGTCCCTGGAACAGAAACCATCCAATGCAGCAGCATGGGTCAAACCACATACAATTATGATCGGAATGTTCTATCAGGTTCGGCTGAAAATCCGGTTAAAAACTTCAATGTATCAAAAGAAAATGTAACGTTAATTATGGAACTATAGAATTAAGTGGGGAAAAATTTTTAGATAAAGTGAATAAGCCGGTAGTTCTCATGTGTGAGAGCAGCCAGTCGGTGCCAGCTTGTTGATCCAATTATCCCAGATAGTGAATAAGGTTGGATAATTACTTTTTTACGCTTTCTATGTCCTCTACAGGAAGCCAGTCGTCCATGTTACCAAAATCACTTTTGTCAATTGGGAAAGGCTCAAGCGGTTCAACATCCGCCACTTCAATTAATACAATATACCTTTTGCCAGCCCAGCGGTTGAATTGCGCTGAAGTCAATAGCAATTTGTCCTGATAACCCACCGGAAATTTTGATGACTCCACCTTTGACATTTTTTCGGAATTGACCACACGCTTGACGTTGGCTTTAGCTTTGACCAGTCCTTCTGCATTATTGTTGATGAAATACAAAACATCTCCAACATCAACTTTACCATACGGCATTTTACGACCTGCCGCGCCTCGGATAATCATCGTTTTCTTCCCACCCAGTAAGTTTTCCATTTCTGATGCTTTAGCATCTAAATAAACAACATGGTCCATTATTATTTTACTCCTTAGAAAAATGGTTCATAACCTGGTTTATATGGATTCTAACAGCATTACCCACTGTTTGGATTGAGATATTAATTCCGATTATGAAAATAATTTTTCAGCAGTATCTGCCATTCATTGATGAAATTTTCATACACATCCTGGTTAAATTCGGATATGAATTGTTCCCCAATGGCTGAAAGTGCCATATATTTATACGTTACCTGAACCTTTGTACGCTCGACCCCTAAATCAGTACATGCTACTGTTACAATCCCAATCTTATCTTCAGGCTCAATTTTATAGTATTGAACGAAATACGCTTCGGGATGATATTTCTTGACGATCCAGATTGCGCTTGTTGTTACATGATCATGTGTTCTGGTGGTAAAGAAATAATCTTCGGATAATTCGGTCGATCCCATTACATTTTCATAATCCCAATCAGGAACCCACAATTTTTCACCTTCAGGAGTGAACATTGGAAATACCTCTTCAATGGTCTTAGCGATCTCGAAGGATTTTGTGTGTTGAACTGTTCTCATTATTTAACTGTTTGATGAAAAGCATTTTGACCAGCATCTTGCGAATGTATTATAATGAAACTCGAAGCATGGTCAGGATTTTGCTGCTTTTCTCGAAATGCGCACTATAACATTCCAAAACTATGCGAAATCAATAAAAATTTGATGGAATTACTCCGTCAATATCAATTTAAATCAAACTTCCTCTTCACAAATTTTGTTTTTAAAATTAAAATACGATTAGTTCAAAAAGTCATTTTCTTTAATTCAATCTTATATCAAGCTGTTACCAGCTTTGTACTAACATGAAAGGAGGTAATTCTTCAGCAATACATCCAGGCACCAAAAATAATTACTGCTGCCTGATTTCCGCGTTTGTTTATCATTTTTGAAAGGAGGTGTACGTGAAATATGTAGTTATCCTTTTGCTGCTTGTACTTGTTGTTGGCTGTCTTGCTTTATTTGCGTACACCCAATTTGTCAATCAAATTGTACTGCCATTACCAACGCTGACAGCAACCGAGGGGGATAACCTTCATTCAATTATGAAAATGTTCCAGGCAGAGGAAGAGCTTACTTTTGAAGTTGTGCGGGGGAAAACATCAATTTCAGGCGATGAAAGTAAAAATTTGTTTGATATCACCTACACTCCAGAGGAGTTGGATCGATTGTTTCAAATCCTGGTTAACCTGGCGTTTAATTTAAATGACCAACAAGCTGATGGAAATCTTTTGACCCAGGTTGAATCGAATTACCCAACTGTGAGAAATAACCTGTATCTCATTGGAAGGTTTGTCGATAACCTTCCATTCGGGTTCAAGGTTAATATAAAGTTACAAAGTAATAATTCAAATACATGAAAAGGAGATAACTATGGGTAGGCGTTTATTAATATATGTTTCAGCTGCAGTCCTGATTGCTGCTTTGATTTTACCCATCCAGGGTTTGGCAGGCAGCGATGATGATCCTGATCCTCAAAACAAGCTTCTGCTGGATATCGTATTTAATAAGGAATCAGGAGAAATGGACGCTGGTGGATATACGCATGAGGAGTTATCCCAATTATTGGGTCCGGAAGTTCTTGATGCGATCGCCGAAGGCGCTCTGGAATATACCGACCTAATCGAACATCTCAGGTTGCTTTATGGTAGCGGATCAATGAGACTGGACAGCCTTGTAGGCGATTCCTTTCAACAGCTCATCAGCAGCAATTGGACTGAGGAAGAGCAAGACACTGCCTTTGGATTAATGAACAATATGTTGATCGAAAATACATATTATTTTATTCCACCCAGCAACCAGGAAATGGTGAAAAGATGGATGGATACTTCGATCGTTCAGGTTGATGTCAGGACGACTGATCTAGATAAGGAAGTCAGTAACCCGCTCACGCTCGTGATGGAAGCGCCGATCCAGTTTGATATCGCGGATGATAATTCAATCGCGATTGAGGGAATTGATCTCATCCTGGAACCAGAAGCTGACAAAATGATGAGAGACACGGCTCAGATGGTCACCACTATGGCAGATGCCGCAGCCGTGGACAATGTCGTCGCGGGCTGGAAACAAGGAGAGATCCTGCTGTATGCTGACGGAAATAAACTGCCCAGCATTACTGTTCATGAAGCTGGCCTTGATCTTTTGCTCAACGGATTGGCTGGTGAAGGGGTTGCAGGTCAGATCAAACCTGAAATATTATATTCATCGACAATTGGGGTTGATGTGAGCGTTCCCGGTGGCGAACATCCGGGGATAATATTCGCAGATTAATCATTTGAAGCGTTTGCTCAAAAGGGCAGCTGAAATTTTTTCGGCTGCCTTTTTTCTTCGGGTTAATTCATAACATCTTGGGAGACAAATAAACTGTCTTTAAGATGAGCTGGATTCGAATCCCTCCGGTTCGGGTAAGTTCAATATCAAGAATAAAAATGATGATCGGTTCATGGTAACCTGGGTTCATTTTTGCAGTAAATCCACAAAGTTAGACAGAAACTTTTAATTTCATCAAGCTCGTGACAAAAAGCCACCGAATTTTGCATCGGGTTTCCTCGACATACCCAGTTTTCTAGGTTTTATCCAGGACGTTTTTTTCTGGATTGACCCAATTTCCAATTAAAATGGATGGTTGTCTATTGACATACGAGCATACATTATGTATGATTCGATCATAAATCATACATACACCGGATGTAACATACTGGATGCTGGGAGACTTGATTCTTTATTGGAAGTCTTCAGGAACAAAATGAACATCAAAATCAGGGGGGGTTGATTTTGAACGCTTACGACATATTAATCCCCACAATCAGGTATGACCATCATACTTAAAACCTCGTAGAAATGTGAGACGCTGCAAATGGTCGATGAAGAAGTAGTACAACTGGTAGAACGATTTGAAAGAATTGAGCTGCATGCTGCCCATAGTGGGCGCGAAGTCCTCCGTGTTCTTACAAGCCTTCTGCTCGAGAGTCAGGAGGCAAGAATTTCTTACTTGACCGCAGTACTTCAAGAGAATATAAGTTTCCTGCTTCCCTCCCTGCCGCCGTACGCCCCGCCTCTAAATAATATAAACCGCGTTCTGCTTTTAATTGAACAAGCTTCAAGAGAGAATATCACTGTCGAAGAACTGAAAATTCAAATTGATTCCTTGAGCAGGGATTCAACAGACCCAAATACGAATCGAAAAATAATTGCGCAGAATCTCGCCGCGCTTCTTCCTCCCAATGCCGTGGTGTATACCCATACGCTATCTGAAACAGTCCTGGGTGTATTACTGGAACTGCATCACATAGATAAGCTGCAGTTGGTAAAAGTGACTGAGTCACGACCAAATAATGATGGTTGGGAAACTGCAAAACGTCTTTCGGAAAATGATCTGAATGTGAACCTCACCATTGATGCCGCCATGCCCAGTACCATTGAGAGTTCGGACCTTATGCTCTCTGGAGCTGAAATCATCAATCAGGATGGTTCTGTCGTTGGAAAGGTTGGCGCCTTTCCGGCGGCAGTATTTTGCCAGCAATACGACAAACCGTTGTACATTATCGCCGACAGTAATAAGATCAACCGGATTGAATGGAGTGATTTTTATTTCAATCCGATTAGAGCACAAGACCTTGGGATAGATTCCATTAATTCATTTCTCAACGTAACAGGCAGTTTTTTCGATATTACGCCGCCAAACCTGATTAGCGCATATGCCACGGAATTGGGAATTTTAGAAGCCAGTGAAATCCCATCTACCTATTCAAAAATGCCTGTTAGCGGTTGGCTGGTTCAACAACTGCGCAAATGTAAAACAGGAAATAAATGATTTTCACAGAAAAATCAATCAATGGGAGATGGAGAGCATTGCCGAATTTGTTAAATTAGGAGGTGAAACAGGATCATTTTGAAGTATGCCTTGTCAGGAAAAGTATCTAATTGAAATAATATGGAGGAAAAATGTTTAAGAACATCACCAAAATCGTATTAGCCTTTTTGGTAGTCGCGAGTTTCATTCTAGCTGGCTGCCAACCGCAACCAACAGCAGTTCCTGAGGTCGAAGCTCCTGCAGAAGTAGAGGCGCCAGCAGAAGAAGAGGCGCCGGCAGAGGCGGAAGAACCTGCAGCTGAAGTTGTAGAAATCACGTATATGCGCCAGGCGGACAATCCAGATATTGAATTGGATTATGTGAAAGAATTCGAAGAACAAAATCCGGGAATCAAAGTCAATGTGGACAGTGTGCCAGCCAATGATAACTACAACAAGCTGGTGCTCACCACCAATGCCGGTAACCCGCCGGATGTGTTCATGAGCTTCTGGACAGCCTCCGCCGTTACCAATGATTTGATCATGTCCTTGGAAGACTATGTTGATAAAGAGGATTTCGAAAAACGCTTTACAACAGCCGGGCAGAGCTATGCAAAAGTCAATGGCGAGATTTATGCTATTCCCTGGCGCGCCGGCGCTTCAGTCTTTCTCGTAAATTGCAAAATGTTTGAGGAAGCCGGCATTGGTATCCCCGAGCTTGGTTGGAACTGGGATGACCTCGCCGATATATCAGCACAATTAACCAATAAAGATGAGGGCACCTATGGTTTCGGTCTGGTCGGGTCTTCAACTGACTACGCGACCGAATGGCAGTTCTGGCCGTTCCTGCTTCAGGCTGGCGGAGCGATCATTGACGACAGCAACCGGGCTGCATTCAACAGTCCGGAGGGTGTAAAAGCGCTTGAATATTTAATTAGCCTGGAAGACAGCATGCCTGAGGGATTTACCAGTATGGACCTCAACCAGATGGTGGACCTGATGGTCAGCGACAAGGTTGCCATGTTTGAGGATGGTCCTTGGTTCATTGGAATCATCCAGAGCGGCCATCCAGATTTTGAGGTATGCGTTGCGCCGATGACTGTCGGAGATGTTCCTGGAAATATTACGGGAGGTACTGCGTTCGGTATTTCCCCTCTCTCTGAACATAAGGCCGAAGCCTGGAAATTCATCGAATTTATGACTAGCGATGACATCCTGACCCGGTGGAATGTTGCCACGAATAACATGCCGCCGAACGTCGCTGCCCTGGAAGATCCCATGTTCCAGGAAGGTCCTTTAGCTGTTGCTGCTCAGGCTGTTGAACAGCCCGGTGTGATCCCCGCCAACCAGTATCCTGAAAGTGATGCGCTCAATGGCATTATGCGCACCTATCTTCAAGCTGCCTATCTGGGTGAGATGACTGCCCAGGAAGCGCTGGATACGGCTGCAGCGGAATGGAATGAAATCCTGCAGCAGTACGATTAATCATAAAATTCAAACCGTAATTTAAAATAGGGGCGATGGATTGCATCGCCCCTATTGAACAAATCCACTTTTATTTACAATAGAATTCTATAAGAACCACAGTTTTTTATATACACGAATTTTATTGTTGGAATTATCATGCCAAAAATTAGAATCCATACAGCTTACTGGTTTGTGCTCCCAGCAATGCTGTTCTTTATTCTGCTTGCCATTTATCCCAGCGGTTATGTTCTTTTCTTGAGCCTATTTGCCACTGGTAAAGGGACCGCGTTTTCAGCAGATTTTTCTAATTTTTCTAACTTTATTGCTGTATGGAATCATCATAATTTCAGCAAGATTTTGGTGCAAACATTGATCTATGCCGGGGGGGCCACATTACTGCACGCATTTTTGGGTTTCACTTTTGCGCTCTTGTTGAATATCCTGCCTTTGAACAAAACGTACATACGCACGATGAGGACCGTTTTCCTGATTCCCTGGGCAATCACACCAACGGTTGTCGCAATTCTTTTCCGGCTCGTGCTGCATCCTCAGGTCGGACCTATCGCCATTTTTTTGAAATCTATCGGTTCACCGGTCGTGTTTGCACCTTTGGGTCAAACGGATTCAGCATTGCTTTTCGTTACTCTTACAAATGTATGGATGTTCACACCATTCTATATGCTGATGATTTTATCCGCCCTGCAGGCGATTGATCTTGGCTTATACGAAGCTGCAGTTGTTGATGGCGCCAATGGGTACCAACAGATATTCTTCATCACCATTCCATCCATCCGGAATCTGCTGCTTACCTTGATGATGTTCGATTTTGTCAGCACTGCAGCTTATTTTGACCTGACCTGGATCATGACCCAGGGAGGTCCGGTGCTTTCATCCGAAATCATACCTACCTGGGTTTACCGGACAGCGTTCCAATCCTTCGAGTTCGGCAAAGCTTCTGCAATTGGGATGATCCTTTTTACGATTTCGGTGATTGTTTCGATCATTGTACTGCGTGTTATCAACAGGGAGTAGAACATGTTAATTACAAAACTCTCTGTCTGGAAAAAAGCGCTCAGTTATATTGGACTGACTCTGGTGGCGATTATTTATATTTCTCCATTCCTATGGATGATCATGTCTTCGTTCCGTCCAGCATCAGAACCATTTGCGCTCGGAATTTTTCCACAATCATGGACAATACAGAATTATTTTCGCACCCTGCAGGATCCTGAGCTGCTGATGTCATTTTTTAACAGCTTCAAAGTCGCTGCCATTTCTGCAGGTCTAGCGTTAGTTTTGGGAATCCCTGCCGGTTATGGATTTGCTCGCTTCGGGTTCAAAGGTCGCAGCTTTTTGATGAGCTTCTTGATGGTTGTACCCACATTTCCGGGTATCCTACTGGCGATTACGCTGTTTGTTATGGCTGTGCGAGTGGGACTTTATGACACTCATTATCCCTTGATCCTGGCTAACACGCTGATAAACCTACCATTTACGATATGGAACTTACGCACGGTATTCGCCGCAGTTTCCCGCGAAATTGAAGAATCAGCCATGGTAGAAGGCTGCAGCCGGTTCCAGGCGCTTGTCAAAGTGGTTCTGCCAATAACAGTGCCTGGTTTAGCAGCGACTTATGCTTTCGTATATATCCTTTCATGGAATGAATACCTGTTTGCAACAACATTTATATCCACCAGTGAAAAACGGCTGATTACCACCACAATGGCAAGCGCTATCGGTCAATTCAATGTCGACTATGCAAAACTTATCCCGGCAGCAATCCTTTCCACGTTGCCTTTAATCATCCTCTTTATGTTTATTCAACGATATATTATTAAAGGTCTGGCTATGGGGAGCACGAAAGGTTAATTTTTATGTCATCAGGAAATTTATTCTTGGATTCCGTACTTCGCTCCAGCCTGCCAAAAACCACTGGAGAAGCAAAATTTGTAAGCGATTTACGCCTGCCGGATTGTTTATACGGACATGTGGTAAGAAGCCCTCACGCTCATGCTAAGATTTTAAATTTAGATATTACTGCCGCAAAACGCACACCCGGTGTTGCAGCGGTTATCACCGCCAATGATATCCCAGGTATAAATCGTTTAGGAAAGACCCGCTTCGACCAACCGATTCTAGCAAATGACAAAGTTCGCACATATTTAGATTCAATTGTGTTGATTGCAGCGGAAGACGAGAACGCAGCCAGACAAGCCGAAGAAAAGATAAAATGGGAATTTGAACCGCTGCCAGCAGCCTTTTCAATTGCTGAAGCCACACAACCTGGTGCAGCATTGGTTCATGATGACTGTCCGGGAAATATCCTTAAAGAAATTAATCTGGCGAAAGGTGATATTTCTTTGGGTTTCAGTGATTCTGATTTGATTTTTGAAGAATCTTATCGCACACCTGCTATCGAGCACAGCTATTTTGAGATGGATACTGGATTGATAAAGAAAGATCAGTCCGGGATGTACACACTCTGGGTTGGATGCCACAGCGTTTATTCTGAAAGAATGATCGCAGCAAACACACTGGACATCGATGAAGAGCAATTTGTCGTCATTCAACCCTACACAGGCGGTTCCTTCGGGGGGAAGGATGACGGATTGCTAACTGCATATTTATCGCTTCTGGCTTATCATTCCCAGAGACCAGTCCGGATAAGTTTCTCGCGGCATGAGGAGTTTATCGCGCACACGAAACGGCACCCACAGTGGATTAAAGTTAAGATGGGCTTGCGAAAAGATGGAACGATCACGGCAGTAAAATTTGACATCCAAACGGATACCGGTGCTTACGCGCATTGGGGAGAGGGAATATTTACATTCGCCTCAATTGGAGCCAGCGGACCCTACAATATCCCCCATCAGAAAATAAGCACGACCCTTGTTTATACCAATAATATCCCCATGGGAGCCATGCGAGCCTGGGGTATGCCTGGGGTTACGTTCGCAATGGAGAGCCAAATGGACCAGGCTGCTCAATTGTTAGGCATTCATCCACTGGTCTTGCGCTGGAAGAATGCTGCTGTAGAAGGAGACAAGATGGTAACAGGCTCCTCATTTCCACCGGGAATTTATATTAAAGAAACCATTGAAGCGGCTGCCAGCAAAGCTGGAATTAAACTGCCGGCATAAGGAATCCAGTATGAAAAAACGCGGTATCGGGTATGCCTGTTCTGCGCAAGGGGTAAACTACCACTTTGGTCACGAGGATGTGTCTACTGTCAAGCTAAAAGTCCGGGATGACAGTACTTTACTCATCAGGACGGCTGCTTCGGATATCGGTCAAGGATTGGAAGCCGCGCTCATCAACATCGCCTCGGTCTCTTTCAATGGATTCCCCGCTGAAAAAATCATCTGGGAAGGTTCCAACACGAATTCCCCGGATGCGGGAGGCACGGGCGCCTCGCGTCAATCTACCCTGACTGGAAATGCGTTGTTTAGAGCCTGTGAAAATATGAAAAAGCTGCTCCAATCAATTGCAGGGGAGTATCTGGACTGCCATCCAGAAGAGATTGAATTCCAGGGTGAAAAAATAATAAGAAATGACACAATAACCTCTTTAGAACAAATAATACAATTTTCCCGGCAAATGGGGATTTCATTGGCAGTAAGCGGAACGATAAAAGCGCCCATGACTTCTGCTTTATCGGAAGATGGACGCGGGTATCCGATCAACCAGTTCGGGTACGCGGCTCACATCGTTGAAGTTGAAGTAGACACTGTAACTGGAGAGGTAGCGGTTTTAAAGGTTGAGGCTTTTCATGATGCCGGGAAGATACTCAACCCGGTTGGGGCAGCCGGACAGGTAGAAGGCGCTTGCGTCATGGGTATGGGTTTTACACTTCATGAAGATTATCTCCTGGCTGAGGGTAAACCTGTGAACGTAGGATTCACAAACTACTTGATCCCCAGCATTGCAGACACCCCTGAAATAAATATTCATTTTATGGATTTTCCTGCACCATTTGGGGAATTAGGACTCAAAGGTCTAGCCGAGGCGCCTACAACCACCATTGCTCCTGCGATTACTAACGCCATTTTTAACGCGACAGGTGCAAGGATAACAATCCTCCCCGCTTCACCAGAGAGGGTATTATCAGCTTTGGATGCGATTAAGAAATAAGTATTTATGCATAACCCGCTAATTATTGGCCTGGATTTAGGCACAACCCTGTGCAAAGCTTTTGCGTTTGAGCTCGATGGAACAGTGGCTGGCTCCAGCCAGAAACCAATCAAAACCTATCGACCGCACCCCGGATGGGCTGAGCAGGACCCAACTGAATGGGAAACGGCGCTCGTTGAAGTTCTAAATGATCTAGTTTCTCAACTGGGAAAGGACAAAAGGCGCATCGAAGCGATAGGTCTGTCCTGCCATGGTCCGTGTTTGATTCCTGCCGATAAGAATTACCGACCACTCTGGCGCTGCCCGACCTGGCAAGACCAGCGCTCAGCACATTTGGTAGAACCGTTACTCCAGCTGGCTGGGGTAGATTGGATCGGTTTAGGAACACCTGAATCATCGTTTGGCGTTCAACTTTATTGGGCGATTCAAAATAGAAAAGACCTGCTGGATCAAGCATCTTACCTCTTCGATACAAAAGGTTACCTGAATGCATTTTTAACAGGTTGTCCAGTTGACGAGCCCAGCAGCAGCCCGGGCAGCAAGGATGACTACAATCCGATATTTGAAGCGCTTGGGATCGACACGCAATTGCTGCCCGGATCAGTCCCCTCGATTTCAGTTGTGGGAGGATTAACCCCCGATCTTCAAAGGCGCCTGAATTTATCATCCAATGTCAAGGTTGTTGCCGGATTAAATGACGGCGCGGCAGCCACACTGGGAGCAGGCATTGTCAAACAAGGACAGGGGATTGTTAGTTTGAGTACCAATGGGGTCATGCGAACAACCATCAATAAACCGATGCCGGGAAGTACCCTGTTCGCCAAATCCATGTTCTGTTATTCATATGTTGATAATATGTTCATTACCGGAGGGATGACAAAATGCGGCGGCGATAATGTGAAGTGGCTGTTGGAGAATTTTTATCCGGAGGAGGAAAACGATCCTGGATTATTCGAGAAAATCACAGCCTTGGCAGACGAGAGCCCAGTAGGCGCTAACGGTGTACTCTTTATGCCTTATCTTTTAGGTCAAAAAACCACCCAACCTACCGGGGCAGGTTTCGGCGCCTTTCTGAACTTGCATCGTCACAATAACCAGGCTGATTTCGCCCGCTCCCTGTTTGAGGGTACTGCATTTGCGTTGAAGGAGATTAGTGAGACTTTTAATGAACTCGGTCTGCCATGGGAGAATTTACATTTCTCTGGGGGAGGTAGTAAAAATGATGTATGGCGTCAAATCGTGGCGGATATCCTGGGAAGACCGCTTACAGGCGTTAAATCAGACAGCGTGTTAGGAGTCGCCTTGTTAGCAGCAGCAAGCCTTGGATATTTTAACAGTATCAAAGATGCAGTGGATTCCATGGTTGAAACAACTTTTAATATCCAACCGGTTGAAGAGAATATTATGTTATACGAACAAATCTATACACGCTTCAAGCATGGAAAAAGATTAGTGAGCGAACTTGATTAATAATATTCTTTGAAACCGTGTGATTACCAGGCAGGAAAAACTATTTATCCTCATAACAATAATATTATGAACCCTCAGAGAAATAATTATTAAATGTGGAACACTTATTTTTCTCCAGAAAATATTCAGGATGCACTCCAAATTATTAATCGGGGTCCCGATCAAAGTCGAATCATCGCTGGTGGTACAGATTTGGTGCTTGATTTTTCATCCGGCAGACTGCCGCCGGTTGATGCTGTTGTAGATATTTCCAATATACCCGAACTTAAAATTATCTCAAAAGATTCGGAAAGCATAACCATTGGTTCCGCGGTTACGCTCTCTGAAATTATCCATTCAGATTTAATCCAGAATCATGCAGGAATCCTTAGCGAAGCTGCTCAGCAGATTGCAGGTCTCCAGATCAGGAACATTGCTACGCTCGGGGGAAATGTAGTTAACGCCTCACCTGCCGCTGACATGGTCCCGCCATTATTGGTTCAAGAATGTATGGTCATAATAATCAATTCCGACCAGGTCATCCGGGAAATCCCTTTAGAGAATTTTTTACAAGGCAACCGTCAAGTAGACCTTTCCAGGTGTGAGATTGTGACTGGTTTTAAATTTCAAGTGCCTGAAGCGAAAACGATCCAATATTTTCGAAAAGTTCAAAATCGCGGGTCGATGGCGATTGCAGTACTGAACTTAGCCGTGTTTATGGGCATCAAAGACAAACACATCGCACAGGTCAGGATCGCCATGGGCGCGGTCGCGCCCACAGCTGTTAGGATTAAGTCCATTGAAGAACGCTTGACAGGTCTGCCAATATATGAAGCAGACAATCCCCAAATATATAACGAAATTCACAAGGATATCGCTCCGATATCTGATTTTCGGGCTACACGTAATTATCGCTTACGGGTCGCGCAAAGTATAACCCGCCAGGCGGTCGTCCAAATGCTGGGTTGATCGGGTTAGCTTAAGGAGTGAGTTGATCGTGAAGATAAATTTTTATGTAAACCATAATCCAGTAACCATAGAGATCTCAGCCGATAAAATGCTGGTAGATATTTTGCGTGATGAATTGGGATTGACGGGTACAAAAATAAGCTGCCGGGAGGGTGAATGCGGCACTTGCACAGTCTGGTTAGATGGTGTACCGGTTAACTCCTGTTTATTACCCGCTGCGAAGGTTCAGGGTCATCACATTACTACCATTGAAGGTTTGGGAGATACGGATAATCCGCATGCCGTTCAGGAAAGGATTGCTGCGTTTGGCGGGTCGCAGTGCGGATATTGTTCGCCCGGGTTTGTGATGGTGAGCGCTGCCTTGCTGCGTGACAATCCAACCATCACTCGGAAAAACATAATTGAAGGCTTATCAGGAAACCTTTGCCGTTGTACGGGTTATACAAGGATCATCGCGGCTGTCGAATCCCTGGCTGATCCATCTGTTGAAATCCCGCTCCCTGAAGAAGTTAAGTGAGGCGGATATTAAAAACTAAACTGAATGGGTGAATTCCTATGGAATCCAGGAATCTAATTCCCGGTATTCAATTTCTCTTCCTTCTTCTTTAGCTCTTTGGATTCCAAATTCCATACCCCTTGTAATCCCTAAATTCGTATAAACCACCGTTTTATGGGCGTGTTTGCCCCAGGTCATACCTGCTTCTATACCCCAATTTCTTTCTTCTGGAATATCATCATCTAAAATTCCTTCCTGAGTATATAACAAATGCATAGCAAATGGAGCTTCGCCTCTACTGAGCGAGTCCTTCATACATGCCCGGGCAAATTTAATATTTGCATCCACATCCCCCGCAAACGGAGACTCAATAAGCACGAGCAGCATCTCCCTAGTATTATTGTCATTTTCAGACATTCATTATTCCTTTATATTCTGACAATTCAGATTAGCCGGTTGTTTTCCAGTGCTCTCAATTGAATTGATAATTCAGTCCAGGTTCAGAAAGCTTATGCATAACAAATTCAAATCTATCTTCAGGCGCAAGTACCGGTACCCTTACAATTTCATATCCCAAAGTGCGGTAATCGCGTGACATCCACGAATCGAAATAATCTGCTGTTTCGTCATCGGCTGCCCGGACTCCATCCCGCTGGTAAGGCAGCCGGTCGAGCAAAAACACAGAAGCGTAGCGGTATTGAAAACAATCCATAAGAACCTTATTTGGGTCCATGCCAGCATACCGGAAAAAAGCAAAGGCATCTGGGAGTCCCCGGTCTAGAAATGAGACTTCAACCGTATTTAATCTATGCTCGCGTTCGACCATCATGTCATACACCTGGCATGTTAATGCTGCCGGGTCTGCGCGTATTTCTTCGATTGTCTGCCCTTTGGCTTTCTCCCTCTCAATGAATTCCCGTGCAACCTCGGGAACCGTCTTGAAACCTTTTTCAGCCAGTTGATCAATCAGGGTTGTTTTACCAGAGCATGAAGCGCCTGTTATCACATGCCAGTTTGTCTTGAACCTGAAAGGAGTCGAGACAAGATGCGGATTGAGTTCGGAATTTCTAAAATCGTGTTGAGTATTTCCAGGCAATTCGAAACCCTCAAACTCCCCTCAGATAGAGCGCTGGCCTAAATGGTTGGTACTCATCATTCTGTTGGTGTTGTTATTCTTCCTAGGTTCATTTATTATACTTTAAACTGATATACCTAAATTTATATCAACCTGTATATCTTAAAGGGCACTGTAGGTATCAATTTAATGACTGGAACCATTAGATGGTTTTGTTTTTTCAAAAATAATGACCCCGGGAGGATTGCGGAGCATCCTCGAGGGGCAAGAAAATGTGACTTCAATAAAAAATCCTCCACCATCGAATTCAAATGGTAATTAGGCGACTCAGCTCCGCATTATTGATCCCAGTTACGGTTCGGTATGCGTAGATAAAACAACAGAAATAAATTAAAGCAAATATTAGATTCAACTCGTAAGTGCAACAACAACATTCGATGAAAAAGGCAAGCTGAGGTAAGACAAAGCTCCGTCAAAAACCATCGAAAAATCGAAGGAGCGCGTATGAAATCCTGCAAACAACTTGCCTACCAACAAAGATGCCAGATTTCTTTCATGTTGAAAATGGGATTTAGACAAACTGTTATCGCCAAACAGATTGGTTGTCATAGATCCACAGTCAACCGGGAATTGCGTCGCAATCAAGGCCGACGTGGGTACCGACCCAAACAAGCGCACAGAAATGCGCTCAGCAGAAGGAATAAGGCCAAGACCAACATAACTCCCGAAACCTGGGATCCGATCGAGCAATTGCTCTGTCTGGATTGGAGCCCGGAACCGATTTCGGGGGGATTAAAATACAGAGAAAATATCCACATAAGCCATGAATGGATATACCCGTATATTTATGAAGATAAGCGCAGAATTGGTGAACTGTACCGACATTTGCAATACCAAAAGAAACTTCGTAAACGCTATGGCCGGAATGATCGACGGGGAAAGCTCTTTAACCGGGTTAGCATCGAGCAGCGCCCAGCTGAAGTTGACATTCGACACCGGTTGGGTGATTGAGAAGCGAACACGGTGATTGGAAAACGACATAAACAAGCCTTAGTAACCCTGCTTGATCGTAAATCTTGATTGGTTATGCTTCAAAAGGTTGAACGGCGAACTGCTGAAGCTGCGAAAGAGGCGATCCATCATTTATTAAAGCCTTGAATATTTGATGTACACACCATCACTGCAGACAACGGGAAAGAATTTGTTAATCTTGAACGTATTTCTGAAAAATTGAACGCAATTTTCTACTTTGCTCATCCAAATGCAACCTGGGAAAGAGGATCAAATGAAAATGCCAATGGATTAGTGAGCCAATACTTTCCAAAAGTCGATCATTTGAGAATATCACCGATCATGATACACAGGTAGTAATGGATTTGTTGAATAATCAACCAAGAATATGCCTTGGATATAAAACTCCATTTGAGAAATTCTTCGAACAATCTGTTTCACTTAATACTTGATTCCAAGAAATCTTACAACCAGGTAATATTTTCTCAGAATCCTTAGCGTAAGTTGCTGCCGCGACAAGCAATGCAGGTGTTGCCTACGCATCCGCTAATACCTTTGCTACCGTCTCTTCCAACGCCCACCCTGCCCCTTCCTCCCAGGCAGACTGGAAAACTGACTCACCCAGCTGCTCACGAGCAGCAGCCTGCGTTTTGGCATGGAAATGAATCATTTCAGGTACCATTATGGTATTAAGCATTTTAAGCGCAGATTCGACCGCGCCTAGCAGTTGTGCGGCGAATTGCGGATTGCCCTCCTGCAGCGCCAGCCCCGCGGCACCGATCAGGCTGGAAATTCGTGGCACCTGCTCGCTCATGTCCTGGAGCAGGCTCAGGCTGTGGGAGATGTACTCATGCGCTTCGGGTTTATTCTCAACCAAATCCACAATCCCTAAACCCAGCAGAACATATGCCATGATTGTCTTTTCATCCATCTTTTTGCACAACGCCAGAGATTCTTCAAGCTGTGCTCGCGCTGTGTCGAAATCGCCCTGTTCCAGAGCCACATAACCTAGATGGTTGAGCGAAGTCGCGATACCTCGCCTGTCTCCCAACTCGCGCCTGAGCGCCAGGCTCTCTCCATGCATCGCCTGCGCTTCGGCGTAGTCGCCCTTCGCCAGCGCCACACTCCCCAAGATGTTGAGAGAAAACGCGAGGCAGCGCTTATTACCCATCTCACGACAGAGTACCAGACTCTCCTCACACAACGGCCGTGCTGCAGCATAATCGCCTTGCTCAAGCGCCAATTTCCCCAGGCTGCTGAGCGAATCTGAGATGCCCCATTTGTCACCTATCTCACGCCTGAGCACCAGGCTCTCATCACACAACGGCAGCGCTTCAGCGAAGTTGCCTTGTTCCAGTGCCAAAACCCCCAGGTTATTTAGAGAAGCCGAGGTGCCCCGCTTGTCGCCCATCTCGCGATAAAGTGCCAAGCTCTCCTCATGTAATGCCTTTGCTGCGGCGAAGTCGCCCTGCTCAAGCACCACATTCCCAAGGATGCTTTGAGAATATGCGATGCCTCGCTTGTCTCCCATTTCTCGACAAAGTGCCAGGCTCTCTTCAAGCAATGCCCGCGCTGTGGCGTAGTCGTCCTGCTCCAGCGCCACATAACCCAAGTTGTTGAGTGAATTCGAGATGCCCCATTTATCGCCTATCTCACTCCTGAGCGCCAAACTCTCCTCATGCAATGCCTGCGCTTTGGCGTAATCGCCCTGCTCAAGCGCCAAAATACCCAGATTGTTGAGAGTAGCCGAGATGCCCTCCTTATCACCAATCTCTCGCCTGAACACCAGGCTCTCTTCATAGTAAACCCGTGAGGCGGTAAAGCTCCCTTGTAAATTTGTCACATTCCCCAAATTGTGGAGCGCCCACCCGATATTCAACTTGTCCCCCGCCTCTCGCGCCAATTCCAGACCCTTGGTTAATGGCTCACGTGCCTTGTCATAATCCCCTTTTCGCCACATGACTGTACCTGTTTCAATGAGTACCTCTGCCAGCCCAATGGTATCTTCCAATGCCGTGCGCGCTTCCTCTGCCCTTGCCAGCCAATCGAGCGCGGATTTGTAGTCGCCGCGTAAGCGGTTCAACTTGCCTAACGCAAACTGCGCACCGGATTTCAAGACCGTATCATCCCTGGCTGAATCCAATGCGGCACGGAAATCGCCTTCAGCTTCATCCCACCTGCCCATCAACTCCAGCACTTCCCCGTGCTTTAAATGTATCTGTGTTTTTTCAACTAAATCCTTGAGCAAAGGTAACAGTGTCCCGTAATATTCCAGCGCAGCATTGTTGGCAAATTTCTTCTGGGCAGCTTCCCCCGCTCTGCGCAGATACTCGTGTTGTTTCTCGGTTTTCTCACTGCGTAAATAATGATATGCAATCATGTCAAGCAAAGGAAACCCTTGCGCCGCCCCTGCTTCAATTTGATTTTCTAGATACCGCGCTAGATACTCATGCAAGCGGGCACGCGTGGCAAAGGGCAGGCTTTTGTATGTCACCTCGTGGGTGACGATGTGCTTAAACAGGTAGGCTAACTCAGGCTCAGGCGAGGCCATTGGTGTGATGTCCAGCGAATCCAGAGCGTCCAATGCAGCCTTAACCTCTGGGAATGAGCCCAACTTGGGATAATAACCTGTCAGCCACCTGGCACGGAACAAGCGCCCGATAATGCTCG
>Ga0180437_10002120_pt1 | contig 32476 bp, 70 predicted proteins | sample SS_ome_4_FD_132410 | JGI IMG/M metagenome (GOLD analysis project Ga0180437, IMG submission 132410) | Hypersaline lake sediment archaeal communities from the Salton Sea, California, USA - SS_3_D_1 metaG | ecosystem: Environmental > Aquatic > Non-marine Saline and Alkaline > Hypersaline >... | reverse complement strand
TTTCTTACTTTATAAGACGTTACCATACCATCTAGAAACGCGGAAAGATCATTCGAAGATTTAGATGTGCCGCCTTGTAAAGCGGCTAGACAAAACTCTTTCCAAAGTTTTAAGTCTTCCTCCGTTTCACATACAGCAGGAGTCCCCGACAAAAGACTAAGCATTTCTACCTAACAACACTTTTATCGTATGAGAAACGGCAACTCCGCTTGAAAACAGGAATAGAACAAGAAGGCTCAAAGGAAAAATCAATGCTCCAAGAATAGCATAAACGTAATCCTTAGTTTTCATTTCGCCAAGACAATTGAAAAGAAACACCAATGCAGCAAGCGAAATGACAAACCCGCCAACATATGCCCCAATGACATACGGATTTTGGACTAACCCAAGAACGATCGAAAGATCCATTTTACCTCCTCAAGATTAGGAAATACAAAACCCATGGAAAAATTATTAATAAATACCAAATAATCCAATTATCCATTTTCTTACCTATTCCAAATGAAAAGTATAAAAATCATAAGCATTAAAAAAATCCAATAACTATCCATATTCTACTCCTATATGTTAAGAAGAAATATCGCCATAGGCTGTTTTATAACCAGCCTCAAAAAATCTTGCTGTAGCCACAACAATGATATTACTCATTTCATGATGATCACTTGGGATTTTAAAAGTGACCCTTTTACCGTTTAGAGAAGCAGTAAGACCGCTTCTAGCCTTCACATTAGCTCTTGTAAAATACTCCACAAAAGCCTTGGCACAATCTTCGTATTCAAATGTTACCGAAACTACGGTAGGATTGTGACCCTTTTTCCACTCTTTCATATCTATTACTGTCATGACGACCTCAGTAAAGATCAAAGATCAATGGTCTATCAAAATCGGACATACTAAGCTTTTCTCGACATTCGCCAAGAACCCTAATCATATCATCTATTGCATCTTCGTTGTATGAAACTCTGGTAAGAGCTACAACCTTATTTTCTTCTCTTTTCAGCATGTCTTGATAATACGAGCGAGTATCGTTATTACATTGAATAACATCAATATATTCATCGATATCGCTAGCGAATTGCAAAACGGAATTGTAAACATACTTTGCAATATGTTCCAAATCCTCTTTTGGTAAAGCCTTGAACCAAACAACAATCGAATTATTATCCGATGCTTGACCAACAGCGCGGGCAATATCGCCCATACCAAGAATATCTTCGCTAGAAAGATCAAAGCGAGAGATACATTCGGTAATCAAGAAGTCATCGCGATCTCTACGTTTAGCAAGATCAACGGCAAACTTCTCAAGACCGTCAATAAACTTCTGCTCTTGCTTGGTCAATTCTGTGTTTTGGTCCATGTTTCCCTCCAACCTTTCTAAACTCATTATAGCTTAGATCGATTTGAAAGTCAAGGAATTAATTCTATTTCTGAAAGGGGTAAGATGGTAAAGACCAACTCACACCTTAGATATAAGGTGTTAACTGGAACTTTACTTATACGACACGGTCCAAAATCATGAGGTTTTGTGTCTATTTCTGACATAAAATCGATCATACACTGTTTTGCCAACTCAAGATTTGAACAAATAGCATATTGAACATATTCATGAATACGATAACAATACGCTTCAACTAAAAAAACCATTAGCCGCTCCATTTACTTTGCAAACCAAGCGTCTCATGAAACGAATCATCATCCAAGAAGGTTGAGCGACATTCGTTCAGAGTATCCTCGATAGTTAGGTTTGGCTGCAATTGTCTTTGTCGTTCATATAGAACGATACTAACAGCAACGGATAGATTTAGACAATGTCTCGTTGGAATAACAACAAAACGATGACAGAACTTTTTGAATGTTGCGGGAATTGATCCATCCTCGGGACCAAAAACATATACCGCATTCTTTGGATGTTCAAAATTTGGTAGCGATTCGGCTCCTTTTTGAAGCTCAATAGCTACCGGAACAACATCATCTAGATTAAATTGATCAAAAGGGTTGTTGAATTGAATTAACTCAACATCCTTATATCCTCGCATTCTTTCTTCTCGCGGAAGCCTTTTCTTTTCATCAAGCCTAATACGATCTCCGGTCCACCAAACTTGTTCGATTCCCCAACATGAAGCGCTTCTAACCGTCGCTCCAACATTATGAGGAAACTTAGGATTGACCAAAACGATAGCGGGAGATTTTCCGCGCTTTTTAGCCCCCTTACCAAGAATCATCATATCATGAGATGTCTTGGTTTTTAGATCAAAACGCGTTTTACCCATTTGATGCCTTACGAATTAGAACCAATGTTGGTCCATAAGGAGGTTCTCCAAAAAACTCGATACGTTCTTTGGTTTTATGCTCCTCACCAATCACACCATTACCTCTTACTTCCACAACAGTGTAATGTTCAGGATAACAATCCTCAATGAAAACATCTCCAACTTGCAAATCTGAAATTCTTACGTATTCCATTTTTCCTCCGGTGGGTCCAGAGGGACTTGAACCCTCAACTCCCAGATTAAGAGTCTGGTACTCTAGCCGATTGAGTTACGGACCCATTACCAATCCAACGTTTTTGGAAAGCGCTTTATTCGGTAATGTGACAACTTCATATATATCTCAATATACCAATTGCCAATCATCAAAAGAAGACCTTCTAGAAAGAGAAGTATTGTGAGCATTACTTATTTACCCTTCTAGAGTCTTTTTCGCTTTTATCTGTATAGTGAATGATTTGAAGTCTGGCTCTTTCGCAAAGAGCCCTATGAACCTCATCCCATTTACCATTAGCGATGACGTCTTTTAGCGCTTCTTCTACAGGCTTTTTGTTTTTTAGTTTCATTCTTACCTTCATTGTCTCACACCAACATTTTGGTTGGTAAGGTTATCAGCTTGTTTCTCAACTTCAAGCAAAATAACCTCACCACATTCTGAACAATCAACAGCAGGATTTTTCCCACATGGAAAGTAAATGTTAGCGCTTGTGACCTCCAAAGAATCCACACCACAGTAAGGACATTCTTTGATCAATGTGCGCTTTTTACTCTTACGCTCAGGAACAAAAAGAAACGTCAAGTATCGCTCTTTCATCTTTGACTCCATGCACCTATAGTACCATAGGGCAAAACAGTTGTCAACACTTTTGTTAACACCCCCACCTATAAGCTATCAACGCCATAATAGCAAGAATTAAACCTACGAGCATTATTATGTAATGCGAAGCATCCTTCATCTATCACTCGCTGATAATTGATTCTACCTCTTCAGACAGCTTTTCATCCTCCCCAAACTCAAGAGCCGCTTCAATGACTTTTACAAGGTCAAAGACGTTTTTGTCATTCATCGCAAGAAGCCCAAGCTTTCGCTTCAAATACTTCAACGTCATACGCAATTGAAGATTATCCGCGACAAGACCGGACAGGTGTTGTTTATCTACAATTGTACCACCTTGTTTGTTAAGCTCGTTGATAAGAGCGGCTTCTTTGGATATTGCTTCTTTATTCATCTTTGCCTCTTACGTTATTTACGTGATCGTAAAACAAAATTCCTTTACGTCGCCCTACTGAGTTTTGACGCTTTATGTGCCAATACCACAGATCACGAACGCAAGGACCGCATGCAATTGAATTTTTTGTATATTGAGCCCCTGTAGCTGAATGCGCCGGACCACCACAAATACAACAATTCATTGCTTACCTCAATTCTAGTAGATCTCAAACTCTTCTTCTTTAGCATGCGGACAAACCGTACGACATGCTCTAATATGAGTTAGAGTTGTTTTTGAAGGAGAGCGTTTCTCGCTCAAAATCGTAACTCTCCCATACTTATCACGGAATGCAATCGGAAGATCATAGGATCTTATATACTCACCATCGGTGGAAATCGATCCAGAAACCTTCTTTTCGCCATGAATCCAAGCAGCCAAAACTTCCCTTGCATTGTTTCTCATATCGTCCTCCGCTTTGTTGTTAAACAATTATACCTTAGATCGATTGAAAAGTCAAGGGTTTTATTCAATCATTCGCCAACAAGATCGGCAAAAGAATTTTTTGCCCTAATGACATCTTCTTTGAGTTTTTCTACTTCTGCCGACATCTTGGATTGCATACTTTTTAAGTTAGCGTTTTCTAACCTGAGCTTGTTTCTTTCTTCTTTAATTCTTCTTAGATTATCTCCAGCTTTTTTGATGGCTTTTTGACGTTCCGCAAAATCATAATCGCCAACCAATTGAACCCACCTATAACCACAAGGTTTACAATAATGTTCTATGTGAACAAACGGTTCTGTTTTGTGCGTGCTTTTGGTGTAAATGCTAAGATACTTATGGCACATTGGGCATTTAGCATAGTTTTCATCTTCCACCTTATGAATTGGTAAACCAATAGCTTCTTGAAGAGATTGCAATTGTTCGGCTTTTGTTGTCTTTTTTTCCTTCTTAGTTTTACGTTTTGAAACGATCAAACAAAGGTAAGGAATAAGAACAACAACCACCCAGAAAGCACCAAAAGCTAAGAATTGCCAATTCTTATACGCCCAACTTGAAATCTCCACCCAATTCATTTTACCTCTACCCTCTACTTTAGAAGATTTGAACCAACGTTCATTCTAGAACCTACCCTATGACCATCATTCCACCCTCTAACGTCAAATCTATTATTGTAGCTCTTTGCCAAAGAGAGGTTTTCTTTGGTATTCATAACAGCTTCAGATTCTTTTGCTCTTTGATCAACAACAACCAAAGCTGTTGTATTTACCCCTTCGCGAGCCTTCTCTTTGCCAAACTCCAAACCCTTGGCAATAGCGTAAACCGCTCCATTATACCAACCATTGGCATAACGCCGACCTTTTCCCTTGCAGAAGAGAGGACCGATCATTTCAAGCTCGGCAAGAATCCATTTGAACATCTGTCGCGCAATGGCAACATCGCTAGGTCGTCCGTAAACATACCAAGTCGAATTACCATCGCGACCATGAAGGCGATGATAATAACAAGAACAACCTTGACTTTTGACGATATGCTGAAGAAGCTTCGTTTTCCACTCACGAATACGACTTCCCTCAATAAAGGGATCGTTATCCTTTTCAACAGCTTCGACAGGCTCAGTTTTTTCTGAAAGCTCAACCATCGCAATATCAATACGATGCTTTTCCGCCAACTTTTGCGCCATTGCCATGGCAATAGCCGCCTCATTTTCACTGGAGTTATTGGCAGAAAGACGCAGAAGATCACGAATCTTGTCTTGGATATTGTCTTGGCTCATTGTTTACCTCCATCCTTTCTACAACTATAGTACCATAGCATAGAAAGGATGTCAACGGTTTTTAATTACTCTTTCATCTATTTTTCATTTGCAGGTGGTTTTCGATGGGGATATCATCGATTTCCCCATATGCAGTCTCCAATTCAACCCGCTTCTTTTCAAGAGCTTTTGTATCTTTTGATTCGAGGTACTTTACCAAACCTTCTTTGACGAGATAAGCCAAATCATCGTCATATGTAAGAAGTGGCAACAACTCTTTGCAGCGATCAAAGGCTAGCTTTTGCTTTTCAGCCTCCGCTTTCAAACGCTTTGCTTCGCTTCTTTGGTTTAGCAGTTTCTTTCCAAACTTGCTGAGCAGATAAACCACAGCAATAATGGAAAGGACGATTAGTAAGAAGATAATGATTCTAGCCATTACTTACTCGCAGGTTTTCCCGTAGGAAGAAACATATTCAGCCCATTAGAGCTACCGAATACGATTGTTCCGCCACCTTGACCCAAACCCTTCATTGCTTCAGGGAGGTTTTGAATCATAAGACGTTCGTTCTGCATGCGACGATATTCGAAGTATGCTGGATTACGCTTGATTGCGGCACCAATCTCGTCAATCTCCGTACTGGTTTTCTTGGCTTTTGCTTCAGCAAGAGCTTTACGTTGCTCTTCTGTCTTGATTTGGAGCGCAACCTTCTTCTTTTCTTCTTCCTCAATCTTCAACTCGGTCTTTTTGTTCGCCAATTCCGTCATTTTGGTTTGCATACTCTTTGGCGGAGTAATCTTTGATACGTCTAGCTGACCAATGCTGATAATGAGGGGACGTTTTGATGATTCTCGAACCTTTGCAAGCTTATCGGTAAAAGCTTTTGCAACCTCTTCGCCAACCTTTGCTCGTTTGACCAGGATTTCGTCGGAGTTATAGCCGGCAATTACGTCTCGAACCGCCATTCCAATTGTTGAACGCAAATAGGTTCGATACAATTGATATGCGGTAACGGTGCTTGCCATATATTCGCCAGAAAAGACTCCCGATTCAGTAGCAGCCTCACCATCCTTTTCTGTATTACCAGAACGTCGAGCCGCTTCGCTCTTAGCAACATCTGGATTTGGCTGAACATTCGAAAGAATCCACTTCACGGATTCCGCCTCATCACAGTTAGCAGAAAACCTCACATAAACATCAACAGTGAATTCAACACCATCCTTAGCAGGTGAAGGAAAAGCTTCTTTTGTCGTTGACTCGGAACATTGAACCATGAAGATCTCATTCTCGACACCAATGCTTTGAGAACCTGGTCCAAGAATATTTCCAATAAACCCATCTGAACTGCCTACCATAGATTGTTCAAAAACTCTACCCTTATGTGCTGGTGGAATATCAACGATATTACACCCCATCATAGCAAACACGAGAATTGCCATCAACATCAAAACGCTTGTATTCTTAACCATATCTTTTCTCCTTTGTTGTGGTTATAATGCGAAGATTTGAGCTATAACCCAAAACTTCGAAAAAAGAAACATAGAATATACGATGCCCGAAACACCAGCAAGGGCTCTATCCGAATCATCAAAATCACCTTCTTTATATATATGACGCATTATCTAAACCTTTTCAAAATGGCAGGAGCGGAAGGACTTGAACCCACAACCTTCGGATTTGGAATCCGCTGCTCTACCAATTGAGCTACGCCCCTATTTAATCCTTTACGATTATTGAGTATACCACACCCCCAATCATAATTGGTAAAACAATGACCGTAGCCAAAGTATTCTTAACAAGCTCAATTGCCTTGTCTTTGGTATCAGACTTACCCTTTTTAAATCGACGCTTCATGCAAGCTAGAGTGTAAGGGTTAATGAATTCTGGTCCTACGGAAAACTCTCTTTTCCAAGCTTTACTATCCATATCGCAACACCTTAACTTGGGCATCAATTTCTATTGATTTCCAAGCCTTCTTTTTCGAAATCCATTCGTACCATCCAAGGTTTGTTTGAACCCTTACAATGTCATGTTTGACATTATGCCAAATTGAAATAATCTCATTGCCAGGTACAGCAGAAATATCAATCGAATATTTTGCATTAACCTTAGTGCTCATAGATTATCTAATCTTCCTTGTGGGCGCACCAAGAATTGAACTTGGATCTCTCGGTTATCAGCCGAGCGTGCAGAAAACCACCCTACTATACGCCCCTTTAAACCCATAAAAGCCCAGCAAAGCTGGGCTTTAGGGACCTAATATGATTTAGCTGGGGTGAGGCAAACCTGTAAACGCCGTCCAGCCCCTCGGTTCGTTTACTTAGCTTCGGAGTCTTTTATGCGCCTTACCTATGTAGGGTTCAAGGGAGGAGTGAACTACGCATAACGGGGGCAAACATTCATTCCTCGATCGTTTCTGTAGCTATTATACTACGTACTCTTTATGATGTCAAGCGGTTTTTATTTCGATTCTTTTTTCACCGTTTTGTACTGTTTGAGAATGTGTTTGTAATCTCCGCTCTTTAGGAGTCTCTCCAATTTATCAATGTTCTCTTGTAACTTTTCCTCGGCTAAAGCTAGGCTATCCTCTGTAGCTGGTCTAACCGCCTCATAAGCCCAAAACAACACGCAATGAGCGCCATTCTCATCATCGTACACATCAAGAACATTCTCTTTGCGAGAACCTAAAACAAGCTTTTCAGGTCCTTTACCGTGTTTATTCTTTACATATTCTCCAAACATTGTTACCTCATTTTAATTTTATTCCTCCCTAGTTCTAATTATCCAAAAGCCTCAATTGGTAAAGTGCAGGTTCCAACGCAACCCTTTTCCCCGCACCACGAACAACGAATGTTTGGGTTTCCCCTGATATCTGTTGGAGCCGATTCCTTGGTTGGAATTGTTCCTTGAACATTGAATGAGGCGATAGGTTTCTCGCTCTCTTCCTCTTCCTCGACGATATCGAAATGTCGGAAACGCGATCGGCTTCCGCGAGAAAACTGATGAAATTGCTTTGAATTCATTATACACCTTCACAATCCCTTCTTTAACCTTTGATGTAACTATGATGTCATAAGGCTAAAGATTTGTCAACGGCTTTTTTATCCAAGTTGACAATAACCAATTCCCAAAAAGAAACCCAAGACAATGGGCGATACAATGAGCAAAACAACTAGAACCCTAAGAAGGATTCCCAACCAGAAGTTTTTTGAAAGAACGTACATTTTTACACTCCATTAATCGGCGGTTTACCATGTTTCTTATACTTCTCGATCTTAGAGAGAAGAATAAGATGTCGTTTGATTTGTTCGGCATCATATCCAAAAACAAATCCATAAACGATATGCTTTACCCAGAAGTCAACCTTGTTTCCAAGATGGTCACCATTCTCTACCCAATTGATAAGAGCAACAACATCTCGATTGTCATCTTTGCAAGCAAAGTAACGTACAATTTCTCCCGTTGCTATCGTAAGAAAATCGGTGCGAACAAAAAGACCTCGCGCTGCTTCGGCAAATGATTTTAGACCTTGAGCTTTATCAAAGCCAAACTCATAGCCATACCAAACAGCACAAATCTTCTTATCTTCAGCCACTAGGTCAATCAAATACCTAGTCCATTCAATGGTTTGACCGGCAACTTGTGATTCGTTTACTGGCTCATGAGCCCCAATACAAGTATTGGTCGGAGGTACACTCAAAACCTTACAAAAGACTTCGAGCATTCTACCTTGTAGCGGAATATCACAAGTGAACATCGGTAGTTTCATTGATTGATCCTTTCTTGACTCTTTCTACAACCATTGTATCATAACGGATTTAAAGAGTCAAGAAATTTTTTATCGCATCATTGGGTTGACAATCTCTCGCCCAACCAAATCCTTATTGAGATCTCCTACCTCATCAATAGGATCGATATAGACGCCTTCACTACCATCCTCAAAGAATGGGCAAAGATAACCAGCCTTAGCCGTTGTAACATGACCACCCTCATTAACAAGACGATAAATTGGCTTACAAGGAATGCCACTAAATTCGTCATTGCTGCTTGGGTGCGACGGTGAAGGGATGTTATACCCAGAATCTGAAACCTCGGAAACATCATTTGCTTCCATGGTACAACCCAAAGCCAGAACAGCCAATCCAACAATGATCATATAACGCATTAGAACCTCCTATCTAATTGGTGCCGATTATAGGATTCGAACCTACCACCACTCTAGAAATGGTTGTCCAATGTGCTAATTCGGTTAAGCACTAACGTCGGCTTTTCGATTTTTTTATCGTTCTACAATCCTGTTATTGATATTGCCAGCTTTTACGCTTGCTACCAATACAGTCATAGCTTCTGCTCGACTATTAAGATTATAGGCGATAAGCCTGTCATGTATCATATTACCGACACGAACATCAGCATAAACTTCAAACTTCTTTGGCGGATTCATTGTCGGCACTGGCGCAGTATTATCATTCATTTGTTCCTCCTATCGAATCCTACAACGTTCGTGAATCTTGGCTTCTCCAAGATCGGGTTGACGAACAACAACCAAAACAACAGGCTTTGGCATATCGTCATATTTCTCAAGCTTGCTTTCATAGCAAATAACATCGTAAGTACCAAGAAAACCCATCGGACCTTCACGTAAGGAAAACTCGACCCGTTCAAATTTTGAAGGGTCAGGCTCTTCGCTATCCTCAATAGCTACCCAATATTTAGCCATGTCTTTCTCCTAACGAAGTAGAATCAATTCCGAAGCAATACATTCAATATCAAAAACATCATCAGATATCGTTATGACATCGCCGTTGATTGAAATGCTTTTGATGAGAATCTCTTTGGTACATTCACCATCATCAGGATCAACCCAAAGAACCTTATTACCTGCTTTTAAATTCCTAGCTTCATTGTTAGTCACCACCAAACCCCGCGTTCGGTGCCATATCTTCAGCCAATGCGGCTTCTTCACGAGTTGTCATTATATCCTCCATGGTTAACCCAGTATAGCACGCTTTACAGCGTGCATCAAGGGGAATAGTTTTATTTGCAGTGTTTTGTAAAAGATCTGCTTCTTATGGTTGTCTACAAATAAGACGTATTCAGGTCTTTAACTGCCTAAAGCCCGGAATTTCGCACCGGGCTTCAAACAGGGATTAATGGTTTCTCATAGCCTCTTAGGACCGATAATTGGTCAACCAACTCGCAATGAGCTTACAATAATTCCCCAATTATCATAAACTTACCATCCCCTAACATTCTTGGGTTGATGTTCGGAGTTTGCTTACTCTTTCGAGCTTGGTCGGTTCATCCTCTGAGTCTTGTCATATGCCGCCTCAACTCTTTTCTCACTCACTATTTTTTTCTTTTCCTTTTTCTTCTCTACTCTATTATTTATTCAACAAGTCAGTCACTCAATCATCAATTATTCTACCGTGCCTTAACAGTTTATCTCATTTTACCGCATGGCGCACCTACCTTTCGCTTGATTAGTATAAGACTTTTTTACGGTCTACAACCCACTATAGCCCGGCATAAGCCGGGCGTCAAAGGGAGAAAAACTTTTAAAGTTCGTTTAGCTTTTCTTACACAAGGATTTCTCCTCGGAGCTTTCTTATTCCGATTCTACCTCAAAAGCATAAAACGATAAGGTAATGAAAACAAGGAAAGCTACTATCAATACCGGCTCAGCATTCCTAATTGCACTCTCAACAACACCAACCATGTTTCCCTCACCTTTCTTACTTCAGTATACCATGATTGGTTCATCATGTCAAGAAGTTTTTTTAACAATCCGGTTTTCCCGATATGCACCATAAAACAATTCATCAATCGTGGACCTACGCAATGGATAACCGGAAACCAAAGTAGACCATCAAAAGATATTTGAATTATGGCTGGAAGTTCTGTCTGACGCATAAACCATATCGGCTAAAATTTACGCAACTTCCCTTACGCTGTTAAGCGTATCGTGGGTCCACAGGGAATCGAACCCTGGTCTACGGATTAAAAGTCCGCAGCTTTACCCCTAAGCTATAGACCCTTATTTCGTTTCTTCAAATCGTTAGGACTAAGTTGAAGCAACAAAAACGTATTTGAATCCAACCATTTCTTATTATCTAGGCATAGAACCTCATCCCAGAAAGTTTCTTTGCAGAGCGGGTGTTTACCTCCAATAATGATTGGGTTATGAGCCGAAACAATAACCTGTCTTTTAAACTTAGTTGCCAGCTTATGCATAGCGCCAAGCAAAAGATAAGCGCTTCTTGGGCTCAAAGCCGAATCGGGCTCATCCATCATAATCGTCGTGATTTTACCCTCTTTATCATCTAGAATCTTTTTGAGGAAGGTATCCAATAGAGCCAAGTTAGCTTGACCATGACTTGATTTCAAGCCAATTAATTGCATTTCCATTTGGTCATACAATAATTGGCTCAAATCTCTAACGGATTCTCTCTCAAAGTCAACAGCGACAATGCCGGTGTTATCATCTTTATCCAAAGAAATAACATCTTTGATGTCTTTGATGTGAGTAGATAATGTTCTACCACGCCAAGATGAATCGTCGATTCCTTTTGTTTTCTCTAAACAAAGCCTGATAAGCTCAATCAAGGTGCTTTTGCCGCTACCCTGATCTCCAACAATAACGTTTACCCCAGGCTTGAAGTCAAACTTATCTCCCTTTGTAAAACAGCGAAAATCGCTTTGAAATGTAGCCGAATTGATCACCTTTATACTCCCCTAAACAATTTAACCCTTATTTTATAGGGTTTTTTTGCTGTTTTTTACCCCTTCTTATACCATCATATCATGCTATGATATAGAAGTCAAGGGGGAAATTTTACCAACGGACCGTTACTGTTACACTATTATCAGGCTCTGGATCCTCTTCGCTGGCAATAATTCCGTAAACGCCGGAATCTACTTGTTCAGTTTCAAGACGAAATTGCCCTCCATCCTCCGTTTCAAGTAGAATGGAGTTACAACAATCATCATCGACCTTGACAATCTTACGCCCAACCAAGCTTTGAAGATTTGTTTTCATCAGTAGCCACCTTTTTTAAAGGTTAAATCTCTCATCAAGTCATTTGACCAGTCTTGAACGGCAATATATAGGGCATTTTTGTATTCTGGCGTACACTCTGCCAAACTTCCGCTGCGAGCTTTGCTAATACGGAGCCTAGCATCCTTTGCTGTTTTGTTTTCTCCAAACAAATGAAGCCTAATACTCTCCATTACCTTTTCCGCTTCGTGCATTGGACCGGAAAAGACTAGGAGTTTAGCCACATAAGACTCTTTCTGGTCTAGAAGAACCCCGCAATCAATCTCTATAGATACCGTGGAATTTTCCTCTTTATGCTCAACAACAATTCTAGGAACCATATCTCTTCCCTCACTCTCTTAACCCACTATACCATAGTGAGATGCGAAAGTCAAGCAAAAAGTTTCAAGCCTTTATTTTTTACCCCATAGCTTTTGAATAGCTTCGGCAATCAAAAGTGCTTGTTCTTTAGAACAAATAAGAGATTCTGTCTTTTTTGAATCATCAGTATATTGACGAATTTCGCAAAGCCCGATAACTTCTCTATCTGGACCAACTTCAATTCGTTCGCCAGTACCGTCATTCCAAATAACAACAACATCCTCTACACTGTAATTAGCCATATCAAAAACCCTTTAGAGTATTGACCCAGGTAATACACTTTTCACAGCGATAAAACTTCTTACCAAAAGCTCCAACAAATGCAGCAACATGTTTAGAACCGCTTGGTTTTATGTCGGATTCAAACAATACACAACGGTGGCTAAACTCGCTACGGTAAGGACATTTGTAATGGCAACAATTGTCATCAACAACGATATTCCTCTTGGGAGGAGGAGAATAAGTTTCAAGCTTTTCCTCCTCCGACACCCGCAAAACATACCCTTTACCGTCAGGGGTTTTCTCGATTCCACTCATTGTTTCCTCCCTTTGTTCTTAACTCATTATAACATAAGATGTAAAATAAGTCAAGAATAAAGAATTATTGCTTTAGAATCTTGATTGGATTTTCGGCATCAGTACCTCTCATCACGATGATCATAATAATCCTCATCATCGTAATATTCATCTTCATCGTAATCATCATATTCAACATCAAAGAATTCGCTAGCATCAGCGTCATTCATCATGTCAAGATCGCCAGCGTCCTCATTATCATACCATCGTGCCATATTGTCCTCCCTAATCGTTGCTTATCCTACCAATTCCAATGCAGCTTTCTCCGTGGTAAAGGCTCCCAACAGCTTTCCTGCACGAGTCTTTATTACAAAGATATCCATCGTGAGAATACCCGTGTCATCAAAATTAGTCATGTTACCTACTTTCTGGAACAACCGCAACCTTACAATCGGAGCGATAATAAGCAATGTATCGATCGGAATTCCATGCGGATCGACCGTACAATTGATTATCATACTCAACGATATTAGGTAGCGTACGGAAAACATCCCAATCCGCGCAAGGTACAATCAATACCGTTACACCACTGGGAAGCTTTTCAATGCTTTGAATAACCACCCCGTCTACCGGTTTTGCTTTCATTTGTTTACCCCAAAGCTCTACAGATATCATTTGCAGAAATGTGCTTCCTAATAATATCAGCCGATTTTTTTGGATTATATTCTGCCGCCTGAGCCGCCGAAGCCGCCCGTGCCCGACGAGCCGCTGCTCCCCGCGCTACCGCCGCTGCCGCCCGAGCCGCCGCTGCCACCCGTCGAGCCAGCGGAGCCGCCCGTTGATCCAGCGGAGCCCCCCGTGGTGCCGCCCAATAATAATCCCAACATTCTTGTTCTGCCGTATTTACTTTACTCAACGAAGCCTTTCCTTTTGCCCAAGATTCAGCAATTTCAATTGCTTTTCTTGGTCTATTTTCCCCTTCAGGGAAGAAATGAAGGAAAAGCCTGGCACATTCGCACGTGGCTAGAACCAATACCTTTCGATCAATTTCGACCATTGCGGCAAGCCAAAGCATCCAATCGCCTCGTTCGCAAGTATTCCACGCTTCGTGAAGGCTTTTATCGCCTACCCATTCAAGAGCAGGATCGCAAGCATTTAAGGTTTTTAGCTGATTGTAAAAATATTTTTGTTCTTTCATTATTCGATTCCTTTATTATTCGATTCCTTTGAGCCGGATATTGGACTCGAACCAATACCTGGAGATTACAAGTCAACTGTTCTACCTGTTATACTAATCCGGCAACACAGCTTCTAGAATCTTGTTCATCACCAATCCATCTTGTATTCTTCTTCCCAATTATTCGCACATGTTACGCAATCATTGGGTTTTTCTTGCGCTGGTTTTGTTCGCCCACATTCGGGACACATGACAAGCTCGTTCATGAATTGACGAAGACTCATGCACTCATCATGAGTCATATCGCAAATCAATTGATCGGGATTAAAACCGGCTTCTCGCAAAGCATTTCGGTAATGTTCTTTGTTCATACCTCCCTCACTTTCTTAACCTACTATACCATAGGCTCCAAAATAAGTCAAGAAAAATCAATCAATCGGCACGTATTCGCCTTGTGTGTTACGAAGCATCCTCGCCTTTTTCGTTTCCTCTTTTGAAGGAACACGATAAGTAACTTCTTTTACAACACGAACATGTCCGCAACACTCACAAGTTTTGGTTTCAGCGGCAGTTTCAATGAATTGCTCCATATCAATAAAACCATAACCATCACAATTGGTTTCATCTACGCTGTTATACCAAACAGCCTTTTTCCCGCAATGGCATTTCTCTTCGCCCCCCCAAACATCGGCGCAAAAGTAATGACCATCTTCGCAAATGCACTGTTCGTAACCTTCGTAACTCATTGGAACACCTATTCTCCCATATCGTCGCGCTGATTAGTATTCATCTTACTCCCCATTGATTCGGCGAGAACGATTTGAATTACGCGGACGATCCTTATGCCCCTTCCCTTTATTGGGGAGAACAACACGCTTTCCAAAGCGCTTCATATTCCCGCTAAAATGAAGCGGATTACGATCTCTCTTTTTTTCAACTTGAATTTCCATATCACTACCTCGGTGCAAGGCGAAGGAATCGAACCTTCCATCAAATTCCATTGAAACACCTGAATCGAACAGGCTCTATGCTAGCTAAGCACGGGCATCCAGCCTTACCTTGCTTACTTTCTTAACACAGTATATCTCAAATGATTACATATGTCAAGAAGTTTTTTTACTATTCTCCGGTAAGAAACTCAGCCATTTTTCATCTTGCCTCTAGACTTTTTGTACTCCGATTCGAAATCAACTCGGAAAAGAACGCAAGCCGCTTTGGTTAGCCTCAAAAGCTGATCATAAGCCATAGCCATTTCACCAGAAGAAACACTATCTAGTTGAGCCAAAACGTTTATTGAATCTCTAATATGCTCTCGAAAAAAGATCATCTTACCACCTACATTATGTAATAACCAATTCCATACACACGCCCATATAATGCGAGAGGTACCCCAGCGGTCACCCTTTTCTAATGGCTGGATGCTCCTATCAAATTCAATCCTCTTCCACCTCCCATAGAAAACTACGCAATTTTCCATCTCTTAGATATTCGCGCAGCGTTCTATTGGTTTTCTTATTCGCAAGAGTAGCTACACCCTCCTTTATGTCCACAACCTCATGCATACAATCGTTTAGACGATTACGCACGCATAAACCAAGCTTCGCCTGCACCTTATGGGTTTCCATTATTTGCTGAAGTATGCACAAATGTTGGTGACGATCAATGCCGGGACCCAAAGAGGAGCACTAACAATATTCCACACTCCCCTTAGTCCGTCAACGTATGCAGCACTTACAAGAATGCCTAGAACAAACCCTATTCCTATTCCCAACAGCATTTTAACACCCCCTATTCCTTCTCAGGCTCCGTCTTTTCATGCACCCATTTCTGGGCACGTCTCTTTTTCTCGCGCATCCACTCCCACGTATCCTCAGCCGCTTCAGCCGTTCCCTGCCCAGCTTCCACAGCCCAATGACCCGCTCGAACAGTATAATCCGAAATACTGCCCTCCTCAACCTCAATCGCCCTTTCAACGTTTTCTGGCTTCTCCGCAACCCTCGGCTCCATAGCCCGACCCGCACACCCAAAAGCCATCAGCGAAACGAAAACCAAAACAACATACTTACTCATGTTATTCATCCCTTGCTCCTTATATACTTACTTTACCACGTCCACGCATCCATGTCAAGGTTCGTTTTACTCACCGAGCAAAGCTCAACAGAAAAGCACCCGCCCCTCTAGAACAATTCAGGAAACTGCTCTTCGAGAATACGCTCAACCTCTTTCATATCCAAGGTTCCACGTTCGTAAAGCTGTCGACGCTTCTGTGCAAGCTTTTCATACGATCCTTGAATTGCTTCTCGTGCTTCTTTTACCCTATCCATTTGAAGAACCGTCGCCGCCTCCGCGAGCAAAGCGTTACTCAATTTACGCTCTGGGTTAAATGCTGGATCAGTCATAACGAAACGCAATTGGGTCCAATGAATTGAATCGCAGGTACCATCATCACACCATCGAACGCTTACGTATTCATTCGTAGCACTCTTCAAGAATTCGCTAATGTTACCCATGCAAATTCTATTTCCACAATTAACCTCAACCAAATCACCAAGGTTGAAAGTGACCGAATGAATCCCGCTCCCATACGTGCGAGTCTTTCCACCGTTGTGGTCATGAACGCCTATTGCCCTGAATTCGTTTGCCATTTTGTTACCTCACCTTTCAGCTTCAATCGCTCCTTTACATCTTCAAGTGAAGAAACGAACGCACGCACATCTTCCTCGTAACTAGTGTCTGGATCACACCATGTATGATGAATTCCTAACGATTCTAGAGTCGGTTCCAATTGATCTTTCCAGATCCTAAAGACCTCATCGTAGATCATTTCATCATCATACTTTTCAAAGCTATTTGAAAGATCCTCAAGAGCGAGTATTAAGTATTTTGCTTTTACGTCCATCGTTTTCTCCCGGTGGAACCGTAGGTCGGTCTTTACAGAAGTAACAATCGGGATCGTCACACTTACTCTCAACCCAAACTATACAGCTTGGACAATAATAAGTATCGTACCGATCATTTCGTATGCATACAGCCCCACACTCTTTGCATTCATGTCCGTGTTTCATGAGTTCATTCTATCATAAGCATTATTGATTGTCAACAACTTTCTTTACGAATGGTTCTACCATCCTCAGTATTCCCTTCCATCCCAATCCCAATGCTTTTTACAATCGGGGCAATGAGAATCTCCGTATGTGTCAGAATACATATGTGGATGCTTACAGAATTGAGAAACCGGAAGTGTGATTTTCTTGCCAGGCTTTACCTTCCCATAAATCGCATCCAAATCCCTCACACCTTGCTTTGTTTTAGGTACTTCCATCTGTCACCCACAATCGAACAATTCGCCATGGATATAGACATTCGTCGACGTTACAACCTTCTTATTCGCCTCTCCATTCTTACGAATGAATTTACGACGCTGCTTGACCTTGTTTCGCTCACTCTTTGGCATACGTCCAGACTTACGCATTTTATTCTCCTTCGAAGGTTATTGCTTGATTATCACTATCTCTGAACACCACCCTTGGTTTCATACCAATGGCGCTCAAAACCTTATCCCTTTTGTTTTCAGCAACATAATGCGCTATACGACTATAAAAGATCACACCCACACACTCAGGAACAGGAACCTTTTGCTCCGGGCATGCGTGATTAGCTCTAGGCGCTATTTGGATTTGTCGCTTTATTTCACGTAACGTATCTCCACTGCAAACTATATCATCCACAATAACGTAAGTACGACAATCAAAAATACCCTCAACGGTATTACATGAATGCCCCATGTGCTTACGTATGTGAATCAATGGAACGTTAAGGTCCAAAGAAAGAGGAAAGGCTAAAGCCGCTCCGCTAGTGCCCCTAAAAGCTATAGCATCAAAACTCATGCCCTCCAAAACCCTCTTTACCCACTCATACGTAACCCTAAAATCATTAGGCTTGAATACGTCTCCAAGGTATTGCGAGTAGATATGCATGAGAACCTCCCAAACACCCGTTTATTGCCCCAAAACAGCCCCTAGAATCGATTTTCAATGAGTCCAGGCGTCAACCTACCCGAACCCATCGAAAGCTCGATACGGGGCGTTTCAAGCCGCCCCAACGGGGTTATTTCGTTTTGACGTAGAAGAGGCTCTCAATCGCCCGCGTAATTGCGACATACGCCAAATTTTGCTCTTCCCCGCCGGCAGCGGGACGATAGGTGTCTCGAAGCATCCAAACACGCTTACGCTCAAGACCCTTAGCTTTATGGGTCGAGGAAAGCATGATGCGGTCTTTATCGTCCCCGTCATGGAAAAGCCGCTTGATATTGTTTTTGACTTCCGCAATATCAGCCGCTCCATCGCATAGCGCTTCAATCATTGCTGCCTTATCGGAAACGATTTCGATTGCGCGTTCACGATTGAGCTTGGCGTACTTTTCGCATTCACGATCGCGCCATGCTTGCACCCATTCAAGCAATCCAACAACGTCATTTGCATTGGACTTCTTGACCATGTAGAGCAAGTTTTTGCCAACGTCTCGACCTTGAATGTTTGCTTTGCGACCCTCTTTCAAGAATCCCAAGCAAAGCCCAATCAAGGGAGCGTTTACGCGCGAGAGAATGAAGTCGCCAGGTTGCGCCTTTTCAATCATCTCGTTTTCGTTGCAGGTATCAACGAATCCGTCGGGGTTACCCGTAAAAGCTTCGTATTCGGGCACATAGAGTTGCGCTTCCGCAACGATGCTTTTACCGCAACGATAAGTCACAGACAAGGGTAGACGCTTGCTGTTCAAGCGAGTAACGATGTTTTCAATCGCCTTCGAATCGGCACCACGGAAACCGTAGATCGCCTGATTCTGATCACCGACCGAAACAACACGCTTGCGAAAAGACCTACACGCTAGATCGATTTGCGCGAGATTCAAATCCTGCGCCTCATCGATAAAGACATAATCATACTTCTGCGGGTTCAATTCGTAAACCCCAGGCATCCAGATCATGTCGTCGAAATCAATTCGCGCGGTATCCGCCTTGGTAGTCTCCATGAAATTCTGAACCATGAGAATGAATTCCTCTTGGCTCTTATCACAGAAATCAAGGTCGTGCTCTTCCCAAGCCTTCAGAATCTCGTCCGTCGTTTCCGCAAGGTTACCCTTCGCCAAAGAAACGCCACGCTTGAGATTCTGGCGAAGCTCCAAGGTTTCCTTTTCGTCACCAACAACAGCGCGGATATATCCATCCAGCTTGTCATTGTCAACCTCGACCTTGCCAAAAGCTTTGACAATCGCCTTCAAACCAAGAGCATGCAAAGTGAAAACATCCACACCCGGAGGAGCTTTACCTTTCAACTCCGTTTGAATGCTCTTATTGAACGCAACCATAAGGACCGTGTTGCCCTTGGGAACATGATAGAAACCTTCAACGATCGTCGAGGTTTTACCCGTACCCGCCAACGCGTCCACGTGAAGGTTGCCCGTTCCAACAGCAATCTCATCAAAGATCGCCTTCTGAAGATCGCTCCAATTACGCTGGACTCGAACAGCAGGCTTTGCCGGTACCTGCTTACGATATCCACCATTGCGATATCCACCTTTACGCTGATATGCCATAGCGAATCCTCCCTGTTGTTCGTTTCGCCTTGACTTCTTAATCGACTATATCCCAAGTTACCTTGGGAGTCAAGTCTTAAGACGGCTAAAGCCAAGCCGAAAAGAATTTATTTTTGTGTTGACATACGAAGCCAAGTGTGTTAGTCTAGATCCATACCAAGGGGCAAGATTCCGCCAAGCCCAGTGATAATGCGATTTCGCTCTTGGGTAATCCCATCATCATGAATGCTGTTGATGATTTCGAGTAACTCCTCATCATGATTGATTTGGGCAAAACCGCCGTCGCACATCCCGGTAAGGTATGCATCGTTCATAAGCGTGTGCAGCTTCATCAATTGAACAACCAACGCTTCCGGGTATGAATATGTGACTTTCGGCTCACCGTATTGCTCAACAAGATATTCGAGTTGTTCAATACCAACGGTTACCAAGTCTATTTCGCACGTGGATGCCCATTCCAGCAAAATGGTTCCGCTTATGCGCACACCTTCATTCAGAAGCTCTTGAACGAACCTCCAACACTCAATCACCTTCAAACTCGTGTTCAATCTCGCTTGGTACGGACCATTATGACCAATCACTAGAATTTCCATAGCGAAACCTCCGTTTTTACTTAGTGGGTTTGAAGGATTCGAACCTTCGCCTTTTGGGTAAAAGCCCAAACGCTCTGTCCAATAAGCTAAAACCCTGGTCGACCAAAAGGCATGCCCGTCGACATAGCCTCCAACCGCCCATAGCCCGGCTTATGCCGGGCGTCAGGTCAACAATCTAGCAAGCCGGCATCTTTCAACCCAGCCGCCGCTACAAGCGGGTTTTCGGACCTATTTACACGCGAGAGCTTATGCGCCCACATTTGCCCGCCCTCCTTTTCAATCTTCACATAAAGCCCGGTTTCCACAAGCTCAATGAAACCCCGCAATGGCGCATTGGGTATTTGATGCAAACGCTTCCACGCGGAATGAGCAGCACCAATATCACGCCCCCACCTTACATAAATCATGTAAGCCATTTCGGCGGATTGCTCACCCGTAAACGTTTCCCCACGCGTTGTTACCACATCCAAGTGTGTAAGTTTACCCATGACTCCCTCACTTTCTACAACCATTGTCTCACATCTTTGCATCCACGTCAAGGTTTATTTTTGTTATTTTTGCCTTGACACTTGCCTTCGTTTGTGAGATACTATCTTCAGATGGTTAGGAGATAGCCAACATCCAACGGTCATGACGACCATTTTGGTGTTTTTCGCGTTTGCGCATTGCCGCACGCATACGATTGGAATGACGGGCTACCTGGCGGTATTTGGTCTTTCTTGTAACAATCATGGTTGGACTCCTATACACGCCCAAAGTCATCTTCGAGGCGTTCTATATCGTCCTCACCGAAATACGTTCCGGTTTGGATTTCGATAATCGTGAGGATATCATTTCCAGAGTTTCGAATACGATGCCAATATCCTACAGGAATCTCAATCGATTGTCCAGCTAAAAGAACTATTTCTTCCTTTAAGATGTCTGGATCAATATTTGACTTGACAATCGAAGCGTTACCACTTAGTATATACCAATGCTCGGACCTATGCTTGTGTCTTTGTAAACTCAAACGTTTACCCGGATATACAACAAGCCTCTTAACCTTGCAATCCGGTCGATCCGATAAAACCGTATAGTAACCCCAAGGACGATAGTCCGTTCTAATTTGTTCTATTATGTTCGCGAATAGGTTCATATGAACCTATATAACTTTGACCGAGCCGGAGGATTCGAACTAACTAGCTCGGCACAATATCAATTTCGTCTCTTTTACTGAACGTGAACGTATCGGAGAAAGTATCAATCCAGACTCCGTTTTTTTCGAGCGTTCCGCCATCTTGACCGTCATCGATCCAAACGTATCCGCGTGTTATATGTTTGACGGTGTAAATGTAGCCTTCGATAAGGATCTTATCAAAAGGCTTGATCGCTGTGGATTGTTTCGTATGCATGTTCGCCTCAATGGTGCCCGATGTAACCCACGTATGCGTCGCATTCGGGATGGTTAGGGGGCGGGATTTCATCGATGCGCCAATCGCAATACCAAGACATCAAACCCTCGCGGTTCTCTTCGCTTTCCTCATAAACGCTCATACGCAAGAGCTTACACTTGTATTCACAGTCTACGAATTCCCCTTTGATACCCAGGAAGAAAAGATGCGTTGAATTGCGCCCAACCGGGTAAAAGGTAACGCCACGTTCCACACGCGTTTTCGTCTTATTGCCCGCGTCCATATAAGCCTTATGGAGGCGTTCCACTTGACGGATCTTACATTCCACTTGATAGATCTTATCGGAATTCATGGCGTTACCTCGTACGTTTTTGGCGCTAAGCGCTTTGAATCGTATCGACCAACCGGATAACCTCGCGGCAATACTTGCCCGTGAGCGTATCCATATTCAAAGCCTTGACAGCCTTGTTATTGGTCGAAATTGGAACCGCAATTCCCCGACGCTTCAAGGCTCGCAATTGAGCAAGCGGAGTACGATTTGCTCGCGCCTCCAAACGCTCAGCCGTTGCCTTTTGAAGCTCTTCCCGACGCTTACGACTACGATTTGCTGCCATTGCAACCTCACTTTCTTAACCCAGTATAGCGCACCTTTCGGTGCGCGTCAAGGGGAATATGAATTTTAGAGGCGACCATACTCACACCGCCCTAGACCCAATCCACATTACGTGCTAGGAATCTAGATCTGTGAATTAGCACCGGTGACAGGATTTGAACCTGCGTACTCATCGTTCAACTCAATACGTTTGCGCGAACGTATCGAGTATGGTTTAGTGGGTGCGCATCCTACTAAACATGAGCGTTTTGACCAACTAAACTACACCGGTAAAAGGGCACACACACTAGCGGATAAAGGTTGTGAATCGGAAAAGCTGCCAGGGGCAACCATTCATTTAGTCGGTATGATAACCGATTCACATCGACCCGCTTATGTGCGTGCCTAAGCTTTTACAGGCGACTCAACCGCCAGCCACCATGAACAAGGCTTGCGGCGGTTTTAGGAGGAAGAACAGCGCATTGAGCGCCGTTATCGTTGAATTCCTCCATTTGTGCGCGTGTGCCGTAGTATATGGCTCCATCCCAGTTGCAGTCATAGAAGAATAGCTTATCGCTGTTTTCGTAATGACTTGACCCGTCAAGCATTAGAACACCTCTTGAAGAGCCATTGTGGTGATTTCGGTTCCGATTACGGCTTTGACGTACTCCTCCACACCCGTTTCGTCAAGGTCGTCACCGTAGTATTCACCCGAAAAGCATAGCATACCATACTCGTTGATGTCAAGCCAGATTTCGAGGTTGAAATCAGGATTGCGACCCGAACGTTCGATCGTGCCCATATCCGTGCCTGGTTCGGTCGTTTTCGTCAACCCGTGCTTACGCCATGGGAAACTGTCAATCTCATCGACCATGCCGGAAATGCTGATTTGTCCCATTGGAACCTCCCTTGACTTTCTTTAACCATCCTATCAAAGATGGTTTATCTTGTCAAGATGTTTCGTTCGCCAATCTTCCAATGTAGTACCGTTTGCGGACGAATAGAGGTGTCCGTTCGGTAACACCTCGTAATCATCATGTTGCCAACCACAATTGTCGCAAATCTGGAACGTCGCAACCGCTGCTTTACAACAAGCACAACTTTCCGTACGTCGTTCGCATTCGCAACACATGGCAACCTCCTTAACCCAGTATAGCCCGGCTTTCGCCGGGCGTCAAGGGAAGAATGTTTTTTATTGCCGTTCGTCGCAACTAGATGTTTTCTCAGCCACCTACACGTTTGGGCGGATAAATTTGTATGAATCGGGATATTGATTAGCGATAACCGATTCATGGCGACCCGCCATAAGTTTGGTGCGAGGTTATATGATAAGCTAGGAAACCCGCAAAACCTGAGATAGCTGCCCAAACCCTTGGTCCTATCTCTTAGCTTCAGATGCTTTTACCGCGACCTATCTCGATTATAGGAGCGTTTACGCGGCACCGGGGTTGACAGCTTAGTCGCTTTCGGACGGAGGCGTATTGTCCGCCGGTTTGGGAGTGAGCGAGTAACCACCCGCCTTTCCCTTTTGCGCGGAGTAACGCTTCGTTTCCGTCTCCGTCGACGTGTTCGCCTTGATGAACGCCTCAACCGCCTTGGATTTGGCATCGTATTCGGCAATCTCCGTGCGAAGCTCCACCAACGTCATGTTGACCAGCTTGGGAAGCGCAACCCGTCCGGGGGAACAACGCAACACCTTGTCAACCGCTTCGCCGATTTGCTGCTCAACAACCTGACGCTCGTGCGCCCATCGCTCCAAAGCCGCTCCGTAGGCTTCCTTGCTCGTGAAAACGTCGACCGACCCATCCTCATGGTAACACGTGAATTCGTTCATGGTGAACCTCTTGTCGCTGGAACCTTCTTTGGTTCGTTGTTTCCCTCATCTTCTACAACCATTCTCTCATACTTCCGAATGATTGTCAAGATGTTTTTTTGTTCCGTTGTGACTGAAACTCGCTTTCGAAAAAACTACCCTCGGTTTTTGGCTTTCAGAGCCCCTAGTAAAAGTGAAAACTTTCCTAGGAAAAACCGAGGTTTTCTTAAACGCCTGTAGCCCGCTTTGCGCGGGCTTTAATTACGGAGTTTATCCTACTTATTCGGCGCTGTCAAGATATCTTCCGCGTATTCGATGAACCGGCATTGAAGCCGGAACATTGACGAGATCGTACCTGAAGATCCAGATACGTCGACCCATCCTCCAAAGAACCGGCGCGGATCGTCTTTTGGCGGGAAAAACCCCTCATGCCAACGCTTGTCGAATTTCTTGCGCATGATCAATCTCCCATGAAAGCTTCGGGCGGAAGCGTACATGAACCCGCACAACCCTTTTCCCCACACCACGAGCATTTCAAGCTCTGCGAGCGCTTATGCTCGTTCTCATGTTTCGCGTGGATATCCACGTTTTTGGGCGTAGGAACGGTGCCACGGACCGAAAAGATGACGATGGGCTCAATCATGTTCACTCTCCCTTTAACCGCCTAAAGCCCGCTTTCGCGGGCGATAAACGGCGCTCTTTTGGGTATCATTGTCGGAGCGAATGACAACGTTGTTCTTTAGGCGTCGATCAACTCAACGTCGGAATCCTCGACGTCCACCGTATCGTTGAATCGAGCGGTCACTTCGTTGTATGTGAGCGCATGCACCACATTCCCCTTCCTTGGCGCTGTCTCTACCGGCAACGTGAGAAACTTCGTCATGTTTCCCAAGGCTCGCGCTACCTTCACCGTCCCAACCAACTTTCGCTTGTTCGCCATTTCGTCACCTCCTACAACCATTCTCTCATACTCCCGAATGATTGTCAATGTTTTTTTTTCAAACCATCACTCTTCTTAACCACCTAATGCCCGCTTTACGCGGGCATCAATCTACTAATAACCATGAAATAATTGCAAACAATGGATATTCACACGTATACGAAAAAACCCGGAGAAAACGGACGTTGGTTTCAATTTCCCTTAAGGGGCTAATCTAATCAACATCCGTTGTTTACATCAAACCCGGAGGCACGTACTTATGGACGATCGCCAATTGTTCGGGCGAATCGGGCGAGTCCTGCTTTTCCATAAGATCGTGCGCGATATTGAACATGAACATCGCGCATTCCATACTGATCAGATCCTCGCGTGAGTATCTGTGATCAGCCTTGGTATCGCGCACGATAGGAGCCATGTGCTCCCAAAAGGTCTTTGGACTGCAACCGAGCACTTGCGCGTCCGCTTGTCTGTCGGCAAGCTCGTTGTAGATGTTTGTTTTTGGCATCGAATCCTCCCTCACTGTCTCAACCCATCTTATCAAGAATGATTCGATTTGTCAAGACAATATTGTTCTTTTCTAGCCAATTCCAAAGCAGCCACCCGCTTATGTTCGCGGGCGTAATTCGCTCCGTTGATGAGATACTTAGGGTAGAAAGTCAACCCTTCTTTTGAAAAGATATCCTCCCATGCCTTCATACGCGCATCGAATTTACGATAGACGTAATCAGGCACGCACATTTCCCAATCAAAGGGCAAAACCCATGCCAACCAAAGCTGGAATGTCATAACGGAATCGCCAAATTCCTCAACAATTCCGTCCACATCAAACTTCGCACACGCTTCTACAAGCTCCCACACTTCGCTCGCGAAGTCTCGAAACTTGTAAGGCGTCCCGCTCGAATACCGCTTGATAAACTCGCTTACACGCATGGTCACCTCCGACCTTGTAAAGCCAGTTTACCAAACCCCGACCCGATTGTCAAGGGTCAATTGGGGGAAGATTCAAATCCTCCGAGGTAGCACGTTTACCACCGATCGTGATGTTTGCGGGCGTACGCGTGCCCCAATGATTATACTGCCAACGGATGAACGTTGCGTCCATATCGTAAAACGAAACCGCATTCATCATCCAAGGCTGCCTGGAATCGGAAAAAATGAACACGGTTTTATTGTCGGAACGGGCACCGGCGAGCTTGATAAGCTCTTGCTCCAATCCACGCACGAATTCGCGATCAATCGTGGACGTTGCCACGATACTAGGACCGCGCCTCAAACATGACACGTGAGCTTGGTCGTAACCAAATCGCTTGTGGACAACCCATGCCATAGCAAAACCTCCGTTGCTTAACCGCCTAATGCCCGCTTTCGCGGGCGTTGTCAAGCGTAAATCGGGATAACTTGAAGCTCTTGGACCGGATACTCTTCAAGGATAACCGAAATCCACGCGTCTCGTTCCCCTTCATTCTGGAATCGACGAATGAAAGTTAGAACGTTGAACGGTAGAACAGGATCATCGAAGCGCACGTAAACACGATAGTTCATGCTTTGCAACCTCCCTCACTATCTACAACCATCCTACCACAACCCAATGCGACTTGTCAACGTTTTTTTTCTGTCCTTTGCTTGGGCTCTAGTGGGGTTTAAACGCCTTTAGGGGCAAGGTGGTACCCTTACCCCTCCGACCGTCCGAACGTGTGTTTACGCGGCGTTTTCGTCGGATTGTGCGGCTTTCTTGGCTGCTTTCGCGGCACGCGCAGCGGCGACCCGTTCCCGCAACAACGCGGCTCGTTCAACCAGGACGGAACGCGCGGATTGAGCCTTCGTTTCGTACTCACATGCCGTTTCGAACCGGTATTCCGCTTCTTTCTCGTTTCCCTCGTTCAACGCAGATTCCGCCCATTCCAAGTTTCGGCGCGCTGCCATCATGTTCCGTCCAACCTGTTCTTTCAGGCTCGGAAGCTTTGCGCCCCCAGCGGAATCCGTCGCCATTCCGCTACTGAAGGATTTCGACCCTGCTGGACGGCGAACCCTTACGTGACGTGACGCTTGACCGTGGACTACCTTTTCCAGGGTTGGGAAATTGGTGCGACATCCCACGTTGTGCCCCATGTCGACAAACTTGGAATCGAGGGAAATGCCCGCCATCCGCTCGATACCGCGAAGCAGCATTGACACGCCATCCGAGAATTCCAGGTTTTTCCCATCCCTGGAACGTGCGGGGGATTCTGCCAGGTATAGCCGATGATTGCCGGATCTCAGATCTTCCAGAATATGCCCAAGTACACCCTGGGCGGAAGTGAGCTTGCGGAAGACAATTTCCGGTTCGCCGGAAATTCCACGTTTTGCCACCCTGATCGTGAAATCATTGCTTCCACGACTTCCGGTAATTTCCGTTACAACCTCAGCGGAACCGAGACTGTTGAACCGATTTACGTACGCGACGGAATGCCGACGAATGCGTGGATGACTGCATTTCCCGGATCCCATGGAAACCGTGGAAACTTGGCGAGAACGACGATTTCCGTTCTGAACGTAATCCGATGCCGTCGTAAAAGTGCGAAGCATGTTGGGTGCCTCCGGTTGGGGTGAATCCTTCTGACACACTGAGTATCTCACAAGTCGACCCTGTCACCTAGCGAAATCGACACACCAGCAAAAAAAAGTTTTGGCACACACCTTGCATACAACCTCACTCCAGGTTTCAGGAAAAACTGGACAGTAGGAAAAAGAAAACAAAAGAAAAACTTCGAGGAGTGATCGAAAAGAAAAGTTTTTCTGGAAAAAACTAAAAGGTGGAGTTAAAGAAAAACTCTGGAATAACTGGAAAGGTTTGGAATAAAAGTATTATGCTGGGGACGGAATGGGATCTCGGGAAAGCTAGGAGTCTCGGTAAAGTCTGGAAAGTTTGAGGATACCCGACAGACGGACTAGCCTGGAAAGCCTGGAGGCGCGGGCGCTCCGCGCCCGCCCCCTAAAACCACCATTTCGGCTTGCTTTAGATAGATAATCAGATAGATAATCAGATAGATAATCGTGGAATAGATAATCGGCTTGCATTGAATTAGATAGATAATCGTGGGATAGATAATTGGATTGGACCCCTATATAAAACCGAAACTTCTTCGGGAAAAACGGCATACTTTGAATTCACATCTTATACTTTCTTTTGGCGTTAGAGCTTGGGCTGATAGCTTCTAGGTTATCTGGGGAGTTATTGAGTTTATTACCATCTATATGGTCTACTACATATCCATTAGGCATAGAGAAGTTATTATGAGCTAGCCAGATAAACTTATGGGAAACTATGGAGCATGTTTTAGTTTTGTTATATCGTATACTGAATGTTCTATATCCTAGTAGTGATATATGATTATCTATTATCCTTGGTTCTTTGTAAGATCGTTTCTTTGTTCCGGTTCTTAATACTCTTCCATTCTCTATCTTGATTAGTCCTTGGTTGAATTGTTCTTGAGCTTCTTTATATGCTTCACTGATCATATTCTCCTAAGAAGTGTAATATATAGGAGATCTATTATCTTTGCGGAGTTAAACTAAATATTAAACATCTTTACCACTTCATGGGAATTCATGGGATAAAATGGGAAATGGTGTTTTCGTAATTAAAATTGGATCGATAACTACGTTATAAATTAAAAATAGGGGTGTGAGGGGAAAATGGGGTTTAGAATTATATTGAGATATGAACGGGATTTGGTAAAATGTACATAAAATGGAATGAAATGGACGATTATCCGAATTCTTTTTTGAGTTCTAGGTATTGTCTTTTTCTAGCGGCTCTATCGGACTTAAGTTTGAGGGCTTTTTTATTTTCTTGTATTTCTTTTTGTCTTTTGATTTCTTTTATAGTTTTTTCTCTATATTTGGTGAAGTGATTTTTATATGAGGTTATATCTTTTTGGGAGTGGGGGATATGTTTAATTTGGAAGGGTGTACCTATTTGGGGATCATTGAAGAGCAGGGACACTTCGAATATTTGCGGGAGTATTTTTTCATCGAATGGGATAATGGAGCAAGTATTGAATTCTTGACCGGAAGGGAAGTCATCCATCAGGGCTCTTTCTATGTAATTATTTAGGAATGAGGGGATTTCTTTTTTTGCTTGGGCTAGGGTTTTTGTCATATAGTCTTGGACATAGTCGGCGGAATCGTATAGTAAATCGCCATCTATGATTAGGTATGACTTAGTAATTTTCATAGGGGGGGGGGATCCTTTCTATTTGAAAATGATTTTATGTGGAATATTGTAATAAAGGATAATTCCGTTGAAGATATCTTTTTCGAAGAATGTTTTATCTACTTCAGCGATTATGGTTGAGTCATCTAGGTAAATTTTATATAGCCATGGATAATATTTTAGTCTATTACGTAATTGGGTTAGGGTTTTATCATCCATTATACAGATCATCTAGATTGGAGACATGTTCCATTAGTTCTTCTATAGAATTTGAGGATAGGGCATTTATGGTTTCTTGGGCTATTTTGGACCATATGGGATCATTGAAGTCATCGAATGAATCTTTAGCTAATGAAAGTAATTCGATAAAGGTAGATTTTGTATTATCATTTAGGGGAGTAATGATTGGGGTATTGAAGGCTTCGATGGAGCATTCGTTAGCGGAGAGTTTTAGCAAATCTACTGTAGAGTTTTTGGCATTAATTTCATTATCGTTAGTTAGCGCGTAGATTAACCTTTCTTTAGCGTTTGAGTTAGGGTTAATGGATAGCAGATATAGGGATTGGGCGGCTAACTTAATATTCATAATAGAATGATAAATTATTCGGAGATTGTTTCTTTTTCTTCATTACCTATGATATCATTCAACTTGGCTCTTTTTTCCTCGTATTTTTTCAATTCCTCTTCTATTTTGTTGATCAATTTAATTTCCAAGTTATTTAAACATTCGAGGGCTCCATCTTTTTGGGTGTTTTCATTTTTTATGCAGCAGGAATGTTTAGTATGTAAGCCACCATCGAAGCCGCTGTACATTACTTTTACCATCCAAACGTCGTCGGCATACTCTATTAGAACTTTTGGAGTTTTATTGATTAGGTCTTTTGATGCTAACTTGGTTAGTTTTTGGATTCTTTCTATTTTATTCGCTAAGTTCATTATTTTCCTCATTTGCTTCATCTATTAGGTCTTCGAGTTTTTTTGTTTCTTCTTGAAGGGTGTTTACGGTTTTTGTTGCATGCTTTAATTTATCTAGCTTTGTTTTTAACTTATGTTCCAAGTTATTTACAATTTGTTTTTTTGTAAGTTTTATTAATTTATCGATACATTCTTCGGGACCGTCATTTTTCACTTCTTGGAAGTATAATTTAGTTGTAATAGAGGTTCTTATCCATGATGAATTATTTCTTTGAACTATTTGACCTTCCCAGTATTTACCGGTTTCGTTTTCATCTTCGCATACGAGAACGGTATAATTTACGCGAGATGTATCATAATATGATTGGGCTAATTTTTTAGCCAGCTTTATTTTACTCTCCAAGGTCATTATCTTCTCCAATACTTTGTTTAATTTTATTTATTTCGGCGGATATGGCATTTATCTTATTTTCCGTATCGAGTTTTATTTGTTCTATTTTTTCTTGTTTTTCGGAAATCTTTTTTTCGATTTCTTCTTTCATGAGATTTATTAACAAATCCAAGCATTCGTTTGCTCCGTCGTTTGATGTTACTTTATCGAAATACAAGTCGATTTTGAATCTAGTATCGCCCCAACCGCCTTCTTCTCTATCTACCAAGCGAGCGCGCCAAAACATTTTTTTATCGTCGGAGTTAGTTCCTTTACCTACCACCACGGTATACAATCTATTAGAGTTATAAAATATTCTACCTAATTTCTCCGCTATATCTATTTTACTCGCTAAGTTCATTTTTATCTTTTCTTTCAAGGAATATGGAATAGGTACCTTCTATAATTTTTTCCATCTTATCCAAGGCTTCCTTTTGCTCTACCGCTTTTATTTTCAACTTACTTTTCAACGAGGACAACAATCTATCTACCGCTTCTAAAGCGCCATCATCTTTCATACCTTTCTCGTTTATGTTTATGGTGTATATGTCCATTTCCGATCTTTGATTTTGACTATACAATATAGCATCGATTCTTCCGCCTTTTAGTTTAGTTATCATTACACAATATGTACCGGGACCATATATGGTGTGGGCTAATGTTATTATGTGATCAATTTTACTCTCCAAGTTCATCGTGCTCATTATCATCTCCTTCATTTAATAGTTTTTCTAAGGTACCTTTTTTCCTATCGACATTTTTTAACATAATCTTTGCGCTTTCGGATAATTGTGTTATTAACTTATCCAAAAGTTCTTCGATAGGATCTTGCTCCACGGAATCTTCCGGTAATGTTGCCGAAACATATATACTTAATTGCTTAGTGAAATTATTACCCATGGAGGTTCTAGCGACTTTAGCTTCCCAAAAATCTCCTATTTTATTTATTAATATGAAGTGGTGATTTTGGGTAAGGACTTCTGCCAAGGCTATTATTTTTTCAAACTTATTCGCCAAGCTCATTATCCACCTCCATATTCAAAGCTTCATTTATCTTTTTGATTTTATTTTTTAATGTTTTTGATAATTCCGCTATTAGGGCATCCAAGCATTCTTCCGCTCCATCTTTTATGACATCTCTATCTTCTATGTGAGCGTTCATACCATATAGGAAGGATAATCGCTTTTCATATCCTATTTGGATTATGCCGGCGGTCCAAGTTAAATTCTTATGTTTTATACCTACGAACAAATTCTCTTCGAGTAAACTTTCTTCTATTGTAGCGGCTAATTTTCTAGCCTTATCAATTTTATTCCCCAAACTCATTAGAATCCCCCTTATTTTCCTTTTCCGGTTTTTTTCTTAATTCGCATGAGCTTTGATCAAATAAATGTATAGCGCCGGCATCGCCCGCCTTTGCTTCTAAGCTTTCTATTAAAAGATCTAAGCATCTAGTAGGACAATCATATGAACAATCTATTGCGTTAATACTTATAGTATGAACTCTGATAAATAAATCTCCATATCGAGAGATATCCGCTTTTATTAAATTACAATCCCAACATTTTCCAATTCGTGTAATGGCAACCGAATATGAGCTTGTACCATATACGCAATGAGCCAAACTTATTGCATATTCAACCTTACTCTCCCAACTCATTTGGCTCCTCCTCGG